>Ga0157365_10000987_pt1 | contig 11941 bp, 13 predicted proteins | sample AttsexASBM3_FD_111478 | JGI IMG/M metagenome (GOLD analysis project Ga0157365, IMG submission 111478) | Fungus gardens microbial communities from leaf cutter ant in Ribeirão Preto, State of São Paulo, Brazil - Atta sexdens ASBM3 | ecosystem: Host-associated > Fungi > Mycelium > Unclassified ... | reverse complement strand
GGCGTAGGTATTGGTGCGGCCATTGGTGTCGTGCTGGGCGTACTGCTGACGCGGCGTTGATTATGACGGATCCTCGTCACGCGCAAGGGCCGGGTAAAAGCGTTCTCGGCATCGGACAACGTATCGTCACCGTGCTTGTGGAGATGGTGGAAACCCGTTTACGGCTCGCCGTCGTGGAGCTTGAAGAGGAGAAAGCGAACCTCTTTCAGCTACTGCTTATGACTGGCCTGACGATGCTGTTTGCCGCCTTTGGACTGATGAGTCTGATGGTGTTGCTCATCTGGGCCGTGGATCCGCAGTATCGCCTTAACGTCATGATAGGCACCACCGTCACGCTGTTAGTGCTGGCGTTGATTGGCGGTATCTGGACGCTTAAGAAATCGCGGCAGTCGACGCTGTTGCGTCATACGCGACACGAGCTCGCCAATGACCGCCAGCTGCTGGAGGATGACAAGCCATGAGCATGAGCAAAGCCGAGCGTGAAAGGCGCAAAGCGTTGCTGCTCAGTCAAATCCAGCAGCAACGGCTGGATATGGCCGCCGGTCGTCGCGACTGGCTGGCTGTCACCGGCTCTTACGACCGCAGCTGGAATACATTACTCAGCCTGCGTTCGTGGGCGGTGGTCGGCAGTAGCGTCATGGCCATCTGGACCGTTCGTAACCCGAATTTCCTGATGCGCTGGGGCAAACGCGCCTTCGCCGCCTGGAGCGCCTGGCGGTTGATTAAAACCACCATGAAACATCCGCTCCCCTGACCTGACGCCTCTCCCCGGAGAGGCGTTTTTTTAATCCCCGCCCTCATCATTCATTATTTTTGAATAAGTTTGCCAGTTTTCCTTGCTTACATTCCCGTCACGCCCGCCCTATGATTCTCTCCATCAACAGCGGAACGCGGATAACCCCGCGCAAAGCAACCCTTTAAACAATGATAGCGTTTCGTGATGAAGCGGGTATTCCTGGAGAGTAAAATGAAAAAATTCGAAGATGCTGGCGTACTGGTGGCGCGTATTCTGATGCCGATTCTGTTCATCGTGGCAGGCTGGGGCAAAATCACCGGCTATGCAGGCACGCAGCAGTACATGGAAGCGATGGGCGTACCGGGCTTTATGCTGCCGCTGGTTATCCTGCTTGAGTTTGGCGGCGGTCTGGCGATTATCTTCGGCTTCCTGACCCGCACCACGGCGCTTATCACCGCAGTCTTTACCCTGCTGACGGCGTTCCTGTTCCACAGTAACTTCGCGGAAGGCGCTAACTCGATTATGTTTATGAAGAACTTCTCCATCGCAGGCGGTTATCTGCTGCTGGCGCTGATGGGGCCTGGCGCATACAGCCTGGATCGCCTTCTGAAAAAGAACTGGTAACAGATGACACGGCAGGCGGCCCCCACCGCCTGCTTTTTGCCATACTCAGGGAAGTAATCTGACAGGAGAACATCATGGGACAACTGATCGACGGCGTCTGGCACGACACCTGGTATGACACCAAATCCACCGGCGGCCGCTTTAAGCGCTCCTCGGCGGCGTACCGCAACTGGGTGACCCCGGACGGCGAACCGGGCCCGACGGGCGAAGGCGGCTTTGCAGCGCAAAAAGATCGCTACCACCTGTATGTGTCGCTTGCCTGCCCCTGGGCGCACCGCACGCTGATTATGCGCAAGCTCAAAGGGCTTGAACCGTTTGTCTCCGTCTCAGTAGTGCATCCGCTGATGCTCGAAAATGGCTGGACGTTCGACGACGATTTCCCGGCGGCCACCGGCGATACGCTCTATCAGCACGATTTCCTCTATCAGCTCTATCTCCAGGCCGATCCGCACTACTCCGGGCGCGTGACCGTGCCGGTGCTGTGGGATAAGCAGCGCCAGACCATCGTGAGCAACGAATCCGCCGATATCATCCGCATGTTCAACAGCGCGTTTGACGCGCTGGGCGCGCGTGCCGGCGATTACTACCCGCAGGCGCTGCGTGCGGAAATCGATGAGCTGAACGGCTGGATCTACGACACCGTCAACAACGGCGTCTATAAGACGGGCTTCGCCACCAGCCAGCAGGCCTATGATGAAGCGGTTGAACAGGTGTTCGCCTCGCTGTCGCGCCTTGAGCAGATCCTGGGCCAGCAGCGCTACCTGACCGGCGACCAGTTGACCGAAGCCGATATTCGCCTCTGGACGACGCTGGTGCGCTTCGACCCGGTCTACGTCACGCATTTTAAATGCGATAAGCACCGCATCAGCGATTACCTGAATCTGCACGGCTTCCTGCGCGAAATTTACCAGATGCCGGGCATCGCGGAGACGGTCGATTTCGGGCACATCCGCCACCACTATTATTGCAGCCACAAAACCATCAACCCCACCGGGATTATTTCCATCGGCCCGTGGCAGGATCTTGATGAGCCGCACGGGCGCGACGAGCGCTTTCGCTAATCGCTTCGCCCTAAGCCTCTTCTGAAAAATGCGCCGTTCCGACGGCGCTCACATTTTCCGTTTTCCCCCAGGCCGTTTCGCCCGCCGACAGCTAGCATTTACACAAGCAGATCGCTTTAAAAACAAGTGATTGATGGCAAGGGAGGCGAACACATATGTACTGGTACATCAAAGCGTTCAGAAATTACCTCGGTTTTACCGGCAGGGCGCGTCGTAAAGAGTACTGGATGTTCACCCTGGTAAATATCATTCTGACGGGCGTCATGGTGGCGCTGGATAAAATACTTGGGCTGCGCATTATGGGCGAGCAGGGCCTGCTCACCGTGTTGTATGGACTGGTGGTACTGCTACCGGCGCTGGCGGTACAGTTTCGCCGCCTGCACGATACCGACCGCACGGCGCGGTGGCTCTTTGTGCTGTTCATCCCGGTAATCGGCTGGCTGATGATCCTCGCGTTCAACACGCAGGAAGGCACTCGCGGCGAAAACCGCTTCGGCCCCGACTCCAAACACCACCACTGATCGTAAGCCGCGTTCCGGCGCGGCACATTTCTGCTCTCTATCCCCCTTTAAAGCCCCTGAGCACACAAAGAGTGTTGATTAGCTAAACCGGTTTAACTATTGTTTAGCGAAAGAGGAATCGGAGGAAACAGGTATGTCAGCAAAAGTATGGGCTCTGGGGGACGCGGTCGTCGATCTGCTGCCCGACGGCGAGGGACGGTTATTGCAATGCCCCGGCGGCGCGCCTGCCAACGTGGCGGTGGGCGTCGCGCGGCTCGGCGGCGCGAGCGGGTTTATCGGCCGCGTCGGGCGCGATCCGTTCGGCGAGTTTATGATCCGCACGCTGCGTGAAGAAGGCGTGGATACGGGCGCCATGCATCAGGATCCGGCGCATCGCACCTCGACGGTAGTGGTCGCGCTCGACGATCGCGGCGAGCGGTCGTTTACGTTTATGGTGCGCCCGTCGGCCGATCTCTTTCTCACTGAAGACGATCTCCCGGCCTTCGCTACCGGCGAATGGCTGCACGTCTGCTCGATTGCGCTCTGCGCGCAGCCGTCGCGCGATACCGCGTTTGCAGCGATGGCCCGGATAAAACGCGCAGGCGGGTTTGTCAGTTTCGACCCAAACATCCGTGAAGATCTGTGGCCGGATCCCGCGCAGCTGCGCGAATGCGTGGCGCGCGCGCTGGCGCTGGCGGATGTGGTGAAACTGTCACTGGAAGAGCTGGCGTTCATCACCGGGGGCGACGACGAGGAGCACGCGCTGGCGCTGGCGCGCCGTCACGGGATCCCGCTGCTGCTTATCACGCGGGGCGCAGAGGGCGTCGACGCCTGCTTTAACGGCGAGCAACACCATTATCCGGCCGAGCCGGTCGAGTGCGTCGACACCACCGGCGCGGGCGACGCTTTCGTGGCCGGGCTGCTGTGGGGCCTTGCGGCGCACGGTCTGCCGGCGAACGCCGCCGCGCTGGCTCCCCTGCTGGCGGACGCCCAGGCCTGCGGCGCGCTCGCCACCACCGCCAAAGGCGCCATGACCGCCCTGCCGCGCCTGAACGATCTTCAGCAACGCCTCGCCTGATCCCGCGGGCCGCGCCCGCGGCCCGTTTTGCGAACCTCATCACAATCACTAAACCGGTTTAGCTAATTTCATTGCCAGTAAAAATAGGCCGTGATTATGATTGCGCACTAAACCGGTTTAGCAAGTTAGCAAAATGATGATAACGCCTTCTCAGGGATGCCATACCATGATTAGAAAAAGCACTCTTGCCCTTACCATTGGCTTACTGGCCGGTGCTCCCGCCGCCTTTGCCGACAGCAATATGACCAGCATCGAAGCGCGTCTGGCGGCGCTTGAACAGCGTTTGCAGGCCGCCGAAACCCGCGCCAGCGTCGCGGAGTCGCGCGCCGAAGCCGCCGAGCGTCAGGCCCGCGAACTGGCGGCCACCCAGAAAAAAATGCAGGCCGCCGCGCAGCCGGTGGCGGCAAGCGCCGCAGCGCCCGCCGCTCCCGCGTCGCATACTGCGAGCACCGACGGGTTTGAATTCCACGGCTATGCGCGCTCTGGCCTGTTAATGAGCGACTCCGCCGCCAAAACCCAGGGCGGCCCGTCCTTCACGCCTGCTGGCGAAACCGGCGGCCACGTGGGACGTCTTGGCAACGAGCCTGACACCTACCTGGAAATGAACCTGGAGCACAAACAGACGCTGGCTAACGGTGCCACCACGCGCTTCAAAGTGATGGTGGCCGACGGACAGCGCAGCTATAACGACTGGACCGCCGACACCAGCGATCTCAACGTGCGTCAGGCGTTTACTGAACTGGGTCATCTGCCGACCTTTACCGGCGCATTCAAAGATGCCACCGTCTGGGCCGGTAAACGCTTCGATCGTGATAACTTCGATATCCACTGGATAGACTCCGACGTCGTGTTCCTGGCGGGGACCGGCGCGGGGATTTATGACATGCGCTGGAGCGACAACGCGCGCAGCAACTTCTCGCTGTATGGCCGCACGTTCGGCGATATCGAGAATAGCGAAAACACCGCGCAGAACTATGTGCTGACCCTCAATAACTATGTTGGGCCGGTGCAGCTGATGGTGAGCGGGATGCGCGCCAAAGATAACGAAGACCGCGTAGATATCGACGGCAACCGCGTGAAGAAAGACGCGGCGGAAGATGGCGTGCATGCGCTGCTCGGCCTGCATAACGACAGCTTCTACGGCCTGCGCGACGGGTCGTCGAAAACCGCGCTGCTGTATGGTCACGGTCTTGGCGCGGAAGTGAAATCTATCGGCTCCGACGGCGCGCTGCTGCCGCAGGCGGACACCTGGCGTCTCGCGAGCTACGGCATGACCCCGCTTGGCGGCGGCTGGCATATCGCGCCAGCGGTGCTGGCCCAGAGCAGTAAGGATCGCTACGTGAAAGGCGACAGCTACCAGTGGGCGACCGCTAACCTGCGCGTGATTCAGGAGATTAACCAGAATTTCGAATTGCAGTATGAAGGCAGCTACCAGTACATGGACTTGCGCCCGGAAGGCTATAACGCCCGTAACGCGGTCAGCGGCAACTTCTATAAGCTGACCTTCGCGCCAACGCTGAAAGCGGGCGACGTCGGCGAATTCCTCAAACGTCCTGAGCTGCGCCTGTTTGCCACCTGGATGGACTGGGATCACCGCCTGGATAACTACGCCAGCAGCGATTCTTTCGGCAGCAGCGGTTTCACCGCCGGCGGCGAATGGAACTTCGGCGTCCAGATGGAAACCTGGTTCTGATGATAACGGCCCCCGCCGCGCGGGGGCCTGCGCTTTGCTGACCACACAAAAACCACAAGACCGAGGTTGTTATGGATTTTGAACAGATTGCCCGCTCGCTCCTGCCGCTGCTCGGCGGCAAAGAGAATATCGCCAGCGGCGCCCACTGCGCCACGCGTCTGCGGCTGGTGCTGGTGGACGACGCCAAAGCCGACACGGCCGCCATCGGCAATGTCGAAGGCGTCAAAGGCTGCTTTCGCAACGCCGGACAGCTACAGATTATTTTCGGTACCGGCGTCGTCAACAAAGTGTACGCCGCGTTTATCGCGATCGCCGGGATAAGCGAATCCAGCAAATCGGAAGCGGCAAGCGTCGCGGCCCGCAAGCTGAATCCGTTCCAGCGCATCGCGCGTCTGCTGTCGAATATTTTCGTGCCGATCATTCCGGCTATCGTCGCCTCCGGCCTGCTGATGGGCCTGCTCGGCATGGTGAAAACCTACGGCTGGGTGAGCCCTGATAACGCGCTCTACATCATGCTGGATATGTGCAGCTCGGCGGCGTTCATCATTCTGCCTATCCTGATAGGCTTTACCGCCGCGCGCGAGTTTGGCGGCAACCCGTACCTGGGCGCGACGCTTGGCGGTATCCTCACCCATCCGGCGCTGACTAACGCCTGGGGCGTGGCGGCGGGCTTCCACACCATGAACTTCTTCGGGATTGAGGTCGCGATGATTGGCTACCAGGGCACGGTATTCCCGGTGCTGCTGGCCGTATGGTTCATGAGCCTTCTTGAAAAACAGCTGCGCCGGATTATCCCGGACGCGCTGGATCTGATCCTGACGCCGTTCTTCACCGTGATTATCTCAGGCTTCGTGGCGCTGCTGGTGATTGGCCCGGCGGGTCGCGCGCTCGGCGACGGCATCTCGCTGGTGTTAAGCACGCTGATTACCCACGCAGGCTGGCTCGCAGGGCTGTTGTTCGGCGGCCTTTACTCGGTGATTGTCATTACCGGCGTGCATCATAGCTTCCACGCGATTGAAGCAGGATTGCTCGGCAACCCGTCTATCGGCGTGAACTTCCTGCTGCCCATCTGGGCGATGGCGAACGTGGCGCAGGGCGGCGCGTGCCTCGCGGTGTGGTTTAAAACTAAAGATCCGAAAGTAAAAGCGATTACGCTGCCGTCGGGCTTTTCGGCGCTGCTCGGCATCACCGAGGCGGCGATTTTCGGGGTGAACCTGCGCTTCGTGAAGCCGTTTATCTCCGGGCTTATCGGCGGCGCGGCAGGCGGCGCGTGGGTCGTTTCCACCCACGTGGGCATGACCGCAGTCGGGCTGACCGGCATTCCGGGCATGGCGATTGTGAAGGCCAGCTCCCTGCTGAACTACACCCTCGGCATGGCTATCGCCTTCTGTATCGCTTTTGCGGTCTCTTACCTGTGGAAATACAAAACGGACGCTGAATAATGACTACCCGCACGCTGCTGCCCGCCATTTTACAGGCCGTGATGAAAGGCCAGCCGGTCGCGCTTGGCGATCGCCACTATCCGCGCTGGCACCTGGCGCCGGTTACCGGCCTGATGAACGACCCGAACGGCTTTATTCATTTTCAGGGGCGTTACCACCTGTTTTATCAGTGGAATGCGCTGGGCTGTCAGCATCAGCATAAGTGCTGGGGGCACTGGAGCTCGGCGGATCTGACGCACTGGCGTCACGAGCCGCTGGCCCTGATGCCGGATGAAGAGTATGACCGCAGCGGCTGCTATTCCGGCAGCGCGGTGGATGACGCCGGCACGCTGACGCTCTGCTATACCGGCAACGTGAAGTTTGACGACGGCACGCGCACCGCGTGGCAGTGCCTGGCGGTACAGAACGCCGACGGCGGCTTCGACAAGCTCGGCCCGGTGATGCCGCTGCCTGGCGGCTACACCGGCCACGTGCGCGATCCGAAAGTCTGGCGGCACGCAGAGCACTGGTACATGGTGCTGGGCGCGCAGGATCTCGAACACCAGGGCAAGGTGCTGCTGCTGCGATCCGATAACCTGTGGAACTGGGAAAATCTTGGCGAGATAGCGGGCAGCACGCTGGGCGGTCTGGGCGATGCGGGGTACATGTGGGAGTGTCCGGATCTCTTTATGCTGGACGGCAAAGCCATTCTGCTCTGCTGCCCGCAGGGCGTGGCGCGCGAAGAGAAACGCTTTCTTAATACGTACCCGAGCGCGTATCTGTGCGGCGAGCTCGATTACGCAAAGCCGGAATACCGCCACGGCCCGCTGGTGGAGCTGGACGCGGGTTTTGAGTTTTACGCGCCGCAGACCACGCAGGCCGACGATGGCCGCCGGTTGCTTATCGGCTGGATGGGCGTGCCGGACGGCGAAGAGATGCTGCAGCCGACCGTGGCGCAGGGCTGGATCCACCAGATGACCTGCCCGCGCGAGCTCTCGCTTCGCGATGGCTTGCTCTGCCAGCAGCCGGCGCGCGAACTTGCCGCGCTGCGCGGCGACGAGCAGCACGCCGGGGGCGTGGCCTCAACGCTCCCGCCAATAGCAGCCGAAAGCCTGGAGCTGATGCTGGAAGCGCAGGGCGACGTCACGCTCGATTTCGCAGGCACGCTGCGCCTTGAATGGACGCGCGACGGTCTGCGCCTTTCGCGCCGCAGCCTGAAAAACGGCGAGTGGCTCTACCGCTACTGGCAGGGCGAGGCGAAGCGCCTGCACATTCTGTGCGACCGCTCCAGCGTCGAAATTTTTATCAACGACGGCGAAGGCGTGATGAGCAGCCGCTATTTTCCGGCGGCCAGCGCGATGCTTGGCTTTGAAGGCGACGCGCAACTCCGGTTGCGCTACTGGTCGTTACGCCCTTGCATGGTAGAATGAGGGTTTGACCACTCACCGAACCGAAGCCGTGCGAAAAACCAAACGCGTTACTATCAGTGATATCGCCGCCCTGGCGGGGGTTTCCAAAGCCACCGCCAGTCTGGTGCTCAATGGACGAGGCAAAGAGCTGCGCGTGGCGCAGGAGACGCGCGAGCGCGTTCTGGCCATCGCCCAGCAGCACCACTATCAGCCGAGCATTCACGCCCGCCTGCTGCGCGACAACCGCAGCCATACGCTGGGGCTGGTGGTGCCGGAGATTACCAACTACGGTTTCGCCGTGTTTTCGTATGAACTGGAAACCCTGTGCCGCGAGGCGGGGCTTCAGCTGCTTATCTCCTGCACCGATGAAAACCCCGGCCAGGAGACCGTCGTGGTCAATAACCTGGTGTCGCGCCAGGTGGACGGGCTTATCGTCGCCTCCAGCATGCTGAGCGACAGCGACTACGTGAAGCTCAGCGAACAGCTGCCGGTGGTACTGTTTGACCGCCATATGAATGACACCGCGCTGCCGCTGGTGATCACCGATTCCGTCACGCCGACGGCGGAGCTGGTCGAACGCATCGCGCGCCAGCACCCGGACGAGTTCTATTTCCTCGGCGGTCAGCCGCGCCTCTCTCCCACCCGCGACCGGCTGGAAGGCTTTAAGCAGGGACTGGCGCGGGCGGGCGTTGAGCTACGCCCCGAGTGGATCATTCACGGTAATTATCATCCGAGCAGCGGCTACGAGATGTTCGCCGCGCTGTGCGCTCGTTTAGGCCGTCCACCGAAGGCGCTGTTTACCGCCGCCTGCGGCCTGCTGGAAGGGGTGTTGCGCTATATGAGCCAGCATCGCCTGCTGGAGAGCGATATCCATCTGGCGAGCTTTGACGATCACTATCTGTATGATTCGCTGTCGGTGCGCATCGATACCGTGCAGCAGGATTGCCGCCAGCTGGCGCTGGACTGCTTTGAGATGATCACCCAACTGGTGGATGACAATGAACCGACGCCGCTGCAGCGCTACCTCCCGGCCACGCTGCAATGGCGTCATACGGCGGATTAACGCTTCACGTTAAAGAGCTTCGGAATTTCGCGCAGGCACCAGGCTTTCGCCTCGCCCATGCTGTCGCGCCGCCAGGCCATGATGATGTCCACCTCGCTGGTGGACTCCGGACTTACGACGCGCAGCCGCCCTTCGGCAATATCTTTTTCCACCAGCGGATACGGCATCGTCGCCACGCCAAGCCCGGCGAGCAGCGCCTGGCGCTTGTCTTCAATGGATGTCACCGTCAGCCTCGGCTGTTTGTCGAGCAGCTGTACCGTCAGCACCGGGCGCTCACGCGCGGTGTCCGCCACCGCCACGCCGCGATACTTCACGCGCGTCACCTCGGACAGCGGCTCCGGCTCGTCGTGGATCGGGTGATCCGGCGCTGCGACGTAGACGTTCATCAGCGTATAGAGCTTGCGGGAGTTAATTTCTGACGACGAGCGGAAATGCATGTCCGGCGCGATGACGATATCGGCGCGGCCCTGCTCCAGCCGCTCCCAGGCGCCCGCCAGCACTTCGGTGATGAAAGAGAGTTGGGTGTTGGCTTTCGCGGCGAGTTTATCCACCAGCGGAAAGAGGCACGGCGTCGGCACCAGCGCCTCGGCGACGATAGTCAGGTGCGTTTCCCAGCCGCGCGCCAGCGCCTCGGCGTCCGTGGTGAGCTTATCCGCCGCCTCCAGCAACACGCGTCCGCGCTCCAGCAGCATACGGCCCACGTTGGTGAACTTGGTGCGGTGGCCGGAGCGGTCGAACAGCACCACGTCCAGCTCCTCTTCCAGCTTCTGCATGGTATAGCTCAGCGCAGACGGCACGCGGCCCAGTTCGTCAGCCGCGGCGGCGAAACTGCCGCGCCGGTCGATAGCGTCCATGACGCGCAACGCCTCCAGCGTCAATGCCCTTTCTTTAGCCATCAGGTTCTCATTCAGGAAATTTGAATATACCCAGCAGATTAACTGGCTAACAATGCAGCGTCCACACCCTTAACATAAAAGCCTGTCAAGAGAGGTAAAATTATGATTATTACGAGAACAGCCAAACAGTGTGGGCAAGCTGACTATGGATGGCTGCAGGCTCGCTATACCTTTTCCTTTGGACACTACTTCGACCCAAAACTGCTGGGCTACGCCTCGCTGCGCGTGCTGAACCAGGAAGTGCTGGCGCCCGCCGCCGCGTTCCAGCCGCGCACCTATCCCAAAGTGGATATCCTCAACCTGATCCTCGACGGCGAAGCGGAATACCGCGACAGCGAAGGCAACCACCTGCGCGCGAAGGCGGGCGAGGCGCTGCTGCTCTCTACTCAGCCGGGCGTAAGCTATAGCGAACATAACCTGAGCAAAGACCATTCGCTGACGCGGATGCAGCTCTGGCTCGACGCCTGCCCGGAGCGCGAAAACCCGGCGGTGCAGAAAATCGCGGTCGGCCCGCAGGCGCGCCAGCTGCTCGCCTCGCCGGATGGCGCCGAGGGCAGTTTGCAGTTGCGTCAGCAGGTGTGGCTGTGGCATATCGCCCTGAACGAAGGGGAATCGGTCAGTATGCCGCTCAACGGGCCGCGCGCGTATTTACAGTCGATCCATGGTACGGTGCATGCGAAAACCGGTACCGAAGAAAAAGAGGCATTAACCTGCGGAGACGGCGCTTTTATTCGTGACGAGGCTAACATAACCCTCATCGCCGATTCGCCTCTGCGCGCTTTACTGGTAGATTTGCCGGTGTAACAAGAAGGTGCAGAATGCTGCATCAGGAGTCATAAAATGAGTACTATCACACAGCAAAAGAAAGTCACGCAGTTGACTGCTTCACCCGCCCCGCAGGAAGCGTCTACACGCGCCGGAGCGCAAACAGAGTTTACCTACGATTGCATGCTCAGCGAGCTGGAAGCCATTATCGCTGAAGCCGAAGTCCGTCTGGCCGAGGAAGAAGCCGCCTGACGTACGCTCTCCGGGCGGGCCTGTCGGCTCGCCTGCTCCCGATTCTCATCATCCCGTTGCGCGTTCACTTTATCGCCCCCCCTGCTAACGCTATTGCATCACCACTTATTCCATAGAAAGCGTCGTGGACAGTCATTCATCTTTGCCTTGTTTTCAAAAGCAAAAAACCCGTCAAAGCGGGGTTTTATCATGCGTGAAGCTAACCGATAAGCCGCGTTCTTTTCATAGAAAGCGTCGTGGACAGTCATCCATCTTTTTAGCCCATCGGAAAAGCAAAAACCCCGCCGAAGCGGGGTTTTATAATGAGTGAAGCTAACCGATAAGCCGGGTTCTGTCGTGGACAGTCATTCATCTAGGCCAGCAATCGCTCACTGGCTCAAGCAGCCTACCCGGGTTCAGTACGGGCCGTACCTTGTGAACCCCTATTTGGCCTTGCTCCGGGT
>Ga0157365_10000986_pt1 | contig 11947 bp, 10 predicted proteins | sample AttsexASBM3_FD_111478 | JGI IMG/M metagenome (GOLD analysis project Ga0157365, IMG submission 111478) | Fungus gardens microbial communities from leaf cutter ant in Ribeirão Preto, State of São Paulo, Brazil - Atta sexdens ASBM3 | ecosystem: Host-associated > Fungi > Mycelium > Unclassified ... | reverse complement strand
GAGCCATCCGTGAAAAAACACGAACTGTGCCGCGTAGAAAGGCGAGAGCGCCATGAGAATACGGGGCGTCTGGATGATGGAGTGAATACCCATCACGGCCAGAGTCAGGAACCAGATCATCATAATCGGCCCGAAAGCACGGCCGATCTTGCCCGTTCCCAGAGCCTGTGCGCTGAAAAGCGCGATCAGAATGATGATAGCGACGGGAATGATGATATGCGAGGCCGAGGGAACCGAGACCTCGATCCCCTCGATGGCCGAAAGCACGGATACGGCCGGGGTGATAATGCCGTCGCCGAAGAACAGGCAGGCGCCGCCGATACCGACAATCCCGAAAAACCATCGGTATTTCGGCGATTTGCAGACACGCTGTGCCAGCGACATGAGCGCAATGATGCCGCCTTCGCCATCATGATCGGCACGCATGACGAGCATGACGTACTTGATGGTGACGACCAGCATCAGAGCCCAGAAGATTAGGCTTTCGAGCCCCATGATCTCCCAGCTTTCGGCCGGATGGCGAATGGAGCCGACAATCTGGACCGATGCCTGAAAGGCATAGAGCGGGCTGGTTCCGATATCGCCATAGACGACACCCAGCACGCCAAGAAGGCCTGCTAGGCCAACGGGTGCTTCCTTGTGTAGTTCGCCAGAGGCACCGAACTCACGGATAGAGCCCTGTCCGTCTGTAGCCGTCCCGGTTGCTGCCGTTCCGGCGGCATTGGTCGACCCTGGCTGACCATCAGGCCTGTCTGTCATTTCTGTTCCAACTCATGGCAAACACAATGCGTGGTACCGGGTAGAAGATAGGCGGTATGGCACACATAGATGTGAGCGATCACTGACATAAGGCCTGCCATACGATTATTGATCGCGTCACCGCAAGCGTGTGAACGGTTAAAACGCCCTAACACTATCGACCAGCTTCGATCCGGGGATCGTGATCAATTGGTCGGACGGGCGCCGAAGATTGCCGTGCCCACACGCACCAGAGTGGCACCCTGTGCAATGGCCGTTTCGAAATCTGCCGACATGCCCATGGAACACACGCTCAGACCGTGCGCACGCACCGTCCGGGCGAGATAGGCAAAATGCGGGGCCGGGTCTTCATCCTCGGGCGGTATGCACATCAGCCCCTTGAGAGCGCTGCCGAAGCGTGCCTTGCAGAGGGTAATGAACTCATCGGCCTCTTCACGTCTGACGCCGGATTTCTGCGGTTCGTCGCCTGTATTGATCTGAACGAGCAGATCCGGCACGCGGCCGAGCCGATCGGCGGCCTTCGACAGCGCGTCTACCAGCGCCGGGCGATCGACGGATTCGATGGCATCTGCCAGGCGACAGGCTTCGAGTGCCTTGTTCGTCTGAAGCCCACCGATGATGTGCAGACGCAGATCCGGCCAGTTCTCCCGCAGCTGGGGAAATTTCTCCTTCGCTTCCTGCACGCGGTTCTCGCCGAAGACGCGCTGCCCTGCGATCAGGGCTTTTTCGATCGAAGAAGCAGGATGAAACTTGCTGACGGCGACCAGCGTGACACTGTCCGGGCTGCGATCGGCTTTGTGACAGGCCGCATCGACGCGCGTACGGATCTGATCGAGACGGGTGGATAATGTGTCGGTTGTCATGGCCATATCCGCAAGTTGTTGCTGTTCGGTTGCGAGAAGGGGTAGCGCGGCGCTTCGCGAAATGCCATTGGCAAGGCAATGTCCAAAGCACCTTCACAGATTCCCGCCGATCCGACCCGCGATCTGGCTTTCGATATTCTCTGCGGTGTCGTCGAGCATCGACGTATGCTCGAGACGACGCTCGATCGCAGCAGCCTGACCGATCCACGCGACCGCGCCAGCGGTCATCGCCTTGCCGCGACCGTGCTGCGTCACATGGGCAGCATGACAGAGCTGCTCCAGCCTCTGCTGAGGCGTGAGCCACCGGCACCGGTACGCTGTGCGCTGCTCATGGGGGTGGCCCAGTTGCGTCATCTCGAAACGCCGCCTCATGCGGCTGTTGGCACGATCGTCTCGCTTTTGCGCCGTCGTGGCCTTGCCCCCTTCGCCGGGCTGGCCAACGCCGTGCTGCGCCGTGTCGCCCGCGACGGGGATGAGCTTGCCGAGGGACTCGACGAGGATCGTCTGGACGTTCCAGCCTGGCTCTGGACGGCATGGGGCAACCGGGCACGCGATATTGCGGCCGGGCTGCATCGTGAAGCCCCGATCGACCTGACGCTGCGCCCTGGCGCGACCGCCCCCGAGGGAGGCGAGATCCTGCCCACCGGGAACTTTCGCTTTCCGCCGGGCACACGTGTGACCGAGCTTGAGGGCTTTGAAGAGGGCGCGTTCTGGGTGCAGGATGTTGCCGCGACCATGCCCGCCCGTCTGCTGGGCATAAAGCCCGGACAAACCGTGATCGATCTCTGTGCCGCTCCAGGCGGCAAGACGGCCCAGCTTGCTGTTGCAGGTGCCGAAGTGACGGCGGTCGAGCGTGAAGAGACGCGTGCCAGGCGTTTGCGCCAGAATCTCGATCGTCTCGGCCTCGATGCCAAACTCGTTGTAGCCGATGCCCTCGTCTGGCAGCCGGAAGAAAAGGTCGATGCGGTTCTGCTCGATGCGCCATGTTCTGCAACAGGCACGCTTCGTCGCCACCCCGATGTTCTGTGGGTCAAGCGTCCTCGCGATGTGCTGGCGCTGGCCAAGGATCAGGATCGTCTGATCGATGCGGCAGGAACCATGCTCAAGCCGGGCGGCGTGTTGCTCTATGCTGTGTGTTCGCTTCAGGACGAGGAAGGCCCCCAGCGCGTGGCGGCAGCTCTCAAGCGTGGATGGGTTCTCGAGCCTTTCACCGCGGAAGAACTGTCACAAATGCCTGAGGCGCTCACGAAACAGGGTACATTCCGCACCCATCCCGGCATGTGGGCCGAACGCGGTGGAATGGATGGATTTTTTGCGGCAAGGCTGCGCAAAAGCATCTGATACCGATTGGATCGTAAAGAAGGGAGAGCCTATGCCCCAGTTAAAGACCCCACTTATCGCACCGAGCATTCTCAGCGCCGATTTTGCGCGTATGGGCGAGGAAGTGGATGCCGTGGTGCGCGATGGCGCCGACTGGCTGCATCTGGATGTCATGGATGGGCATTTCGTGCCGAACATGACTTTCGGTCCCGGTATGATTGCGGCGCTGCGCAACCGTACGGACAAACCTTTCGACGTCCATCTCATGATCGACCCCGCCGACGCGTTCATCGAGGCTTTTGCCAAGGCCGGGGCCGACCATATTCACGTGCATGTCGAGAACAATCCGCATGTCCATCGTACCCTGCAGCATATCCGGGCACTGGGTAAGAAACCGGGTATCGCGATCTGTCCGGGCACGCCGCCCGAGGCGCTCGAATATGTGCTCGATCTGGTCGACATCATTCTTGTGATGACGGTCAACCCGGGTTTTGGGGGGCAGAAATTCATCGATAGCCAGGTTTCGAAAATACGCAGGCTGCGCGAAATGGCCGATTCGACCGGACGCGACATCCGGATCGGCGTCGATGGCGGTATCGATCTGTCCACAGCACGCCTCGCAACCGGTGCCGGTGCGGATATGATGGTTGCAGGGACTTCCATCTACGGCCAGGAAGACTATGCTGCGGCGATCACATCTTTGAGACAGGCAGGGAGCCTGTCTTGACCACCTGAATAAAAGGACCATACCGGCATGTTCGGACGCTGGGCGCGTGAGGCTCGCCTTTCATTTGCCAGGCTTCCACCGAGCGTGCCGGGCATAGCGCGTGCCCCCGACCTTCCTGTACATGCCATACGGGATATCTGGCCGGGTGATCCCGATCACGGGGCTCTGCTGGTCAGCGGGGCGGCTCGGTTCGAAGGGCGAAAAATCACGCTGCGAGCCGACGACTGGGAATATACCGATCTGGCGCCTGCGCAACGCGACTGGGTGCAGGGCTTTACCTGGCTGCGCGATCTGCGTGCGCTCGGTAGCGACGAGGCAAGGCTCTACGCGCGATCGATCGTCAGCAGCTGGCTCGATCAGCCTCCCATCGATCCGCTTGTTCTGAATGCGCATGTGGCGGGTGCCCGCCTGGCATCCTGGCTTGGGCATTTCGATTTTTTCGCGGCCTCTGCCAATGAGGCGTTCAGACAAAGAGTAATGGACCGTTTGCTCGTCGAGGGTCGCCTGGTCTCGATCATGCTGCCCCTTGCCGAAGCCGGATGGAGAAACCTGACCGCGCTCAAGGGTTTGCTGGCAGTTGCGGTGGCCATTCCTTCGCAGACCGGGTTTTTGCAGCGCTTCCACCGTTTTCTCGATCAGGAACTCGATCGTCAGATTCTGCCTGACGGAACGCTGCGTGAACGCAGCCCGCTGGCGCAGCTCGAGGCAACGCGGGAAATGGCAGAAATCAGCGTCTTCATGCGTATGGCGCAGCTTCCGCCTTCGGAAAAAGTGCAGAGCGCGCTTGCTCGTCTGTGTCCGATCCTGCGCGCATTGCGTCATGGCGATGGCGGGCTTGCTTTGTTCAATGGCAGCAAGGAGCAGGATCACCGGCACATCGATCGTATCATACAATACGGTGCCCGACAGAGACTGCTCGCGTCGTCCATGCCCGATGGCGGTTTCTGGCGTATCGGGGCCGGCAAGGCGCTTCTTTTCGTCGATGGGGGGCAGGTTCCCCCGTCCGGCTACGACCGCAATGCCCATGCGGCACCTCTGTCTCTCGAATTCTCCCATGGGCGGCAGCGTCTGTTCGTCAATTGCGGGGCAGCGGCGACCGGTGCCTGGAAGCGCGCCCTGCGTGAGACAGCAGCGCATTCTTCCCTCGTGATCGACCAGACATCCTGCTGCGATATCGGTCCCTCCGGCGATATCGTTCGTCGGCCGGCCCATGTGACCCTGACCCATCAAAGTCAGGATGGCGCGCACTGGCTCGATGGTCAGCACGATGGCTGGTATCCCGGCTTCGGCGCCACATGGCGCAGACGCCTGTATCTCGGTCCGACGGGAGAGGACCTCCGTGGTGAGGATTGTGTGGACGGAGAGCGCAGGGTCGATTTCGCATTGCGTTTTCATCTGCACCCTACGGTCAAGGCCGAGCTCGCCCCCGATGCCGATGAAGTCCTGATGTATGCGGGCGGCATGATCTGGCGTTTCCGCCAGGAAGGGGGTGCCCTGTCGCTTGAGAAAAGTGTCTATGCAGGCGGTGAAAGGCCGGTCGCCAGTCTTCAGATTGTCGTCAGACCAACTGCCGCCGTGACAGAGCCGGTCGAGGTGCAGGAGGAAAGCGCGCGCGCCGCTTCCAGCGATGAGGCCGAACGATTCAGACGGGATGTCCCGCCTTCGGATGCCCCGCTTTCGGATGCTGCGTTTGCGGCAGGGGGCGAGGGGCAGGTCGCGCAGGTATCGGAGGGGAGAGAGGATACCCGGGACGGGCGCGCGCAGGACACGGCTTCCGAGGTTGCTGACGCACGCCCCCCGACCGGAACAGCCAGTATGAGCGCGCCCAACCGTGAGAGTAGTGCTGCGCTTTCCTCACCCAGACAAGTTATTCAGTGGGTTATGGAGCGTGTTCCGGAATGAGGATCTCACGACGGTTCGGGCGGCGCAGGATCGATAGCGCACCGCAGGAGGGTGGACACGCCCTGCGCATTCTTGAGATCACCAACGTTGATTTCGCCATGCGGCAGTTCCTCCATCCTCTTATGCAGGCGCTTCGCGACGCAGGGCATCATGTTGAGGGCGGATGTGCAGAGGGAGCGCATCTCTCCGTCGTCAGGGACGATGGCTTCACGGTCCACCCGTTGCCGATGGCACGCTCTTTCTCTCCCGTAGCGCAGGTCAGGGCTTTCAGGGCGCTGATACGACTGATACGTGCGGTTCGCCCCGATATCGTGCATGGCCATATGCCAATCAGCGGTTTTCTTGCACGCATCGCTGCATGGTGGTGTGATGTGCCGTGCATCGCCTATACGTGCCACGGTTACCTGTTCAATCAGCCGGGTTCGGCCAGACGTCGTCTGCTTTCTTTCGTGCTCGAATGGATCGCGGGGCAGGTGACCGACCGCTACATGACGGTATCGCAGGCTGAAGCCCGCGATGCCCGGCGCTTGCGTATTCATCCCTGGCCACATCCCGTAGCAAACGGGCGCGATCCGGCTTTATATCGCCCGGATGCGGACAGGCGTGCACGCATACGCGGCGTACTCGGCCTCGACGACTCAGCTATTGTCATCATGGCTGTGTCCCGCCTGGTACGTCACAAGGGCTATCCGGAGCTGCTGCGTGCCATGGAGTACGTTCCCGGGGCCGTGCTTCTGATCGTGGGCGAACGTCTTGCTTCAGACCATGGCGATGCCATGGAAGAGGAATTCGCACATGCCCGCGCCGTTCTGGGTGATCGGCTGAAATGTCTCGGCTATCGCAATGATACGGCGGATCTTCTGACCGCTGCCGATATATTCACGCTACCCAGTCATTTTGAAGGCCTGCCGATGTGTGTCATCGAGGCAATGCTTTCCGGACTGCCCGTTGTCGCGACCGATATCAGGGGACCCAATGAGCAGGTGGTAGATGGCGTGACCGGGTTTCTTGTACCTCCCGGTCTTGCGGCCCCGCTTGCGGAAGCCCTTGCGCAGCTTGTGCGTAATCCTGCGCTACGTGAGGCTATGGGAAAGGCAGGACGTGAGCGCGGCTGCGCGCTTTACGATCAGACCCATGTGTTGCGCAATGTCGTATCGATCCTGACGCGACCGTCTTGCAGTCAAGACGCCTGACGCGTTCAGAGCCAGCCGTTCTGGCGTGCAATCCGGCTGGCTTCGACCCGGTTGCGGGCTCCTATTTTCTGGATGATGTCTGAGAAGCAGTTGCGAAGCGACCCGGGCGAAAGCTCGAACAGGGTCGCAATCTGTTCGGTCGAGCGGCCGGACTCAACCATGCGCAGTATGGCCCGATCACGGGAATTCAGCGGATCGAGCGTCGCATCCCATACCTGTTGCGCAAGTGTGGGGTCGATGGCCCTCCCGCCGCGTCCGACATTGCGTAAGGCATCGGCAAGCGCGCTCACAGGCGCATCCTTGAGGAGATAACCCCTGACGCCTGCATTAAGTGCCCGCTTCATATACCCGGCGCGTGCAAAGGTCGTGATAATCGCCACCACCGTTCTGGCCTTCTCCGCCTGAAGGGTCTCGGCAATCTCTATGCCGCTCATTTCCGGCATTTCGATATCGGTGAGGAGAATATCCGGACGCACGGACCTGACGAGGTCGAGAGCCTCCCTGCCATGACGCGCCTTGCCAACGATTTCGATATCTGGCTCCATGGCGAGCAGCGCAGCCAGTGCATCGAGAAGCATGACCTGATCTTCAGCCAGAACGAGGCGCAGTTTTTGCCTCATGAGGCATCTCCGAGCGTGATGACGAGTGTCGTCCCGTCCTGCCGATGAAGAAGGTCCAGAGATCCTCCCGCCTCGGCAAGCCGTGCACGCATGCCGCTTATACCATTTCCTTCCCGGAATGATAACGAAATATCAATGTTCTGACGGGCGGGGCCGACATGACTGACGTTGAAATCCTTGATCGTGATGCGGTACCTGCCCTCCAGACTGCGTGTAAAGCTCACTACGCAGCGGATTGCCTTGGTATGACGTAGGATATTGGTTATGGACTCACGCAGGCAGCCAGCCAGAAGGTTGTCATATCGTGACGGTATCGACGCGATATCGCCTTCGATCTCGACTTCTATACCGGCATTCCGCAGCGTGGCGGTGCCCGAAGCGCATTCTTCGGTAAGTGTCCTGATTTGCATGGCTGAGACGACGAAGCGTGTTTCGGCAAGTGCCTCCCGGGCCTTTTCGCCAATCTCGCGGAGTTCCTGTTCAACCAGGTTCGGTCCCTGGGGGATGTAACGCAAGGCGAGATCTGATTTCATTGCGATCAGGGTCAGTGAATGACCGAGCGTGTCATGCAGGTCGCGTGCGAAACGCTCTCGCTCGGCGAGGAGAGTCAGAGCACGGATTTCTGCCTGAGCCCGTGCGAGAGCAATGTTCTGCCTGTTAAGGTCCACCGCCATCCGTGTTCCGGCAAAACTGCCTGTTGTAACGATGAGCGTAATCGCCTCACCGATCACGGTCTCATGAACACGAATACCCAGCAGGAGATAGACGATCATCGAGGCAATCAGAAGAGCAAGACCATGCCTTCTGTTTTCGATGGCACCGCATGTCGCCCCGGCTGAGATGAAAAAGACTCCCCAATACCCACCGAAAGGAATGAGTGCAGTGCCGATTGCTGCATAACCGGCAATACGCCAGATAACCGGTGCATTGAGACCCGCAGTAAGCGCAGGCAACACCATGAAGAGCGTAGCGCCAGCGAAGAACGCAACGATGGCAATTGGCCCTGTTCCGGTGGCGAGCCAGGGCAGGGGATAAAGCAGGAGATAGATACCAAAGAACCCTCGCCTGATAATCTGCGAAGCGGGCTTCATCGATGTACGTTCTCTGCCGATGTTTCGATTGTCGCGGGGATTGTAAGTTTAGCTATCCTGCCACGCCCCAACCGAATTGCTGCGCCAACCCACAAAGAGAGCGCCGTTCCGAGGCCTGCAATACCCCCGTGTACGGATGGGGAAAAGGCTAGGGCGATGAGGGAAAGACCAATGATGGCAATCCCGGTCCACGTATGCACCGGCTCGTTCATTGATCGGCCCAATGGAACATAGGATCCGCCGATGATTGTTCCGGTCGTGACGAGCATAAGATCGGGGCGATGGATTGCCGAAAGCCCCATCCCGCTGAGAAACAAGAGGATGAAGCGCAAAAGGCGGGTGCGTCTGGCAAGTACAGGGTCATGGATGTATTCGGGCCGTCGGGATGTCAGATCACGGGCGAGGAACCCCCATGCAAGTACGAGTGTGATCCCAGTGATAAGCCCAAGGCATGTGGGCAACGGTAATCGGAGAGCTGTTGTGCCGCGTATGGCCCACAACGCGGCAAAAACGAGGCCAGACAGATCGTTCAGGGCGTACCGCCAGAGTGATTGGGTGGGGGAGCGGCGAACCATACAGATCTCCTGTCGGAATGAACTTCATGATCAGAATGAAGTGTCGCAATATGCTTCGACAGTGTGCTGTGTCATGGCTCGAAAATGACGCGGGATTACTTGCAGGTTATGTGGCACGGTGCTGCCTCATTCAGAAGCCGAGAAATGTGCTACCTGTGCAAAAGTGATTAGTGGAGCTAACGCGAGAATTCGAGTCGTTTTGGAGTAGGGCGACGGTCAGAAGAAGTTATTTGTGGGGAGCATGGCTGGGGGTGAGGAGCGGTCTTCTTCTTTATTTGTAGAAATATTTTATTGGCTCATAAAAATATCGAAAGACAATAATATAATGAAAAAATGAGCATCTGCGTTATTTTTAATAGCGATGACATTGTTGTTATTTATGTTGATAGAAAACAGATTATATCCTGGTTGCGTTCATGGGTATTGGCCGTGAAGAAAGAGAATAATCGATTTAGTTTGGGAAACCTATTGTTGAAAGATATGATATAACTTGTTTGGGTGTTACGACTCGCAAGAGGAGTTGGTATTATTCACACAACATGCATACTGTACTACGTATTATTCGGCAGATTTTATAAAAATATAGTCAGGTAATCACTATGGGTCTTTCTGCCGGTGCGCACGCTGCAATCAAGTATTCAAGAATTACTGCGTTGCAGAGGACTTTAGCATTAGGACCGCAACTGACCATAAACGATCAGGAGGGAAACGTTATTCCTGAATCGGCAGCGCTATGCGAACCGTCCATGCGCGGTATGGGGCTAAAACCCGACGATCTTCACGGAAGCATATTTGCCCTCTTTGACCGGGCTCACCAAGGGGATGCTTATACAGTCGAACGCTTGCTCGATTATGCCCGTGATCGTCCACACGTCGATGTGGCGCCGATCAACGTTCCAAGCGCTGGTCATATAGTTTATGAAGTCTCAAAGGAAGTCGTAATCTCAAAGAGCTAATCGACATGCTGGTCGGGCCCGATACTGCGGAAGACTGTGCATGGTGACTGCAGAAAGCGACATCGCTTTTTCGCCAAGCGAACACGACGAATCTCTATAACCGGATTGCCAACGGCTATTACAGGCGCCCTAAACTTGTATATGATATACTCGTCAGTCCTCGCTTAAGAGAGGATTTCCAGTTTTGGGATATTCTGCGCGATGAGACACTTTTATTCAGGGTCTGCACTCGTCTGAGTGAAAAAGGCTACGTGAGCGAAGCGCAAATTCTTCTGCGTGGTCTTGTCGATTACTACGCATCAGGTATTTATCTACTGGAAGGGGAAGGCCACCTGATTATGGGTGTTCCGGTGATGCTCGATCATCGCGGGAGGACGCTTGGGTATTCCGCAGGGGGAAGACAATTCACAAGCTCGAATATCTTATGGATGGAAGGCGACGCCACACCTGTCAGCCTGACTCATGTCGACAGGATTGCCTATCCCTGTATCTCCGTATTGGGAAAGAGGTTTTTTCTTGATCTGGAAGAGGGGCGAGTGCAGGCAGTAACGGCACCGGGGCGGTTGCGCGCGCGCTGTCGCGGGACAACTTGCGGAATACAGGACGATGCCTCACGCTACCCGACTGTCATAGGGGATCGCGAAATGGCCTGGTCAGCGTACCAGCTTTCATACGAGACATTCTCGGTGGTGACAATCTAGCCGATTTAGCTGATGTCGGTTCTGACGTATGGCTCGTAAAAGCCGGGGAAGGGTTCCCCGGCATATCAGTTTGTCTCGTTAGACGGGCTTGAGCAGAAGATGACGCTTCTTTCCGGAAGAGAGCTTGAGAACGCCATCGACGATATCTTCGAGGCCAATCACCCTGTTTTCGTCCTGGACCGGCAGGTCGTTGAGGCGAGCACCGCCCCCTCTGATGAGGCGTCGTGCTTCGCTGTTCGTCGCGACAAGTCCTGACTCGCCGAAAAGACGAAAAGCCGGAATGCCTGCTTCAAGGGCGCTGCGTGGCAGATCGCGCGAGGGCAGATCTGCCACGAGGGTGCCAGCTTCGAAAACCTGACGAGCCGTTTCCGCAGCGGCCTGTGCGGCGTCGCGCCCGTGACAGATTGCAGTGGCTTCAGTTGCAAGGACTTTCTTGGCTTCGTTGATATCGGCGCCCTGCAATGCCCCAAGGCGTTCGCATTCCTCGACCGGGAGATCGGTGAAGAACTTGAGGAAACGTCCGACATCGGCATCTTCGGTGTTACGCCAGAACTGCCAGTATTCAAAAACGGGCAGCTTTTCTGCACTGACCCAGGTGGCACCATTGGCCGATTTACCCATCTTGGCACCGGAGGCTGTCGTAACCAGCGGGGTGGTCAGACCGAAAACCTGTTTGCCGTCGGTGCGTCGGGCAAGGTCGATACCGGCCACGATGTTGCCCCACTGATCGGACCCGCCCATCTGCAATACGGCTCCGTGACGACGGTTCAGTTCACGGAAATCGTAGGATTGCAGAATTGAATAGTTGAATTCGAGAAAGGTGAGTCCCTGCTCACGGTCGAGCCGCTGCTTGACGCTCTCGAAGGAAAGCATGCGGCTGATGGAGAAATGAACGCCTACATCCTGAAGCAGATCGATATAGGACAGGCGGTCGAGCCAGTCGGCATTGTTGACGAGGATGGCATCGCTGCGGCCGGAGCCGAAATCCAGGAACTGGCGCAGGCTGACTTCGATGCCGCCGAGATTATGCGCAAGTTTCTCGGGGCTCATCAGAGCCCGTGCCTCGTCACGAAACGAGGGGTCGCCGATTTTGGCTGTGCCGCCGCCCATCAGGGCAATCGGACGATGACCGTGCTTCTGCATCAGACGCAGCATCATGATCGAAAGCGCATTACCCACATGCAGGGAGTCCGCTGTCGGATCGAACCCGATATAGCCTGTTACCGGTCCGGCACACATT
>Ga0157365_10000985_pt1 | contig 11954 bp, 13 predicted proteins | sample AttsexASBM3_FD_111478 | JGI IMG/M metagenome (GOLD analysis project Ga0157365, IMG submission 111478) | Fungus gardens microbial communities from leaf cutter ant in Ribeirão Preto, State of São Paulo, Brazil - Atta sexdens ASBM3 | ecosystem: Host-associated > Fungi > Mycelium > Unclassified ... | reverse complement strand
TGTGCCGGTATGGCGCGGCACTGCCCGGCACCGTCGAACTGCCAACCATGATAGGCACAGGCAAGACGCCCATCGCGAATGAAACCAAGGCTGAGTCTGACGCCGCGATGCGGGCACCGATCCTCCCATCCGTGAACTACGCCATCGGGACCGCGCCAGAGTACCAGTTCCTGACCATTCAAACGCATGGGCGCAATGTCACCCGGAGCAATATCGGTCGAAAGCGCGACTGGGATCATGGATGATGGCTCTCTTCCCATTGGGTCACGACACAGGCGGCGGGACCAATGACGCATGCCATGACGAACATGCCGACAAGCGCCTGAGCGCCACGCAGGACGAGAACGATCTCGTTCGGGAGCAAGCGTTGGAGCGTCATCTCGATGTTGAGCAGATGAGCTCGGTCTTCCGCAAACTGGCAAAACACCGCGATGTCGAAACGACCGAAGAGTTGAAGCGCGGTCGTAATGGTCATCCTGTCTCCACGCAAGATTGTTTCAATGGGGACGATCCTGACAGTAATAATTTTTTTGACAAGTGGACGAAGCCTATTAATGTGACTGCAAGCGCAATGAAAATCGGAACGCCTCGAAGGAGTCCAACCCCGTGAACGACCAGGTGTAACAGCGTGACGATCAGTGGCTGGAAGAGTCCCGATCCGGTATCATCACGTCACTGGTATCCCCTTGGCATGATCGATGAACTGGGCAGGGAATTTACCGATACCCTCCTGCTGAATGCGCCGATCCGTTATCGCTTGAATGCCCGGGGTGAGGCCGAGGTTTTTTCCGATGATGGCCCTCTCCCGGTTTGCATCCGGCACGGATATGTCTGGACAAATCTGTCGGGAAACAAGACAGATATTGCCCCCTTCCCGCCGCTTCCCGAGGCTGAGGAACCTGACAGACGCCTCGTTCGTTGTGGCTCGATCATGGTCCACGCCTCTGGACTGCGCGTGGTCGAGAACTTCCTCGACATGGCCCATTTCCCGTTTGTCCATACTGGCATACTCGGCGCGGAGCCCCATACCGAAGTTGAACGCTACGCCGTCGAGACGCGCGAGGAAGGACGAGAGATCTGGGCGACCGAGTGTCGCTTCTTCCAGCCTCAAGCCGCGCTCGCCGCGTCAGACGGTTTGATGACCGACTATATTTACCGTATCGCCGCGCCCTTCTCGACATTGCTGTACAAGACCAGCCCCAATCACCCGCAGCGGAAGGACGTCATCGCGCTTTTCGTCCAGCCCATGACACCTGGAACATGCCGCGCGCATCCGGTCATGTTTCTACTCGATGAGGGGTCCGAGTTCGACGCACTTGTCGAGTTTCAGCAGATGATTTTTCTGCAGGACCGGGTCATCCTCGAAAACCAGCGCCCTGTTCCCATGCCACTGGATGCCTCGAGCGAAATCCCGACACTCGCTGACCGGTCATCGGTCGCGTACAGGCGCTGGCTCAAGGCGCAGGGAGTTACCTTTGGCGCTGCAGGAATTCCTCTCTCTCCTCCAGTTCAGGAAACGGTCACATGAGCCCTAGCCCCAACGACCTTGCCCTCCTGCGTCAGGCTTTCAAGGTGGCGGATCAGTCGCGTCTCGCGGGCGATCATCCCTTCGGGGCCATTCTGGTGGACGAATCAGGTCAGATCGTGATAACCCAGGGAAACGGCTACAGCAGTGAGGGCCACGACATGACGGCCCATGCGGAACGGCTGCTCGCTACGCGCGCCAGCAAGACTTTCGGCACGGCGCGGTTGCGCGGTTTCACGCTCTATAGTTCTGCCGAGCCCTGTGCCATGTGCGCCGGCGCTATCTACTGGGCTGGCATAGGCCGCGTCGTATACGGTCAGTCAGAGGCGCATCTGAAGGCCATGACTGGGGCCCACCCCGAAAACCCCACCCTTGATCTACCCTGCCGTGCGGTATTCGAGGCGGGACAGACAGAAACACTAGTTATCGGCCCTTTGCTGGAAGATGAAGCTGCCGAACTTCAGCGCAGTTTCTGGCTCGAGAAAGCCTGAGGCTCCTGTTCAACGCCCGTTCTTGACTGGAAGATGACGATCCGGGCTTCCGCGAGCCCGGAACAGGGCTCTGGCGGATCATCCTTTTGTCTCCTGAAAGGGGCTGGAAATGTCGTCTTCCCTGCTTGTCACCAACGCCGCGCTCTATCTGGATCGGGGTTTGGAAATCTCCGATGGCTGGATCCATCTGGAACATGGCCGCGTCAAGGCCTATGGACCGATGAACTTAGCGCCACCTGCGACCGACCGCATCCTCTCCGCCGAGGGGCGCCTGGTCACACCCGGTATGGTGAATAGTCATCACCATATGTACCAGAATCTCACCCGTTCCTATGCTCCTGTAGTCAATGGAACATTGTTCGAATGGCTGAAAGGCCTCTATCCGCTCTGGGCGACCCTTGATGAGGACGCGGTCTATCTGTCCTCTTACGTGGCAATGACAGAATTGCTCCTCGGTGGCTGCACAACCTCGATGGATCATCATTATGTCCACCCCCGCACAAGGCTGATCGATGCGCAGATCAGGGCTGCACGCGATATCGGCTTCCGCTTCCTCGCCACACGCGGGTCAATGACCCGCTCGGTCAAGGATGGCGGCTTGCCTCCTGACAGCGTCGTTCAGAGTGAGGACGTCATTCTGGAGGACAGCGAGCGTCTGATCAGCCTCTATCACGACCCATCGCCCGGTGCGCTGACGCGTGTAGCCCTGGCACCCTGCTCCCTTTTCAGCGTGTCAGAGACCATCATGAAGGAAAGCGCCCTCATGGCTGAACGCCATGAGGTGCGTCTTCACACCCATCTGGCGGAAGACCCCGATGAGGATGTGTATTGCAAGGAGGTCTATGGCTGCACCCCGACGGAGTATTTCGAACGTTCCGGCTGGGCCAGCGCTCGTTCCTGGGTTGCCCACTACATCTACCCCTCGGGTGATGAAATCGATCGTCTCGCGCGCAAGGGTGTGTGCGCTGCGCAATGCCCCTGTTCCAATATGATGATTGGAGGCGGTGCTGCAAACGCCCTCGACCTGCGGCGGCGGGGCATGAAAGTGGGTCTGGGTTGCGATGGGTCGGCCTCGACCGATCACGCTTCGCTTTGGCTCGAAGCCCGCATGGCACTTCTGCTTGGACGATTCCAGAATGGCCCCCACAGCATGACGGCGCGCGATGCCCTCGATATGGCCACGCGGGGCGGGGCCGCGTGCCTGGGCTGGGAAGACGAAATCGGCCATTTGCGCATCGGCGCCTGTGCAGATCTCGTGATCTGGCAGCTTCCGCCGCTTTCCCGGGCTGGCGCCCTGAGTGACCCGGTAGAGGCGCTTCTGCGCTGCGCGCCAGCCACGGCATAGTACACTATTGTTGCCGGCCGCATCCTGGTATCTGAAGGACAGCCCTGTCAGTCCGATCTCGACCGTGTTCTGGGTGAGCATGAGCGCGCGGCTCGCCGCATGCAAAAGCTTTCCTGAAGCCCTTCCCCCCTGAGCGCGCGTGATATGGCTTCAATGCTGTCGCCACGTCGCAGCAATATCCTCCGGGGATCCGAATCACGCCTTCCATGTCGGGAGCGACCGTGATTGACAAGCGGATGATCGTCGTCACCTCCGTTTCTCGCATCATCACACGGCCTGGGTTGATACCCGCGCGGACAGATCGTGACCCTGTCGGGTCAGGAAACCTGGTCAATTCGACTACCTCTTTGGAGTAATCGCATCCATGTCCCGTTGAACGCGCAATCTCTTGAAATATTATGAAGCTGTCTTGCCCACCAGGTTTTCCTGCTCATGACATTGCAAAACCATTCTTGATCGCAGATGTTCCTACACTGACCCCTTGATTGTTTGATGTTGCAGGATCCTGATCTGCCATGACCCATGACGCGCCCCTGATCGGTATACTCGTTATCGGGCTTGGATTAGCGTTCATACTGGGCACGATAGCCCAGCGAATCAGGATATCACCGCTGGTTGGGTATCTGCTGGCGGGCATCGCTGTCGGTCCGTTCACCCCGGGGTTCGTGGCCGATCAGCCTCTGGCTGCCGAACTGTCGGAAATCGGCATCATCCTGCTCATGTTTGGCGTAGGGCTCCATTTCTCACTCAAGGATCTGATCTCGGTGCGCGCCATCGCGGTTCCGGGCGCACTGCTTCAAGTAGCGGCTTCGGTCATGATTGGTGCCTCTGTGGCCTGGGTCCTCGGGATGAACATGGGGGCCTGCATCATATTCGGCATCGCATTGAGCGTTGCCAGCACCGTGGTGCTGCTCAGGACGCTTCAGGAGCAGCGGCTGATCGAGACAGAGCGCGGGCGCCTTTCAGTTGGATGGTTGATCATTCAGGATCTGGTGACGGTGCTCGCGCTCGTCCTTCTGCCTGTGTTCTCTCCCATGATGCAGCAGGGATCTCATCAGACAATCAGCCTCGCAGGTCTGGCTGTAACCATCGCCTTGACGCTTGGCAAAGTGGCCGCCTTCATGGCGCTCATGCTGGTCGTGGGCCGACGGGTCATCCCCGCCATCCTGCATTACGTCGCTCATACCGGGTCGCGTGAACTGTTCCGGCTGGCGCTCCTCGCGCTGGCGCTGGGCGTTGCCTTCATTGCGACGGAATGGTTCGACGTGTCATTCGCTCTTGGAGCCTTCGTGGCCGGCATGGTTCTGAGCGAGTCAGAACTCAGTCACCGCGCTGCGGCGGAAACACTGCCGCTCCGCGACGCTTTTGCGGTGCTGTTCTTCATCTCTGTAGGGATGCTGTTCAACCCCCTTGTGCTGGTTCATCAGCCCTTACCCCTCCTGCTGACGTTTCTCGTGATCCTGGTGGGGACACCGCTTGCCGTGATTGCGATACTGCGTCTGTTGCGCCAGCCCTGGAACACGACATTGTTCATCGCGAGCGGCCTGGCGCAGATCGGTGAATTCTCCTTCATCCTCGCCGCACTCGGCATGAAGATGAAGGTTCTAGATGGCCGAGCACAGGATCTGATCCTGGGCGCATCTATCCTGTCGATCCTCATCAATCCATTCATCCTCATGGCGACACAACGTATCGAGGCCTGGATCACGCGACACAGCGCTGCGCCCGAAAGCCCGGTCCCCGACGAGGCGGGCATTCTGCTCCCTCCCCCCCAGCCTACAACGCTGGAGAATCATGCCGTGGTTGTGGGATGTGGGCGCGTCGGTCGATTGGTGGTCGATGGCTTGCTGGGAGAAGGATGGTCTGTCCTGGTCGTTGAGACCGGCAAGATGGCTGACCCCTTCGCCAGCAGGGAACGGATCGAATTGATGCTGAGCAATGCTGCCGAAGCGCGTACGATCAAGGCGATGCATCTCGAAAAAGCGCGCCTTTTGATGGTGGCGATCCCGGAACCTTTCGAGGCTGGACAGATCATCGCGCAGGCCAAAGCGATCAATCCGGATCTGATGATCATCGCTCGCGCCCATTTCGACAGCGCAGTCGAGCATCTCAAGGAGTTGGGCGCCGATCATGTGATCATGGGCGAACGTGAGATGGCTCTGGCGATGCTTGCTGTGACGGCCAGCGATCTACCCTTCGACTCACGACCTTCCTTGTCCGACCCCGCAGCCGAGAGCGGTCTGGACCCGTTGCCCGCGTAATCTTCCAAGCCAGGGCCTCACGCCTCCCCCGGTATTGCGTGGTCAAATCGGCGGTGCCTGCTGGCGCGACCGACCTGAGGCTCCAGGGAGAAAGCTGGCATTACGAGAGATTCCCGAATGCTATGCCCGCGCATGGCCTGCCTCGAAGCATGTTTACCCCCCGATGCTCGACGGGTGCACTGCCCTGCCCCGGCTCGCTATCTTGGTTGCCTGCTCTGGCATAGTCGGGCGGTCCTCGCCGAATCAGGGACTGTGATAAAAAGAGCGCAACAGAACCCATATATCGGGATTTGTTGCCTAGCCCCGAACCATGCGCCTTTTGGAACGTGAATGCAGAACGGCAGAAAACCTGTTTTGCCGACTGGGAGATCCTGGAAATGAACCTCATCGTAATCCTGATCATCGTGCTTCTGCTGCTCGGCACATTTGGCGGATATGGCGGATGGTACGGCACGGCCTGGACCGGATACGGAGCCGGCGGCGGCGTTGGGCTCATCGTGCTCATCCTTGTGGTTCTGATCCTGATGGGCAGGCTCTAGATCGGTCATCGCCCCGTCATCACATGTCGCGATGACGGGGTAGCTCCCTCCGCCCCGGCGCTCGACAGTCGATACAGAAGAGTGCGCCCTGGCGTTCTTCTCCATCGCACTGGGGGATCTTCGGACGAAGCGTTTTCGAGCAGGACGCACCAAGAGAGGCCCGTGCATCTCCTCTCGTCGGATCATTCCGCGGGGCATCATTGCATCGGCCCCACGAGAAGCTGATCCTCCCTCCAAGTACGGTCGTAGCAGGTTGCGGTACGGCGGGAGTGCGCCCCGCAGCGCGCATGAGCTTGTGCCTTTCTCGAGATACCGCAGAAATCTATAACTAGAGCCCTGGTATACAACGGCCTCCCGGCATTTCCTGACCGAATCCGAACCGTCAGTCAGGAACTGGCGGAACGACCGACGAGAAAATATTTTCAAAAAGAAAACATCACCATGCGTTTTCTCCGATCCTGATCTAGGACTGCATCAGTACGCGATCCGGTATAACGTTCAAATATGTTATATGTTCTCTTTAAGCAAACTCAACAGTACAAATAACACTTTTAGACGGTATAGTTTTATTTGAATCACGCACCTGTGAAACAAAGTACTTGAATGAATCATTTTCAGGTCTTATTGACCCACACCGAACGCAGACTCACAAATTGGGAAGATTACCGACGAATTACGGAGTAGTTGACGATATATGACTCGATGAATCCTCCGATCGATGGCAGATACATCAAGTTCACGCCATACTCTCACCACTCGTCGGGATTTCGCCCATGACGCCCGCGTTTAGGGCTACTCGGATCAGTTTCGGGTGCGGTTTTGATGGTTGAACTGGAACAGGGTGGGGCAAATGGCCAACTGGAACGGCAATACTCGTTATTACAATGTTAATGGCGATACCCTGAATATAAATACGGGAACGGCACCCGTCGGTGCGAGCGGTACCTCCCACATCTATGACGTCACGACGGGCACTCGTGGCGTGCGGATTGTCACCACTATGCCGACCTATGCCTATGCCGGGAACAGCTACAGATTCCGCTTCACGGTTCCAACAGGTGCGCCAGTTTCCTTCGCTTTTACGAACCAGAGCGCACGCGAAAAGGTCGTTACCTATGTCTACATCGCCGCGCTCAACAAAACGACGATCACGATCGCTACCGGAATCACAAATGCCGGCTCTTTCATCTATGAGATCCCGGGCAATCCGTTTAATCTGACGACCGGCAGGATCGCATCCCATACAGTGCCGGTCGGAAGTTCGTGGTCGCTTGCAGGGCTTGTGTGCTATTTGCCGGGCACGCTCATCCGCACGGCAAATGGTGACCGTGTGGTCGAAAACCTGATGATCGGCGATCTGATTGCTGTATGGGACGCACGCAAGGAGAAAGAGGTTCTGCGACCCGTAACCTGGGTTGGCCGTGGCTTCGCAGTCCCACGTTCGGGACGGCCCGACGACACCAGTCAGCATCCCGTGCGTATCCTCAAAGATGCCGTTTCACCAGACGTCCCATCGCGGGATCTGCTGGTCACGAGTGAACATTGCGTCTACCTCGACAGCGCCTTTGTGCCTGTCCGCATGCTCGTGAACGGGCTGACGATACGCTATGAAGAGGATATCGGGCCTTACAGCTACTACCATATCGAAACGGAAGAGCATTCGATCCTCTGGGCAAATGATCTGAGAGCAGAGAGCTATCTGGATACGGGCAATCGCTATCTGTTCAGAATGGGCGCCTCGCACGAAAAATGCGCCCCGCAGGAGAAAAACTGGCAGCTTGACAGCGCTGCGGCTCTTGTGACGGAACGGGACTTTGTGGAGCCGCTCTACCGGAAGCTGCTGCAACGCGCTCGGGAGCTCATGCCGACATGCTCTCCTCCACTGCCGAACCTCACCTCCGACCCCGAGCTGATGCTGCATACCGATAAGGGGCAAACCATACGACCCATGCGCAGCGCCAATGGGTGGGTGACATTCATGGTCCCGTCCTGCGTTTCCGAGCTTTGGATACACTCCCGAGTATCGAGACCCAACGAGACGATTGGTCCCTTCGTTGATGATCGCCGCCAACTGGGTGTGCTGATCGGGCAGATGCATATCTTTGCCAGTCAGGGCACTCTGGAGCTGGACAATCATCTGCGTGAGGCGGAACTAACCGGATGGCGTGAGCTCGACCGAAATGCGACCTCCCGTTGGACAATGGGCCGCGCACTGGTAAGATTGGCGAAGACGGAAGGGCCGGAACAGGGTCATAGCCTGCTGAGCCTTCAAATCCTCTCCGCTGGTCCCTATGTCGTGACCTCTGCTCGAGATAGCGCGCTCTCCGGGTTGGATTTCCTAGACCCAGGCTTCCACGCTGGAGCAATCCGTGGCTTGCTCAATCAGGCGACTGGTCAAAGCTGTACCTGAGCTCACGTCCTCCCACAGGAAGGGAGCAGAAATGCGGGCCGCTACGCCCTCGAGAGCATGCGCAGCAGCCCGCGGCACGAGCATTTCTGATCTCCGGTCGGGAATGTCCTGAGCGCCCGTAACAAGCTCTCGCGCCGCGCGATGATCCTGCCGTCACTCTGAGGCAAAGATGTTCATTTCCCTGAGCTCTCTGAAGGAGCCGGAGAAACAGACGTGCTGATTCGTGCTTCCATTCAGTAAAATCAAAGCGGCACTCATGTTTCGGTCTCGCCGATAGAAACCGCACCACGTTTTTCCGAGGGAAATCTCTGGGAATTCCCGCGCCTTATTAAACTCTTTCCAGAAAACTGATGGCTTGAAATATATGGCATAATATGGCATTTTGCCATGATCGCTTCGCGGCTAGGTTGGGATCAAACCTCGATCCGGTTCAGCGCTGTTTGTCGCCAAGAGCATCCCACCGCCCACGCATTAGCGACGTCACCTGTAGCACCCCGCATATGACCTTAGGCACTACTTGCGGGCGCTCCCCCGGTGGACCATGATCGAATACTGGAGAAAGCTCAGTCCCGTCCTGGCGATACGTGGGTAAATCATCTTCGTTTATTGGTGGAGATGCTGCTCGGAAACTCATAAATCCTCTGAACATCCGGTGAGTTCGACCGGGTAATTGAGGCCTGCTGATTCCATACAATTCCCCGCCCGAGTTCCCGACCTCACGGTGCCTCGACGACAGCCGCGGCATAATCACGAACCTGAACTTCGGATGTCGCCGCCGGAGGCATTGGCACCGAAATCGCCCACCTTTCCGAGGAACCGTGCTCCGTTGAGTCGATCACATTGCCCAGAAAGCACTCGACGCTGCTCCGAAAGACCCCGTCCCTCACATAGCGAGGTCCCGTGAATGGTGCCCGAAGATCAGCAGCTTGCCAGAAGATTGGTTCGTCCATGGCCTCGGCTCAGGACCCTTTACGAGACTGAGATGATGTGACTCGACGGTCATCGGAAGGGGAACCCAATGTCTGATCTGCCGATGCTGCCTTTGAGCAACATGCGCGGGTTAGGGCCATATTTCCCGATAATGCGCGGTCTGAAACGCGTAGATGACCGCCGTATGCTGAGCGGCATCGTCTGCGTGATCCGGCATGGCGTGCAATGGAAGGACGCGCCGTCGGGCTACGGTCCGCATAAGACGCTGTATAATCGCTTCATCCGTTGGAGCCGTCTTGGCGTATTCGCCCAAATCTTTTCCGCCCTGACGGGTAATGCCCGCGTCCCGGAGGAGTTGATGATCGACAGCACGCATCTGAAGGCGCATCGCACTGCTGCAAGCCTGCTCAAAAAGGGGATGCTTCGCGTCGGATCGGACGCACAAGAGGCGGCCTGAACTCGAAACTGCATGCCGTCTGCGACGGGCATGGCCGTCGAGTGGCGATGCTACTCACCGAAGGTCAGATGAGTGACCACAAGGGCGCAGCCCCGCTGCTGCCACGCTTGCCCTCCGCTCGCCACCTGGTCGGCGATCGCGGTTACGACAGCAATCGTTTCCGGCGCAATCTGACCGAACGAGGCATCGAGCCATGCATCCCGTCCACGAAGAGCCGGGAAGTGCCGATCCCGCACGACAAGTCCGGATATCGCCGGCGGCACAAGGTCGAGAACATGTTCGGCTGCCTCAAGGACTGGCGCCGCATCGCCACGCGCCACGACCGCTGCGCCCACACCTTTTTCTCGGCAATCTGCCCCGCCGCAACAGTCATCTACTGGACGCTGTAATGAGTCCTGAGCCTAGGCCGTGCCGGCCCTGATTGCCGCCTCAACACCCCCTGCGCCCGGCGTTGATATCAGCGCGGTTTACGACGCCACAATGACCGCCTGGCTGGCCACCCTGCCGACCTCAGCCCCCGCAACGGGCTGCTGGTGGAACAATGCAAACATCCCCTCATACAAAGAGCTGGAATCATGAGACGCTTTCTCGCGCTATTGGCCCTCCTTCCCTCTCTGGCCTGGGCTCAGAGCACAAAGCCGCAATTCGTGCCTCCCAATGGCCTGCCACTGGATACGCCGCTTGGGACGGCGCGCAACGCAGACGGATCGGGTATCGTCACCTTCGCGACGATGCAGGCCGGAATTGCTGGCGCAGTAACGCAGTCCCAACTCGCAGGCGCTCTCGCCTCATATCTGACTTCTGAGGCGGCAGCGGCGACCTATGCAACATCGACCTATGTTGACGCAGCCGTTCAGACGGAAACCTCGCGCGCCAAAGAAGGGGAACAGGCGAATGCGAGCGCCATAGCCTCGCTCGTATCCGATAGCGTCACCCAATCCGATCTGACGTCAAGCCTTTCGGCCTACCTGACCACGACGCGATCCGATGCACGGTATGCAACGCCTTCTGCAGTGGCCAGCGCGGTTCAAGGCGAGGCCAACCGGGCCAAAGGCGCAGAACAGGCGAACGCTTCCGACATAGCCGGGATCAAGTCGGATTACATCACGTCCAGTATGCTGGATAGCATTCTTGGCGGCTACGTCACTAGCGCTGCCCTCAACTCTGCGCTCTCTACCTACCTTACGCAAGCCCAGGCTACTTCCACGTATCTTCCCCTGGCAGGAGGATCTTTATCCGGTGCCCTTAACACCCAGCAGATTACCATTTCACGAGGGGATATTGTTCTTACCGGAGGCGGCAGCGTTCTGCTTTTCAGCGGAGGGCGCACGGGGGCATATTTTTCGACCAATTCCTTTGGGGATTTGGTTATCAACACTGCGGTTGGCGGTGGTGGCGGCATCCGAATGATACCGACGACCTTTGCAAGCCTGCCGTCATCGCCGCCAGCAGGCACCGAGCATTACTGCTCTGACTGCTACATCGGCAGCGGCGCCAAAGGCGTCAACGTGCTTTACAATGGCACCGCATGGACCGGCGTTTCCGGCGCAGCGATATCACATTAGCCGCCCATTTTCTCAAATCTTCAGCCGCCCCTCACCGGGCGGCTTTTTTATTGGAGACGACATGAGTCCCCCAGGTGATTTCATCACGCGCGGCGCGTTTTCCGAGGTCAAGGACGAACTCCAGGAGATTGTGCTCGACGTGCATTCCCTCCGGGTGGCTCAGACAGCCTCGAATGCCAAGCTCGACAAGATCCTCGCTCAGGTCACCAAGCAGGGCAGCATCAAGGTCTGGGTCGGCTGGGCAATTGTGACGGCCACATCTGCGGCCGTTGTCACAGTTCTCACTCATATCCCCATGGCGCATCCATGACCGGCATCGACATCGCACTCGCGCTGATCTCGCGCGACGACTTCGAGGGGCTGAGCCTCAAGCCCTATCTCTGCCCGGCCAATTACTGGACCATTGGCTACGGCAATCGCTTCCTCGGTGA
>Ga0157365_10000983_pt1 | contig 11966 bp, 11 predicted proteins | sample AttsexASBM3_FD_111478 | JGI IMG/M metagenome (GOLD analysis project Ga0157365, IMG submission 111478) | Fungus gardens microbial communities from leaf cutter ant in Ribeirão Preto, State of São Paulo, Brazil - Atta sexdens ASBM3 | ecosystem: Host-associated > Fungi > Mycelium > Unclassified ... | reverse complement strand
CCGCGCGCTGATGGCAGCAGGTGTCGACGTGCTGGTCGTCGACACCGCCCACGGCCATTCGCGCGGCGTGCTGAATGCGGTGGACGCGATCAAGCAGGTCAACCCGGATGTGCAGATCGTCGCAGGCAACGTCGCCACGCCTGAGGCCGCTGCAGCACTGATCGGGGCGGGGGCGGATTGCGTTAAGATCGGGATCGGGCCGGGCTCGATCTGCACCACGCGGATCGTGGCTGGCGTCGGCGTGCCGCAGTTCACGGCCGTCATGGAGACGTCCGAAGCCTGTCATGAACTCAACACCCCGGCGATTGCGGACGGCGGCATTCGCACGTCGGGCGACATCGTCAAGGCGATCGGCGCGGGTGCGGATGTGGTGATGATCGGCTCGCTGCTCGCCGGCACGGAAGAGGCACCGGGCGAAGTGTTCCTGTATCAGGGGCGCTCGTACAAGTCTTATCGCGGGATGGGCAGCCTGGGTGCGATGGCACGCGGCTCGGCCGACCGGTATTTCCAGCAGGAAATCAAGGACACGCTCAAGATGGTGCCCGAAGGCATCGAGGGGCGCGTCGCTTTCAAGGGCAGCATGGGTGCGGTCGTGCACCAGCTGGTCGGCGGTCTGCGCGCTGGCATGGGCTACACCGGCTCCGCCACCGTGCCCGACCTTCAGGTCCGCACGCAGTTCCGTCGCATCACCGGTGCCGGTCTGCGGGAAAGCCACGTTCATGACGTGTCGATCACCCGTGAAGCCCCGAACTATCGTCAGGATTGATTACACGTGACACCCGCCGCGCGGCTTGCCGCTGCGATCGAAATGATCGCCAAGATGCAGGCCGAGCCCCGCCGCCCTGCGGATGCTCTGGCCAACAGCTTTTTCCGTGAACGCCGCTTCATCGGCGGTGGGGATCGGCGCGCGATCTCGACGATCGTGTGGGATGTGCTCCGTAACTGGCGGCGCATCGAATGGCACCTTCTGCGGGCCGGATCGCCCGAGGGAACGCCACGCCTGATGGTGGCGGCCAGCCTGTTGTTCTCGGGTGAGGAGGCCATGCGGGGCCTCGACGCATATTTCACGAGTGAGCGGTATTCCCCGACTGAGCTGACGCGCGGCGAGATCACCATTCTGCGCGACATCTGCAAGCGCACGCTGGACGATCCGGACATGCCAAGAGCGGTTGCACTGGAATTGCCAGACTGGCTGTTGCCGGTCCTGCAGTCGACATTCGGTGCGCAGATGGAAGCAGAGCTTGAGGCCATGTCGGGCACTGCGCCGCTTGATCTGCGTGTCAACCTGTTGATGGGCGACCGCCAGCAGGCAGCGCAGGATCTGGCCCGCGCCGGGATTGCTACCGAGCCAACGCCCCTGTCACCATGGGGTCTGCGGGCTGCCGCGCGCCAGTCGGTCACGACGACCGAGGCCTTCAACAAGGGGCTGGTGGAAATTCAGGACGAGGGCAGCCAGATCGTGGTCGCCGCCGTTGGTGCCGCACCTGAGATGCGCGTGCTGGACTACTGCGCCGGTGCGGGCGGCAAGACCCTTGGCATGGCAATGACCATGCAGAATAAGGGTCACATCGTTGCCTGTGACGTGTCCGAACCCCGTCTGGAGGGCGCTGTGAAGCGTCTGCGCCGTGCTGGGGTGCATAATGTCGAACGTCACCTGATCGTGCCGGGCGACAAGTGGGCCAAGCGTCGCGCACGCAGCTTCGACCGCGTGCTGGTCGATGCTCCATGCACCGGCACCGGCACGTGGCGCAGGAACCCGGATGCGCGCCTGCGTCTGCGCCAGCAGGATCTGGATGAACTGCTGGTCAAGCAGGCAGAAATCCTGGATCGCGCGGCCGCACTGGTGAAACCCGGCGGTCGTCTGATCTACGCTACATGTTCGATTTTGAATGAAGAAAATATTATTCAAATTCAGAATTTTATGAAGCGTAACTCTGATTTTACGTTAACGACATCCGACAGTGCATCGATGCCGGAACGACTGGCCTCGAAAACCACAATCAGCCTGACACCGAAAGGCGACGGGACAGACGGGTTTTTTGCCGCTATTCTTCAGCGGCGCGCCGAAGCAGTCTGAAAAATCAACTTCAAGAAAATCTTCTGACGTCTTAATTTTCAACGATATTTTCTTGAAGGAGCGATGCCGTGGCCACAAGCCTAGCGATCGGGATTCTCTGTGTATTCGGGGCGGGTGTGGCCGCCCAGTGGGTCGCGTGGCGTTTCAGGATACCGGCCATCGTGCTGCTGTTCGCGACCGGGCTTCTGTTGGGGCCGGGTCTGGGAATTCTTCATCCCTCAGCGTCGATCGGCAGCCTGTTCCGCCCGGCGGTTTCGCTCGCTGTGGCACTGATCGTGTTCGAAGGCGGGCTGGCACTGGATTTCCGTCAGTGGCGCGCCGCGGGCGAGGGCGTGATTCGGCTGACGGTCGTCGCGTTGCCCATCAATCTCGGTCTTGGGGCGTGTGCGGCGCATTACCTTGGTCATCTGGACTGGGGTGTATCGATCCTGTTCGGCTCGATCATCGTTGTAACGGGCCCAACGGTCGTGCTGCCGTTGCTGCGGCACACCAAGCTGCATCCGCGTGCAGCTGCCTTCCTGCGTTGGGAGGCGATCCTGAACGATCCGGTGGGCGCGATTCTGGCGACGCTCGTGCTGGAAGTGCTGATGGCACACTCCAGCTACGGCCCCGGAATGTTCTTCGAAGAGACCGCACCGCACATGATCATCGCTGCGATGCTGTCGATCGTGATCGGGATCGCCCCGGCCTATCTGGTGCGGTTCCTGTTCGAGCGGGATCTGACGTCCGAGTTGCTGAAGACACCGATCCTGATCGCGCTGGCACTGATCGTCTTTACGGGATGCAACCTCGTGATGGAGGGCGCCGGCCTGATGGCCGCGACGGTCTTCGGGATGGCACTAGCGAACCTGCGGGTGTCCGGCATGGCGGAATTGCGCCGGATGAAGGAATCGCTGGTGGTTCTGGTCGTCTCGGCGCTGTTTATCCTGCTGACGGCCGATCTTCAGCGCGTGGTGCTGGAGCGCCTGTCGCTCTCGATCTTCGCGCTGACGCTGGCTGTCATGTTCCTTGTGCGTCCGCTGGGCATCTTTCTTGCGACCCTCGGTTCGACCCTGACGTGGCAGGAACGGCTGTTTCTCGGCTGGATCGCGCCACGCGGGATTGTCGCTGCGGCTGTCGCAGGTGTAGCGGGCTTCCGGCTCAAGGAAGTGGGATATGCCTCCGCGGATCTGATTACCCCTGCGGTTTTTGCCGTCATTGCCGCAACGATGATCTCGCACGGCTTTTCCCTGCGACCATTGGCGCGGCGCCTGAAACTGACCCTGTCGGACGAACCCGCCCTGGCGATCATCGGAGCCAGCCCGTGGTCGATGAACCTGTCACAGTGCTTGCATGCGGAAGGTATTCCTGTCCTGCTGGTCGATACCTACTCCGGTGCGCTGGCACCGGCGGCGCGTGCAGGGTTGAGCACTCTGCGCGCGGAGGTTCTGTCGCATGAGGGTGAGGAAAGTCTGGAGGAAAAGCCCGCCGATTACCTGATCGCCGCGACGCCGGATGCAATCTATAACGGCATGGCGTGTGCCCATCTGGCCCCGCATTTCGGCCGCCAGCGCGTCTTTCAGGTCAGTCCCGGTGTGTCGCGCCTCGATCTCTATCGCGGGCTCAGTCGCGATGCCCGTGGGAAGGTGTTAGGCGAGCCCGCGTGGAATTTTTCGCTCATCGAACGCCTGTTCGAACAGGGGTGGCGCTTTCAGGCGGCGTCCGTCACGGAAAGCACCGTGCGCGACTATGATAGCGAGCAGTCGAACCGGCTGATTTTCATGACGGTGCGGCGCGGCACCGCCATCTGGGTCCGTTCTGCCGAGGACACGAATGCGATCCTGCCCATCGCGGGCGACATCGTCGTCGCGCTCCTGCCGCCCGCGCCCGAGATTGTGCCCGAAATCCCGGCAGCCGACTCGCCATTGCCTGTTGTCTGAGGCGATCAGCCGGGTGTCAGAACCTCGATTTCCGACAGTCCGGCAGCCAGCAGTGCGCGCAAGTGCTCTTCCGGCAGCGCAATGCAGCCCTCTGTTGGGTGGTTATCTGCGGGGGGCAGGTGCATGAAGATCGCCGATCCCAGGCCCTTTACCGGCGGCGCGTCGTTATGGCCGAGCACCACGCAGAGGTCGTAGACATGGTCGTCGCGCCAGAGGCGTTCATGTCGCGCCGGGTGCGGCAAGGTGACGGCGCGATTGTAATCGGCGTGGCTTGCGTCGTCGCACCATCCGTCCGTCGGGGCGATGGGTTCGATCGGCAGGTGCGTCGTGGGTCGCGCAACCCTGTCGGCACGATAGAGAACCTTACGCAACCGCAGGGCGCCCACCGGCGTTCCATGGTCGCCTTCAATTTTGTGCGTGCGTATCCCGGATGCCCCGATCGTGACCGGATACACGGCATCTTGAAAGCTCAGGACGGCACGCGGGGACGTGTCGCCGTTCAGGAAGCCTTTGGACATGGTGCATTTTCCTGTTGGCAAGGGGGGTTGTGTTCGGCCACGCTCGGCCGGGTTTGATGGGGGTTGTCACGGGATTGTGTGGATTGGCCTGTTGGCGGGTGGTGTGTAGAACCAACACGTCCGCGGCAAAAGCGGAAAGGGCTGGGGGAAATTTCCTTGGCTCTGAACAAAAAGACGATATCACGTGCCCGGCGCTGCCGGGACAAAGTTGGGTGAGGGTTTGATGGCGGGTGCACGGCCGGTTCTCATAGTCGACGACGATCAGACATTACGCCAGATGCTCGTCGAACAGTTGCAGGTTGAGGGCGAATTTCAGGCGTTTCAGGCAGGTTCTGTCGCCGAATCCTGGGAGAGGCTCGAAGAGAACGGGGCGCGTTTCGACGCCATCATTCTCGACGTGACACTTCCCGATGGCGACGGGCGCGATTTCTGTGCCGAGTTGCGGCGACAGGGCAAGCGTATCCCGATCATCATGCTGACCGGGTCGGATGACGAAAAAGACGTGGTGCGAGGCCTCGATGCCGGCGCCAACGACTATGTCGCCAAGCCGTTCCGAATCGCGGAGTTGCTGGCGCGTCTGCGTGCCCAGATGCGGATCTTCGAGAATAGTGAAGATGCTGTCTTCACGATCGGGCCATACGTGTTTCGTCCGTCAGCCAAACTGCTGCAGGAGCCAATTCGCAACCGCCGTATCCGCCTGACGGAGAAAGAGGCTGCGATCCTGAAGTTCCTGTATCGCGCCGGGACCCGTCCTGTGCCGCGTCAGGTGCTGCTGAACGAAGTCTGGGGTTATAACGCTGCGGTTACGACCCATACGCTGGAAACCCATATTTATCGCCTGCGCCAGAAGATCGAGCCCGATCCGACCAGCACATGCCTGCTTGTGACCGAGGGCGGTGGCTACCGCCTTGACCCGCAAGGCGGCATCGCGAGCTGAACGGGTCTATAGCGGACTTGATAGACAGGCCGGTCCCCGGAAGGGGATCGGCCTTTTTTTATCCTACAGGTCAAATTCCATAACCACGGGCACATGGTCCGACGTGGTTTCCCAGTCGCGGGCGTCCTGAACGATGTTCATGGCCTTCACGGTTGGCATGACAGGCTTCGTTGCCCAGATGTGGTCGAGTCTGCGCCCGCGATTCGAGGCCCTCCAGTCGCGGTTACGATAAGACCACCACGTGTAGAGTTTCTGGTCGGCGGGCACGAAGTGGCGCATCGCGTCGTGGAAGCCGGTATCCATCCACGCGTCCAGACGCTCGACCTCCGGTGGTGTGTGGCTGACGACATTCAGCAACTGCTTGTGGCTCCACACGTCGTGCTCAAGCGGGGCGATGTTCAGGTCGCCGACCAGAATAGCGGGTTTGTCGGTGTGCCCCTGGAACCAGCCGGTTGCTTCCTCGACGAATGCCAGTTTGTGGGCGAATTTCGGATTGACCGTGACATCGGGGATGTCGCCGCCCGCGGGGACGTAGAAATTGTGGAGGTCGACCGGCCCGATCTTCGTGTCCAGCGTCACGGCCACATGGCGGCAGTCGCCCTTGCCGCACCAGTCAGGCGCGCGATCGTTCTGGACGAACGGGATGCGCGAGAGGATGGCGACGCCGTTGTAGCTTTTCATGCCCCGGAAATGGACATGCTCGTAGCCGAGGTCGCGCACGCCCTTGAGCGGAAACAGATCGTCCGGGACCTTTGTCTCCTGCAGGCAGACGATATCGGGCGCGATCGCGTCGGTCAGACGTGACAGCAAGGGCAGCCGAAGCCGCAGCGAATTGATGTTCCAGGTCATGATCTGCATCCTTCCGCAATCGCGGAAGCCGGCGTGGATGGCAACCTCTTTTCGCATGAAACATATTCTGCAATCCCACCCTTGCCAGTGGGGGAACAAAGCGCGATCTGTTGTGGCATGACACGTGCCCGCGACCTTCATTCGTCCTTGCTGACTCTCGATAGCCACATTGATATCCCGTGGCCTGACAAAGGGGATGCGTTCCTCAATACCACCTATCGACGGGTCGACTTCCCGAAGATGGTGAAAGGCAGCGTCTCGGCTGGCTGCTTTGCCGCTTATATCCCGCAGGGGCGCTTGACGGCCGACGCACATGAGGAAGCAGCGCTGCGGACCGAGGCAATGCTCGATGCCATCGGCAGCATGGCCGGTGAGCAGGCCGGCATGGTCGCCGCGATCTGCCAGAGTGCCGACGATATCGAAAACGCGCATGAAGCCGGCGTCATCGCGGTTATTCCGGCCATCGAGAACGGTTTCGGCATGGGCGAGGACCCCGCGCGTCTCGCCCTGTACCGCGCGCAGGGTGCGCGCTACATGACGCTGACCCACAATGGGCATAATGCTCTGGCAGATGCTGCGATCCCGCGTGCCGATCTGGGCAATGCCGAGACCCTGCATGGCGGCCTCTCCGCGCTGGGGCGCGAGGCGATTGTGATGATGAACCGGCTGGGGATGCTTATCGACGTCTCGCACTCTGCGCGGTCGACGATGATGCAAGCGGTCGAGGCATCCATCACCCCGATCGTGGCTACCCATTCCTGTGTGCGGACGTTGTGCGACCATCCGCGTAACCTTGACGACGGGCAGATCGATGCTCTGGCGGCCAGTGGCGGTGTGATCCAGATCACGGCGATGCCGGGATTCCTGCGTCGTCGCGCAGCGGGCAGCGGAGAGCGCCATGTCGGGGTCGCCGATTTTGTGGATCACATCGATTACGTGGTCCGCAGGGTCGGGGTCGCGCACGTCGGAATTTCATCGGACTTCGACGGCGGCGGTGCGATCGAGGGCTGGAGCGACGCGAGCGATTCCTGGGCACTGACCGAGGAGCTGGTCCGGCGCGGGTATGACGACAGCGAAATCGCGGCGTTCTGGGGTGGAAACTTCCTGCGCCTCTTGCGGATTGCCGAGACTGCTTCGGTCGATGCGCGCACCCGCATCTGACGATCCCGTTTGGCAATCACGTTTCGTTCCGCAGGCCGTGGGCATCAAAAAAACTGAATTTTGTCCACCAATCTGCATTGACTTGCTGAATTACACAGGGAAAGACCCGATCTGACATTCAGGATCAAAGGTTTTGACGTTAAAAACGTTCAAAATCAGAATGTTAGTATGAATGGCCCAAAATTTGGGCAGTTCGTGAGAATGCGCGGAATTCCAATGCTGTCATCAATCCGTCACACGATACCCCACAGAGTTATCCACACATTCGGTGGATTAACGGCGGCACGCAGGGCAGCAGCTTTTGACTGATAAAGACGAACATTTGTCCGACTTCACCGACATCCCGACGGTGCTCGCAGATCGACCCGCGGGGGTGGAGGCGATCCGTCATGCGCTGCGTACAATGCCGCTGTCGCCGGGCGTATATCGGATGCTCGATGTGAAGGGGGACGTCCTGTATGTCGGCAAGGCGCAGAGCCTGCGAAAGCGGGTAACATCGTACACGCACATCGCGCGGTTGCCTGAACGTCTGCGCAGGATGGTGGCGCAGACCGTGCTGATGGAAATCGTCACGACGCACACCGAGGCCGAGGCCCTGCTGCTTGAGGCGAATTACATCAAGCGGATGAAGCCGCGCTACAATATCCTGCTGCGCGACGACAAGAGCTATCCTTGGGTTATGCTGACGGACGGGCATCAGTTCCCGCAGATCGCCAAGCATCGCGGCAAGCCGGTGAAGGGCGCATCTTACTGGGGGCCGTTTGCCTCGGCCTGGTCGGTGAACCAGACGCTGAATGTCATGCAGCGGCTGTTTCTGCTGCGGTCATGTTCGGACAGCGTGTTTGCATCCCGGACGCGCCCGTGCCTGCTGTTTCAGATCAAGCGATGCTCGGCACCGTGTGTCGAGCGCGTGTCGGAACAGGAATACGCGCATCTGGTCGAGCAGGCGCGGTCCTTTCTGTCGGGGCGTAGCACCGCGATCCATGCGCAACTGGCTGCGGAAATGGAAGCGGCGTCCGAAGCCCTGCAGTTCGAACAAGCGGCGATCATCCGTGACCGCCTGCGCGCCTTTGCGGGCTTGCAGGATGGCAGTGTGATCAATCCCGCCTCGATCGGGGATGCGGACGTTGTGGCAATCTGCCAGATCGGCGGTCAGTCCTGCATTCAGGTGTTTTTCATTCGTGGTGGTCGCAACAACGGCAACCGGGCTTTTTTCCCGGCGCACGCGGCGGACGAGCCGGCGTCCGAGGTTCTCTCGGCCTTCCTTGCACAGTTTTACGACGACAAGCCGCCGCCGCCCGTAGTCCTGCTGAACAGTGATCTGGCGGAGCACGCCCTGATCGAGGAGGCGCTGACCCTCAAGCGCGGCAAGCGGGTCGAGATCACGACGCCGCAGCGCGGGGAAAAGCGTCAGGTCGTCGACCATGCAGGATCCAACGCGCGGGAGGCACTGGAACGCAAGCTGGCCGAGAGCGAGGGGCAGTCCAAGCTGCTCAACGGGGTGGCGGATCTGTTCGGGCTCGACGGTCCACCCAACCGGATCGAGGTTTACGACAACAGCCACATCATGGGCACGAATGCGTATGGCGTCATGGTGGTGGCCGGGGCGGAAGGCTTCATCAAGCGCGCATATCGCAAGTTCTCGATTCGGGGGCCGGTCGCACCGGGCGACGATTTTGCGATGATGCGTGAGGTGATGGAGCGGCGCTTCGGCAAGGCACAGCGCGCGCGCATTGAAAACGCCGCCTCCGAATCGCCGCGCGCGCAGGATGACGAATGGCCGGATCTTCTGCTGATCGATGGCGGTGCGGGGCAATATAGTGCCGTGCGCGGCGTCTTGGACGAACTGGGCATTACCGACGTGACGCTGGTGGCGATCGCGAAGGGACCGGATCGCGACGCGGGCCGCGAATGGTTTCATATGGCTGATCGCGCACCGTTCCAGCTGCCCCCCCGCGATCCGGTGCTGTATTACCTGCAGCGCCTGCGTGATGAATCCCACCGCTTCGCCATCAATACGCACAGGGCGGGGCGTTCCAAGACGCTGGTCCGGTCGGAACTGGATGATGTGCCGGGGATCGGCGCGGCACGAAAGCGCGCGCTGCTCAATCATTTCGGATCGGCGCGCGGTGTGCGTCAGGCAGGGCTGAGCGATCTGGAAGCGGTGACCGGGATCAGTCGGGAGACCGCACGGGCGATTTACGGGCACTTTCATCCCGATTGGGTCGCGGCGACCGCCTCATGACACTGGTGGCTGAAAATTTCGGGTTTCCAGCCATCAATAAGGTGTCAGGGGCCATACCGGTGCCACACGGCATGGTATAGGGTGCGGCGTATGCTGACCGACCTGCCCAATGTCCTGACCCTATCCCGGATGGCAGCCATTCCGGTACTGGTGGCCCTCGTTGCCCTACACCGCCCGGTGGGCGACTGCCTTGCGTGCCTGCTGTTTATCGCGGCGGGTATCACCGACTATTACGACGGCAAGCTCGCCCGGGTGCGGCAGCAACTGTCAGAACTGGGGCGGATGCTCGATCCGATTGCGGACAAATTGCTGGTCGGGGCCTCGCTGATGGTGATGGCGTCGTTCCACCGCCTGCCATATGCATCCCTCTATCCCGCCATTGTCATCCTGTGCCGCGAAATTCTTGTCAGCGGCCTTCGCGAATATCTGGCCTCTTTCCGGGCCAAGCTACCGGTCACGCGACTGGCGAAGTGGAAGACCGGCTTCCAGATGACCGCTATCGGCATGTTGCTGGCTGGCGATTCGACGGGGGAGCTTCTGCACCTGCAATGGCTGCATGTCGGTGCGCTCGGCGCGGTGCTTTTGTGGATCGCGGCGGTTCTGACGCTGATTACCGGGTGGGACTATGTGGTGACGGGCCTGAATCACATTGGTGAGCATGCGCCGCGCAAAGTTCCCAACGGTAATATCGCGCCGTGAAATCTTTCTGACGTGCGTCCGCGTCGTCAAATCCTTCCATACCCTCTTGAGATTACTTGGTTCCGTGGGCACAGTGACTGTCGCAAAGCGATGAACCCGGGCTTCGCCCGCTGGAGACAATGATGAAACGTGCCATCGTCGTGGCGACTTCCCTTTCTCTGGCTGGCTGTTCTGGTTTTGGTAAGTTCATCTCGGATACCGCGACGCTGCCCGGGGCCAACCCGAATGCGCCGATGGGGCAGAGTGAGAATATGTTGCGGGTCAGGGGATACGCCGCCGCCGGGTCGCCGATTCTCGCGCAGCCGGGCAATATCTGGCCCGACGCGCCGGAGCCACTCCCCACGATGGAAGATGTCGAGCGTAATCCCGTGGCCCTCGACAAGCTGATGAGATCGACCGGTGGTGTTTCGTCAGGCGATATGGCGCATGGTCCGCAAATGAGCGACGACCAGAGCATGAGCATGGGTGAGACCACGCAGATCCACAGCGGCGTTCAGACAGATTTCTCCGGACCGGGCATGAACGTGCCGACCAGCGACTCAACGGCCAGCCAGTACGGCGCCAAGCGGCCCAATTCGAGCATTGTCATCCCGAACGACGATGGCACGAGCACGATTATCGGCGCAGATGGCACCGTTCGCACGGTCAAGTCCGCTACCCCAGCAGTTCACTGAACACGCCGTGAGCAGCGCCAGCATCGAAGTCCTGTATTTCGCGTGGTTGCGCGAGAAAATTGGTGTCGAGCGAGAGCAGGTGGCATTACCCGACGGGACTGTGACGATGGGTGATGTGCTGCTGCTGCTGCGGCAGCGTCATGCGGCACTGGATGTCGCGTTCCGTGACGCTGCTGTGCTGCGCTTTGCGGTGAACCGGCAATTTGCCAAACCGGATACGCCGGTGTCCGCTGGTGACGAGGTTGCGATTTTTCCGCCCGTCACGGGTGGCTGAGGTCAGCATGCAGCGTATTTCCGTCCAGACCGAGGCTTTCGACGTCAACGCCGAGATTGCGGCGCTCTCTTCCGCGTCAGGTGCCGATGCAGGCGGCATCAGTGCGTTTATCGGTGCGGTCCGTGGAGGAGACGATCTGGTATCGCTCACGCTGGAGCATTATCCCGGTATGACGGACGCCGCGCTCAGCACCATCGCTGAAGACGTGGTTCATCGGCATCAGCTGCTCGGCTGCACCATTGTTCATCGTGTGGGGTGCCTTGGTGTCGGGGACCAGATCGTACTGGTGCTCGCGGCGGCCCGTCACCGTGGAGCCGCACTCGCGGCGGTCGAGACGATGATCGACTGGCTCAAGACACGGGCGCCGTTCTGGAAGTGCGAGACCTTCGCCGACGGGACAACAAGATGGGTCGAGGCGCGAAATGCTGACGATGCCGCCGCTGCCCGGTGGGACGCCTGAAGGTCCACATCCGGCAGCGCTTTTTTCGGTCGGCGTTACGCTTCAGTCGTTAAGAGGATAGGACGCGAGCAAGCGGCGCTGATTGAACCAGTGGCGCAGCAGCCCCATTGCAGACGTTGCCCGCCAGCCCGCGCGGCGCTTTTTCGCGCCGAT
>Ga0157365_10000982_pt1 | contig 11989 bp, 10 predicted proteins | sample AttsexASBM3_FD_111478 | JGI IMG/M metagenome (GOLD analysis project Ga0157365, IMG submission 111478) | Fungus gardens microbial communities from leaf cutter ant in Ribeirão Preto, State of São Paulo, Brazil - Atta sexdens ASBM3 | ecosystem: Host-associated > Fungi > Mycelium > Unclassified ... | reverse complement strand
GTGAAACGGGATATCGTGGTTGACGACGAGCTTCTGGAAATCCAGATGGTTTGAAATGACGGCCACGATATTGATCGGCAACGCACCGAGACGGACCCGATAGAGAAGATCATTCAGGCAGTGGCCGAAGCGTGAGACCATGACGACGACATTGAGTCGTTCTGCCTCATCGTAGAAAGTGGCTTCCATGCCGTATTCTGCCGCCAGCGGCGCAAAATCACGTCGGAGTTCTTCAAGCGATGCCCCGGTTTCAGCGACGAAGCTCGTGCGCATGAAGAACCGATGTGTCTCGCTATCGTCAAACTGGGCGCTATCGCTGATGTTGCAGCCCTTACCGGCGAGATAGCCGGAAATCACGGCAACGACCCCGCGCCGTGCCTCACAGGTTACCGTGACGCAGTAACGGCTCATCCCAGTTCCTCTCGTATCGATCAACAACTCTTGCGTTCAGCACCTCATACATTGCTCGACGGCCAAGCCCGGGCAATACCAGCGCGCCATATTCTTTCCTATCGGCCCACGCTCTGTCTCTACTTTGCGACAAAAAACGGCGCCGGAATCCATCTATCACCGGTCGCAGACGGAATCTGATGCGATAACGCCATGACATGATGAGGCAGTCGTGACTGCCCCTAAATGAAGGGAAGAGAGATATTACCCTTTTGCGGAAAGGATCTGAAATGGGCGCGGATTTCCACATAACAAGGGCCGATCAATGGTATTTCAGCGAAGAAAGTCCGATCACCGCAGAAGAATGGCTCGCTTATGTCGACCAGGATTCCGAACTCACACTAGACCCCAGAAATTGAGAGTACCACGCCTTATGGTCTGGCGATTCCGCCTATGATGAGCCATGGCTGGACTGGTGTTCAGGTGAATATACACGAAATGGCCTGACACTTTCCTCTTCAGAAAGATGGTCCGGATCGCGAGGGATCTGAACGCAAGAGTAGTTGACGACGAAGAACATCATTATGTCGATGAAAAAGAGTGGGAATTTGATCCCGTTAGACGCCCAAAGAATGTTGAAACCCCAGCTCAGAGCAATTCGGAACCCCGAAAGGGTTTCATTGGCTGGGTGAGGCGCCATTTCATCGACCTCAAGGACTTCTGACAAAACAGGTTAACCCCCAACGGATTTCCGCTCGAACCCCCGTCAAAAGCGTTCTGCCAGAGGCGCCTTCGGACTTGTTCACGACTGCGCTCGCAAAAGGATTTCGAAACTATTTCGTTGCGATTCAGGAACGAGAATTATCCGATATAGAGGTCATTATCGAATTTCCCAGGTAGCGTTTCATCGTCTACCTGCCGAATTTGCGGTAGGTCGGAAGAGCTGCGTTATAGCTCGAGAGCCATACGCTGGTGCTCGATAGGCCCCTTGAAGAAGACAGCGCCCATCGGGCTCATGCCGAATTTTCTGTAAAACCCGAGCGCGCTGCTGCGGGCATCGAGTTCAAGACGGTTGGCGCCGAGTTCCCGGCAGGTCCTGATTGCCTGGTCCATAAGCTGCGTGCCGATCCCTTGCCCCTGATACGCTGCCGTCACCGCGAATTTGCGCAGCTGGATCAGATCGGGGCCGATCGGGCAGAGTGAGAGACAGCCGATCAGATGCTCACCCCTGAACGCACCGAGATGCGTCGCTTCGGGGTCCTGCGGAACGCGGCATTCCTCTTCGGTCAGGCTGGGCCATAACACGGAGCGACGCAACGGGAGGCAGGCTTCGGTTGTGATCCCGGTGATGTGAATGGGGTCTTCCATGATCTTTTCCTCCTAGAGCACCGGAACTGCTGATGGGCCGGAAGTCCTGTCTTCCGCATGGCCGATATCTTTACTGCCACAGCTCATGCAGAAACGGTTGAACGCGATGTTCCTCGTCTGACAGACGCCGCAATGCTCATAGAGCGTTAGACCACAGTGAACGCAAAAATTTGTGTCCTGCCCGTCAACAAGAACTAGAGGTCGATCGCAATCAGGACAGGTCTTGCGGTCTAGCTTCGCGTAGGCCTGCGCCCGATCGACGCGCTGGCGCCGTTCTTTCTCCGATTCCGCTTCCGCCGCGCGGCGTCGGGCCAGATAGGACTGCATGTTCCGTATGAGCACGACACAGACGAGCACGGTCAGGAGTGCGCCAACCCCGTAACGGATATAACCGCCATAGCTCGGCAGATAGGGCACCAGCTCGACGAAGAACGCATAGAGCGAGGCCAGCACAAAACCACGATAGAGCGGCCAATACTGGCTCTGTCGCTTGCGCATGACGAGCCAGGTCGCCAGCAGGAGCAGCGGCAGGGTGAAGGCGAGTCTTATGACGAACACCCTGAGCTGCGCCCTGAGAACAGCACGCTGGAACACAGGACGATACGCTTCCTCTACGCCCTCCCTATCGCTGGTGAGCTTCGCCCTGGATGTGTCATAGGCGCGGCGACGTTGATCGAGCGCCTCGATCTTGCGCGTGACCTCGTGCTCCGCCTGCTGCAGACGCTCAAGTGCCGCCGTGCGCGCCAGAAGCTCGGTGTCCTGACGGGGGTCGGTCGTCGCCTTGCGTGTTTCAAGCCAGGTCTGAAAACCCTCACGTGCGTTGCGCGTGGCGCTCTGCGCAGCCTCAAGAGCAACGTCATCGATCTGGCGCTCAGCTGCAATCGCGGCGCGCTCGTCACGGAGCGTTGCCTGGCGCTGAATCATTTCAGCCGGATAGACAGGCTCATACGCAATATGACCGGCCTTGCGCGGAAGATCGTTGATAACGAGACCGCCCAGCCCCACCAGGAACAGGGCGAAGACCGCCGAGACCGCCCACATTGCCAAAGCATAGAGCCGCTCAGGCAGACGATTTCCTTTTTTCATTATTCTTCCAATCATCGCAGCGCTCGGGCGGGATTTCTGGCGTGAGGGAAGCGCGATCTGACCGGCACGTCAAATTGCAGCCGCGTGATCGCAATTGCTTATCGTGAAGCGAGGTCCTATCAACGCCCCCTCTCCCGTGACCCATAAAGCGACCCAGAGGTTCCATGATCCGCCTTGACTCGATCAGCAAGCAGAACGGCCAGCGTGTCATCTTCATCGAGACGAGCGCCGCCATTCAGAAGGGCGAGAAAATCGGGCTCGTCGGGCCGAATGGCGCCGGCAAGACGACGCTGTTCCGGCTGATCACCAAGCAGGAAAGCCCGGATGAAGGTCAGGTTTTTCAGGATCGCGGTATCACCATCGGCTTCTTCAGCCAGGATGTCGGCGAGATGGAGGGTCGTTCCGTCGTGGCTGAGGTCATGAACGGCGCGGGTGAAGTGGCCGAAATCGCCAACGAACTGGCCCAGCTCGAGGCCGATTTATGCGATCCGGACAAGATGGATCAAATGGAGACCATTCTCGAACGTTTTGGCGATGTGCAGGCACGTTTCGAGGAACTCGGCGGTTACGGGCTCGACAGCAAGGCACGAGAAGTGCTGCACGGTCTGGGCTTCTCGCAGGAAATGATGTCGGGCGATGTCGGCCTGCTTTCGGGCGGGTGGAAAATGCGTGTGGCGCTCGCCCGTATTCTGCTCATGCAACCCGATGTCATGCTGCTCGATGAGCCGAGCAACCATCTGGATCTGGAAAGCCTGATCTGGCTGGAGCAGTTCCTGAAAACCTATGATGGCGCCTTGCTCATGACGTCGCATGACCGCGCGTTCATGAACCGCGTGGTCAACAAGATCCTAGAGATTGATGGCGGTACGCTGACCAGTTTTTCGGGTGATTACGAATTCTACGAACAACAGCGCGCCCTCAACGAAAAGCAGCAGCAGGCCCAGTTCGACCGCCAGCAGGCGATGCTGGCCAAGGAAATCGCGTTCATCGAGCGCTTCAAGGCGCGCGCTTCTCACGCCGCGCAGGTACAGAGCCGGGTCAAGAAGCTCGACAAGATTGATCGTGTGGAGCCGCCGCGCCGCCGCCAGACCCTCTCATTCGACTTCGCGCCGGCGCCGCGCTCGGGTGATTCCGTGGCGCTGCTCAAGCAGGTAAGCAAGAGCTATGGTACGCGCACCATCTATGACGGGCTCGATCTGCAGATACGCCGTCAGGAACGTTGCTGTATCCTGGGCATCAATGGCGCAGGGAAATCGACCCTGCTCAAACTCATCGCCGGCGTGAGCGAACCCGATTCAGGCAGTGTCACCATCGGCGCCAGCGTGAAGATGGGCTATTTCGCCCAGCATGCGATGGATCTGCTCGATGGCAGCCGCACGATCTTCGAGACGCTGGAGCACGAATTCCCTCTCGCTGCCCAAGGCTCGCTGCGCGCTCTGGCGGGAGGGTTCGGTTTTTCGGGCGATGATGTCGATAAATATGTCAGCGTGCTTTCGGGTGGAGAGAAGGCGCGTCTGGTCATGGCGCTGATGCTCTATAATCCGCCCAATTTCCTTGTGCTCGACGAACCGACCAACCATCTGGATATCGACACGAAGGAGATGCTCATCCGCGCGCTGAGCGACTACGAAGGCACGATGCTCTTTGTCTCGCATGACCGCCATTTTCTCGGAGCCCTGTCAAACCGCGTGCTGGAAGTGACGCCTGAAGGCCTGCATCGCTATGAGGGCGGATATCACGAATATGTCGCGGCCACAGGCCAGGAAGCTCCCGGGCTGCACGTCTGAATACAGGCGCGACCGGGCCTCTGGTCGTACGCCTCGGCTCCCAACACCCTGTGATGCGTGCCTATCCCGAGGAAGTCAGGGGTCCGACCCGCCAAGTGTTCGTTGTTCCGCACGTTGTATAGAAGAGTCTCTTTTGCTCATCGCGAGAGGTTTCTTAATCACACACCAACGTAGCGACGAGCTTCGGCGGCACTACGTTGGCAACATCCAGTCACCGTCTTCCATACGCCGCTCGGACAGTTGAAATGCGAAGCGGTCAAGAAGCGTCCAAGGACCGTTATCGTACCGCCAGACCCGCAAAGCCGCACCTTGGGTGCTTCCCTGTCTCGCAGAAACCTTCAGCGTGGCATAGAGCGCATGTGCCTCGTCCGGGCTGACCTTGTTTTGAATGGTCAAATGAGGCCGCCACGGTGCCGCATCCTGACGGGTGAGTTGCTCTGACCCGATTTGCTCAACCAGCCTCGCCCGTAACGCGGCCATCTCGGGGCTACGAATACGATAGGCTACCCCGCGCCCAAGGAGATAGGGCGCCTCGATCACGACATTTGGCGCGACGCCGGGTGCGGAGAGCGCTGCTTTGAGCAGGGGATGAGTCGCTCTGGGCAGAGCGTGGAAAAGAGTGATGTGGGCAGGCACTTGATTACGCTTCGGCGGAAAATACTGGCATCGCATTTGCTGAGCCCAATCCTGGGCAGGCTTCGCGAGTTCGAGCGTTACAATCAGCGGTGCCTCGTCCAGCTTTTCCATGGCGGTTCCTCTCCACGGCCGAGGCAGAAATGCTTTTCGGACAGAGGCTTTAACCTCGTACATGATGACAGGATCCACGGGCGATGCGTTGTTATTTTCTCATGCGCACCGCACGCCTCCCGCTGAGCCGGCCTTCCCCGCAGGGTTTTGCGTCATGATCAGCGCGCTATGAGGATCGTCCGGATATTTTCCCACTTGCAGAAGAAGCTTTTCACATAGCTGCCCGGAAACAGATATGGATGGGTCAGCAGATCAAGCGGGCGGAACGCACCGTCATCGATATCCCGGTTGTAGTGATAGCCGCGGGTCTAGAGAGAATGGATCACCTTGTGTGAGAGACGCTCATCGAAGATCAATGAAAGCGATGAACATCACGCCCTGCACTGTCGGAGAACCGTGGATCTGGTTTCCTCTGACCACGGCCTGCGGATAGGGCTTCATAAGTGGCGGGTTTTCTCGTCGAATTACCGCATGACCATCGAAGAAGCGGCGATCCAGCAACCTACTGTCTAGTCAGATCTGCCAAGAAGCCCGCACACTACGTCACGATCGACAAGCGCATATTATCTTCACAAAGCGATAACACGATATCCCGACTGGTTTGCAGGCGACTTCGTTGAAGCCTTCCCTGCCGCAAGCGTTCATACGCGCTCACTTTCTGAGAAGCAGGCCTGCGATCGCATGCAACACCGACGCTGCACTGCACATTGTATCTATATTAATAAAATGATATCTCTTCAAAGAGAGAATAGTAGAGTTCATGCCAATAACAAACTTTCATGAACGATAGTCATAATATAGATGGACAAAAAATTCGTGAAGAATCCCATCATTCGTCTGACAAAACAGGGCAACCCTGGAAACATCATGATGATCTATCTTGCCGCCATAAAAATGCAGGAGGCGTTAGGCGGTGGTACCATATGCAACGTCAAGATCCCGATCTTCGACATAGATATCCCTGACCTCTACGAAAGTGGGCAGCACGCTGTCCATGACAAGGAGGACACGAATTCCAAACTTTCGGGCAGGCTCCCCACCCGCGCCTACGCCTCTGCTCTCGAAAAGGTGCAGGCGAAAGTATTCATGCTGGAAGGGTTCTATCAAAATATTGATAATTTTCCCTCGCGTTCTTCGTTCGATTACGATAAATATTTCCCGCTTATAGAGAACTCGAGCGAGGGCGGCAGCGATGAGGAACTCGTTATCAGTATAAGAGGCGGGGATATACTAAAACTCATACACCCGCATTACGCCATGCTCCCGCCAGAATTTTACGCGTTTCTGATTCAAAAGACCAGAAAACGGCCAGTCTTTTATGGACAATTAGACGAATCACCCTACATGGCAGAGTTGCGAGAGCGTTTTCCCACTGCGAAATTTATTCCCTCACGCGGCGTCGCGGAGGATTTTGACTACCTGAGAAAATCGACCCATATCGTGCCTTCTCTGAGTACTTTTTCGTGGCTCGCCGCCTGGATGTCAAAAGCCAAGAATATCTACCTGCCGGTCGCAGGAATATTCTCGCCAACCCAACACCCGTCATCGATGCTCCTGCCAATCGATGACGAACGGTACGAATTCTACTCGTTCCCCATATATTACGCGCTGGATATTGAGCATTATCGCACTTACCTCGACCCGGTACGGAATTGTTGGGAGCGGACAGAGCCTCGTCTTCTCTCGCCGACTTTGAGAAACAGGCATGAATCTTTCGATGCATCGCTCGGACTATTCGATCCGGACGATTATCTACGCATGAACCCCCGTCTAGCCGATGATCACGCCAAGTTCGGGGGTGTCGGATTGTTAAATCACTTCACAACACACGGCTATTGGTCTGGCTCGAGATCCTTCAAATTCAGTGATCGCGACTACGCGATGCGGTATCCAAAAGCGTCGCTGGAGGTCGCCCTGGGCAAGTATTCCTCACTCCTCGATCACTACCTGCACGTTGGTCGGCATATGGGGTATGACTGTCGATAGACAGCGATTCCGTCTGACTGCGTTGAAGCCCCGATCAGTTTCGTCGCAGCCCAACGTCACGGTCTGCTCTGCTGCTCTTTCTGACCCGCAGTATTGGAGCCCGCCACTGGCATCTATGGGCGAAACGCGAAGCTCCGGGCATGCAGACGCATCGCGAGCCGGGTCATCCAGGTGCGATAGGGAGCGATAAGCGCGAAGATCTGGCTGAAACCCCATTCCAGATACGTCTCATCGGGGTCGCTGACCCCGATCTGATGGATCACATATCCGAGCCAGTGCGTGGAGATAATGAAGATGTTGGCAACGAGCCCCGGGATAGCGGCTTCATCGATGGACAGGGCCTTCATGCGCCTCATGTCGTTGATCACCTCTGTCACGCGTTCGACGAGCACGGCATTGAGTAATACAGCAGGCTTCTGCAACTCGGGAGCCAGTCGGAACAGGGCATTTCCATCCCGCATCAACGCCCGATAGTGCCAACTCAACGCGCACCACGCGCGGAGCAGGTCAACGCCGCGCGCGATACTCTTCAGGAGCTCGGCCCGGCTTGGCCGGTCCGGCGCAACCGGCAGCAAGTCAAAAAGCCGACGTACCTCTGTGTCGAATGCGGCGAACAGGGCTTCGATCAGCTGCGTCTTGGTCCTGAAGTGATAATAGAGATTGCCCTCATTGATCGCGCAACGTTCGGCAAGCTCGCGGGTCGTGAGACGGTCGAACCCGACCTCATTCGCAAAAAGGCGGGCCTCCTCAAGAATTCGTGATTTCGTAGAGGGGAGTGGCGGCTTCATGGCACTCGCTTTCTAAGGTGATCACCTTATATGCTCTAAGGTGTAAACCTTAGATAGCGGAGTTAGGCCATGTCGTCATCCCTGCGCCAGGCTTTCACCACCTTGCCAGCTCAGATACGGGCGGTTACCGCCACGGTTCGTAATCCCATAGAGGCCCTTCCACCATCCGTGTTCCACGAGCGTCTGGTGGAGCGCCATCTCGGGCGCCAGCATATCGTTTATGTCTGCGCGCCCGATCTGGTGAGGGAGGCTCTCGTTACCCATGCCTCGTCACTGGACAAGGGCGAGGGATTGCGACGCGCTATCGGCCCGGGACTTGGAAAGGGTCTGCTCACCGCGGAGGGGACAGACTGGAAATGGCAGAGACAGGCCCTCGCCCCGGTTTTTCGCGCAAATGGGACCGATGCGTTTCTGCCTGCCATGATCGGCGCGACCAATCGTTGCGTGAGCGCGCTCGAAAATCAGGGGGGTATCGTTGCCATCGACCAGGTGATGATGCGCCTGACAGGTCGGATCATCATCGAGACGATGCTCTCCTCCCCCGAGGCCGTGGATGCCGACGCCATGGCAGAGGGGCTCGGCGTATTTCTCAAACAGACCCGCTGGAGCCTGCTCGGCGATCTGCTCGGAACCCCGGAGTGGCTACCGCATCCAGGTAAGGCCAAAGGCCTCGCCGCAGCCCGTGCCCTGCGTGATCAGGCGCTGGCCCAGATACGCACCCGCCGAGGCATAGACCCGTCTGCGGCGCCGGATGACCTGCTCAACCGCCTCCTGATTGCCCGTGATCCGGAGACAGGGCGCATGATGAGCGATGAGGAAATCATCGACAATCTGCTGACCTTTCTGACCGCAGGGCACGAAACCACCGCTCTCGCGCTCGCCTGGACGCTTGATCGCCTCGCTCGCCACCCCGAAATCATGAGAGCCGTGCAAAGGGAGCTGGATACGGTTCTTCCGGATGCCGATCTGGAATTTGACACCGAAAAGCTGGCGCGGCTGGACCTGACACGACGCGTCCTGCGGGAGTCCATGCGCCTGACTCCGCCCGCCCCCATCATCATCCGTGAAGTACGCGCTCCGTTCAAACTGGAAGGCGTCTCGCTCGAGAAAGGGACGCGGCTCGTCGTGCCCATCTGCGCACTGCACCGCCACAGGCAGCTCTGGGAAGCACCCGAGATTTTCGACCCATCGCGCTTCATCCCACGCGAGGGCGAGCGGCCTCAGGACGACCGCTATGCATTCATGCCTTTCGGCGCAGGACCACGTATCTGCATAGGCGCACGCTTTGCCGAGACGGAGGCTCTCACGGTCCTCGCCCTGACACTGCGCAGGCTCGATCTGACCCCGGAACTTCCCGCCATCCCACCGGGCAAGCTGGAAATCACGTTGCGTCCGTCAAAGCCGCTCCTGATGTCGGTGAGATCCCGGCACTCGACAAAGGCAAATAGCTGAGCCCATCATGAAGGCGCATCGGGCAGGGGTGAACTGTCCATGAGCAAGGCCACGGCTTCTCCTGGGACCACGTTATTCTGTGTGGCCCCCTATCTACGATGCGCCCATGGAGCGTATAGCGGCTAATGGGACCACATGCCGGTCTTATCGGCTATCCGAACTGATAACGGGTGTCTGACCAGCCTCGGAAGCGTAACCCTCGACACGCGATCCAGGCTGATAGAGCCCTTTTTCGAAAAGATACGGCCTTCTTGTCGCCCCCCGCCTCACGGGATCAGACATTGCCTGAGACGAGTTCGAGGCGCCGCTTTGCGGGCTCCCTTGCGCCGTCCGAGACGGGATCCTCGTTCCCGGGAGCGCCATCGGTCCGGGTATCAGACAGCCCCTGCGTCTCTTCATGTGCCGTCATCGTGTGCGCTGGAACCGGCATACCCGGATGGGCACTCGAATCCGTGACTTCTGGTAATTCATCCATGGTCATTTCTGATTCGGAAGGGAGGCAGATCATGTTGAAGGAGTGCAGACCAGCATAGCGATTATCGGCTTTACGACGGTAATTGCCAGCATTGAACAGGGTCGTAACGTGCCACCACAGACGGTAGCCCCGCCGCCAGAGGTAATCGATCAGCGATTGCGACTGAGCAGGCCGATCATTCTCGATATAGATGACTGGTCTGCATGTCTCGATCAGCCCGGCAGCGCCCTTGAGCACCTGCATCTCGAACCCCTCGACATCGATTTTCATGAGGCGCACCTGACGCCCCGCCAGGACATCATCGAGACGAATGCTCGGCACGATGACATCCCCCACAAAAGCCTGCTCCTGCATGGAAACAGACCCGAAATTGCCCGGCTGTCTGTAATCCGGCTGGCCGAATGCCACCGAACCCGCCTTATCCGAGGCTGCGAACGGCCAGGCGATCGCGTTATCAATCCCGTTAAGAGCCAGATTGGCGCAGAGATTCTGAAACAGAAAAGGCTGGGGCTCGAACGCGACGAGACTGGCACCGGCGGTTCGAGCGGCCTGAGCCAAAGCAACGGTCTGGCTGCCATTATTGGCACCAACTTCGACGATCGTGCCCGGCTGGGTGATAAAGCGTCTCAGCAGATCGAGCTCATGCTCGCCGTACTCACCGTACTCTATGAGCGCCTGTCCGATATAGGTATCGAAGCGATTGGCCAGCATGGTCCCATATCGTGCATCAATCAACGCATAGGGGTTCACTATCGAACTCATCGCCACCTACTCCTACCCGGCCGAGATGACGGCCCCCATACTGCACCTCAGGCCGATATACGAGGAAATGCTCATGATCTTACAGAGAAATTGCATGTCGTCTTATGACAGATTCACGTATCGTTAAAATACCGACAAGAAGCCAGACTACCCTCTTTCAAAATCGTAATTTGAGATCGATCCAAAAATTACCTTCAGAGCAGGATAGTTACTACCTCTTATTTCATTTCCATTTCTTACTTTCCATAGGTATCGTGCAGTATCGGACGTGCCATCCGTAAGCGCCCGATCAAGAGGAACAATAAAAAAGGGAGCCCGCATTATCGCGGACTCCCTTTTTCAGTGCCAAATGGGCTCTTCTTTGAGGAATTTCAGAGCCCGTTGAGTGGGGGCGGCACACGGGCCGCCTCCAGCGCCTGTTTCTGACGCTCGGCGAGAGCGACCTCATCGAAATCGGCAATAAGCTCCTGAAACAGCTTGTGCCAGTTAAGCTTCGCCTTGAGACGCAGGAAGACACTCCCCAGCCCGATAGCGGAGCGATCGACCAGTACGAATTCGCGCGAGGGGCGCACCCCACCGGTACGCTTGAGCCCCTCGTATACACGCTCGGCGATGTCGCGCCCGAAATTCGGATCGTCGCTTTCCTGAATGAAGCGTTCACGATCATCCATTAGCGGTCCGTAAATGAAACGCGCCCATTCGTTGAGCACGGCCGCCGTATCCCGGGAAATTCCCTTGAAGCCCCAGGCTTCATAGGCCGCAAAGGCCATCTCCTCGTTATTGTCACGCAGCGCATTGAAGAGGTCGATGATCCCCTTGATGAAATGCGCAGGGAAAATACGGATCGCCCCGAAGTCGAGCAAATTCAGCCCCCAATCGGGGCGAATGGTGAAATTGCCCATATGCGGATCACCATGGATGATGCCGTAACGATAGACGGGCGTGTACCATGCCTTGAAAAGCGCGGTGGCAATCGCATTGCGCTCTTCCTGAGTGGGATTCGTGTCGAGGATTTTCTGAATACCGCGCCCCGATACCCATTCCATGGTCAGCAGGCGACGCGTCGAGAGCGCCTCGACCGGCAAAGGCACCGTCACCTCAGGGATATGCTCGAGCATCGCACGATAGAGGCGCATATGCGACGCCTC
>Ga0157365_10000981_pt1 | contig 11990 bp, 6 predicted proteins | sample AttsexASBM3_FD_111478 | JGI IMG/M metagenome (GOLD analysis project Ga0157365, IMG submission 111478) | Fungus gardens microbial communities from leaf cutter ant in Ribeirão Preto, State of São Paulo, Brazil - Atta sexdens ASBM3 | ecosystem: Host-associated > Fungi > Mycelium > Unclassified ... | reverse complement strand
GGACAAATAGGAAGGGCGGGCGGAGGCCGACATGGTCTCGTCCTTGGACAGGGGAAAAGAAAAGGGGAGCGTATGAAGCGTTTCACATACTGGACAAGTTCACTCCGCATTCTGGCGCGACCGGAGAATGAAATCGAGTCCCGTTTCGAAGATGCGTGTTTATCTGTGTTCTTTCCTATCGCGTTGACCGTGTCCGGCATCCTCGGGGCCTGTCGCGGAAGCACGCAGAACAGTCTCATACAGAAGCCAGACCACACATCACCCGCCCTGTTAACCCGTTCTTATACCCGTGTCCTTATACCCGTGTCGTAAGTTGGCTTTTTGCCAAAGCATGACGAGGATTCTGATATCTTCTTATCACGGGCAGGAGATATGAGCAGCGGAATCGGTTTTGGGGAGCCTGTCGGATGGAGGGATATCGGATGACTGGTGCTGTAAACCCGACCTCCGGCACACAAATATCCGATACAGGGATGCAGGAGACATGTGAACCGAAGCAGAGAGGTGTATTCTGTCAGGGGCGTGCATCGATCGCGCTTCCTTCAGGCCAGGAAAGCCGCATGCGTCGTGCTCACAGGCCAACGTCCCCTGTCATGCACTGGGTTCGCCGTTATTGCGGTTCCGTCCGTATTATCCGGCCCAAGGGCTGGGATGCCGAACTGCCTGCGTCGATCGGTCGCCGTCGACTGAACGCGGCGCGTGTGGGCAAAAAGCAGGATACCGGTTCCGTATTCACTGATCTGTCCACGATCAGGGCCATATGCCGTCATGTCGGATCGGTTTCTCCCGGATGTCGTCTTGGGACGAGCCTGACGGATCGTTCGATACCGGATGGCCGTTTTGTCGACAGGCTCGGGGAGATTCTCGCCGAGACGGGCTTCCCTCCTGCCGGATTGAGGCTCATCCTGGGCGAGGGGCGGCTGATCGATGCCGATCGTGATTCTGCTCTGGCGCTTGCTGTGCTGATCGACTGGGGGGTTGAACTCTGGTTGGGACGTTTCGGTCAGGATGTCTCGAGTTTGAGCGTGCTGCGCGACAGGGCGGCTTCAGGACTTCTTACCGGCATCAGTCTCGATGTTTCGCTCGTGACCGCACAATCGGGGATCTGGCGCGGGTTCAATGCCGGGACAAATCAGGACGATGAAATACTCGATCCGGCGGCGGAGCATTTTTACGGATCGACCTGTCAGGGGCTACAGGCTCTGGGCCTCAGGACCCATCTCGCGCACATTACCTCGTCACGGCACTATGAGTTCGCGCTTTCAGCTGGGTTTGACGAGTTCAGCGGGTCCTGTCCCGAGCTGGATGGCATTGCGCAAAACGGGGAGCCGCCTTGTTCCTGACGCAAGGCGGAAGACCGTAGCCGAGGCCGGGCGGGCATTTGTCGCGGCATCGTGCTCGCGTTGTGCGCACTGATGAGCCCATAACGTGACTTTAACTTGCCCTGCAACGCGATTAGCTGTTCTGCGCTATGAGCGAAACAAAGGGAAGCACGTGATGGCGCAGGTAGATACGATCTACGACCGGTATTTCCAGACAGCTCTCGACGGTCTCAAAGCCGATGGCAGTTACCGGCATTTCGCCGAGCTGGAGCGCCATGCCGGACAGTTCCCCCACGCCTATCATCATGGGTTGGGCCGCGATATCACTGTCTGGTGCTCGAACGACTATCTCGGCATGGGGCAGCATCCCGACGTGCTCAAGGCCATGCATGACAGCCTTTCCCGTAGCGGGGCCGGGGCTGGCGGGACGCGCAACATCTCAGGCACGAATCATGAGCATGTGGCGCTCGAGCGTGAGCTGGCCGATCTGCACGGCAAGGAAGCGGCCCTGCTTTTCAATTCCGGCTATCTGTCGAACTGGGCAACGCTCGGCACGATCGCAGCCCGTATGAAGGGCTGCGTTGTGCTCTCCGACGCAGCCAATCATGCCTCCATGATCGAGGGCATACGTCATTCGCGTGCCGAGAAAATGATCTTCCGTCATAACGACGTGGCGGATCTCGAAGCCAAGCTGAAGGCGATCCCGCTCGAAACACCCAAAATCGTGGCGTTCGAATCTGTCTACTCGATGGACGGCGATATCGCGCCGATCGAGGAGATCTGCGATCTGGCCGACAAGTACAATGCGCTGACCTATCTCGATGAAGTGCATGCTGTCGGGCTCTACGGCCATCAGGGCGGCGGCGTTGCCGAAGAACGCGGTCTTGCGCATCGTCTCTCCGTGATCGAGGGAACGCTGGGCAAGGGCTTTGGTATCGTGGGCGGTTACATCACCGGCAGTGCGGCACTTTGCGACTTCACGCGGTCTTTCGCCTCAGGCTTCATTTTCTCGACGGCTCTGCCGCCCATGATCGCCGCCGGGGCGCTTGCAAGCATTCGCCATCTTCGCTCCAGCCAGAAGGAGCGCGCGGCGCATCGTCAGGCTGTCGCATGGCTGCGCGAGAGCCTCGATCGGGCGGGTATTCCCCATCTGGCCAATCCTTCTCACATCGTGCCTGTCATGGTGGGCGATGCTACGCGCTGCCGTGCCCTGTCGGACGCGCTGCTTCAGCGTTTCGGCCATTACATCCAGCCGATCAACTATCCCACCGTGCCACGTGGAACGGAACGACTGCGCATCACGCCCGGTCCGCTGCATACCAAGGCCGATATCGACTCTCTGGTCGAGGCTCTGGCCATTCTGTGGCGTGAGCATCGTCTGGCAAACGCCGCCTGAGATTTTCCCGCCTTTCCGCGACGATGCGCCAACAGGAACGTCGCGGAACTGGTAGGCAGCCTGACAACCAGACGCGGGTCCGAGCAGCGCTTCTTTGCCCCCGCCTGTCGTTGCGCCTCGTATTGCGGGCCGACCGGGCCGGACGCGACCGGATTTTGACCCATCCCCTCAAGACGGTATAGGCAGGGCCTCCAACCCTGTCTTTTGCCTCGCGAGGATGCGCCCGATGCTGTCCCCTTCTCGAGCACCCATGCTGCGTGCCCGGTTTCTGACACTCGTCACCCTGCTGCCCTGCCTGCTCCTGATGGTTGGGGGCGCGCCTGCCGCCCGGGCGGATAATCCTCCTGCTGCTTCCGACGCGCCGCATATCACGGCGGATCAGGCGCGCCAGCTGGCGTCGGTCCTCAATAACGAAGCCAAGCGTCGTGAATTCCTCACCACGCTCCAGAACCTCACCCAGGCACAGCAGGCATCGGCACCGGCAGCATCGGCGGACAAGACGGGCCCGAAGCTCAAGCCTGACGGGCTGGGTGCCGAGCTGCTCGGCAGCGCCTCGGACTGGGGGCATGCCGCAACGACACAGGCCCATACGCTCTTGCGCACTGTGGTGGATGTCAGGGCGATCGGTCCCTGGTGGCGGCATATGCGCAACGACCCTGCAGACCGGCAGGAATCGCTCAAGCTCCTGATCCGCGCCGTGATACTGGCCGGCGTGAGCAGCTGTCTCTTCTACGGTCTGCGTTTTCTTCTGCGTGGCGTTCGTGGGCGTATCGAAGCGCTGGCGCGCGTAAAGGGTCGTGCTGCGCTATCGCACGAGCTTGAAGACAGGGCGGCAGCACAGGACGCTGCCGATCAAGATGTTGCTGACCGGCAGGCCGAGGACAAGGCACAGAAGCCTGCCACGGAAGAGCATGTCGCCGCTGCCGAGGCGCATGAAGAGAAAGAGAGCGACAAGGAAAAGCAGGATCGCGAACGGCTCGACCGGCTTCGGCATCAGGGGGCTCTTGCACGTCTGACCCTGGTTCTGAGGCGTCTGCCCTACAGCTTCCTGTGTCTCGTGCTCGATTGTCTGCCCGTGCTGGTCGTGCCGTTTATCGCACTGCTGATCGTGGTGCTCGATCCTGCGGCAGATGAATTCACGACAGCCCTGCTGCGTGCCCTGAGTCTGACCGCCCTGATTGCGGGGGGACTGATCGTTGCGATCAGGACTATTCTCGCCCCTGGGCGGCCATGGCTTCGTCTGGCCCTCCTGTCGAATTCCGCATCCGAATTCCTTTTCGACTGGATGCGTCTGCTGATCGTGACGACGGGAATTTCGGCAGCAGCGCTCGAAACTCTCGATGATTGCGGTCTGCCGGATCGGGTGATCGAGGCACTTCTGAAAATCCTGACGCTCGTGCTGCATCTGATGGTTGCCGTCATGATCCTGCGCAGCCGGCCACGTGTCATGCGTCTGTGCGAGCGTCGCGACAGGCGCGGTTTCGGCGCGAACATGCTTCATCTTTTCGGGCGCACATGGTGGATCGTGGCCCTGTTCTTCGACATGGGGCTCTGGCTCGTATGGGCTGCGGAAATCCATCACGGCTATGCCGCGATCTGGAAGCTCTTCCTGCGCAGCGCCGTTGCGCTCGTCATCATGCGTTGTGTCAGCATCGTACTTTTCGGCCTGCTGGAGCGCGTCTTTCGTTCGGCACCCGGCTGGATCACGCTCAGCGAGGATGCCCAGACACGTTTCAGCCGCTACTATGCGCCTGCACAGCGCGTCACCTCGATCATTGTGATCGCCCTGACGGTGCTGGCGCTGGCAAGTGCATGGGGCGCGCCCATCAAGGCCCTGTTCGGGGCAGGTGGGCTTGGCTACCGTCTCGTCTCATCCTCCATGACGGTCCTGATCGCCTGTCTGCTCGGCGTGATCGTCTGGGAAGCGAGCAACATCATGCTCGAGCGTTATGCACGCAAGGTCGGGGGGCTGGATGACGGTGCAGCGCGCGTTGCTCGCGTAAGGACTCTCCAGCCCATGATCCGTATCGTGCTCATGGTCATCCTCGTTGCGGTCATCGGCCTGACCGTGCTGAGCGAGATCGGCGTCAATGTGGCCCCGCTTCTGGCCGGGGCGTCCATTTTCGGCGTGGCTCTCGGCTTCGGTTCGCAAAAGCTCGTGCAGGACTTCATCAACGGTATTTTCCTGCTGATGGAAAATGCCCTGACGGTTGGCGATGCCGTGACGCTGAACGGAACATATGGCGTGGTGGAGCATCTTTCGCTTCGTACGGTTCATGTTCGCGCCAATGACGGATCGATGAATATTTTCCCGTTCAGCTCCCTGGGCCAGATCATCAACTACAACCGCGATTTCGCGAGAGCGATTATCGTGGCTGAGGTAGGATATGAGACGGATACGGACGAGGTCGTGGCCGTGATCAACGACATCACCGCCGAGATGCGTGCCGATGAGAAGTTCAAGGCCCTGATAATCGACGATTTCCAGATGTGGGGTGTGGATGCTCTCAATCCGACCTCGGTCACGGTACGCGGTACGCTTCCGACAGTGACGTCGGGCCGCTGGCCGGTTCAGCGCGAGTTCTATCGCCGCCTGAAAATGGCTTTCCAGGCGCGTGGTATTCCTCTCCCGTTCCCGACCAATGTTGTCGAACTGACAGGTATGGCCGGTTCCGGTATGACAACGCCCGGCATGAGGAGCCCGGAAACGGGCAGCTCGGATCCCGAAGATAAGAGCCGCCCTGCGCCAGACAGAGAAAAGGGCAAGGCTCTTCCCCTGCAAAGCCGGGGTATGGAAGACAAACCCGCAGCGCAGGACGATCCGGGTTAACTCCCCGATCGGCGCGATCTGCTGACAATTACAGGACGGTTGGTGTTGTTATCCTGTCAGGGCTCCACTGAAATGGGGCCCTGATCGTTCTTCGGGCCTGCGAAGAGCCCAAGACCCGGCCCTCCTCAGGCGGCACTCAACGTGCTTCTGAGCTTGTCGTCCAGCATGGCGGTCGTGAACGGCTTGGGCAGAATATGAATTTTCTCGTTGCGTGTGCTGCGGTCGAAGAGAGCCTGTTCCGCATAGCCGGTGATGAAGAGCACGGGCAGGCCCGGACGCAGAACCTGTGCGGCATCGGCGAGCTGGCGGCCATTGAGACCGCCCGGTAGTCCGACATCCGTAATCAGTACATCGTAGAGCCGTTCGCGGTCGTTCAGCAGTGCAAGGGCCGACGTGCCATCGCCAGCTTCCTGAACGATGGCCCCCCAATCCTCTAGCGTTTCACGCATGGTGAAACGCAGTGTTTCCTCATCGTCGACAAGCAGGACACGCAGGTTATGCAGCGGGTCGCCGCTGCGTGGCAGAACTGCACCGACTGGGGCCGTTGTCGCCGAGGCCGCATGACTCGGCAGCCAGATCTGGACGGCTGTTCCCTTGCCCGGCGTTGAGGCGATGCTTACCCGTCCTCCTGACTGACGGGCAAAGCCATAGATCATGCTCAGACCGAGTCCGGTCCCCTTGCCGAGTGGTTTGGTGGTAAAGAACGGGTCGAAAGCACGCGCCATGATTTCGGCATTCATGCCGACCCCGGTGTCGGAAACGGACAACACCTGATAGGCGCCGGGTCGGAGCCCCCATTCTTCAGCCTGCAACATGCCAAGCGTCTTGCGTGAGGTCGCAATCTGCAGATGGCCACCTTCGGGCATGGCATCGCGCGCATTGATTGAGAGGTTAAGCAGGGCATTCTCGAGCTGGTTCGTATCGACAAGGGCTGGGCCGAGCGTTTCATCGAGGCAGAGTTCGAGAACGACACCCGGGCCGACCGTCCCGGCCAGCAGATCTTCCATGCCTATGATCAGGGCGTTGATATCGGCAGCCTGAGGGTCGAGCGTCTGACGGCGGGAGAATGCCAGAAGCCTGTGGGTGAGGGCCGCGGCACGATCCGTCGCGCCCTGGGCCGCTGTGATATAGCGCTCCAGCCCTTCCGTACGCCCCTGCTCGATACGGCGTGTCAGCAGCGAAAGGGCGCCCCCGATACCGGCCAGTATGTTGTTGAAATCATGGGCAAGACCGCCTGTCAGCTGCCCGACGGCTTCCATTTTCTGTGACTGCCTCAACTGGTCTTCGAGCGCGATGCGGTCCGTGACGTCACGACCGATCAGATAGATATCCTCGCCTTCGATGGAGCCCGACCAGTTGAAGGTGTGCCATTTGCCATCCTGATGCAGGAAACGCAGATCCACGCCGTGATCGAGTTTCCCCTCTCTGAGCAGGGAAAGGGCCTCTGTGGCGCGTGCCATATCATCGGCATGAACGAGATGTTCGGCCTTGCTGCCGATCCAGTCACGTGCCTTGTCACCGAAGCAGTTCTGCCAGCTTGGGTTGAGATAACGCAGCCTGCCATCGCGATCGGTGAGAGCCAGAAGATCGGCGCTGATGGCCCAGAGCCTATCGCGCTCGCGCGTGCGACGCAGGACCTGCTCTTCCAGCGTTTCGTTCATGCGCCTCAGGGCTTCCTGCGCCCTGATCTGCCTGATGGCGGCCCAGCTTCTGTCCGCCACGGTGCGAACGAAGGAAAGCGTGATTTCATCCCAGCGATGAGGGTGGGAAAAATGAAGGAGAACCAGCGCCTGAAGCACTCCGTTCTCCATGATGGGCACGTTGAGCAGGGCGCAGATGTGGAGCGGTGCGAAATGCGCCGATTGATCGGCTGTCAGCGGGTCGATGCGCACGTCGTCTATGGCGACGACCTCACCCCGGATCAGAAGGTCGATATAGGAACCGAAAGATCTGAAGGCATAAAGACCCGAGACATCGGGAACCTCAGGACCCCGTCTCCAGCTATCGGTCACCTGTGCCAGTTCGCGTTCATGATCGACATCGGCAAAGCCTGACCGATCGGCCTCTATTGTCACGCCCAGCGTGCGCGCTGTCAGGGCCAGAATATCGGCCTCGTTATCGAGGGTTCTCAGCTCGTCACCGAACATGACCAGGGCATCGCGTTTGAGCGTCTGGCGCTTGGGCGCATCGATATCGAGCAGTATGCCGGGAAAGTGGCTGATATGACCGCTCTGGTCATAGGTGCATGAGCCGTTGGCCTCGATCCAGCGGCTGGATCGGGTGCCATCGTCCCTGAGTCGAAACTCACACCGGAAGGGCTGTCTTTCCTCCAGTGCCTTGTCGAGCGCCGTCTGGACGACGGGGCGGTCTTCGGGTGTGATGCAGTCCAGTAGAGTCGTGAAGCTGACACCGTCAGCCAGAGCCGAAGGAGGCAGATGAAATGTCTCTGCCATACGCAGATCGCCCGTGACGCGCTGGTTTCGCGCATCCCACAACCACATTCCGACGATCGTTCCTGCCGCCAGAGCCAGCTCAAGACGCTCATGTTCCTGATTGGCGACGGTCATGTCACGTGAAACGCCGAGTATGCGCTCGGGCTTGCCATCTGGCCCCAATATGGGGGTGACGACCACATCCCACAGGCGCTTTCGTCCGTCGGTCGTCTCGACATATTCCTGGAAATGGCTGGTCAGCCCGGCGGCTGCGGCCTCGATGGCGTCGAGCGCCAGTTTCCGCCCGCGCTCCTGCCAGACATCGGGCCAGTAAACGCCCAGCATATCGGCCGGAGAGCAAAGATCGAGCACCAGAACGGCACCGTGATTGACGAAGGTGATCGTACCGTCAAGCGTCAGGATCTTGACGCAGTCATTGGCACTCACCAGCATGGAATTGACGAAAGCCTGGCTGGTTTTCAAAGCCAGATCGTTCTGCCCGTGATCGACCTCGATAACCGTGCCCGTGCATCCGTTGCGATGAGTCTGTGCACTGATCTGGACATGACGCCTGCGATTATCGGCATCATGGAACACGAGCGTATGTCCACGGGCTTCGATCAGCCAGCGTAGCGGATCGCCTGTCAGACTGTGCGGTCGGCCTTGGTTTGCGTCAGGGGCTGCGTCGTCATGTGGTCCGGCGCGGAAGGAAGTGTCGAGGCGCTCCATAAAAACTGGCCATTCCACGCCATGTCTGAGCGTCTGGACACTGAGGCCGCATAGCGCAGCCAGACAGGGATCGCCCGTCAGACGTTGCGTCTGGTCGTTCCAGAGCAGAAAGCCGAGCTGTGCTGCGGGGGGCGTTGCAGCGGTATTGCGAGAGGCGCTGTTCCCGGTATCGGGCTGTTCGGGAAATGCGCTGTTGCCCGATACTTTCTGCCTGGCGGCGAGGGTGCCCAGACACTCCGCCAGAAATTCTGCATGAGCGCGTGCGATGGCATGGTCCTGCGCGGTGAGGGCGCGCATACGCCCGTCTACCGCAATGACGCCGGACAGACCGTCATGTGAAGCCCCCTGCCCGGAGGCACCAGTGCCGAAGGGAAAGAAAAACCAACCGTCGAAGCTTTTCCGGCCCTGTGCCGGCATACGGCACGTCCAGTCATGGTCGCGCCAGAACGACAGGTCCGGAAGGCGGGGAAACGACGTCTGGGTATGGCGCGGCACGCCCTCATCCAGCAGAAGCAGGGAGACATGACGTGGAGACAGACTGGCGCGCAGGGGATTTACGGCAGAAAGCAGCACGCTGCTCTCGTCGGGCAGGATCTTCTGCTCCTCGCGCTCCCATAACACCATGTCTTACGCCCCCCGGCTGCTCAGGCTGCCCGGTTTTCGCGGGCAGGACGGGCGTCTCAGGCGTCACGAAAATGAGCCTGCGCGATCCGTCCGTTTCATAACGCCTGGAGCGTGAATGCGTAAACAACCAATTAAGCGTGACTCAGACCGAAGCCGTCAAACCACCGTCAACGGTCAGTATATGGCCATTCACGAAGCTCGAAGCCCCCGAGGCAAGGAATACGGCAGCCCCTATGAGTTCATCGCTTTTGCCCCAGCGCGCCGCAGGGGTGCGCTGGCATAGCCAGGATGAAAAAGCAGGATCGGCCACAAGAGCAGCGTTCATCTCCGTCTCGAAATAGCCGGGAGCCAGACCATTGATCTGCAGGCCATGCCTGGCCCAATCCGTGGCCATGCCTTTGGTCAGCATTTTCACGGCGCCTTTCGTGGCAGTGTAAGGGGCGATGCCGGAGCGTGCCAGTTCGCTCTGGACCGAGCAGATATTGATGATCTTGCCCTGTTTACGGGCAATCATTCCTTTAGAGACGGCCTGGGCGACGAAAAATACCGAGCTGAGATTGGTGGTGATCAGCCTGTCCCATTCAGCACGGGGAAACTGGTCGAGAGGCGAGCGGAACTGGATGCCCGCATTGTTGATCAGAATATCGATGGGGCCTTCGGCCTCGATCGCCTCGACGCCGGCAATGACCTGATCCTGATCCGTGACATCGAACACACTGCCGCGTGTTGCGATGCCCTCCTGTTCCAGACGGGCGCGTGCGGAGTCGAGATGGGCAGGGTCGCGCCCATTGAGAACGATCTCGGCTCCAAAACGCCCGAGACCCTGCGCAAGCGTAAAACCGATGCCACGGGAGGCACCGGTAATCAGGGCTCTTTTGCCCTTGAGGGAAAACAGGGCGGGGTCGGACATCGGAGGATCCTTGTGCGGTGCCGCTTCTTGGGTGTTGCCTCGGTGCCTATACGCAGGAAGACACAGTGCAAACCTGTCGGAAGCTCATATGCTGGGCATCGTATCAGGGATGTCCTGACTGCCCAGCCGACATTTTCGTGTGGTTTCTTGCAGCGTCGGCGCGTCTCTGTGGGGTAACGTTGCCAAATCCGTTCTGAGCCGGACGTTTCGACATGTCCGCTGTCCTGCCGCATCGTGATCTTGGCGAGAGGCATGGGGCACGCCATACAGGGAGCATGACCAAGGAAGCGACCTACCTCCCCATAGCCCTGCGCCTCGACGATGGCCGTGCTCTTGTTATCGGGGGCGGGCAGGTTGCAGCCAACAAGCTTCGCCTGCTGCTCGAGCGCTGTCCCGATATCGTGCTTGTGGGGCCGATTGAGAATGTCGAGATCGCTCGCGCCGTCGAGACGGGTCGTGTCGCTCATCTTGGTGACAGGCTGGAGTTGAACCAGATCGGATCGATGCTTGAGCAGATGCGCATTGTGTTTGCCGCGACCGAGGATGCCGGTTTCAATCGAGCCGTTGCAGCGATGGCGCGTGAGAAGGGTGTCAATATCTGCGTCGTCGACGACCCGGAACCGTCCACGTTTATCACTCCGGCCATTAACGACCGCACACCGGTGCAGATTGCCATTTCGACCAATGGTGCGGCCCCCGTATTGGCACGCCGTCTGCGCACGCAGATCGAAGCCTTGTTGCCGGATGGCCTCTCCCGTCTGGCGCGTTTCATGCAGGCACAGCGCGACTGGATACGCAGGAAGCAGCCCGACACGATGATTCGTCGCCGCGCCTGGGAGGATTTCGTTGACGGAGCAGGGGCCGAACAGGCCTTGCGCGGCGACGATGTGGCAGCGCGTGCCAGCCTTGAAGCCAGTCTGGAGGGTGTCCCGCGTGAGGGGGAGGTCTGGCTTGTCGGTGCCGGGCCGGGCGATCCGGATCTGCTGACCCTTGCGGCACTCCGGCTCATGCAGAATGCCGATACCGTGCTGTATGACCAGCTGATTCCCCCGGCGATCATGGATCGTGTCAGACGCGATGCCGAACGTGTCTTCGTCGGCAAGAAGCGCAGCCACCACACCCTGCCCCAGGAGGGAATCAACGATGAGCTGATACGCCGTGCCCGGGCGGGTGAGCGTGTTCTGCGCCTGAAAGGGGGCGATCCGTTTATTTTCGGGCGCGGTGGCGAGGAAATGGAGGCTCTGGTCGATGCCGGGGTGACCGTTCGTGTCATTCCGGGCGTGACGGCGGCAAGCGGTTGCGGGGCTGCTGCCGGTATTCCCCTGACCCATCGCGATTGTGCGCAAAGCTGCGTGTTCGTGACCGGCCATGCGCGCGCCGATGGAACGCTCAATCTCGATTGGGACAGCCTGGCCAAGAAAGGCCAGACGCTCGCAATTTATATGGGACTTGCCCCGATGGCGGATCTCTGTGCTCAGCTTCAGGCGCACGGTCTGCCGCCTGACTGGCCTGCTGCCGTGATCGAGCATGGGACGCGACACGATCAGCGCGTGCATGTCGCAACGCTTGCGACACTACCAGCGTTGGTGATCGAAAGAGGTGTCGCGAGCCCGGCGCTGACACTGGTTGGCGAAGTGGTCAATCACCGCCGTTCAATTCACCATAAACAAGCGTGAGTTCGTAGATTAGCCATTGCACGTCGATGTTTGAGGTATTATGTCGGAGACACAGACGCAATAAGCGATTT
>Ga0157365_10000980_pt1 | contig 11991 bp, 13 predicted proteins | sample AttsexASBM3_FD_111478 | JGI IMG/M metagenome (GOLD analysis project Ga0157365, IMG submission 111478) | Fungus gardens microbial communities from leaf cutter ant in Ribeirão Preto, State of São Paulo, Brazil - Atta sexdens ASBM3 | ecosystem: Host-associated > Fungi > Mycelium > Unclassified ... | reverse complement strand
TAAATTACAGGATTCAAGTTGGTTAATGATGTTCTCTATGGGAGTATCTTGCATTCTGTTTATCCTTAATCATTTTATAGCAAATGATGTTATGGATTTACCGAAAAGCATTATGACATCTACAGACATGCCTTACATTTTTATGAATGGAGGACTTCCTCTATTATTATTTGCTGGTGCAATGCAGATGAATTTAAAAAGCCTTTTGGAAAAAGTTGTTTTAATTGTATCCTTAACAATCCCAGGGGCTTTGATTTCTATCTTTGTCTTTGCAACTGGACTATATTACCTTTTAGATTTATTTCATATGCCAATATCATATTCATGGTGTGTTGTCGCAGGATCAATTCTCTCACCTACTGATCCTGTATCAGTCGTATCAGTTTTAAAGAAATTAGGACTTCCTGCTCCAGTACAGTCTGTTGTCGCCGGTGAAAGCCTTTTTAATGATGGTGTCGCTGTAGCAATGTTCACATTATTCGTTCCAATGGCTTTAGCATCTGATGTTCATCATCATGCTTATAACCTTGTACACTTTAAACATGACCTTAACAAAGGGTTCAATATTTTCTTACGAGAAGGTATCGGAGGAATGATGACAGGATATCTGACTGGTTTAATTGCCTCAAGAGTTCTTAAAAATAATAATGACCCTCAAATTGTCTTATTAATCACTATTACATTAGCTATCTGCACATATAGCTTTGCATCATTTATTGATACATCTGGAGCTTTGGCTGTTGTTGTTGCTGGGTTATGGATGGGGACAGATTATGTACAAAATGCAATAGAAGACAAAACCAAATTAATTATGAGAAAATTCTGGGAAATTATAGAAGATATTATTAACTCCTTATTATTCTTAACAATAGGCGCTGAAATTCTTTTAGTGTTCCCATCTTCTGCAATTCTTCCCATTATTGCTTTAGGTATTCTTCTTAGTCTGTTCTCCAGAGGTGCTGGTGTTATATTAGCTACGCTACCATTACCAATCAAACAAGAGAATAAAAACAAATTATGGTCTATTCTGACCTGGGGTGGATTAAGAGGCGGTGTTTCTGTTGCTCTTGCTTTGGGATTGCCAGATGGACATGAAAAAATGATCCTTGCTCCATTAGCATATTGTGTTGTTGCCTTTTCTATTATTGTCCAAGGCTTATCAATGGAAAAAATAGCACGTAAACTTTATCCTAAATCTATAGAAGATATTAACCAGGATGTTAAAGAATATCAGCAAAAAAAGCTTGAAGAAAACACAACATCATGATATATACAACGTCATTATGCGTAATCCCTATACACGGTTAAGCCGGAAACTCTCTTTTATTCTACGACATCATCCTGAAAAGTTTAATATCTCTATGGATAAGCAAGGATGGTGTCTTGTAAAAGATATCGTTGCTAAAGGCACCTTAAAAATTACTGTTAACACATTATTTGATATTGTGAAGACAGACGATAAGGGACGTTATCAACTTTCAGAAGACAGGCGTAAGATCAGAGCGTTGCAAGGGCATTCCATTCCATGGTTGGAAATGGAATTCGAGGATGTGACTCCAGAAAATATGCCTCAATTCCTATACCATGGAACCAGTAATCATAATTTTCAGAAAATTATGAAATCCTTAAGTATTCTTTCTATGTCTCGTCAATATGTCCATCTATCTCCAGATGTTGAGACAGCAAAGAAAGTTGCTGGAAGGCATGGACATAAAATGGTTATTATTACTATTGATGCACATAAGTTAGAAAACTTGAAGTGTTCATTAAATAATGTCTATTTGGTTAAGAATGTTCCTATCTCATCATTTGTTAAATATGATTTCTTTTGATTTTTGAATCTTAGGAATTCTGTTTTCATCAATGTCTTCACCTGGAGAGTTAACTATAGCAGAAGTTAACTGAGGAAGAATATCTAAAAATATTCCTCCCCTGGGTGCAGAATATGCTAAAACATCTAATCTATCATTCCACCAGACTCCATGAATATTCTGATTGGTTTTATGTTCTTCAATATATAAAACGGCTAAATTATCTAATGCATTCGTAGAAGTCTGTAATCTGTTCTTGATAATGCAATCCTGTGTCAAAACAGGTTGTTCTTCAATAAAAATAACTGGCTCTCCATTTTCAAACAACTCTACAGCTTCCTTATAAGAATGAGATAAGACATACTCATCTTCATCATCTAATTCTTTTTTTGCCTCCTCCAGATTATCAAAAGTCATCTTCATAAGAGAATCATCTTCATCCGACATCAATATACTAAAAGTATCCTTCATCTCTGCTAATTCATTTTCAACAGCCCAATAAATAATATCTGATTTATTATTATCCATGAATTGATAGACATCAACCAGATTAAGTCCTTTGCCATGACTGATTGAATAGCATGTATCACTTTCCAATTGAGCAATACGCCCCCATTCATCTGGATGCATGGAAACTGATAATGTCTGTCCCTCTAAAGAATATTCTTTTTTATTTTCTATATTCATATTCCCTATATGATATATTTCTTTAAATGTTCTAATAGGTATATTTTTCATAAAAAAAACTCCATAAATCAATAATAATCTAATCTTTTGCATATAGAAAATAAAAAAGAATATAATACCTACCTAACAATATAGGAGTATTAAAATGAAGAGTAAAAGAAAAGGAGTTTCATTAATTGAAGCTCTATTTGTATTAGGTATTATGGCTATTTTATTAGGAATGGTTATGATCTTGTTATCTCAGAGCAATGAGAGTAATCTGGATAATGAGAATACAGAAGAACTAGAACAAATCATAGAAATGATCCATGATTTGTATTCAGGAGAACCAAATTATAATGGATTATCACCACAAACAATACCATTATCAGCTTATTTAAAAAGCTCATATATTATAGGAAAAAACCTTTATAGTCCTTATACGACAGGTATCAATTTTTTTTCTACCGGGGTTAATAATGATGAGTTTGAAATTGTAGAAAAGATTCCATTCACTGGTTGTGTTAAACTATTATCCTCTGATTTTGGAAGTTCTTTTGTTTCTGGTTCAACAGATGCATCAGGTAGTCTAAATAATCCAGAAACGCCAACAGATGCAATCACTAAATGTGGAGGATATGGCACAAAAACAATTGATATTTTACTGGTTTTCAGATAGAATACAAAAAAAGGAGTATAAAATAAATGGAAAAATCTACAGATACATCTTACAATCATGCAAGAGAAGAAAAGATTCGCAAATTTTCACCGATGATGGTAAAAATGGCGGAGAAAGTAAATAATGGAGAAGTTCCATATTTTGAAGTTCATAAAGATGAAAATAATGAAATCATCTTCACTAGAAAATATAAAACACCAACTCAGGGATAACAATTATCCCTGAGGCTTAAGGGAACAACCTTATGAGCAAATAAGGTTGTTCCTCTCAATAATTTCCACGATAATAGCAAGGTCATGATTACTCAGGTCTGCCAGCTTATGAAGTTGAGTAGAAAGAATCTTTCCCTTCATAACGCGACGTTCATTAAACTCACGAGCATCATCTTCAGTCAGAAAAAGCTGTCCGATATAATTCCCATTAATCGTATCGGCAAGCTTTCCATCTTCACGAAGGTATTTCTGCCCTCCCTTAAGAACTATGAATTTGCGAGTGATATTTTCGACACGAGACTTCTTGATTGTCAATGCCGAATACCACGTGTTCTGGCGATCCATCTCATAGCAATAGAAGACTTCATCACCAATTTTGATATCTGCGTTTTTCATAAAAATGTATATACTGATTTTGTGTTTTTAAGTCAAGATGAAAAATATGTTTTTTTACGAAAAAAAAGCTTGCTTTTGAAAATTTAGTCTATATAAGGGGCTTCATTATTAAGGAATAATTAAAGACTATGGGTAATTTTAAAAAAATAGGTAAACGATATTTTCCATTTGGAGCGAGTGGTAGTATCGTAGATAATCCTGAAGCAGGAGTCTATTCTATCCATTTTGATCCTATGTCAGGTGTATATGTGGACTGGGAAAATACAGCTTATCCTGTTCCTGAAAAAATTTATGGTGATATTGAAATATTTGCAGACCGTATTATCACAACTTATCTGCGTCGTGCCAAGGCAAACCAGAATACTGGTGTTCTTCTTGCTGGAACAAAAGGTGATGGTAAGACCCTTCTTGCCAAAATCATTGCGAACAAAATTACTGCTATGAATGGCGTCGTTGTTTCTATGGCTGACTCTGATGTTGAGCCAGAAATGATTGAAACTATTTTTAATGATGTTGATTCATCTCTTCCTTCTGTTTGTCTGATTGATGAGTTCGAAAAGCGTTATCATGATAAGAAGGATCAGCAAAAGATGTTGACCTTTGTTGATGGTGGTGCAAAGACAGGCATCCTTTTTATCTTCACTGTCAATGATTTCTTTGGTGTTGATGAACACTTTATTAATCGTCCTGGTCGTATTCGTTACTTCCGTGAATATAATGGTATTAATGAAGACTTTATTCGTGAATACTGTGCAGATCATCTTGATGATGAAAAACAGGTTGAATCCATCGTTAGTGTATCTAATATGTTTGAAAGCTTTAGTTTTGATTCATTGATCGCTCTTATTGATGAAATGAATGAGTTTAAGGAAGATGCTCGTGATGCAATCAAACATCTTGCTATTCGTCCTCCAATGTTCTCAGCTATCTCACGAGACTCTTATGAACTTGTGATTCATTATAAGAACGAGGATATTACTTCACTTTTCAAGAAGATTCGCAATACCATTAATCCTTATGCCCTGAGTCGCTATGAGAAGACAATGTATTTGAATCTGAAGTCAGAAAGAAAGGGAATTTATCACAAGCTTCTTGATTCTGTTATGGATAGTGATGGAGATATTACTCTCAACTTCCATGGTGCCGATATTAAGAGCGTTTCTCCTTATATCATGACATTCTCAAGTCTTCCAGATTTTGAGTTCGAGTTTAAGAAGGTTCCTGCACGTAATGGTATGATGGATATGTTTTAAATATTTTGTTCTTAGTTCCTTATATAGCTATAATAGTCATTGTTATATAAGGAGCTAAAAATATGACAATAAATATAAAGTTAAATTATGAAGATGATTTTCCAGATTTGCCAGAATATCAAAATGTTAATATCTGGACAGATGTTTCAATAGTAGTGTCTCAGTTCAAAATTAATCTTACTGAGTATTCTGGGTAAACGTATGAGTTAAACACTCTGCGTTGGCTACCCTGCGGGTCATTAACTGTTTACAAGAATGCAAAGCTTCTTGTTTTACGGTTAACTCTACTACCCCCGCGTTTTTTATATTTATACTGGCATTTAAGTCTCTGTCAAGAACTGTTCCACAATTCTTGCAGTCATGCACTCTCTGGGATAACAATTTCTTTTCTCTGTTACCACAATGACTACATGTCTGACTCGTATACCTGGCATTAACCTTCAAGAATATCTTACCAGCCCCTTCCGCCTTGTAAAATACCTTCTCTATAAAATTACCCCAAGATACATCATGTATTGACTTTGCCAAACAATGATTCTTCACCATGTTCTTAATAGTCAAATCTTCAAAAACTAATACATCATAGTTATTGACTAATTGTCTACTTATTTGATGTAAAAAATTCTTTCTGATATTGACTATTTTCTGATGTATACGTTGAAGCTCTAATCTTGTTTTCTTCCTCCTTTTGGAACCCTTCTTCGCCCTGCTCAATTTTCTTTGAGCTATTCTTAACTTCTTCTCATATTTCTTACCAATCCTGGGATTGGAAATAATAGTTCCATCAGAACAAGTCAAAAATTTCTCTAATCCAACATCTACTCCTACTATCTTCGAATCATCAGTAATAACTGACTTATCTATATCAGGAACGAATAATTGAAAACAGATTTTCCATCCTTTGATATCCTGTTTGAATACACAAGATTTAATTTGATATTCTTTTGGAAAAGCACGATGTAAATTAATCTTTAATTTTCCTGAAAAGAATTTACTTAATAACCAGTATTTTCCATGTTCCTGTTTTAATACAATTCCAGAAAACTCATTAAAACCAAATGAATCATGTCTTGAAAAGGATTTAAAACGAGGAAATCCTGGCTTTTTGCCTGTTCTGACTCTGGAGAAAAAACTCTTCATAGCTAAATCAAGTTTTTTAATTGTCCAACGCATCAAGTTAATCGGGATATTTTCATATCCTTCTATTTTTTGGATGTCGGACAAAGATTTGAATTGGTCGAAACAACTAATTGATTTACCTGTTTTTTGATAACAATTAATTCTTTCTTCTAATCCTGAGTTATATAAATTACGAGTAAAACTAAGCATATTGCTTAAAGCTTTATACTGTTGTTTTGTCGGCTTGAGCCTGTATTCGTAAGTTAATAACATTTTTACAGTATAGCATAAAAATATTAATTTACAATTATTTTTATAAATTTTAAACTGAGACATTACCGACTTTCAAATTAATAATGAATCACTTCCATTAGATGTTGTTAAAAAGACATATGATGATTTTATAGTTTCAAATAATATTACGTTTGAAAAAACATCTGACGACTCTATAAATAAAATTTCTTCTAAAAAATCAACTTTAGAAATGTAATAAAAAAGGAGTCCATAGCTTGGACTCCTTTTCTTCTTTATAGACTTGCGTTGTTAACTGGCTCTTTCCATTCTGGATAATGCCTTCGATCTGCCAGTGGATTCCAAACAATTCCGAAATCCTTACGACGAACCTTAAACATTGGAAGACTATCATCTTCAGGATGGAACACCAATCCTTCAATATAATGCGTTTCCAAGAATTCCTGAATACCTTCAAGTGTCCGAGGGACATCAACTTCTTCATGTCCGTGTTTCACAAAAAGATGATAATCAAGACCATAGATATTTTGCTGAACAGTAGGTCCAACAAGCTCATAGGTTCCATCAGGAGCATCATCTTCCAGATTATCCACAGCTTCCCAATGATATTTATCTGCATTATCATCAGGATTCAATGGCATCCAACCAGGCCAATGTCCAGTTACCAAATCTGGCTTTGCTTCAGCAGCAACCCATCCATCACGAGCAAGAGCAAACATCTCTGGAGTGATTTCAGAAAGCTTACCATGCTTTTTCATGCTGGCATATTTTTTCTGAAGCTTTCTATCAAGACGACGATAGAACTTACCTTCTTTTTTCAGGACACTGGAACCATCAACCTTAACAGTTGCTTTTCCTTTACCTTCAAAAATCCACTCAGCACCTTGCTGAATATTATCTGTTGCCAATCCCGTTTCACGGTCAATGACAAATACTGTTTTAAGCTTTTGCATTCTTTATGTTCCTTAAGTAGTATATTCCGGATTGAATATATCGAGCCCTACTGCGTGAACCAATCAACGAACCATTCGTTGATGACTCTGTATATATGATATTATTTTGATATTGTCAATAATAAAAATAGGCTTTTCCCGTATAATCTGTTTTAAACTCAATCTTAATATACGAGCTAGAGTATAATCCATTTTAAGGATACATTAAAATGATTAACAGGTTTATTAAAACACGCGGATGGAAATCTAAAATATATAATGAAAATGAATTATATCATTCTGTTGGGATTCAACGTTTGGAAGCTATCTTAAGGGATGATAAACTTTATGCTGTCTGGGAACATAAACTTAATGGTAAATCGGTATTTGGCTCATGTTGTTCTCGCAATAGAAATCTTGCTGATAGTATGTCTCATCGCTCTCCTGTTCAGTTTATTTTAGATAAAGATAAAATTAAAAACCATAATAAAATTATTCCTATCCAAGCTGAATATCAATATATCAAGAACTTTAATGAGAATCCTGAAAAAAAAATTAAACGCTGTGAACAGAATAATAACATTTATTATTCTCGTTGCAAATTTAATAAGGATCAACAATGGGACGAAGAATTTGTTGTTGGATTAATCCCTGACTTGTCGAAATCCATTAAAGGAATTGTTTTTTGTCATAATCGAACAAGTTCATTGCGTTTTCATCAAATAAACAGCATGTATGATGACGTTAGAAAATATACTAAAGAACATGATATTCCTTTTGCTGTTGATAAAGATTTTTTAAGAATGTTAAATCAGCGACAATTAGAATGGATGTATGAAAGATTAGAAGAGATGGACGATGAAGAAATAGAGGATAAACCATCTGTTATCCCTAAAACTTCATCTTTCGATATGTAATAAGCTGATTATTATCGACCTGGAAAATTAATTATAGTGTCATTTCTTATCAGGGGAATCTGTTTGTTAGGATTAAAAATCCCATTTATTATAAAATCCTTGATTTCTTTTTTTATTATCCTGATGGATTGATGTTTATCATATTTATCTCGGATATCTAATAATTGTTGATTATTAACAACATAATCTGAATCTAATCCCAATTCTTTTTTTACATCCAATACGATATTATTAAAAATTTTATTGATCTCTATTTGAGTAGGAGGTTTACATTCTATGATCGTTGTTCTGGATAAAAAGACTGGAGGAATATTGTGAGCTTGGTTTGTTGTCATAATATAAGAGAACAAAGATAAATTAAATTGTGTCTGTAAGCAGACATCATATAACCTAGATGATGTCTCTTTTTCCAAAAAAGGTAACAAAGCTGAATAAGGATTACCATTATGTTCATCTTGAGACATTTTATCTATTTCATCTAACACAATAACAGGATTAATAATTTCTGTATCCCTAATCGCATAAGCCCAAAATCCAGGTCTGGTTGATGACCATCCTCGTTCAGCGCCTGTAATATCCATTGAAGTCGATATCCCAGCCATATTTTTCATAAAGTATTTCATACCACATAATTCAGATACTCTATTCGCCCATTTTGTTTTTCCAATACCTGGAGCCCCATTTAAAATGATATTAGGAAAATGAATATAAGAATCTGTTTTATGGCTTAACGCTAAGTATTGTGAAATTAATAAATTAGCCTCTTCCATATAAGGAAACTCATTATTCAAAATATTATAAAATTCATAAGCACTCATTTCCACTTTAATACCTGGATATTGTTTGCTAAAAATAGAAACCCAAGATTTAATATTATCATTAGGACCAGATGTAATCTCTCCTAAAACCAAGTTAAAACTATTCGATGTATTATCTATATGTGGATTTATTAGAATTTTTGAACATAACGGAATTATATGTTTTTCCATTACATTCTCTTCCATTGTACTATATAATGACTTGTTTGCTAATTCTGGATAAATTTGTAATAACATCATGAAATAGAGATTATTATCATCGTCCTTTATCTTATTTTGATATGCTTTACAATTATTGTAGCTATTTAATAGTTGTAAAAAAACAGATGAATAATCATGATCTGTTAATACGATTGGAATATAGCAGTTATTCATAATAAGAGCTTGTCCATATTTATATTGAGTTTCTTTTAATTTCATTGTTAATATTTGAGAATAAAATTCATCTTTCTCTTTTTTTGTCAATGATACATAGCGACGTTCATGTGACGGCTCGGTGATGGTAATCAATCCATTATATACTGGAATTTTATGCCCATTAACAATTGTATTTTCAATATTACAGCATACATATTGTTTATTAGGTAAGTAATCTTTTTGAGTAATTTGATAATTTGTATGTAATATATCTAATATTTGACTGTAATGAAATATCCTTTGAATATTGGTATTTGTATCATCTACCCAAATTGTTAAATAAGTTCTATTTTCTGAATCCAAACATTCATAAATACCAAATTGTTTTGCTTGATATAATAACTTTATTAAGTGGATTTTATTATCTACCTGGATATAAGATTGCAATACAAAGTCCATGATACATAATTTCGCTTGATGGTCAAATTTTGTAGAATCCATAATTCTTAAAGAAAGATAGTACGTTGTATTTGCTGAAATATAATGTATTGGAAAATAATGTATTCTATTCTCTAATTTTATTAATAATATATGTTTCGCTTCATTTTCAGAATAACTTTGAGTTAAGAAGTTATATTCTTCTTCTGTTAATAAATTTTTTATTGATTCAAAATCATTAATATATAAGATATCACCATTTAAAAACTGAGACGAATTATTCACAGAATATAAGGTATAATTTTTGTTTTCCTCTAAATATATCGGTGTATATTGTTTTCTAACAACATAAGATAAATCAGGAATAATATCATTTTTCAGTTCTTCGTTATTAGGATTATATATTAAGGTTTCCATCAATCTGCCTTTTTTATTCATTTTAGTATATGAATTTAGAATAAAAAACACAAGAATAAAATACTAATATATGTTCTTAAAATAAAACAGTTCTAAATGTTGCAGATATTCTTCTATGTCTTGGTCTGTTGATCCCAGCAATTTTATCAAATCTTCTACCAACAATACCATGTTTCCATTGATAACGAGCTTCATCAGAAAAGATAATAGCACTTCCAGGCAATAGATCATAATCAATAGATTCACCATTCTTAATAGATGAAAATGTCATGATATAAGGAGATAGAAATGATATGGAAGCAACAACATCACCAAAACAGGGAACACAATCCACATGAGAAGATATTCCTTGACCTGGTAAATATTCATTAATAATCACCTGGTCTGGCTCTTTTGCAAATAAACCTTCCATAAATAATTTATGGCCAATTCTTTTAGCCCAATCAGGAAGCTCTGCAACCTTCATACTCTCATCAATATGCTTGGAACGGTAATCATACTTATATCCATAGTGCTGAACGCGCCTACTTAATTCTGTGGACCAGTCTTCATTATCAATATGATTAACAATAGCATCAGATTCATCTGGTGACAGAAAATCTGGTTTAAACAGTAAACCATTTATGTCTTTTTGAGTATCTATAATATCAAATAAATCATTCATAACATCAATCTTTCCTATATTTTATATAGCACAAAATATCTTTATAAATCAATAATATATTCTTGAAATTTCAACATAATTCCCTAAGAAATATGCTATACTATTCAAGAGTTCATAAGGAAAAATATATGGAAATTAAGCCCCCTATTCAACTAAATGCTTACATCCCCCAAGTCATAAAAAAAGAGTCAAATGAAACTATAAGTCGGTATTGGGGAAAGCCTTCATTACCTCCTGGTTTTAAGTGGCCAATTGATATGAAAGATGAAGATATGGATGATGATGATTCTTTAAAGACTTATACAGGATTATTTTATGCACAATTTCTCGTCTCCGATTTACCTGAAGAAGTAGCGAAACTTTTACCACCTGATGCTGGGATGATCTCAATTTTCACTAGATTTTTTACTGTTAAAATGTTTATTCTTAATAAATCAGATTTGGCTTTATGTGTTCCAACAGATATGCCAGTTCACGATATAGATGAATATGATGAGGCGTCAGATGTATCAAGTCCAGTTGAATCACATGTTCTTCAAAAATTTGTGGTTCTTAAAGAAGATAAATGCCCTTATTCTGAAGATGAATTAGATGATCTTCCTGAAGATAAATACGAAGCAATAGAAGCTGAATATAATAAAGTTTATGGCATTTCAGATTTGGATTTTCCACACACATTAACAAATAGAATTGATTTAAATACAGCTCCTGAAAGTAATTCTGACAATATTTATAGTGAAGATAAGTTTTTAGGGGCTGATTTCTTCGAAAATAATGATAGAGAGGAAATCCCAGCTTCTTACAACAAGATATTTCAAATCACAGGTTCTGGACCTTTAGGTTTTGATAAAGATAAAAATGATACTTATTTTTATGGGACAGGCAATATCTTCATAAATAAAGAATATGAAGTCCAAAGCTTTGCGTCATGTGATTAAAGAAATAGTTATGACAACATTACATGATTTAAAAGACATAAGTTATATCAGATTAGTTGGATTAGCATTAATCGTTATTGGTGCTATTCAACTCATTCTGTCCTTCTTAAATTTCATAGAAG
>Ga0157365_10000979_pt1 | contig 11998 bp, 10 predicted proteins | sample AttsexASBM3_FD_111478 | JGI IMG/M metagenome (GOLD analysis project Ga0157365, IMG submission 111478) | Fungus gardens microbial communities from leaf cutter ant in Ribeirão Preto, State of São Paulo, Brazil - Atta sexdens ASBM3 | ecosystem: Host-associated > Fungi > Mycelium > Unclassified ... | reverse complement strand
TGTAAACGTTGAAGAATTCGTCGCGCACTACAAGGAAGGGCCATGTGTATCCCGGCCGCCAAGTTGCAGCGATCACGCCGTGTAATTTAAATGACCGCTTTTTCTTTCAGGGCACCCGCTGCGTCAAGATCTTGCCCCAGATAGTCTCACTAAGGCGAAATGGTGTGAAGCGATGAGTGTGTGAACTCCGTGAATTTCATGACCGATCATTAAGCAGGTGTTGTAATTATAGTCAACTCTGAGATAGCAGTTGGGAGAAGGCCTTGACCATGCGTTTTGACGGGGTGAGAGATTTAGGCGTCTAGAAATCAGCTTGAGAGATGGAAAATCTATGGGTTATGACAGAGTTTGGTAATCGCATGTATGAAATCGGCTTACATTCTCACTGAGCGCCACACTTCCGCATAAAGGTATCATCAGGTAGCTTACTGCATGTACATGACAAGGAGTGATGATCATCATAACAAGGAGTGATGATCATGACACGGAGTGATGATCATGACAAATTTCCTTCGATGTGGTGCTCGATCGTAGTCCGCGGTAGAGAGACTTTACAAATTTCAATAAAACTGTTGAAGTATGGGCCAATCTCCTATCACTTCGCATTGTGACGTACCTTTATTTTCATTTCTATTCATCAAAAATCAATATATCCACTCCACTCACCCAAGTGTCCGAAGAACAGTAGGAGCGACAGATATATATATTTCACAATACCTCAGTTATCTACTTGAGAACCTTGAGACCGCTGAAGGTTTTTCTTGACTTACAGGAATACACATACCAGTGGAAATGCTGTCTTGGAGCTTGAATTCATCCATGATAATGTCTAGTCAAAGAGGATCTGAGTAACGAATTCTGTAGCTCGATGTCACGGCAAGTGATGGATAATCACAATAGTTGGGGCTGAACACAACCGCCATGTTCCCCCACTTGGGTATCAAAACCCAACGCTGCTTGATCGCCGGCACTGTGTCTTGCACTCGTCCCTTCTGTTCGCTGCTGCTCACCAGGTCGACAACACATCTACAAAACGCGCGTTGTCAAACTCTTAATATCCATACTATGTCACCTCCAAAATATTCAGTTGAAGACTCTCAACTTATTTCAGATCTCTTTTCACTTCAAAAAAAATCTCGAAAACTCGTTTCATCGACCGTATACTCTGCACCTGGTGCACCTGACACGCTTGTGAGGAGCTGGAAAATGAATGAATACAAGTACTACCAGATACCATCGCCATTCCCAACTCTGGCAAGAGGAATTTTCACGATTGATGTTGATGATCCACAAGGCTCTGAGAATACAGGGGCGAAAACTGAAGGTGGTGGTAGTTATAGGATCGTGGCGAGGGGCTATGACAAGTTTTTCAATATTGGAGAAGTTCCTTGGACGACTGTATAGTGTTTTCTTCGCTCTCTTCTCTTCGTGTGACTTACACCACATATTTTTACATAGTGGAAGGCTCTAGAAAAGCACACCACACTCCCTTACACGCTGTCCTTGAAATCTAACGGATGTATCATCTTCATTGCGGCATTGACACCTCAGAAATTGCTTATCACTTCGAAACACTCGTTAGGTCCCATACAAGGTGTTTCGTTGAGTCATGCACAGGCGGGTGAAGAGTGGCTCAGGAAGTATCTGGAGAAGATGGGGAAAACGGAGATGGATCTTGCAAAGAGGCTTTGGGACGAGAATTGGACCGCTATTGCTGAGGTATATGCGATTCCAGCAATTTTTCACAGAATCTCATTTGTAATTTATATCTTCTCATGCTCCAGCTATGTGATGACTCATTTGAAGAGCATGTCCTCGCATATCCACCAGAACGTACAGGTCTCCATCTCCATGGTCTCAATGTCTCTACCAAAGCCTTTCAAACCATGTCACACGATATCGTAGATGCCTTCGCCGACGAATGGGGATTCATCAAAACTCGTACACATATCGTCAACTCTATCCCCGAAGTCAAAGCATTCACGGACCATATTGCAAATGTAGGTCAATGGGAAGGTGAACCTGTTGAAGGGTTCGTCGTCCGTACACACGTTTGCTCCCCTCCCACTTCCTGCCATGATACCAAATCCTCAGTAGAGGGAGAAGGAAAATCGCCATACTCCCCGGGATCTTCGTTTTTCTTCAAGGTTAAATTTGATGAACCATATGTGATGTATCGGGATTGGAGAGAAGTGACGAAGATGTTGCTTACACAACACTCGAAAGGACAGCTACTTTCTCCTGCAACTTTACCGAAAAGAAAGATGAGAAGGTCGGAGACGAAGCAATATGTGAAATGGGTCATTCGCGAAATTCAGAGAGATAAAAAGGCGTTTGATGGATATGCAAAAGGACACGGGATCGTCAGTACTAGAGAGAGGTTTTTGACGTGGTTTGCAGAACAAGGTTTGAAACTTGGATCAGAATTGACTGAGGAGAGTGCTGAAGAAGGAAAGGTGAGTGGTGGGGAGCAAGGTGCAAAAGTGATCATTGTGCCTATTGCGATTCCTGGATGTGGTGAGACTCGGCTATGAGCTTCTGACTGTGCACCAATTACTGATCTTCATTTTTTGGTCGTGTTATGAGATAGGTAAAACTTCTGTCGCACTCGCTCTTGCGAAACTGTTTGGATGGGGACACACCCAGAGCGATAACGTGAAAGCCAAGAAGGCTGCACCAGTGTTTCTTTCGAATATCCAGAAACTACTACAAAAACACGATGTAGTCATCGCTGACAAGTGCGTTCCCTATTTCCTCCTCTCCATTCATTCATTCATACGATCATCATTATTCCAGGAACAACCACCTGAGACAACACCGCACCCAGCTTCACGACCTTGCATCCAACTTTGAACCTCGTGCACGCTTGATCGCCCTCAATTGGTCCTTCCCCCAGGACCAGCCCGCAATGGCCCATCAGATCTGCTCTGAGCGCATCGTCTCCCGTGGCGCAAACCACCAGTCACTCGTCCCATCCTTTGCCGATCCGTCAGTCAGATCCGATCATGAAAGAGTCCTATGGAAGTTCCTTAACGCATATGAAGAACTAACTCCCTCTGAAGTCGACCATTCCATCGATCTTGAACTGACCAAGGATTCTAAATTAGAAGACATGGTTTCTGCTGCTGTGGATAGATTGTTTGAAGTAAAAACTCTGGTTGGGTCAGGTGGTGTACTTGAGGGAATGGAGAAACCAGACAGCGTGAAGATCAGAGAGGTTGTGCAAGATATTCTCGAGAATTATAAAGCTAACGAGAACGTCGAGCGGAGACAGACGAACGAAGGGAAGGGACAGAAACAACAAAAGCAACCTCCGAGATATTTCGGACTCATACCTGACGTTTCTGTACGCAAATTGATTGACGAAGTTTTTAGTGGACCAGGCGCACAAGATCCTGAAAAAATACCTGGAGCTGCATTTTTCCAAGAACTGAAGAGTGCGAACAGAGTAACGGAAGAACCGCACATCACGATTGTCCATCAAAAAGCGCTTCCCGTAGAACAAGATGTATGGGATAAATCCACCGCCGTAACCAAGTTCAGCCACGCAATTGTGTTTGACTGTAAGATTGAAGCTGTGGTGTGGGATGATCGTGTGATGGTCCTTGCTGTTGAGGATATACGTTTTGATCATTCGACATCTCCAAAAAGCATGAAAAAGGGAGAAGAGGTTGCGAAAGAATTTTTAGAAGCAGTCCCTAATGAAACGAAAAATAGGTTGCATATTACGGTTGCAACTGCTAGTGAGGAGATTAAGCCTGTGGAGGGAAAGGACTTGATGGAGAGATGGAGAGAGGGGGGAAAAGAGGGTATTAGACATGTTTCGGTCGATGACGTGGTGGTTCAGGCCAAGTTGAAGGGTTTATGGTCGTGATGAAGGAGACTTGGTATCTCTGAATTATCTTGACTAACTTTTTCATAATAGCAATAGAATCTAGCATCATACTTACCCCCCTCCTCCTCTCAATAATTGTACAAGAGTCTACATGATTTGGCTTCTAATAGTAATCAAAATAATAGTAACCAAAACTTAGTTTGATCCTTAGTTTATGAATCAAAACGAGGGCAAGATATTATAAGGCTTTGCGACTAAAAAGGTACATGTCTCACAACATTATCGGCCGCATGATGCTGAACCTGAATGACACCCCCACGAGAACCTAGTCCAGGACCCAGACTTGACCATCGAGAATCAAAATTGGAGATCAAAATTCTCTGAAAGCCGACCTGGGAAAAATAGGCTTGAGATCTTGAAGGTCAAATCCAGCCTAATTTTCCAACCTCTTTAGGTATCATCCTGGAAGCATGACAATAATGATGTCGGCTCTATGTAATTTGAAAAGAACTTGTTCGTGAGAGAACTCTGCCCTGCCTGCACGCTCTCGAACACAATTTGGTCGTCTTGGATTTTTTGTGTTAATCCATTCTGTAGAAAAACTTCAGTGTGCATCTTTTGATGAGATAGTATCTGTGATGGCCATGTTGGAATATCGAACGCTATACTAAAACTAGTCTCATGTCTTAGACTGTCTCATTCTTATGGTTTCATGTTTTATCATTGTGTGGAGAATAAATAGTCTAGATGATAATGAAGTACGTTGCACGTTTGCAACGAGTTTCCCCCGTTATTGCGTTGCTCGTTTCCAACTCATATCATGCCAGGTCATTCTTGTTGATATATATTCATCTCGACAACTGGGAGTCGAACAGTCGGCTCATGGAAGACCGAGGATGGAGGTTAACTGAAAGCGGAGTCCAACAGTGGGATGGTAAGGGGTCTGCCATCGCGCTGCGTGTAAATTGTTGAATTAAAAAAATGATAAGGGATAAGATAATCATCCTTGATTATTATCAAGTAATTTTGTACGTACCAGTTCGGTGTTCCTCATGACCGAAGACAAGAGAAAACAAGAGGTTGTCATCCGACGAGCTACACGTGAGGATATTGTAAACCCTCTCATATACTTTTGTTTGTGAAAAGCACTCATACATTGTTACTGGGATACAGGGAGACATACTTCAGCTCATTGTCAACTTGGTGTGTAGTATAACTCTGAATATTCGTTGCTGTCCATACATGATTTTATAGGCAGAATATGAGAAGGCTCGAGATTCGGTCAATGCGACTCCAGAACTTGTGAGTCTGGGCATGAACCGAGCTCTCTGAGAACTGATGACTAGGGCTAGCTACTGAAAAACCTCTTTGGAGATAAACCCTATGCTCATGCTCTACTCGCTTTCCTTGCGTCCGAATGTGATGGCGGTCACAAATCCCCGATCGGTCTTGCGCTCTATTTCTTCAATTATTCTACATGGACCGGTAGACCGGGTCTCTATGTCGGTCTGTAAGTTGGATCAAAGCTTCAATGCTGATATTCTAGCATCACAGCTGGAAGATTTATTCGTCAAGTCTGAATACCGGAATTACGGGGTAGGCAAGGCACTGTTCCGCACATTGGGAGAAATAGCCCAAGAAGAGGTAATTCGATTGGAGTCTTCCATGCTTACCAAATTCTGAGCGAGAAATTAGGACTGTGCGAGGTTAGATTGGGCAGTCTTGAAGGTATAGTGACACTTCTAAGGATAAGCTCTGAGTCGTGGAGTCTTACTTTACTTAGTGGAACCAGCCTTCTATTGATTTTTATGAGAAGAGGCTCAAAGCGACTGCAATGACTGAATGGATGGGTATGAGATTAGATGAAGAAGGGATAGAGAATCTCAAGTTGCTTGATTAAATTGTTTCAATATGATTATTCAGTTCTTAGAGCGGCAGGACCCTCGGCGTATTCCAAGTCCGCTGATGCCTAACGCTTCCGGATTGTATGCATGTGTTTGTCCTGAACCTTATTGCTCAGACTTGTCAACGATCGACTTGTACAGTAACAAAGCTTGCAGCCAGTCTCTCCTTCCACTTCAATTGAAGCAAAAATACTGCTCTGTACTTGGATCACATCATGGATCAAGAGAGATTGGCTAACCTAAAGGCCCGGGGCTCCGCTAATCGAATTGGCATGTTTCTTTTTGTTCGTGTTTCTAGAATAACTCATTTATGTTTTTCGATCATTTTCAACTCCCTCGTCGCATGACTTTATACGATATTTGGTTATTGCAATCACGGAAACTCATATACCCCTCGATCTCATTCCGTTGATAAAATATCACCTTCGATGCCACATAAATTACGCGAACAGGAGGCAAGGGTACTGTCCGCCGAAAGGTCGTGCGGAAACCCAAGCCATCCACTACTCAGGACGATAAGAAATTGCAGGCTGCCTTGAAGAAATTAGGCGCTCAGCCTATAGCTGGTGTGGAGGAAGTCAACATGTTCCGTGAGGATGGAAACGTATTACACTTCACAGCGCCCAAGGGTGAGTCTTCTCCAATGTGCCTTGATCAGCAACCTCCTTTCGCAGATGACAGATCAGGTTCTATCCATGAATCTTTTCTTATGATCGCGATCGCCTTTCCGTGATATTAGAACAATCACTGATTTTCTGCCTATAGTGCGAACGGTGATCTCTGGTAACACATTTGTCGTCCATGGCCAAGGCCAGGTCAAAGAGCTTACGGAACTCGTTCCTGGTATTCTCAACCAGCTTGGTCCTGATTCTCTTGCCTCGCTACGCAAATTGGCAGAATCGTACCAGGCTATCCAGACACAGCAAAAGCCCACGGGCGCCGATGACGATGACGATGACGTGCCCGATCTGGTGGAGAACTTTGAGGCGGACCAGGAAGGCGAGAAGGCAGTTGCACTTGATTAATGAAGCCATTCAATCTCGGCTTCATGTCTGGTGTTGAGGTGTGGGTTCGACGTTCTCTAGAGAGGTGTCTTATTCTTGCTATCAGTACATGTGAGTTTCGGGGTTCAGCTACATCAATGAGCAGAGATCATTGGTGTGGTCACTGGTGCATGAAAACAGTCAGAATGAATGTTGTGATCTTATTCTCTCTCTCCTCTTGTACTCTCTTCTTTGGCATGTACACACTCGTGATCCCTATTTCCTGTTGCTTTCATTACACGTTCCTGAAGACTTCCTCATCCTGATTTTCTGGGTAGTTGATGTTATCAGTTCGCCCCTTTTCAATACTTTCATTGTGCAGCAGTACGTATACTGTGAATTGAACAGAACCTAACTCAAGTTTTTTTGCGACCAGACTAGGTGTGAACAGACCATCTAACTGGTCACATGTGCTGCAAGATTAACGAAATCGGAAGTAGTAATATCGTTCACCTGTCTTAAATATATCTCTTGCTTCAGTTCCATTCATGGTGTCCTCATCCTCGCGTACCGATTCCTGTAAATGATTCGCAGGTTGCCCCTGCTTCAAAAATGGTAAAATAGGCATGATTGTGGCTCTCTTTTGGATATATAGGAGGAGAGCTGGTGTCAAGAACTCACAAGAACTCACCTGTCATATCTTGAATCGAATGCTCATTACGGTGTTCTTCAGTCCTTCAGGTCAGCAGGTCAGTCGCCGCACCCGAATGTCCCTGTATTCAGGAGGTATGGTTATAATTGCTGAGTCCCCTGGTACGACTACTCATGTGGACTCGCGGAGTTCAACCATCTAGGATGACATCTTGGTCGTGAATCTGCCTGTCTTAAATCTGCGCGAAGAGCCTCGGCATTCGACAATTGAACGAAGGACCTCAGTCTCAACTATCCCTTTATAAACGGGTCTATCCTGACGTTGGCAGTCGTGGACCTCTCCTGTCATGGCTATCCCTCTGGATCAAGCTGAACTCCTGGCCCTTTTCCTTGAGAATATCACTTATGGTCTGTCTAATTACCCCTCAAGAAAAACTTGACGATATCATGCATCGCTTCTAGGAGTCTTTTTGTCTTTCTTCATCCTTCTGATGGTAATATCCCTTGGTGAAAAGGACATCCATTTTTCCAACCAACGATTTATCCTCCCCGTGGCGACTTTGATGTTGCTCTTGGCTACGATAGTGAGTGCCGCGGGACATTCAGAGTTTGTCTACCAATTCAGTCTTGGTCTAGCATCTTTCCATTGATTTCGTCCGTGCTCTGAAGGGATTTGTTACAGGAGATCCGGAAGATCCCCCTCACCCTGTGGCGTATTATCAAGTTATTTCCCAACCTCTCCACATCGCGAAGACACCGGTGTATGCCCTCCAGACTATTCTTGGGGACGCTGTGCTTGTGAGATATATCCACGCGAATATTAAATCAGTGTTTCACTCATATATTCAACCTGGGTTAGGTCTGGAGGTGCTATATCATCTATAATAAGAGGTTGTACATCCTTATCCCTGCTACAATCATTCTGGGCGCCAATTTGGGTGAGATCACCTAAGATTTCATTTTTGGGCACCTTTCTAGATCTGTTTCTCCCCACTTAATAGCTATAGGTATAGTTGTTTCTTGGTCAATATCTGTGGCAGATCCTGGAAAGAACATCTTCGAGACCGCATCTCCCTGGATTACTGCATTCTTCATTATAACTATGAGCTTGAATGTTTTCTGCACTGGTGCGTCGACTCGTCAAGCTCATTCCAGACACCTTTGTCCTGACACAGTTTCTCTCAAGGTGCTATTGTTGCTAAGATTTGGCGTGCTCGTCGACATGCCTCTACAACCTCTCACAGTTTGTCTTCCGTCGTAGCGGTTGTTATTGAGAGTGGTGCCATCTATACAACCAGTATACTTGGTCTCCTCATTGCTTATCTATCCAACTCAAATGGCCAATATACGGCTTTGGATTTGGTAACCCCCCTAGTTGTGAGTATCGGTTGTCTTGTTGGGAACCATACTCATGCGAGAGTTTAGGGTGTTACATATTGTCTCATCGTACTTCAAGTCTACTTTCAACTCAGGATATCCAAAAATCTGCTGAAAGCAGGCGCAGCAATACCTCAGATATGGAAAAGAAATTCTCCAAACGAGGAAATGCTCAGACCAGAATATAAATCATCATCTACCTCAGGTTGTGTCACTGTCCGCGTCACCGAAGACGCAGAGACTGGCCTTGATAAAGAGATCAAATAAGGGCAGGGGGAACAATCTCGCTGCTTCTCAGCTGGGCTCACTGTAAGATTCCGAAAATACTACCACTAAAGATCATAGGCTCAAATAGAAAGAATCAAATGATAGCCCTTTCACCCATTCAAAATAATCAGAGTGTCGAATCGGCAATATTCATCTGAAATTAGAATCTTCATTGGGCTATGTATCATGGCATCATCCATGGAGCGATTTATCTTATCGCTGATCTAGTAGACCATTCTCATGAGCTATACTGTCGCCTCACAGATGTATGCAATGGTAGGGTTGGGGAGGCAGAGTTATAAGTCCTGCGACCCAGATGATATTGGAATCACAAGCGTTATGTAAAGGACGGGTTCTAGATGCAATCACCAGATCCAAGGATAACCATTATTCAATGCCTGGGCAATGCCGCGTTATGACGACGGTGGAACACCGGCACCAGCTTTCGCCATTTTCTTGTCATGTCCCCGTTTTCTATTGTGGTTGGCTCGACTCGCCTTATGCTTATCCTTGAATGACCGTTCCCGTGCAGCATTGGAGTCGTTGCCCGATCCTTGAGTATTTCCTGTTGGCCCCAAACCACTACCTGTTCCAACCCTTCCACGTCCACGTCCACGTCCACGCCCGCGCCCGCGGCCCCTCCCACCATTGCCGCTGTCATTATGATGCGCAGAACCTAGGACAGGTAATAAAGGCTGATTTCTACTGAACTCGTGTTTTTGCCTGATCTTTTCTTGCATTTTCGGCTAGAACAAAAAAAAAAAGAACGCACGGGTCATCCAGTGGATATATAGAATCTATTGGCCAGCTTACATTACGATCTAGCATCACCTTCCATCCCTCTATTTGTTCATCGACCCAGCCTTGAAAAATGGTTGTCCAATAGAATTTGATGACAGGAAGGGATGAGAGCTCACCTGTATCCTTCCTCAGTTGCATTCGACTCTGACTCCTCCTGGTCGCTGCATCTCGATCGAACAGCTTAACATCCTTCAACCACGCTAATTCGAGTATAGTTTCTGGCGTCGACTGACTTTCTTCTTCTTCTTCATCATCGTCATCAAGCTCCTCCAGATCACTCTCATCATTTTCTTCGCCATCACCAATGACGTTGATCTTGAGTGCCTCAGCCTCCTCTAATTCATCTTCAGGACTGAAAACTACACGTTCATTGGGCTGATCGGGCGAATCTCCATCTTCATCTTCCTGTTCAAGGATGGCCTCTGCACGACGAAGGATATCAGCCTTCATCTGATTGACGAAGGACCGGTCTTCCAGGAAGTTATTGCTTTAGAGGAACCGTCATCAATGTCAGGGAAAAATTGACGGACAAGACATACTCTATGCTCTTCTTTCCACTCCTGACCTGGGAAAGGTCCATATCCTGACCGTCGAAAACATTCAACCTCTGTGAAAGGGTGTAGTTTCCAGTACTTTTATGATCATCCCGTTTAATTTCAGAAAGGAGGACTTCCTCGCTAGGGGCATTTTCCTCCAAAAGCGCGCCGAGAACTCGCTCCAGGTCGCCCTTGAATTCATCGCTTTCTAACAATAGTCGAACATAATGGGTGCTGACGTCAGGTAGAACATCAAGCACCTGAGAGACCTTCCTATCCAGCTCTAGGTCTTCTACCGGTTCGAGCGCTTTCCCTTTTCCCTTCTTGGAACTCGAGGCATCATTGTGAGAGATATTTTTAGGAACGGAAGTATCGGTAGCTTTGGCTCGGGGACCACGGTTGTCAATTCCTTGTTGTATGCCATAGGAACGCAAGACTATCTTGAGGGCACCAGGATCCTTTCTTTCAGACCCACCAGAGTCAAAGTTGGCCAGAGCGACTTCTATAATATCAAGCCGAGCGTCCTTTTCTTCAGCATGCTTGAGTGCAGACGTAAGCATATGAGAGAGAGAATAAGACTGATGATAATCGGAAAGAAGGGATTGATTGAGAAATGGTGTGAGGGGAGAAGTGCTTCTTGAGGAAGAACTGAATTGTTCGAGGAGTGCGAAGACTATGTCAAAAGTCCTCTCTGCTTCAATACCCAGCAAGCGCCCCTCAGCAGATGTAATATCCTCTACCATTCTGCTGAAGACGATATGGAATGCATCGATGAGAGCAATCTTCGTGTCTACCCAAATCTTCTCCCATTCATCCATTCCAGTTTCCGACGGTCTGTCGATAGCATTTTGTAAAACATTGATACCACCATAAGAGGTTGCGATGGAGGGTAAAGAATTTTGATATGCATGAGCAAGACCAAGTAAAAACGGTTTGCTGTGAGAGAAAAGACGAATGAAGGAGTCTGGGGACACACGAAGGAAGGAAATAATGCAATGGGCGGCTCTTCGAAGACCATACAATCCTTGATTTTGGCTTGACGATGGTGGAGACAACAAGAGCGTCAATGCAGGAAGGAGGTCATTTTCTATGGCTTCATGTATGTGTCTCCTACTCTCTGCCGCAGCTTTCAAAACCGCTTTCAGCTTGAGTTTGCATTCTTTAGATGTCGAATAACCGATCGCAAGATCCAGCAGTATCTGTAAGTCCAGGTTTGGAACTATCCTCTCAGCAAGCTGTATCGTGTATTTGCGAATAAGCTGTTCGTCTGATGATAAGCGTGTATTGTCCTGTGGTCCCCAGATGAGAGTCTGGAGGATCTGGGAGCTAGCATCCCGAGCGTAGCTTTTGACATAGACACGCAAAGTCTCTGATTTCTGTTTTTCTGGAGGTAATGCAATTATCTGTGAAAGTGTAGAGGCAATTATCCTGTTGAGAGATGTGAGCTGTGAAGCAGGTAATTGTCGTCTGGCATGAACTGAAGGATATGGCGGCAATCGAGCGATGATCATGAAACTCACTAGCTAGTTCTAAAAATGTCAAATCATTGAAGTGATTAAGTATGTGAGTGATTGTATGGCACGTGGTCGAGCGTGTCGTCCCAAAACTATCAGGACTGTGAGTTTATTCTGAGTGTCCTGACTA
>Ga0157365_10000978_pt1 | contig 12008 bp, 8 predicted proteins | sample AttsexASBM3_FD_111478 | JGI IMG/M metagenome (GOLD analysis project Ga0157365, IMG submission 111478) | Fungus gardens microbial communities from leaf cutter ant in Ribeirão Preto, State of São Paulo, Brazil - Atta sexdens ASBM3 | ecosystem: Host-associated > Fungi > Mycelium > Unclassified ... | reverse complement strand
GGGCGGAGCGCGTCATGTTGAAGCTGGCGCGCACCTGTTTGGGGCTGTCGAAGCACAGGGTCATGTCTTCGCCGCTGACGGTGATCCGGCAGGACAGGGGCAGGGGTTCGGGGTGGTCGATCGATTCGAACAGGTCGCTGGCTTCATAGGTGCCATCAGGAATGCGCGCGATGCCGGCGCGCATCTTGCGTTCGGCATAGTCCTGAAGTGCGAAGCCTGCACTGACGATCACATCGGTGCCGTATTTTTCGCACAAGGCCGTAAAGCGCGAGACACCAAGGCGATTGGCGGCCATCTGTGCGCGCAGGTCGGAGATGCGTTCGTCCGGCACCTGGCAGTTCAGCAGGATCAGATCCTGGATATCCTGCTGAAGCACCCCCTGCTGATAGAGGCGGACGGGCGGGATGCGGATGCCTTCCTGAAAGATATGGGCATCACCCCGGTCGGCAAAGTCCGAGTGGTGGGCAGTGTTGATTGCCCATGCAACGATCGTCCCGCCGGAAAAAATGGGTTCGGCCAGCACGATGTCGGGCAGATGTGTGCCCCCGCCGACATAGGCGTCGTTGCCGATGAACACATCGCCCGGTGCGATGCCCGCCACGTCATAGCGCGACAGGATCAGCGGGATGAATTCGATGAAAGACCCCAGATGCATCGGAATATGTTCTGCCTGACACAGGGTATATCCGAACTGGTCGAACAGGGCGGTGGAACAGTCGCGCCGTTCCTTGATGTTGGTGGAATAGCTGGTGCGGACCAGGGCCTCGCCCATTTCATCAACGACCGAGGAAAGGGCGCTTCCGATGATTTCGACCGTAACGGGATCGAGTGACAGACGCGAAGAAGGGGTCATGGTGTTCGGGTCTCCCTGTTTCATGCCGAAAAGCGGTTCAGTCTGAAGGGTGCCGGATCGACCGAAGGCCGGGCACCAAGCACGATTTCCGAAAGCAGCTTGCCTGCACCCGGGCCGATGCCAAACCCGTGCCCCGAGAAGCCGACCCCCAGCACCAGCCCCGGCAGGGTGGGTGCGTGATCGATGATCGGCACGGCATCGGGGGTGACATCGATCATGCCGCCCCAGCGTTCCACTTCGCGCATCGTGCGAAAGGGCGGAAAGTCGCGCCGGATGATGCGGAAGGCTTCGTCCAGCAGGCCGTGCGATGGTTCTGGGTCAAGGATGCGGATCTGCTCGAACGGGGAGGCATCATCGGCCGACCAGCGGCGCGGCAGGCGCATCTCCTCGATAAACCGGCGCCCGATGCGCAGGCGCATTTCATGGCGGTTGCGCACATACGACCCCATGAAGCGGCGCAACTGGCGGAACGTGTCGGGCGTGATGTCGGACACGCTGGCGTTGCGACGGCTGATGTTATAGCCGCCATGGATGTTGCGCCGGAAGGCGAAGTCGCTGCCGCCTACGCTTTCTTCCGGCGCGCCCTCGACATTATCGACGCGCATCACGCTGCCCAGCACATTGAGCGACGGCAGGTCCAGCCCTTCGTTCCCGCCGAACAGGCGCGACCACGCGCCCCCCGCCAGCACCACCGTGTCGCATGCAATGCGCCCGCGTTCGGTGATGACACCGCACACGCGCCCGCCCTGCCGGTCCAGCGCGCGCACCGCACAGCGCGTCATGATGGTGGCGCCGGCCTCGCGCGCGGCGGCGGCGATGGCGGGCACCGCCATGGTGGGTTCGGCCCGCCCGTCGGTGGGACAGAACAGCCCGCCCTTGAAGACACGCTGTGCGCCGCCCGCCATGTCGGCCGCCTGCGCGCCGTTCAGGATGGACGTGCGAATCTGATAGGTATCGGCGGTGGTTTTCCAGGACAGGAATTCGTCAAGCTGCTTCTGGTCATCGCACGCATACAGGATGCCGCACTGGCGAAAACCGGTTTCCCGCCCGGTCAGGGCGTTCATCTGGCGCCACAGGTCAAGGCTGGACTGGCTGAGCGGCAATTCGCGTTCGTCGCGGCCCATGACGCGGGTCCAGCCCCAGTTGCGGCTGGATTGTTCTGCCGCGATCTCGCCCTTTTCGCACAGCACGACGGGCACGCCTGCGCGCGCCAGAAAAAACGCGGTGGTGACGCCGATCACGCCCCCGCCGATCACCACCACGCGTGTGGAGGCGGGCAGCGTCGCGTCGGAGGGAACAGGTTCGACCTTGGGTGCCATAAACTGCGTCCTTGCTGCGTGATACGCGGTGTTGCGGCGATGCAAGCACGCGGTGCGGGTCTTCGTCTCCACATAGCTGTTATTTCGATCTGCGCCGTATATCGATGGAAATTTCAGCCCTAGTCTGGCCACAACACTCAGGACGCAAACAGCGGAGCGGGACATGGCCTGGAGGCTTGGTGTTGATTCTGGCGGCACTTTTTGTGACATCTGCCTGTATCATACAGACACGAAACAGTTCGCCATCTGGAAGGTTTCGTCCACACCGGACGACCCTTCACGCGGGATTCTGGCGGGCATCACCGAAGGGCTGGGCACGGTTTCGGCCGGCCCGGTGGATGTGCGCTTTCTGGGTCACGGCACGACCGTGGGCACGAATGCCGTCATCCAGCACAAGGGCGCGCTGACCGGCCTGATCACGACGGACGGTTTCCGCGACCTGCTGGAGATCGGCCGGCAGAAACGCCCCAGTCTCTATGACACGCAGGCCGACAAGCCCGAAGTTCTGGTCGCGCGCGCCCTGCGCTTCGAAGTGCCCGAACGTGTCCGCCATGATGGCACGGTCGAGACGACGCTGGACGAACAGGCGGTGCGCGATGCCGCGCGCGCCCTGAAACAGGCGGGCGTGAAAGCCGTTGCGATCGGCTTTCTCTATGCCTTCGTCAGCCCCGCGCATGAACAGCGCGCGCTTGAACTGGTGCGAGAGGAATTCCCCGAGGCCTTCACCTGCGCCAGCCACCAGGTTGCGCCGGAATTCCGGGAATATGAACGGTTTTCCACAACGGTGGTCAACGCTTACCTTGGCCCCGTGATGGAAACATACATCGCGCGTCTGGGCGCGCGGCTGCTGGAGCTCGGCCTGCCCGTCGCGCCGCGCATCACGCAGTCGAACGGGGGCGTCATCAGCTTTGATCTGGCGCGCGAGCTGCCGGTGCGCACCGTTTTGTCCGGGCCATCGACCGGGGTTGTGGCTGCACAGGCCATCGGGCGCGCGATCGGGATGCCCAATCTGATCACCTTTGACATGGGCGGCACCAGCACCGATGTCGCGCTGCTGAAAGACGGGGTGTGCCGCCTGACGGGCGAGGCCGAGGTGCACGGCTATCCCGTCAAGGCGCCGATGCTGGATATTCAGACGGTGGGTGCGGGCGGCGGCTCTCTGGCCTATCGCGACAATGGCGGGCTGCTGAAGGTCGGGCCGCAGAGCTGCGGCGCATACCCCGGCCCGGTGTGCTATGGCAACGGCAACCAGACGCCCTCCACCACCGATGCGAACGTGGTGCTTCAGACCCTGAACCCGGAATACCTGCTGGGCGGGCGTATGGCCATCCGGCAGGATCTGGCGCGCGCGCAGATTCAGGTTCTGGCCGACGAACTCGGCATGGATGTGATGGAGACCGCACAGGGCATCCTGTCTGTCGTGACCGCGAACATGGCGCGTGCGGTGCGGGTGATCAGTGTGCAGAAAGGCCACGACCCGCGTGACTATGCGCTGATGGCGCTGGGTGGTGCGGGGCCACTGCATGCCGTGCGTCTGGCGCAGGAACTGGACATGAAGCAGGTGATCATTCCGTCCACGCCGGGCGTTATGTGTGCGCTGGGGCTGCTTCTGACCGACCTGCGCGCGGATTTTTCCGCAACCCAGATCACCCTTGCGGACGAAACTGCACACACGCGCATCTCCGCGATTTTCGCAGGTCTGGTGCAACAGGCCGGGCAGTGGTTCGCACAGGAAGAGGTACCGCCCCACGAACGCGGCCTGCACATGAGTGCGGACATGCGGTATGCCGGGCAGAATTATGAACTGCCGGTCGCGGCGCCGACAACGGCAACCGGGGCCACGCCGGAGATGGTGTCGGCCATGGCACAGGCCTTCATGCAGGCGCACAAGGCGCAGTATGGCTTTGCCTCGGAAACCGATCCTGTCCAGTTCGTCACATTTCGTGTCGAGGCAACAGGGCGCGTCGATAAGGCATCGTTCGTTGCGCACCCCGATGCAGGGCCGGATGCGGCCGCGGCCATCATCGGGTCGCGCGAGGTCTGGTTCCCCGAGAGCAAGGGTTTTGTTGCGTGTCCGATCTATGATCGGGCGCGTCTGAAAAGCGGCAATCGCTTCATCGGCCCGGCGATCATCGAACAGATGGACGCAACGACCGTGCTGCCACCCGGCACCCATGCGGTGGTGGAACCGCACCTTAACCTTGTGATCGACACGGGGATTTGACGCACCGCGGCGCTGGGCGGGGCGTTGCCCGGCGCCGCTGAGGTGCATAAGTCTGAAAATAATGTTCTTATTATAAGAATTAAAATCGGAAACGTTCTTTATTTTGAAATGATATTGACTTCCGTTCCGGATATTTGGTTCTATCCTGCCCGATACTGCCTCTGACAGTGACGGGCATCTGCGGCTCGCGCTGTCAATCCGAAAACTCGGCATTGAAGCGGGGTCCGCCATGAACATCAGATGCCTGGAATATTTCATTTCGGTTGCGGAATGTGGTTCGTTTTCAAAGGCATCGGCTCAGCTTGGTCGCCCGCAACCTGCGCTTAGCCGTCACATCCGTGATCTGGAAAGCGAATTACGCGTCCAGTTGCTGCACCGCAACGGTCGGGGCGTTGTCATGACCGAAGCCGGGGAATGCCTGCGGCAGCTGGGGTCAACCATCATCCGCCAGATCCGCGAGGCACAGGAACAGATCCGCTATTATGCCTCCGACCGTCTGAGTTCAGCGGTGATCGGCATGCCAGCCAGTGTCAGTGTGATTTTGTTGCCGCCGCTGGCGCGGTCACTGCGGGCGATGCATTCCGATGCAGAATTGCGGTTTGTCGATGGCTGTAACGGCGATCTTCTGAACGGTCTGAGCAGTGGCGCGCTGGATGTGGCGCTGGTTTACGATGCGCCGGGCATTGCCCTGCCGAACATGGAATCGGTGCTGTCACAGCCGCTTTATCTGATCGAGCGCGCAACCCCCGGCGATGGCCCCTGTGACGATACGATCGAGGCCGCGCAGATCTCGGATATTCCGCTGGTGCTGCCCGGGCGCCGCCATGGTCTGCGCCAGATCGTGGCGGGGTGGGCGGGCCGCCATGGGCTGGATCTCGATATCCAGCTTGAATGTGATTCCTATTCATCGATGTTGCAGGCCGTGTCGTCGGGAATTGCCGCCACCATCCTGCCTGCGGCATCATTGAAGCGCGAAATTCTGTCGGGCTATATGCGCGCGCGCCTTATCACCAAGCCCTATCTTTACCGGACGATCTCTCTGGCGGTTTCGGCCAGCAAACCGTCAAACGCATGTCTGATCGATCACATCAAGAAAAGCTTCGCAAATTTGAGGGAAGATTTTCTCTGGCCGCAGAATCAGGCATCCGAAACCGTATCGATGACGCCCCACCTTGCAGAGTCCGTCGAACATGCCGGGCTTTATGTGTGATCGCATGGAGCGGATGGTGCGAAAGCGTAAGAGGCTTCCGCACCCTTTCGCGGATCAGACGGTAATGCGGATTCTTTTCTGATCCATCGTGGAAATGCCACGAATGGCCGTGACCTCGAACTCCACTTTCAGGTCATCGCGTGCCAGCGGGGTGCTGGCTGTCGTGGCGGCCGGATCGATGCCCTTGAACACTTCACCCAGTACGGCGGCGACTGCGGGAATATCTTCGCGGTTCGGAATATGCGTGATGATGCGGACAATGTCTGCAAGCGATGAGCCAACCGATGTCAGCGCATTTTCAATGGTCTGAAGCGCTTTGCGGGCCTGCTGGGCCACGTCGGACGAAATTTCGCGCGTGACGTAATCCACGCCGGCCGTGTTGGCGACAAAAATCTGGTCGCCCACCATGACAAGACGCGAATAGCTGTTGCTGTCTTCATACATGCTGCCGGATTTCACTTTGACGATTTCGGTCATGCCCTGCACCCTTGGTTTGAAAAAGACAGGGCATTATTCCGTATTTTGCGGACCAGATCGCGCCATATCAGCTATGCCGTTCGGAATCTCAGGCTGGTTGTCTGCGCGTTGGAAATGGCTTTGGTCAACCCCATGCGGGCACCCTCGGCGTGTTTGTGCAGGATCCGGTCGGGTTGCAACTCACACTCTGCCCGTGTTCCCGACTGGTGGTTGGAACCATGCCGTTCTGACGTGTGCTGATATGAAAGAAGTTCCTTTTTTAATCGATATGGTTGACGATCAGCGCCGCAGGCCGGGGATTCTATGGCCCTCTGGTAATGGCTGTGTACCAACCATGGTTTTTGTCAACTGATGCCAGTGCCGCTGTGCAAGACGCCGACGTTTGCGAGGGTGCGGCCGGAACCGGCAGGTGCCCCGGCGCGTCGTCCGTTATCTCCAGTTCTGCCACGACCTGTTCCCGGGCCGCGCGTTTGGCACGCAGGCTCTGGCCCCCCTTTGAGCATGACGGGACAACTCCGAGCTCCCCGGCGTGGGCAGATATCCACGAATCCCTTGATCACCAGCCGCACCAACACTCCGCGCGCTTGTGCCTGCTCCACCGCCTGCCAAGATCGTGCTCCCGTGTTATCATCCGGCGGCACCTGGCAGGTGATAATGCCACCGCATGACCAGGCATAGGCCCCGTCCTGTCGGTCAGGAAGGCTTTCCCTCCGGAGACCGGTCTCGGGGCGGATCGGGGTCAGGGAATCCGGCTTCTCGGAAGGCGCAGATAACCCCTCTTACAGGGGCAGCGCATCGCACGGCAGGCAGAGGGGGGATCAACTGCATGTGACGTCCCCCAGTGTTTCTCCTGATGCGTGCAGTCACGCAAAAGTTTTGATCACGAATCCGTTACATCGCATGCTTGCACGGGGCTGGCGGGAGAAAATTACCGAAAAACAGGTGCTTGAGCAGGTCAGTCATCCCCTTGACGACATAAATCGCGCTGGCTTATGCAAGCGGTTACATAAATCGAACACAAGAAGCGCCTCCGAAATCGCGCCAGCCCGTTTTTCCAGCCACCCCACACCCGCCACCGGACATGAATGTGGAACGTCTGCTGCTTCACCCGTCTCAGCGTCACCCTTGCGCCACAGTATCTGCGCCGGGCAGTCGCATGATCGCGGGCAGTGGTTTCGCTCTGTCTTCCCATGCGCCGTGCCACGCCAGTGGCCATCATCTCAGACCAGGATGTCCTCAGTGCCCGATGTTTCATTGACACTCTCGCCCGTGCGTCGTGGGCGCGCGCGTCTGCGTGGTTTCCTGCTGGTGGCCGGGCTGCTGGCGTTGCCGGCTACAGGGGCCGTGGCGGCCGATGAAACCCCGTCCACGGGTGGGGCCGATCTGGTTGCGCGCGGGAAATATCTGGCCACAGCGGCCGACTGCGCAGCCTGTCACACGGCACCGGGCGGCAAGACCTATGCCGGCGGCTATGAACTGCAGACCCCGATGGGCGTGATCGTCACGTCGAACATCACCCCGTCCAAGGCCGCCGGCATCGGCGCCTATTCCGAGGCCGACTTTGCCCGCGCCGTGCGTGAAGGCGTGGCCCCGGGGGGGCGGCACCTCTATCCGGCAATGCCGTACACCGAATATTCAGGCATCACGGATGCCGATATCGCGGCACTCTATGCCTATTTCACGCAAGGGGTGGAGCCGGTGGATACCGCGCCCGCGCCGACGCACCTGAAATTTCCGTTCAGCATCCGGGCCTCGATGGCCGGCTGGAACATGCTCTATCTGAAGCATGAACGCTTCACCCCGCGTCCGGGCGAAGCCCCCCAGATTGCGCGCGGGCGGTATCTGGCCGATGTGCTGGAACATTGCGGCACGTGCCACACCCCGCGCGATATCATGATGGGCCAGCACACCAACACGCTGGCGGGCGGCAGTGTCGGGGCGTGGTATGCGCCCAACATCACGCCCGACCGCCAGGCGGGCATCGGTGGCTGGTCGGCCGACGATCTGGCGGCGTATCTGGCCACCGGGCGCGCGGCGGGTCACGCACAGGCCGCCGGCCCGATGGCCGAAGCGGTCGAGCACAGCCTGCAGCACCTGGCCCCCGAAGACATCGCCGCCATCGTCGCCTATCTGCGGCAGGTGCCAGCCGTCGGGGCCGAGGGCGTGGTTGCGCGTGATTCGTTTGGTCCGCGCGGCGGGCAGGAACTTGCCCTGCGCGGCGACACGGGCGCGCATGACCGGGGCTGGGAAATCTATAGCGGCACCTGTGGCGGCTGCCATCAGGACAACGCGCAGGGCAATGCGGACTATCCGTCCCTGTTCCACAACAGCGCCACGGGCGGGGACAAGCCGGACAACCTGATCGCGACGATCCTGTTCGGGTTCAGCCGCACCGTCGATGGCAAGGTGGCGTTCATGCCGCCGTTCGGTCCGCGCGCGCTGCACGCAAACCAGCTTTCGGATCAGGATGTGGCCGATGTCAGCAACTATGTCTTCGCGCATTACGGCAACCCGAAGCTGCATGTGACGGCGGACGATGTGGCGACCATCCGGCAGGGCGGCCCGGTTGCCCCGATCGCGCGCCTGGGTACGCTGGCGGTGCCGGGTCTGGTGGCTGCCGTGATCGTGATCCTGGGTGCGATCATCTGGATTGTTCGTCGCCGCGGAGCCCGGGCATGACACACAAGACCAACCCCGAGGACACGACCATGACCGTCACGCCGCGTCTCAGCCGCCGTTCCGTGCTGTTCACGTCTCTGGCGCTCGGGGCCTTTGCGGCCACGGGCCTGATCCCGTCGGGGGCTGTGGCGGCACCCGTTGACGGGGCTTTTGCCGATCTTTCGTCCTTTCTGGTGGGGCGCCGCGTCGATGCGGAACTGGCCATGCGCTATCAGGCCGCGCTGCGCCGCCATTATCCCACGTTCGACGCCGACGCCGATGCCCTGTCACAGGCGGTCAAGGCATCGGGGGCGGCTGACCATGATGCGTTCTTTGCGGCCACCGCGCCGGATGCGCCGGTGATGAAAACCGCAAAGCTGATCGTGGGGGCGTGGTATCTGGGCGTGGTGGGCGAAGCCGCCAGGGCAGAGCTGATCGCCTTCAAGGATGCGATGATGTACGTGCCGTGCCGCGGGGCGCTGATCGTGCCGACCTATGGGGCCGGCCCGATGGCGTGGGGCCCGAAGCCCGTGGTCCAACTCTGAGCGTGACGCAGGAAAGTTAACAAAATGAGCTCCGAAACCATGGATGCCGACGTTGTCATCGTCGGTTCGGGCGTGTGTGGTGGCCTGATCGCAACGCGGATGGCACAGGCGGGCAAGTCCGTCATCGTGCTGGAAGCCGGTCCGCGCGTCACGCGCCGCGAAATTGTCGAGCGTTTTCGCAATGCCCCGGTCAAGCTGTCGCTGGCGAACATGAAGCTGCAGGGTGCGGGCTCGCCCTATCCCTCCATGCCCTATGCGCCCAGCACCTACGGCGATTACCTCGAACTTACCGGGCCGGTGAAATACAACACGTCCTATCTGCGGGTTGTGGGCGGCACCACGTGGCATTTCGGGTCGGCCCTGTGGCGCATGATCCCGAATGAATTTCGCCTGAACACGCTGTACGGCCGTGGCCGCGACTGGCCCGTCAGCTATGAAGAGCTGGAACCCTATTACCAGCAGGCTGAAGAGGAACTGGGCGTCAGCGGCGTGGACGAAATGGATCAGGGCGGCAATGGCGGCGGCCAGTTCCCTGCGCGTTCCAAGCCCTATCCGATGAAGGGCCTGCGCTCGACCTATTTCTTCTCGCAACTGGCCGAACGGCTGGAAGCCGGTGGTTACCATCCGGTGTTTGAGCCTAATGGCCGCGCGTCCAGACCCTACAAGGACCGCCCGGTCTGTGCGGGCAACAACAACTGCAACCCGGTCTGCCCGATCGGCGCGAAATATGACGGTTCGCAGCATATCGACGTGGCCGAACGCTATGGCGCGACGATCCTGCCGGATTCGGTGGTCTATAAGGTGGAAGACGGGCCGGATGGCCGCATCACCGCCGTCTGGTTCAAGCGCCCCGACGGGTCGGATCACAAGGTAACGGGGCGTCATTTCGTGATTGCCGCCCACACGATCGAGTCCGCCAAGCTGCTGCTGATGTCTAAGACTGAGCATTCCCCCAACGGGATCGCCAACAGTTCGGACATGGTTGGCCGTAACGTGATGGACAACACGGGCATCAGCCTGCCGATGACCCTGAAGGACGACATCTGGCCGGGGCAGGGGCCGACGGAACTTCTGGTCTATCTGAACCGCCGCGATGGCGATTTCCGCCGCGACGCCGCAAGCTACAAGATCAAGGTCCGCAACACCGTGCCGACATCGCAGATCGCCGAAGGGCTGATCGCAAAGGGTGTCCTCGGTTCGAAACTGGACGAGGAAATCCGCAAGCGCTCGGCCCGCCAGATCCGTTGGGCCGTGGATTTCGAGGTTCTGCCGAACCCCGAAAACCGCGTGACGCTCAGCACCAAGAAAAAGGACGCGCTTGGCCTGCCGGTGCCTTCCATCCATTATGACGTGGATGATTACTGGAACAACGGCGTGAAGCTGGCGCTGGACGATCTGGAGCAGTTCGGCAAGCTGCTGGACGCGGAAGAGGTCGGCGCGCCGAACCTCAAGCACGAAAACCGGCAGCATCCGTCGGGCACGCTGATCATGGGGGCGAACCCGAAGGATTCGGTGGTCGATGCCCAGTGCCGGACCCACGATCACCCCAACCTGTATGTCGCGGGGGCCTCTGTCATGCCGGCCAATAGCTGCATGAACCCGACCCTGACCATCGCGGCCCTCAGCCTGCGGCTGGCCGACACCATCCTGCGCGAGGCGTGATCAGCGCCCTTCGGGGCGATTGCTGCCTGTGCGCGCGGCGGATTTTTCTCTAGAGCATGCCATGGGGGTGCCTGGCGCACCTGCCCTGACATGCCGGGAGGAAAGGTCGCCATGGCCGCCAATGCACGCCGTTTCGCACTGCGCGACCAGACACGCACGAACCACGAATCCCTCGACACGCTGGTTGGCGGCCTGACCGACCGGGCGGCCTACGCGCGCTATCTGCGGGGCATGACGCTGTTTCGCGGCCATGCCGATGCCCAGCTTGCCGCCATCGCCTGGCCGGCCGATGGCCCCGCGCGGCCGCACCCGCTGCACGCGGCCCTGCTGGCGGATATGGCCGATCTGGGCCTTGTGCCGGACGTGGCGCCCCTGCCGGCGTTGCCGGTCGGGGGGGTGTCCGCCTGTTTCGGCGCTGTTTACGTGCTGGAGGGATCGGCGCTGGGGGCGAAGCTGCTGCGCCGGCAGGCCGAAGCGCTGGGGCTGGATGCGGCATTTGGCGCACGCCACCTTGTGCAGCAGACCCAGGGGGGTGGCTGGGCGCCGTTTCTGGCGGCCCTTGATGCCGTATCGGACTATGACGAGGATCAGGCCGTGGCTGCCGCGCGGGCGACGTTTGCCAGCGCGCGGGCCGCGTTCCGGGTTGTGGATGGCGGGCCTGATACGGGCATCTGAACGCACGCAACCCGGACCCCGGGGCCTGCGTGCGTCCAAGCGGCCCTTTGGAACGCGGATGGTCGGTCCCGACGTCTGACAATGCGTTACTTCCACGGCACCGGAGGGATGCGCCATAAGCCAGAACCAGCCGCAGCGCCGCGAACGATTACGGAACGATGGCGCGCGGGCGAGGCCTTTTCCGCGAAGTCGTGCCATGCGCCGGATCGCGGCCCGCTGGGTGCATGCGTGTTGGGCGTCCGGAGCAGATCCACTTTGAAAGGACGCGTTCAAAGCGGTGAAGTTACCCGATAAACAATGAGTCAGAACCACCGTACGGAGCCAGCGCTCAGTGGAATCGCTCTACGTGTAAAGGCCACCCAGAACGGCGCGGTAATGCTGGTTC
>Ga0157365_10000977_pt1 | contig 12010 bp, 13 predicted proteins | sample AttsexASBM3_FD_111478 | JGI IMG/M metagenome (GOLD analysis project Ga0157365, IMG submission 111478) | Fungus gardens microbial communities from leaf cutter ant in Ribeirão Preto, State of São Paulo, Brazil - Atta sexdens ASBM3 | ecosystem: Host-associated > Fungi > Mycelium > Unclassified ... | reverse complement strand
CGGTTACCAAGTCATTGAAATGATGGGGAATTTGATAGGCGTGTGGTGCTGGGTGCAACAAAAAAAACCCGCCGAGTCAGTGACTTAGCGGGGTTTTCAAACGGGATTCATGGTTGCGGGGGCAGGATTGGTTCTCAAATTGTGGCAAGAGCAAGTTGAAAACAAAGCGGAGTTAATCGACTGTTTTGACCAACTTTTTTCTGCATGCGCCTAACGCTTCCTACACCAGAACACCACCTCCGTCGATTACGAAGCTCTGTCCCGTCGCGAAACGCTGCTTCATCAGGAACAAATAGGCGGCAGCCAGATCGTCCGGCTCACCGATACGACGCACGGGTAGCTTCTCTTTTACGGTTGCATACATTTCCTCGCGAAGCACTTCCGGAATATCATTCCAGAGCGGCGTCTTTACGAAACCCGGAACCACGATATTGACCCGGATCGGCGCCAGTTCGATGGCCAGCGCGCGCGTCAGCCCTTCCATCGCGCCGCAGATGCTCGCACCAAGCGCCCAGCCTGCCTGCGGGGGCCGCGCACCGGCGATACCGGAAGTGAACACGATGGAGCCGCCGGGCCGGATCAAGGGTGCGGCATATTTCGCCGCCGTCAGCGCTCCCCAGTAGCGCAGTTCGAAGAAATGTCGCGCTGATGGCAACTCCATGTCCGCGATCGGTCCAAGTGGCAGGCTTTCCCCCGCCGTGAAGACCACATGATCGAGTGGCCCGATCGCGGCGAACAAATCGCGCACCGCCACCTCGTCGCGCAGGTCGAGTGCATGTCCTTCCGCACCGCCCGGCAATCGTGCCAAAGCCGCGTCCACGCTGGTCCGACGGGTGGAGGCGATCGCAACCCGCGCGCCCTCGCCCGCCGCCGCTTCTGCGACCGCCAGTCCGATCCCCGATGTGCCGCCCAACACCACAACGCGCTTGTCTCTCAACTCCATCAGTCACACTCCGCTTCGGGCGGCAGGATCGCCGCCTGTGCGCTACACATGCCCGCTGGACAGTTCGTGATTCGAGCGCAATCCTGTCATTTCAATGATGACAGGAAATCATCCATGGCTATCGATACGCGATTATTGAGCGGCATCGAAACTCTGATCGCGGTGGCAGAGACTGGCGGCTTTACCCGAGCTGCGGAATCGCTGGGCCTGACGCCATCGGGTGTCAGCCGGGCCGTTGCGCGGCTCGAATCCCGCCTTGGCGCCCGGCTGTTCGACCGCAACGCCCGCGCCACTACCTTGACGGAAGCCGGACGACGGCTGGTGGCGGAGGTAACCCCGCTGCTCGCGGGTATCGACGAAGCCGCAAGCAACGCCGCAGGCGCGTCGACGACCGTTTCAGGGCGCCTCCGCGTCAATTGCGACCCATGGTTCGCCAGCCTGTTGCTCGCACCCAAGCTTCAGTCGTTTCTCGACGCCCATCCCAGGCTGACGCTGGACCTGGTGGCGCGCGACACGCTGGGCGACCTCGTCTCCGAAGGGTTCGATGTCGCGATCCGCTTCGGAGAGCCTACCCCGTCCAGCCTGATTACACGCAAGCTGCTGGAGGCGCGCATCGTCACCTGCGCGTCGCCCGCCTACATCGCGCGCCACGGCCATCCCACCCATCCGCGCGATCTGGAAACGGGCACGCATGAATGTCTGCTGTTCCGGGATCCGGCGACCGGGCGGCCGTTCGACTGGGAATTCCATCGACAAGGCGAGATCCTGACCATCGCGGCGTGCGGACGCCTGATCCTGAACGATGTCGCGACCGGCCTCGCTGCGTGTGTGGCCGGGCTGGGCGTAGCGCAACCCATGACGCTCGGCATCGACGCGCTTCTGCGAAGCGGTGCCCTGATCGACCTTTTCCCGGACTGGAGCGATGAATATTTCCCGCTCCACGTCTATCATCCTTCACGCCATTTGCCGCCGGCGAAAGTGCGGGCGTTTCTGGATTTCATTCGCGAGGATGTCGCGGCTTTCCAAAGCGAGCGCGACGGGTTCATCGGGTTGTAGGAAGGACATCATGCGTCAACGCCTGCCCCTGACGGCCATGGAAGCGTTCTGCGGGGTCGCGCGGCATCTCAGCTTTCGCGGCGCCGCTGAATCTATTGGCATTTCCCAAAGCGCGCTGACCCGCCACGTCCAGAACCTTGAATGGGATCTGGGCGTGCCGCTCTTCGAGCGACGCGGCAACACCATAACGCTGACGGAAAAAGGCCGTCTGCTTTTCGAGAAAGCAGAACAGGCGTTCCAATGGCTCCACGAGGGTCTCTCTCAGGTCGCGGAACGCGCGGCTTCCCCGCTGCGTATTAGCGTTCTGCCGTCCCTGGCTGCATCATGGCTCGCCCCTCGTCTGCCTGCCTTCACGACGAAACATCGGGACATCGCCGTCGATCTCGTGCCGGACTACCACCTCGCCGACCTCAATGCCGGATCGATCGACCTCGCCCTGCGCTACGGAACAGGGCCATGGCGAGGAACGTGGTCCCGCGTGTTCATGCGAGAGGAACTGGCTCCCGTCGCCGCTCCGACCGCCCTGCAAGATAGCACGGCCGGGGAGCAGATATTCGCTGGCAGAACATTATTCGGCGCGGCACAACCTTTCGAATGGAATCTTTTGCTCGACGCGCTGGGTCTTCCTTCCAAGCCCGCTGTCACGTCGCTGAACGACTATAATGTGGTCATCAGCGCAACCTTAGCGGGCCAAGGGATCATGGTCGGCAGACGCTCCTTGCTCCAGGCTCAATTCGACGACGGACGTCTGGTGCGTGTGCACGCCCCCTGGATGGACTGCGGAACCGCCTATCACGTCGTCACCCGATCCGGCCGTCAGCATGAACGCGCGATCCGCGCCTTCATTGAATGGATTACAGCCGAGGGAGCTGCAACAAACGATCTCTGGCGCACTCATCTATCGCCTCAAGTGATGACTTAAAGTCATCAACCCTGTCAAAGGAGCATTGGCTCCTTCGGTAGACCAACACGTAGTTTTCCTGTCCAGAAACCCAGAAAAACAGCAGCGATTCCCTGTCGGACGGTCGCTTCGGGAAAAAGAGGGACACGGGATGGATCTTCAGATTTCAGGCCGAACAGCCATTGTAATGGGTGCCAGTAGCGGCCTCGGCCTCGGAATTGCCCATGCACTCGCCATGGAAGGCGTGCATGTCGGCTTGCTCTCACGCGACTCGTCACGCCTGGAAGCAGCGGCGACAAGTCTCCGTGCCGCTTCATCCGCCAGGATATCGTGCTTCGTCGCCGATCTGGCATCTCAGGACGCGGTTCGTTCAGCGATCAGCACAATAAAAAATGAGGTCGGTGTTCCCGACATCCTGATCGGCAATGGTGGCGGCCCGCCGCCGGGGCCTGCCACCATCTTCGATGGCGCACTCTGGGAGGCCCAGGCGAACGCAATGCTACTGCCAGTGATGAACATGACCGACGCCTTCCTGCCGACCATGCGCGCGAACGGTTTCGGACGCATTATCATGGTTTCGTCCACCAGCGTCGTCGAACCGATTCCAGGCCTGGTCCTATCCAATGCCTTAAGGGCAGCGCTCGCCAATTGGGGCCGTACCCTGGCGCGGGAAGTCGCCCGTGACGGAGTCACGGTCAATACGTTGATGCCCGGCCGCTTCGATACGGCTCGGGTCCAGAGACTCAACCTGTCACGCGCGGATATCGAAGGCCGATCCACCGAGGACATTCGGCGACGGGACCTCGAAGTCATACCCTCCGGGCGCTACGGCACGGCCGAGGAATTCGGCGCCGTCGCGAGCTTTCTGGCCAGTCCCTTGGCCTCCTACGTGACCGGCGCGCTCATCCCTGTCGATGGTGGACTTCTGCACGGTCACTGAACGCTTTTTACCAAATACGCTTGCCCACAAAGGACCAGAATTATGTCCGTACTATCTGAAAGCGGCACGGCGCTCAGCGGCGCGGAAAGCCTATTGCATACGCTCGTCGCCTGTGGCGTCGATACATGCTTTGCCAATCCCGGCACGTCCGAGATGCACTTCGTGGCCGCGCTCGATGCTGTTCCAGCGATGCGCCCAGTGCTTTGTCTATTCGAAGGAGTCGCAACGGGAGCGGCCGACGGGTATGCCCGCATGGCGGGCAAACCGGCCTCGACATTGCTGCATCTCGGCCCGGGCCTCGCGAACGGCCTCGCCGGCCTGCACAACGCCCGACGAGCGCAATCGCCGATCATCAACATCGTCGGGGACCATGCCACCTACCATCTCCAATATGACGCGCCCCTGACCTCTGACATCATCGGCTTCGCGCGCCCAGTATCCGATTGGGTCCGTCGATCGACCTCAACGCGTGCTCTTCCGGAAGATGTCATCACGGCCGTCGCCTGCGCGCGGCAGGCTCCAGGGCAGATTGCCACACTCATTTTACCTGCCGATACCGCTTGGTCCCCTGCCGAGCTGAGCGGCACACCTGGTGCCGCCACGTCCCTCTCAATTGTGTCCGAAATTACCTTGGAGAGGATTGCAGCGCTTCTACGCGGCAGCGGCCGATCGGCAATGCTCCTGCGTGGCGACATTCTTCACGGACAAGGTCTCGAGATTGCTGCGAGCATAGCAGCACAAACAGGGGCGAAGTTGTTTTGTGACACGTTCGCACCTCGGATCCGCCGGGGAGGACATCATCCTGTCATCGAGCGACTGCATTATCGTGGTGACGAGGTCATCCGGCAACTGGCGGTATTCGACCATTTGATCCTCGTTGGCGCGTAAGCACCGGTAGCATTTTTTGCCTATCCCGGCCGGCCGAGTTGGCTCGTCCCACCGGGCTGCGCGCTGCATACGCTCACGCGCCCCTGCGAGAACGGGCCGGACGCACTCGAACGCCTAGCTGACCGTCTCGAGGCAAAGGTGTATCACCCTCCCATTCGGCGCGCCGTGACCACTCCGCAGTCAGATGAACCACTCACACCTGAAACCATCATTCGCTGTATTACCACAGAACTTCCGGAAGACGCGATCGTCGTCGACGAAGGATTGACCTCGACCTTTCCCTATTACGATCTCCTAGACTCTGCATCTCCCCACGATCATCTGAACCTGACGGGAGGCGCCATCGGCAGTGCCATTCCGCTTAGCATCGGTGCCGCAATCGCCGAGCCTGCACGCAAAGTCGTATGCCTACATGGTGACGGCGGCGCGATGTACAGTCTCCAGGGCTTATGGACGCAGGCGCGCGAACATCTCGACGTCGTCACCATCATCTTCGCTAACCGGGCCTACGCGATCTTGGAGCAGGAGTTAGAGCGCGTCGGAGCGCACTCTGACGGCCTCCAGTCCAAGAGTCTTCTTGATATCGGGAATCCCGATCTCCAATGGACCGCACTTGCGACTGGAATGGGCGTTGTTGCCGAGCGGGTGACGACGGTGTCCGGGTTCCGAGACGCATTTCGAAACGCCGTCAGAACCAGCGGTCCAACCCTGATCGAAGCGGTCATCAAGTAGCATGAAATTATATCCTTACGAGAATATATGAAGCGGCCTCCGTTCGATCTGTGGCAACTGCTATGCGTGCGGGCAATTGCCGAGCAGGGCAGTATCCATGGCGCGGCGCGTTTCCTGAACACCCGACAATCGGCTGTCAGCCGATGCCTGCATAATCTTGAGGAGCGGCTGAATATCACGTTGTTCTCTCGCTCCCCGGCCGGTGTCACACCGACCGCGTTCGGTCGGGAATTCATCGGCTGGAGTCACATGATCCTTGATAATGTCGCCGGTATGAATGCCCGCGCGCGCCGGACCGGAAAAGGCGAGAGCGGCGAGATATCCGTCGGTATCCAGACCTGTGTCGTTCCCGGACGATTTTCCGATTTTACGAAGAAATTCCGGGCCGAAAACTCTGACATCGTCTTCCGCTATTCCGAAAGCACGGGGAAACGGTTGCTTCGACGGCTCCAGCGAGGCCATATCGATTGCGCGGTCGTCACCCGCCGCAACCTTGCGCCCGCGTTGCGGGTCGCGCCGCTGTGGAGTGACCGCATCGTGGCGGCGCTCCCTGTGAGTCATACATTGGCGGCACGACCGGAGTTGTCCTGGATGGATTTGCGTCACGAAATATTCCTGATCGGACGTGATAACGCCGGTCAGGATTTCGAGGAACTTATCCGGCGAAAACTTGGTGAAACAGATATCCGTCCGAAAATTCGCCGCCATGATATCGGCAGCAACCGGGTCATCGCACTCGTCCGGAGCGGTGAGGGCATCGCGCTGCTCCCGGCGTCGTGGCTACCGCTAATCCATAATCAGCATGGCAGCGAGATCGGGATCACGGAAGTTCGTGATTCGGGCGGTTCCTCTCATCTTGAATTCGGTATCGTCTGGCGACCCGACAACGAAAATCCTTGCGCTCGGAGCTTTGCCCGCTACATCGAAGCCCACAAGGCGTGAAACTACGTTTCCAACGACGCTTCCTTTTGCTTTCTCCGTGCCCGGGTGAAGCCCTTGTCCCCCAGCATGAAGTGCCGAAGCATGGGTGCCACCAATCGGGTCGGATCCATTTTCCCTTCGTTACCGGAAAGTAGCGTCGCATAGGCAAGCAGATCGCGATGAATGTCGGCAGGTAACGCCACGGTCATTTTCACCGGCTTCTCGTCGGGAAGTTCCTTGATTTTCAACTCTGTCATCGTGGATGTCCTCCATTCTGGTAAGGCTTGAGCAACAAGTCGTGTCCAACAAGAACCGTGAACGGCAGGCCGGGCCGGTCGGTGAGCGTCGGCTGGATATTGAGAGAGCGATCGACCAACCGGTTACCCACCATGGAAAATCCGTTGCTGGCCCCGCTGCGGATGGCCTGGGCCAGATTGTTTTCGCTCTGGCTCGTACCGACCTCCGACCCGACGCTGAGCAGTGTCGTGACCAGGGCGGCTCTGAAAAGCTGCCCCCAGTGGTTGTCCACCTGGTCCGAAAGGCCCGACTGGCCGATGGCGTCCGCGCCGGGCAGCTTTTCCAGCACGAGACTTTCCCCGTCCGGAAAGATCAGCCGGGTCCAGATGATCTGGGTGCGCTGCTGCCCGAACGAAATGCCGCTGTTATAGGCACCAAATAACGTGCTGCCCTGCGGGATCAGCAGATACCGGCCAATCGGGCTATCATAGACGTTCTGTGTCACATGCCCCACGATCTGGCCGGGCAAATCGGAACTGATTTTCGTGTTCAGCGCACCCGCGATAACGGTGCCCGCCTGAAGCACATAGGGCGAAGCCGGAGGCATGATACGATCAGGGCTTGTCGTCGCGCGATCCGGCTGCCCCGCGAGAAAGGCGCGGTTGCCAGCCTGCGCATCCGCTGAAGGGGCCGCCGGTCCCTGACCACCAGAGGCGGTCCCCATGGCGGGATTGGGCTGATCCCGCGAATCAGTCCCGGTCTGCACGAAAAGACGGCTGGCGATCGCCGCCTCGACCTCTTGCGCGGCGCGGTGATCTTCACCACCTGACGCTGCCTTTCCCTGCCCCTGCACGTGGAAAATTTCGTGCCCAAGGTCGCCGGGCAGCGCCGGTCCCAGCTTCGGAACACCATTGCCGACATAATCGGACGGCAACCCAGCCAGACCATCAGCCGAGGGCCGCGCACCCGTATCCTGGGTCGCAGCCGGGAGCGGAGCCTGACGGTTGCTTTCCAGCGCGTAGCCAAGGGTCAGACCGACGGCGAGCATCCCTGCCCCACCCAGCGCCCAGACAACGGTGCGCGACAGGCGCACCACGCGCGGCCGTTCTGCCCGCAGACGCAAATCAGGCGGCGGGGACGGCGGATCAGAGGCCGGGGCCGCCGGGTTATCGCCCGCTGCCGAACCCTGTCCGCTCATAACGGCTGGCCGTCGGTACGCACGATCCGCACCCGTTGCTCGCTGGTCTTGTCCCCCAGACGCAATTCGGCGGCGCCGAACAGCCGGTCGACGATCATCCAGTTCTGCCGGACACGGTAATTGACCAGTTCCGGGCCGCCATCCGCGCCAAGCACGAAGAGCGGCGGCAGTTCCCCCTGCCCGATCCCTGATGGGAACGCGATATAGACCTTCCTCCCATCATCGAAGGCTCGTGTGGGCAACCACGACGGCACGCCGCCCTTTGCGGGCTGGATGGCATAGCGGAAATGCAGATCGTCCAGATCGAGACCGGTTGCCACCGGCGCCTCATCGTCGGCTGCGTCATCCTGCCGGTGCAGCGCAATCAGATCGTCCTCGGGGTAGTCCCACGACACGGACGCCATATACGTCGCGGGCGTGGAGCGCAGCTCGGCGAGATAGGTTCGCCGGTCGGTGTTAACGATCACGTTGGTCGTGAGATCCGGCCGCGTCGGCTTGATCAGGATATGCACGCGCTTCGACGTTCCTGCTCCGCTGCTCGTGTCGCCGATGATCCAGCGCACGGTGTCACCGGCGGCAACCGGCCCGGTGCCCACCAGCTTCTCGCCCGGCTGCAGCATGATGTCGGTGATCTCACCGGGCGACGCATAGACCTGATAGAGCGCGCCCGCGCTATAAGGATAAACCTGCACCGCATTGATGAACCCGGCCCGCGTCGGCTGGATCCGCGCCGCCAGATTGGCCTGGGTCACGCGCATTGTCGGATCGGCCGCGTCGGGCACGACGTGTCCATATCGACGCGATGGCAAAGGCTTGAGTTGCCCTGGCAATGGCAGGGGCTGGGGTACTTCCACGACCTGAATCGGCTTCGGCGGATCTGGCAGGCGCGTAGCCCTCACCGCGTCATCATAGCGAATGGTGGGCGGATGATACTGCCCGGCGCAGGCGGACAGGGTAAGCAGCGCCAGCGGCAGGGCGCGCATGAGCAGCCGGATCATTGTCCGAGTTCCTTCGACCAGTTGATGGCGGAGACGGCGATGCCGAGCGGGTTCTTCCGGAGCCTGTCGGCATCGTGCGGCATGGCGATCACAACCGTGACGATCGCCGTCCAGCGCTCGGTGCCGGTGAACGCGCCGTCACGGTAATGCCGCTCAGTCCAAGCGACACGGAAACTGGCGGGCGAGGCCCGGATGACGGAGGAGACGTCCACTTCGACCTGCTCGTGGCCGATGCGCGAGAAAGGATCGTTCAGGCGGGCATAATCGTTGAGCGCCTGCGCCCCGAAGACAGTCGTGAAGTCATAGGCGCGCAGCCAGTTGTGCCGAACCACCACTGGGTCAGAGGACAGGGACCGCACGTCCTGGACAAACTGTGCGAGATACCACGCGACCTGCGGGTCGGTCGGTGTGTAGCCCGCGACCGCAGGAGCCACGACTTGCGCCTGACCCAGCCGGTCGACCTGCACCACCCAGGGCACAATGGTTCCTCGCGCGGACTGCCAGATCAGCCCGGCCCCGAGCCCTGCGGAGAGGACCAATGAACCGAAAGCCATGAGTCGCCAGTTCCGGGCCTGCACGCGGGCGGACCCGACCCGCTCATCCCAGATCTGGGCGGCTTTCTGATAGGGCGTGACCGGTTCTGGCGTGGTCCCGTAGCGTGTGGCGGAACGACGGAACATCGCCATTATTCCTTTTCCGACAGATCGATGGAAGCGGACCCGCCGCCACCATCGGCGGCGCGAATGACATGCGCGGCCTCGGCAGCGTGGCCAGCCGCATTGCGGCGTTTCATTTTCTGTGCCCAGCGGGGCTGCGCTCCGGAGGCCGCGTTTCCGGAAGCATCACCGCCCGAAGGACCAGCGTTTCCGCCGCTCGTACCACCATGTCCTGGGCCGTCGTCCGCGCCGCCCGTGAAGCGCCCCCCGGTCGCGGTGAACGTGGCACGGCCCCCATCGGCATAGCTCTGTTTCATGGAGGATGCGGCGGCCAACGCCTTGCTCTTCACGGCATTGCCGGCCGCACTCCCAGCGGCACGTCCTACGCCACCGACCCCGGCGGCCATGCGCGCACCAGCACTTTCCCCGGCGGCCCCCATGGCCCCCATGGAAGAGGCCGTGGACGCGGCGCCCGCCGCTGCGGCCCCGCCTCGCGCCGCCGAGGCAGTCGCGGCCAATGCCGCGCCACCGCCAGAAGCAGCGGCTCCGACGCCAGCAATCGCGGCAGCCGCCATCCCCCCGACCGCCATGCCGGTGCCGACAGCAGCCCCCGCGCCAAGCTGCGGGGCACCGGCAATCAGACCATTGGCGATACTGCCGCCATAAATGGACAGGCCGACGATCGCGAGCGAGGCCAACACGACCGATGCGGCCTGACCGATGGTCGGCACATCCGTCCCATAGGACGTCGCAAACTGCCGGAACAGGACGGACGCGATGGCGGAGATCACCGCGAGCACCATGATCTTCACGCCAGACGACACCACGTTGCCCAGCACCTTCTCGGCGAGAAAGGCCGTGCGGTTGAACAGGGCGAAGGGGATCAGCACGAAGCCCGCGAGCGACGTGATCTTGAACTCGATCAGGGCGACAAAAAGCTGCACGGCCAGAATGAAGAATGCCGCCAGCACGATCAGCCAGGACAGGCAGAGCACGAAGATCTGGACGAAGTTCTTGAAGAAGGCGACCGGGCCGAGAAGATTATGCACCGAGTCCAACAACGGCTGAGCGGCGTTAAAACCGGTCGACGCCAACCGGCCGGGATGCAGGAAATCCGACAGCGCCAGACTGCCCCCGCCCGCCTTGAGGCCCAGGGCCGCGAAACTGTCGAACACGATTTTCGACAGCGCATCGAAATCGTCGATGAGCCAGGCGAAGAAGCCAACATAAAGCGTCTTCTTCACCAGACGCTGGATGATGTCCTCGTCGGCGGCCCAAGCCCAGAACAGCCCGGCCAACGCGATGTCGAGCACCGAAAGCGATCCGGCGAGCGAGAGCACGGTACCCTTGAGCAGTCCGAAGCCGGAATCGATCGTGGTCGTGAAGATATTCAGGAAAGTGTCGATGACGCCGACATCGTTCACGCTCATCGCCGTCAGTTCCCGCTGCCGCCGAACATGGACACGGACGACGGGCTGTAGGCATCGTATTGCGAGAAATGCTTGTATTGCGCGTCGCTTTCCGCTTCCGTTGCCGCATCCCGCGCCTGTTGCAGGGCGGTGGCGCGCCCGTTGGCCGCAAGTTCAGCCTGGATATCGGCAAGCTGACGGGATTGCAGGGCCAGAAGCTGGTTGCCCGCCTGCGCTGCCTGCAACGCCCCGGTCGAATTCTGGCTGGCCGAGACCAACTGGATCATCGCCACATTGTCGCTCGGGATGTTGCCCACCACGCGCGCCTGCAGTTTCAGGGCATCCTCGAACCCGCCCACGGAATTCTGCCACCGGGTCTGCGCCTGCGAAAACAGGGCATTGTCAGACATGCCGGATGAAACGGACGTATACGCCTGCTGGTATTGCTGCTCCACGGACTGCACGCTGTAGGCGATGTTCTGCGCCTGCGAGAGCAATGACGTCGTCTGGGCCATCGTCGATTGCAGCGTCGACAAGGTGGACAGCGGCAGCGTCGCGAGATTGCGGGCCTGATTGACCAGCATCTGCGCCTGATTGGCGAGCGCGGTGATCTGATTGTCGATCTGCTGCAGGGCACGCGCCGCCTGCAAAACGTTCTGACCGAAATTGGCACCGTCGAAGACCGCCCATTGCGCGTGCGCCGGAACGGCGGAAAGGAAAAAGACGCCGACGATGCCATAAAGAAGCAGGACACGCTTCATGGCACATCTCCCACGCGCAGGAGATCGGCCGCCCAGGCGACACCACGCGCCTCAAACCAGGCAGGGAGGAAGCCTTCATGGCCGTGTTCAGCCAGCACTGCGTCGATCAGCTTGTGATCGTCCTTACTCGACGCGGCGCAGAGCGCCAGGGCGACGGGACCGAGGCCCAACTCGAACAGCCGGTTGCCGCGTTGGGTCTGGCAATAATATTCCCGCTTCGAGGCTGCGCGGGCGATGATGGCAATCTGCCTGTCGTTCAGCCCGAAATCCCGATAGATCGCCATGATCTGCGGCTCGATCGCCCGTTCGTTCGGCAGAAAAATCCGGGTCGGACAACTTTCCACCACTGCCGGCGCGATCGAGGAATTGG
>Ga0157365_10000976_pt1 | contig 12013 bp, 10 predicted proteins | sample AttsexASBM3_FD_111478 | JGI IMG/M metagenome (GOLD analysis project Ga0157365, IMG submission 111478) | Fungus gardens microbial communities from leaf cutter ant in Ribeirão Preto, State of São Paulo, Brazil - Atta sexdens ASBM3 | ecosystem: Host-associated > Fungi > Mycelium > Unclassified ... | reverse complement strand
TGTCGCAACCGCAGGCACTGCTGCATGGCGACCTGCATACCGGTTCGATCATGAGCACGGCGGACGATACCCGGGTCATTGATGGGGAATTCGCGATCTACGGTCCCATCGGGTTCGACTGCGGCATGTTCGTGGGCAATCTGGTACTGCATTATTTCGCGACACCGGACCGGACGGCACGGAAGGCCACCCTGCGCGATATCACGGCATTCTGGAACAGTTTCCATGAACAGTTCATGGGACTGTGGAACGGAAATGAATCCCCTCCGCCGGGCACGCTGCGCCCGCTGGCCTACGGACCGGCGGCGCACGTGGCGCAACAGGCGTTCATGGAGGAAATCATGGGCGACACCATCGGCTTTGCCGGGATCGAGATCATCCGCCGCATCATTGGCTACGCCCACACGGCGGATTTCGACACCATAGCCGACCCGCAGCAGCGCGCGACGTGCCGGGCGGGGGCGCTGTCCTTCGCCTATCACGTGCTGGATCACCTGAGCGAGTTCCACGCCATCAACGATTTCCTGTATTATCTGGATGAGCAGGAATTCGTGGGACTGTAAAAAAACGCCGCCTTTTTGAAACAGGGCGGCAACCCGAATCACTGCATCATTATGGGTCCGCGGTCGGTTCGCCACCGGGCATAAGGGCCACAAGTCGTGCCATTGATCGACGCAGGTCGGCTTCGATCTCTTGTAACGGCCGAAGCGGAACGGGATGGTGAAAATACCGCGCGAAGGAAATGGCGCAGCCAGTAGCGGTCCGGGTCGTATCCAGCCGGGCATCCGGGTCGTATGGTCGGATCATCTGGCTGAACCATGCCTGTGGGTCGTGTTCCATCCCCACACGGAATGCGGTCCGCACCGGCGCGCCATCACGGCCGGGACGCGTGACCATCAGGCTGCGGTACAGGAATTCCCGCCCCGGCAGAAGACATGAAAACGGGGTCCGACGCATATCCGCCGCCCCGTCCGGCGTGGGCGCGTCATGCGCCAGCACCTGCCATGCAACGGGTGCGCCATCCGCCCCATCGCGCAACAGCACATCCATTGCCGCATCGACCGTGCAGGCCCGTAGTACGGCGTCGATATGGTACGGCGTCATCTCGCGCCGTTTTTCCCCCCCACCGGACAGCGCGCGTTGCCACAGCCCCGTCGCGTCAACCAGCCGGACCGTGCCCCTGCGTGCCGCTGGCCTGTTGTTGTCCAGTATCCACACATAGGTCGCGATACCGGTATTGACGAACATATCTGCAGGCAGGGCGATGACCGCATCAATCAGGTCGTGTTCCACCAGATACCGTCGGATGGCGGATTCACCGGAATCCGCGTTACCACCGGTCAACGCCGCCCCGTGTGTCACCACGCCAATACGCGCGCCACCCGCACGCGGGCTGCGCATATGGGCCACAAGATGCAGCATGAACAGCATGGACCCGTCCGCCACGCGGGGCAGGCCGGGGGCAAAACGTCCGGCATGCCCCTGCGCATGTTCAGCCTGTATGGCCGCGCGGATATGCCGCCAGTCCAGCCCGAAGGGCGGGTTCGACAGCATGCGGGCGAAACGGCGGCCTGCATGCCCGTCATGGGCCAGGGTGTCACCACAGACGATCTGCCCCGGTGCGCGTCCGCGCAGCAGCATGTCCGCGCGACACAGGGCACAGGCGCGGTGGCTGATTTCCTGACCGAACAGGTCAACCGTAATGCCGCGCTGCCGTAACCGGTCCGCAGCCCGTCCCAGCAGCGCGCCCGTCCCGGTAGCGGGATCATACAGGTTGTGCCGCGCACCAGGGCCATCGGGGGCGAAAACCAGATCCACCATAAGGTCCGTGACCTCCGGCGGGGTGAAATGTGCCCCCGTTCGCCGGGTATTGGCAAAATGATGGACCAGTTCCTCAAACAGCCGGGCCATTGCCTCGGTGCCATGCCGGGCGGGCGACAGGTCAAGCGCGGTGAAATGCGCCGCCAGTCCCCCCAGCAGGTCCGCGCGCGCCAGGCGACGGGCAAGGGGCATGACCTCCAGCTGCGATATGATATCGCGCACGACTCCAGGCAGACGGTTCGTCAGGCGATCAAGACAGGCCAGCGGGTCAGGCGCGCGCGCCACGGCATCCAGCCAGCGGGCAGGACGCGCACGCGACAGTTCCAGCCGCCGCAGCATGGTGAATACCAGAATGACCGGCCCGTACTCCGCCGGTTCCATGCCACCACGCAGCAGGTCGGCCACACGCCAGATGGCGGCAGCCGACAGCAGCGGAGGGGGCCGGGCCTCAGCCATCTGCCAGCCTTAACGCGCCTGTTCTTCCGCCGCCGCCGTGCGCCATAGCGACAGGGCGACCGCAATGACCGTCGGCCCCATGAACAGCCCCAGCAGGCCAAACATGTGCAGTCCCCCCAGAATGGCCGTCAGCACCGCAAGGAACGGAATGCTGGTGCTGCCACTGATCAGCTTGGGCCGGACGAAATGGTCCCCCGCGCCATAGGCGATCGTCCCCAGCGCCGCCACGATGACCGCCTGCGTCACGCCATTGGCGGCAAAGGTCATGAGCGTGGTGGCACAGAGCAGGATCGGCCCGCAGAAGGGAATGATGCTGACCACCGCCGTCAGCAGCGTCAGCAGGGCAGGGTGAGGGGTGCCCGCAATGAAATAGCCGATCCCCACCAGCACGCCCTGGCCCAGCCCGACCAGCACCAGCCCCGCGACCGTGCCGCGCACGGCGCCAACGGTGTTGCGCATGACATCACCTGTCCGCTCCCCCAGGAAGCGGCGGCCCACGGCGCGGATATCGCTTACCAGCGCATGCGACGCAGCAAGGTAGAAATAGACTGACAGGGTGGCGATGACGAAGGTTTCCGTCATGTCCATCACCCGGTGTGGCAGTGCGCGCCCGTCGCCCGTTGCGAACATGTGCGAGGCCACACTGGTCCAGTGCCGCAGTTCATCCGGGTCGGACAGGTAGCGGCTCCACAATGCCGACAGGCGCGGGCCGATGCGCGGGATGTCCGCCACCTGCGGCGAGACAGGGATACCATCATGCAACGCCCCGCGCCCCCATGCCAGAAGGGATGGCAGGTCCATGCCCGCCCGCACCACCATGGCGATCATGGGTACGGCCAGCAGCGCGAATATCCCCGCCGCGATCAGGCCCGCGGCCATGCGGTTACCCATGCCCCGCCCGACCAGACGGTGGTACAGCGGATAGGTCGTGATACTCAGGATACCGCCCCAGACAAAGGCAAACAGGAAGGACTGTTCGATCCACGCGGAAAACAGCACGACCGCGCATACAAATATAAAGGTCCCGATATACTGGGTCCGGCTCCGGTTTTCATCCATATGGTATGATCTGTTCCTGATGTGATGATGATACGTCGTATGGTAACATAACCCGCGCGACACGGGACCGCGCATTTTCCCGCCCCCGTGCATGTCCATGATCGGTGCCGTCCCATGCATGCGCATGGACGGCGCGCCGCACGCTATCGCGCCCGGTTTAACAACTGCTGAACATATATCAGCGTGCCTGCACGCCCGACAGCAGCCTGCGCATGAAATAGCGCGGAAAGAAAGGCGCCGGGCCATCAAGCTGGCCGAACACCTCAAACCCTACCTTTTCATAAAAAACCCGTGCCTGAAACGCATAGGTATCAAGCCACATATGGGTGCAGCCCCGCCGGCGGGCTTCGTGTTCAGCCATCGACACCAGCCTGCGTCCCATCCCGCGCCCGCGCAGGCGGGGGGCCACGGCCAGCATGTCGATATGCATCTCCCCCCAGCGGGACTGCGCCACCAGCCCGCCCCGGATGGTCCCCGTCACGCGGTCGCGGATCACGATGACAAGGTCATGACAGTCAATGTATCCCACCACGCCGCATGTGAAATCACGCAGTATGGACAGCACCGCGTCCTCATCCGCCCGCGTCGGACGCGGCAGGACGGCAATTTCCACATCCATTCCCGAACCGGGGGAGCCGGGCGTGCGGGCGCGATATTTGTCCGTTGTACTCATTCCCGTCCCATTCCACCGTCTTCACGTCGCCCGTCCGCTGATATGGGCCTGCCGCAGGGCAGGACGGTATTCACACAGCACGGCGTGCAACCGTTCGCGGGCATACGCCTGACGTGCCTGCCGGTCCAGTATCTCCCACACCTCCTGCGCAACCGCGCGCTGGCGGGGCAGTGGGGGCAGGCATAGTTCAAGCGAGGCAAGGGTCCGGGTATCCACTTCGGGAAAGACGCTTCCGCCTGCGCGTCGCCGCAGTTCCGGGGCCGCCACATGCAGCAGCAGGGCGAGAAAGCGCAGGTCCATGTCCACTGCGCGCGGCACGAGCGCCTTGCATCCCTGGCTTACGGATACAGGCGCCGCCGTCATGCCCACCCGGCCCACCGGGGCACGGGTGGAGATAACCAGCGCGCCCGCTTCCACCACCGTGGCGCGGCAGGCTGCCAGCCCCATGGTGGACAGGCCGCGCGCGCCATGGTCCACCCATGCAGGCGGCCCGGCAGGCAGGTCGGCAGGCGTCAGCCACGCCACGTCATGTCCCCAGCAGGCCGCGTTGCCCGTGGCGGGCGTGCCGCCGCCCACGATGTCAAACACGCTGCCCACGGGCCGGATGGTCCCGCCAGCCGGCACGGGGCCGGGCCATGTCGCGCCATGGGGCAGGACCGCATGATGGATGGCCGCCTGCGTGTATTCGCTGGCCGCCACCGCCTGCATATCCAGTTCATGCATCTGACGGTCGATCCGGTCCATGTGACAGTCCAGCGCCTGTGCAATGGCATGCTGGCGCTGCAATGGTGGACAGGGTACCAGCAGGCTGTTCATCCGTGCACGGGTCAGTTTGGGGCGGGTCGTGCCGTCCACATACGCAGCATAGGACAGGGTATTGAGCGCATGCGCCAGAAAACGCCCATCCACCCCTGTCCGCGGACGCAGCACATGCACATGATTGCCCGCCCATAACGGGCCATCATGAAAAAACGCGACATCACGGACGGAATCGAAAAAGGGAGCGCTATCTTCCCCCAGCAGCACAAGCGGCCCATCAAACAGCGCCCGGTCCACATATCCCGCAACACCACTGGCGCCATGATAGGGCACATCGCCCGGACAACGCGCCCGCTGCGCGCGATTGAGCGGCACGCGCCCTGCATCCAGACAGTCCACCAGTGCCCCAAGGGGGACTGCGGGCCAGCACGATGCATGCATATGCCCCGCAAATCCGCCATCACGCGCCTGCCACGTGCCATCCGCCGGTCCGTCCATGCGGTACGGGTGACGTGAAAAGCATGATGTGTCAATCATGATCCCCATATGCTGGCGGCATGCGACGGAATGATATAAACCCCCACAGATACCGTACGGCAGACATAACCATGCCGCATGGCTGACAGTAGGATTGCATGACGCGTTCACCACACGCATTCGGGGCGGAATTCCGCTCCATTCTCGCCATCGCGGGACCGATGGGCCTGTCACAGTTTGTCCAGATGCTGATGGGCGCGACCGATGACGTGCTGCTGGGGGGGCTGGGCGCATCGGCGCTGGCGATCGGAGGACTGGCGACCAGTTCGTTCTTCACGCTCAATGCCATCCTTGCCGCCATGATCGAGGCAGGCGGCATCCTGCTGTCACAGGCGCGTGGGCGGCAGGATCATGCCAGCCTGGGCACCATCATGACATCCATGCTGGCAGTGGCGGTGGCGCTGTGCGTGCCTGAACTGTTCTGCCTGTGGCATATCGACCGGCTGCTGGCGTGGATGAACGAACCCGAGGCCATCCGCGCGCCCGTCATCCATTTCGTCCATATCCTGATGTGGGCCGTGCCGCCCGCGCTGCTGGGACAGGGGATCGTGACCACGGCGCTGCCGGTCATGGGGGCGCAGGGCATCCTCATGCGCGTCATGCCGTGCATCACGGTGGTCAACGGGGTGCTGAACGCAGCCCTGATCCACGGCTGGTTCGGGCTGCCTGCGCTGGGGCTGTATGGATCGGCCATCGCTACGGTCACGACATTATGGTGCATGCCGTTCATCATGCTGGCCTTCGTGTCCCGCAGGCCGGACCTGCGCAAGATACTGCGTCCCCGCCCGCATGACTGGGGACAGACGCTTGCGCTGCTGCGCACCGGCCTGCCAATGCTGGCGGCCGCCATGGCGGAGGTCTCGCTGTTCCAGGCCAACAGCCTTGAGGCCGCACGCCTTGGCAACAGCGCGCTGGCAGCATTCCAGATCATGCTGGGAATAGGGGTCCAGTGCTTCGTGGTGTACATGGCGCTGGGGCAGGCATGCAACATCCGTGTCGGGTACTGGACCGGGCGGGGCGACCCGGCCATGATGCGCCGCGCGGCATGGGCGGCCATGCTGCTGGGCATTGCGGTGGCGGCCGTCATGACACTGGGAATGGCGCTGGGGCGGCATGCCATCATCAGCCTCTACCTGAATATGTCGCTGCCGGAAAACACACAGGCGGTCAGCATGGCGCTGGGGCTTCTGCTGGTGGGGGCGGCATTCCAGATTCCCGATGCAGTGCAGGTCATCACGACCGGCATCCTGCGCGGGCAGGGCGATACGACGGTCCCGATGGTGCTGGCTGTTATCGGGTACTGGGGCATTGGTTTTCCCAGCGGGGTCTACCTTGCCTTTCACCACGGCATGGGGCCATCGGGACTGTGGTGCGGCAACGGGATCGGCCTGGTGGCGGTGTTCATGATGCAGGGCACGCGTATCGTGTGGCGCATGCGCCCGCGCGGCGCGCGGGGATAAGCTACAGCCGCTTGTGCATTTCCTCGCGGATGGAATTGCACTTCTTGGTAAACACGCCCGCCTGTGACGCGGTCATGAAGTTTATCAGGAAGGCGCCCAGCAGCGAGCAGAAGGACAGGATGATCAGCACCCGTCCCATCAGCGATATGACCCCGCCGTAATGCTCGGCCGAGTACCACAGCAGCCCGAGGCTGAGCACCGCGCCAAACACGCCCAGCACGCCGGTGGAACGGATGAGGGATTCCTCCTCCCGGATGAAGGTGGAGGATTCCTGCCATAACAGGAACAGCTTGCGGTCCATTTCCTGCACGGCGGCGGCGTATTCCTCCGCATCATCGGGGTGCTGGTGGTCGGTACCGCTACGGTGCAGTTCCAGTTCCTGCCGGGCCTTGGCAAAGACGCGCCTGCGCTCCTTTATGGCGGGCAGGCTGATATCGACGAAACTGAGGATGGCGACATTCAGTCCGGCTGACAGCTGGATCACCGCTTGGAAATCACCCCAGATCACAGGTTGTCCCCATCGGGGCACACATGACTGCGCACTGTAAAAAAAACCCTGACAAATTGGATCCGACCGACATGTTCATGCTGCATGCCGGTGCCCAGCGCGCGATATGATGTGGCGGCACGCCTGTATTAAGGGTTAGCATGAAGTGTTATGAATATCCATGTTCCCTCCACTTACGAGGTCTACCGTGGCTGGCAGTCCATACAGGGCACGGGGCTGGAAATAGGCACGGCTGTCCTTCTGGTCCTGGCCTTCGGACTGGCGGGAAGCATGGTGCTGTTCCTGCTGCCAACGTTCATTGCGTGTCGCCGCGGGGTGCATAACGCGGCGGTGGTAGCCGTGGTGAACTGCGCCACGGGCATGACCGGGGTCGGCTGGGTGATTGCGCTGCTCATGGCCTGCATGATGGAAACCGACATACAGCGCCATGCCCGCCTGGGCCAGAGCGAACAGACCTTCCCTGGCGTGCCCTAGCCACCGGTTGGTTACGGTTCCGCCGTCAGCCGGTCCGGAGAAATCGGGGCCATGCGCCGCGCCTGTATGGATGCGCTTTCGAACGTACCCTGCGTTTTCAGTACGAACGGCCCCGCAGGGTCGCCATAGGCGCGGGTGCTCAGGCCAATCCCGCTGGATGCGAAGATTTCGATAACCGAAGCATCAACCAGAATATCAAGGGTGCTGTGGTCAGCCAGGGGCAGGGGGGCCGCATCCCCATTGGCGATCAGTTCACGCCCGGGCCGGTAGGGATCGTAATCCAGATCGAGGAAGGCATCCCGACCGCCAAAAATGATCCGTCCCGGCGCCTGCCCGGAAAAGGATACGCGGATACGGGCATTCGGCCCGTCCGTATGCCCCGGTTCACGCCCGGTCCCCTGCATGAAAACCGGCCCTTCCAGCATTGCAATCGCCGGATGGGGGGCCACCCTGACAAGGCCATCCGCACCTATGGTCATGACGCGGGGCAGGGACATCACCCCGTTCCAGCCCGCCTGCATGGCCGCCTTGGCCCGCCCCGGTTTTTCAGGAATCCAGCCCCACACCACGCGCCGCCCGTCCGCATCCAGCATGGTCCGCGCGGCATAGAATGACCCATACCCCAACGGCGCAACATGGCGGACGTGAAACCTGTCCTGCCCGAACGTGCCGACAGCTGCATAAACGGTATCGCCCAGCGAATAGACAAGAACCTGAGAGCTCTCCAGCGCGAAAAAATCCGGACACTCCATCGCATCATCATATCCGCCAGCAATATGGGTCGGACCATACAGAACCCTGCGATAGGTCCATGTCAGCAGGTCGGGGCTATCATACAGCAGCACGACACCACCCGGTCCCGCGGGGGAAGCGTGGACATTGGCCCCCAGCACCATGCACCACCGCGCACCGTCCTTCCACACCATCGGATCCCGGAATCCTTCCACCTGCAGTCCTTCGGGCGGGGTCGCGATCACGGGTTCAGGGCGGCGCGTCCAGTGCATCATGTCCAGATCGGAGGTGGCCATGCACTGCACGGAAGGCTCGATCCCGGTATAGAACGCCACCGCCCGCGCACCGTCGATCACCACGCAGCCACTAAACACGCCCTGCGCATCTGGCCCGCCGGGCTGGGGGGCGAGTGCCGCGGGCAGGTTGCGCCAGTGTACAAGGTCCGTGCTGACCGCATGCCCCCAGTGAATATCGCCAAACGCGGCCTTGTCCGGCCCCCACTGATAAAACATGTGATAACGCCCCCGTACCCAGACGGGGCCACAGGGATCATTCATCCAGCCATAGGGGGCGATAAGGTGATATTGTGGTCGCAGCGGATCAGCGGCCAGCACCGATGCCTGGGGCAGGCGCACCGGCCGCGCTGTTGCCGCGCGCGCGCCGACCCATGGCAGCATGGCGACACCACCCAGAACGGATCGTCGGGAAATGACAGGCATTGCACATCCAGTACATAACGATACCGTTATTATTATGGAGGCAGGCTGGTGTGACAAGACCATTGCCAACATCAGCCGCCGGGTATTTTCCCACAAATAAAGAAAACGCTGCCTTTTTTAAAAAAGGCAGCATCCAAAAAATTTACAATTTTATCAGGGACTGTTGGGAATTATGTTTTCTGAAGCGCCATGGGGTGATTCAAGGTCCATATGGATCGCTTCATACTGACGGACGCCCATTCGATGGGAGTCCTGTGCAGGACGACAGGACAGATGGGTCATTTGCGGCCATGACCCATCTCACAGCCGCAAGCAACAGTTCACGATAATTCCCAACAGGCCCCAATAGCTTATTTTACTGCTGCTTGTACAGCAGGCGGGCGCGGAGGGTGCCCTTCAGTTCACGCAGGCGATCAAGGATACGGTTGTCCTTTTCCACGTCGCGGCCCGTATCGGCCTCGACAACGACATAACCCAGTTCACCCGCCGTCTGCAGGTACTGCGCGGTGATGTTGCAGGCTTCGGAGGAGAAGATCTCGTTGATCTGCAGCATGATGCCCGGCACGTTTTTATGCACATGCATGAAACGTGTCCCGTGCGGATTTTCCGGCAGCTGCACGGTGGGGAAGTTGACCGCGCCCAGCGTGGAGCCAACGTCGGAATATTCTACCAGCTTGCGCGCCACTTCCACGCCAATACGTTCCTGCGCTTCCGCCGTGGAACCGCCGATATGCGGGGTCAGGATCACGTTGTCCAGACCACGCAGCGGGGTCTGGAATTCCTCGCCTGCCGCCTTCGGTTCCTTGGGGAACACATCAATCGCGGCACCCAGCAGGTGGCCGTCCTTCAGCGCGGCAGCCAGTGCATCCAGATCCACCACGTTGCCACGGGCGTTGTTGATCAGGAACGAACCCTTCTTCATTGCACGGATCTGGGCTTCGCCAATCATGCCAGCCGTTTCCGGCGTCTGGGGCACGTGCAGGCTGACCACGTCGCTCTGCGCCAGCAGGGTTTCCAGCGTATCGACCGGCGTTGCATTGCCATGCACCAGCTTGTCGATCACGTCGTAATAGAACACGCGCATGCCGAAGGCTTCGGCCAGGACGGACAGCTGTGAGCCGATGGAGCCATAGCCCACGATACCCAGCGTCTTGCCACGCACTTCCCAGCTGTTGGTGGCGGACTTCTTCCAGATCCCGGCGTTGCATTCCTCCGACTTGGGGAAGATGCGGCGCATCAGCATTACGATTTCGCCCATGACCAGTTCGGCAACGGAACGCGTATTGCTGTATGGTGCGTTAAAAACAGGAATACCGCCTTCACGCGCGGCGTTCAGGTCCACCTGGTTGGTGCCGATGCAGAAGCAGCCGATGGCGATCAGGCGATCAGCCTTTTCGATCACCTCACGCGTCAGCTGCGTGCGCGAACGGATGCCAACGATATGCACGCCTTCCAGCGCCTTCTGCAGGGCATCGCCCTCCAGCGCCGTTTTCAGGCGGGTGACGTTTTCGTATCCGTTGTCCTTCAGCAGCTTTACGGCACTGTCATGGATGCCTTCAAGCAGGAGGATACGGATCTTGTCCTTGGGCAGGGAAAGATGTCCGTTGGGTTGGCTGGTCATGTCGCGTGCTCCCGCTTCTTTACGGTCAAGATGGGTCCGTCCCTATCCGATTGCCCGTGCCCCCGCTAGGGGGAAAGATCATTTACCGCCGTTACTTTATGGCAATGCCACGCGACAGCAGCCCCGTCACACGGGGCAGCAGGGCGCCGTCCCCCACCGCCAGGACCGTGCCATCGCCATCAGCGCGAAGTGGTCGGCCCGACCAGTCGGTCATGCGGCCGCCAGCCCCTTCCACCACGGGCACAAGTGCCGCCCAGTCCCATATCTTCATGGTGCATTCTGCAACAATGTCGATCTGCCCCAGCGCCAGCAGGCCATAGGCATAACAGTCGCCGCCCCAGCTTGTCCGCCTGACGGCGGCGGCCAGCGCGTCAAAACCGGGCCGGTGCGGCGGGTCAAGGATTTCGGGCGCCGTGCATGACAGTTCTGCATGCCCTACATCGGCGCATGCGCGCGTGACGGGCGTACCGGGCAGGGCGGACATGTACCGCGTGGCCTCGCCACGCAGTCCGATCCACCGTTCCCCTGTCACGGGCTGGTCAATCACGCCAAGCACCGGAACATTGTCGTGCAGCAGGGCGATCAGCGTGCCAAAGGTCGGTCGCCCGGTCAGGAAGGCCCGCGTGCCATCCACCGGGTCCACCACCCAGCGATACGGACTTTCGCCGCGTTCCAGCCCGAATTCCTCCCCCATCACGCCAAAACCGGGCAGGCGTTCGGACAGCACGGCCCGAATCGCGCGCTCCGCCGTACGGTCGGCTATGGTGACGGGACTGGAATCGCTTTTTTCATCCGCGCGGACACCACGACGGAAAAAGGGCAGCACCACGGTGCGCGCCACGTCGGCCGCAGCCATCGCCGCCTCCAGCACCGCATCGCGCGGAAAGGCTGCTGGCAGGGTGGTCATTACTGCGGCTCCGGCTTGAGGGAATTCAGGTAGGCGATCAGGTCCGCGCGCTCGGTTTCCGATTCAAGGCCCGGGAACGACATCTTGGTGCCCGGCGCGTAATCGGCAGGGGATTTCAGCCAGGTGGACAGGGTGGCGTTGTTCCATGTCTCGTCCTTGTGCGCCTTCAGCGCATCCGAAAACTCATACCCCGGAATGTCGCCCACATGCGTGCCAACCACACCAAACAGGGCCGGGCCGATAATGGCAGGCCCCTGTGGCGCAAGGCTGTGGCACATCGCGCACTG
>Ga0157365_10000974_pt1 | contig 12017 bp, 9 predicted proteins | sample AttsexASBM3_FD_111478 | JGI IMG/M metagenome (GOLD analysis project Ga0157365, IMG submission 111478) | Fungus gardens microbial communities from leaf cutter ant in Ribeirão Preto, State of São Paulo, Brazil - Atta sexdens ASBM3 | ecosystem: Host-associated > Fungi > Mycelium > Unclassified ... | reverse complement strand
GCCACGATTACCGTGCGGAACATGCCCAGTTCCATATGCAGCATCAGGTGGCAGTGATACGCCCACATGCCTGGCGCATCGACCGTAACGAGGTAGCTCAGCCGTGATCCCGGCTGGGAAATGATGGTGTGTTTATAGGGACGGTAGTCACCCTGGCCATTTTCCAGTTCGCTCCACATGCCATGCAGGTGGATGGGGTGTTCCATCATCGTGTCGTTTATTAGCGTGAAGCGCACCCGTTCGCCCAGCTTCAGGCGGATCGGCCCGGATTCGGAAAACTTGCGGCCGTTGAAGCCCCATATGTACCGCTCCATGTTGCCGGTCAGGTGCAGGATGATCTCACGCGATGGCGGGCGACGGTCGGTGCCGGGACGGGTGGCGCGCAACTGTCGGTAATTCAGCACGCGGCGGCCAGTGTTCTCCAGCCCGTCACCCGGACTGCCCAGACGGTCCACCGGCATTTTCGCGACATTCTGGTTTTCGACATTGATGGGCGGCGGACCGGGATCATCCACTTCCATGACGTGGGCAGGCGGCGCCTGATGGTCCATGTGGTCCATGTCCATATGTCCCATGTGCCCGTGGTCCATGCCGGACATGTCCATGTCGTCCATATGGGTGTCTTCTTCTGACATGCCGGACATATCCATGCCCTTCATGTCGTGCCCCGGTTTCATGTCACCCATGCCCATGTCGATCATGGTGCGCACCGGGCGCGGGTCCATGGGGGGGACGGGAGCAGTCATGCCAGCCTGCGGGGCCAGCGTGCCACGGGCATGGCCGGTGCGGTCCTCGCTCTGGGCAAAGATCGTATAGGCGCGGCTGTCGCGGGGCTGGACGATCACGTCATAGGTTTCGGCCACGCCGATGCGGAATTCATCCACCGGCACGGGTTCGACATCATTGCCGTCCGCCTGCACCACCAGCATGTCCAGACCCGGTATGCGGATGTCGAAAAACGTCATGGACGCGGCGTTGACAAAACGCAGCCGCACCCGCTCCCCGGGGCGGAACAGGCCGCACCAGTTCATGTCGGGCGCATGGCCGTTCATCAGGTAGGTGTAGATGATGCCCGTGACATCGGAAATGTCGGTTGCGGCCATGCGCATGCGTGACCATTGCAGCCGGTCCTTCAGCGCCGCGCCCAGACCGCCTGTCGCACGCGCCTCCCGCGGCAGGGACGCCAGCGTGCGCTGGCGGAAGACGTAGTAATCATCCTGCATCTTGAGGTTGCTGATCATGTCCATGGGCGACACGTCGGTCCATTCCGACAGCACGATGACATAATCCCGCGTGCATGCGTTCGGGTCGGGACGGCGCGGATCGATGACGATGGCGCCATACAGCCCCTGTGCTTCCTGCATGCCCGAATGGCTGTGGTACCAGTAAGTACCGCTCTGCTGGACGGGAAAGCGGTAGGTGAAGGTCTCCCCGGGGGGAATGCCGGTAAAACTCAGTCCTGGCACGCCATCCATGCTGGCGGGCAGGCGGATGCCATGCCAGTGGATGGAGGTCTCTTCATCATGCAGCGTATTGGTCACGTTCAGGGTGACGTGATCCCCCTCCCGCCAGCGCAGGATGGGACCGGGCACGGTCCCCCCGATGCACGGCGCGTGCAGGACCTTGTGATCGATTTCAATACGCCTGCGGCCAACACTCAGGTTCCATGTCGCACTGGTGGCGGCAGGGACCATGCCCGGTGCGACGGGACTGGCGGAAGCGGGCAGGGGAAGGGCGGCAAGCAGTCCGCCCGCCCCGCAGCCCGTGACGAAACGGCGACGTGTCAGGCCGTCCCGCGTGCGAGAGGCAGTAAACATAGGGAAAATTCCGGAAACAGGGCAGTCACACCCCACCATCCCGACGGGATGGTGGACATATCATACGCCTGATGGCGCCTGCGCGTTCCGGTATTTGGGGGGGCGCATGGGGGGCAGCCAGTCACCGCCAGCCAGGCGGGCCTGTGGTGGAGACAGGTAGGACTGCATGCCCGCACCGGGCTGTGGAGGCAGCAGGGTTGCCGGTGGGGCGGGCATGTCGGTCGAACTGACATGGACATGGCAGCACGGGTCCTGCTTATGGTGCGTGTGCGCCACGTGGACTGGCGGTGCCGGTGGTGTCCTGCAATGGGGGGCAGCGGTGGCAGTGTGCGGGGGCATCATGACGGCCTGCGCCCGTGCCGTGACAGGAAAGGACGCGACCAGCAGCCCGGTCTGCATCAGCAGCCAGGCCAGCAGGCCAATCCAGATCCGGCCATGTGTCCTGATCATTCAGGGCTCCCACGCACAGGCAAGTCGCATGACAAAACGTGTCTGTATAATACCCATGGGGGGCATAAAGAAAAGCATTTTTCTGTCTGCTGGCGCGGGTGTGACAGGACTGGTACCTGTTTTACGCATGTGTGTGTCAGGGCATGTTCCAACAGGGGCCATGCACATCATGAAGGCATTTCTGGCGAAGCCTGTGGAAACGGCAGCACGCCGGACGTCGGTTTATCAACAACCTGTTTGCAGGTAGGCTTCTAGCGGATCAGCTTGCGCACGATCCCCATCATTTCCTCAATCGCGTCGTCACCGCCATCGTCCATGACGGACTGGCGCACGCAGCCCCTGGCATGGGTGGACAGGATCTGGATGGCGACACCGTCCAGTGCTGATTTCACGGCTGAAATCTGGGTCAGGATATCAACGCAGTACCGGTCGTCCTCGATCATGTTCAGCACGCCGCCCACCTGTCCCTCAATCCGGCGGACACGGTTGACCAGCGCCTTCTTGTGCGGCTGTTCAACCTTTTTGTCCGTGGGGGGCGTGCAATGCGCACATCCTGCCGCGTCGGTCACCGGTTCTTCGTGCTTTGCCATACGCGCCTTCGTCCATTTTGTTCTGGCATGACCATATACCGTACCATAACCCGTCGCGGGTGCCTACGGCGGGGCAGGGATCATATCCGCCCGTCTGGCCTCCAGCGGTTGAGCAGCAGGGAATTGCTGACCACCGATACCGAACTCATGGCCATGGCGGCACCCGCCACGATCGGGTTGAGCAGCCCGAAAGCGGCGAGTGGCAGGCCAAGGATATTGTAGATGAAGGCAAAGAACAGGTTCTGGCGGATCTTGGACAGCGTGGCGCGGGACAGGGAAATGGCATCCAGAACACTGGTCAGTTCGCTTTTCATCAACACGATATCCGCCGTGTCCAGCGCAATGGCCGCACCCGCGCCGATGGCGAAGCCCACATCCGCCGCCGCCAGCGCCGGGGCGTCATTGATCCCGTCCCCCACCATGCCGACCACGCCGCCCCGGTCATGGCATGTCCTGACCGCCTGCGCCTTGTCACCGGGCAGCACGCCCGCAAGGTAATCATCCACGCCTGCCTGTTTCGCAATGAACGCCGCACTGCGCGGGTTGTCGCCTGTCAGCATCATGACCCGGATGCCCGCGTCCTTCAGCGCACTGACGGTCCGTACGGCGTCGGGCCGCAGGCGGTCCATCAGGGCGATATGGCCAATCGGGTGTCCGTCGGCCGTGATGGCGATGACGGTTTTGCCATCCTGCTCCAGCCGGGCTGTCACGGTGTCATCTGACGCCATGCCGTGATCGGCCATGAAACGGGGGGATCCAAGGCAGGCCGGTGCGCCATCCACCATGGCCGTGACACCCATGCCCGGTATGGCGCGGAAATCGGCAACCGGCAGGGCCGCGACGCCCGCCGCCGTGGCATGATCGACAATGGCGCGGGCCAGCGGGTGTTCGGATTCCTGTTCCAGCGCGCGGGCGATCTGAAGCAGCCTGCCGGTGTCCACCCCCGGCGCGGGCACAATGTCACTGACGGTTGGCCTGCCTTCGGTCAGGGTGCCGGTCTTGTCCATGATGATGGTGGTCAGCCTGTGTGCCTGTTCCAGTGCATCCGCATTGCGGAACAGGATGCCGCAGCGCGCCCCCAGTCCCGTGCCCACCATGATGGCCGTGGGCGTTGCAAGCCCCAGCGAGCACGGACACGCAATCACCAGAACGGACACGGCGGAGACAAGGCTCCATGTCGCATCGCCCGTCAGCAGCCAGCCCGCCACGAACGTGACCAGCGCAATGACAAGGACCGTGGGCACGAAGATATTCGATATCCGGTCCACCAGCCGCTGCACGTGCGCTTTTGACCCCTGCGCCTGTTCGACCATTTTCACGATATGCGCCAGCGCCGTGTCATGCCCCACGCCGGTGGCGGTGGCGCGCAGCACGCCATTGGTATTGATGGTGCCCCCGAACACCTGCGCGCCCGCCTGCTTGAATACCGGCAGGCTTTCACCCGTCAGCATGGCCTCGTTGACTTCGGATGTGCCGTCGCGCACCTGCCCATCAACCGGAATGCTTTCGCCGGGACGCACCACGAATGTGTCGCCCACGCGCACATCCGCCACCGGGCGGTCCACCGTCGCGCCATCAACCAGCACATGCGCAAGGCGTGGCTGCAGCTTCAGCAGGCGTTCCAGTCCCGCGCCCGTCCGGTCCCGCGCACGCGCTTCCATGAGCCTGCCCAGAGAGATCAGGGTGATGATCGCAACGCTGGCCTCGAAATACACAGGCTGGTGGAGGTGGGCGATCACGACAATGGCGCTGAAGACATATGCGATGGTGGTTCCCATCACGACCAGCACATCCATGTTGGCGCCGCCGCCGCGCACGGCGTTCCACGCGCGCTGGTACAGATGGCGCGCACCGTAAAACTGCACCACACCCGCCAGCACAAGCTGCAGCCAGCCGGGCATCATGTCCATGGCGCCAAAGGGCATTAGCGCCATCTGCACCAGAAATGGCAGGGACAGGACCAGCAGCAGCACGAAATGGGCGCGTTCCGCCTGCCATGCGGCAAGGCGCCGGGCGTGCGCGTCATCCGGCGTGCCGTCATCCACCCGTGCTGCGCCGAAACCGGCTTTTTCAATACGGGCGATGAAGGTGTCCGCATCCGCAATGCCGGGCACGAACACGATATGCGCCCGTTCGGTGGCAAGGTTCACGCTGGCCTGTGTCAGGGGCAGGCGGTTGAGAATCTTTTCAATCCGCGCCGCGCATGCTGCGCACGACATGCCGGTAATGGACAGGTCCACGCTGGTTTCATCCACCGTGAAGCCGGCCTTGCGGATGGCGGTGACAACGGCGCCGATCGTGGCGGCAGGCGTATCAGGCGCCACCTGCACGCGCCCGGTGGCGAAATTGACGCTGGCGTGCACGCCATCCTGACGGTTGAGGATCTTTTCAATACGCGCGGCGCAGGCGGCGCATGACATGCCGCCCACGGGAAAGCTCATGGTCTGGGACACTGCGGCGCTCCTTCGCGTATTTCCTCCTGATTTATACCCCCCAGTGGTATTTTCAAGGTGCGGAGGCAGCCTGTGCGCAGTTGTGATCAGGCATGCAGTCCCGGCGCTTCCTGTCCGGTGTTCGCGACATATTCACTGTACCCGCCATCATACTGGTGGATCCCATCGGGGGTCAGTTCCAGCACCCGGTTGGATAGCGCGGACAGGAAATGCCGGTCGTGCGAGACGAACAGCATCGTGCCCTCGTACCGGGCCAGCGCGGTGATCAGCATTTCCTTGGTTGCGATGTCCAGATGGTTGGTCGGTTCATCCAGCACCAGGAAATTCGGCGGGTCAAACAGCATCAGCGCCATGACCAGCCGCGCCTTTTCCCCGCCTGACAGCACGCGGCAGCTTTTGTCCACCTCATCACCGGAAAAGCCGAAGCTGCCCGCCAGCGCGCGCAGCGATCCCTGACTGGCCAGCGGGAAGGCGTCATCCAGTGTTTCGAACACCGTGCGGCCTTCATCCAGCAGGTCCATGGCGTGCTGGGCGAAATAGCCCATTTTGACACTGCCCCCCAGTGTCACCGTGCCCGCGTCAGGCTGCGTGGTGCCGGTTACCAGCTTGAGCAGCGTGGACTTGCCCGCGCCATTGACGCCAAGGACACAGCACCGTTCCCGTCGTCGGATCAGCAGGTCAAGGTTGTGGTAGATGACGCGTTCGCCATACCGCTTGTCCACGCCGCGCAGCCTAACCACGTCCTCGCCCGATCGTGGGGCGGGCGGGAATTCGAAGCTGACCGCCTGCCGACGCTTGGGTGGTTCGACGCGGTCGATCTTTTCCAGCTTCTTCACACGGCTCTGCACCTGCGCGGCGTGGGATGCGCGGGCCTTGAAGCGTTCGATGAAACTGATTTCCTTGGCCAGTGCCGCCTGCTGGCGGTCAAACTGGGCCTGCTGCTGCTTTTCATTCTGGGCGCGCTGCTGTTCATAGAACTCGTAATCGCCGGAAAAGCTGGTCAGGCTGCCGCCATCAATCTCGATCACCTTGTTGATGACGCGGTTCATGAAAGCCCGGTCATGCGATGTCATGAGCAGCGCGCCGTCATAGCCCGACAGGAACTGTTCCAGCCAGATCAGGCTTTCCAGGTCGAGATGGTTGCTGGGTTCATCCAGCAGCATGACATCGGGCCGCATGAGCAGGATGCGCGCAAGCGCCACGCGCATTTTCCATCCGCCCGAAAGTCGGCCCACGTCGCCATCCATCATGTCCTGACTGAAGCCAAGGCCGTGCAGCACCTCGCGCGCCTTGCTGTCCAGCGCATAACCGCCCAGTTCCTCAAAACGGGCCTGCACCTCGCCAAAGCGTTCAAGGATGCTGTCCAGCTGGTCCATCTGTCCGGGGTCGGCCAGGGCTGCTTCCAGCACCGCCAGTTCGGCTGCGACTTTGGACACCGCGCCCGCGCCATCCATGACTTCGGCCACGGCGCTGCGGCCGGACATTTCACCGACATCCTGGCTGAAAAAGCCGATGGTGGCCCCGCGATCAATCAGGATGTTGCCTTCGTCGGGTTCGTCCTGCCCGGTGATCATGCGGAACAGGGTGGTCTTGCCCGCGCCGTTCGGGCCGACCAGACCAATCTTCTCCCCCTTCTGTAACGCAGCCGAAGCTTCGATAAAGACCAGGCGCTGGCCATTATGCCTGGTAATGCTGTCAAGACGAATCATGGGACCTCGGGGCGGATGGGAATGCCCGCGCACTTAATACGAACGTGCACGCAGCGTAAACCATCGCCCGGACCATGCGGGAAGCGGGAAACAGCCGGGGCGGGTGATGCGGCATGATGGCGGGCCCGTGCCATGCCGCCCTGCCCGCCTGTTACGATGCAGGCGGGCTTCCGGCGTTGGCATAGGCATATTTCCCGCCCCGCAGCAGGGCGCGCTGATAGGCGGGACGGTCATGGATGCGGCGCAGGAATGCCCCGACATGCGGCCGGTTGTCCGTGGCCCTGGCGCGGGCGGCGGCGGCCTCCAGCGGGAAGCTCATCTGGATGTCGGCTGCGGTAAAGTCATTGCCCGCGAACCATTCACTTTCCGACAGACTGCGTTCCCAGTAATCCATATGCAGCTTCACCTGCGGGTTGATGACCGTCCGCTGCGCCCCACATGCGATCAGGAAGGCGAACGGGCGCAGCGGCAGGGGCGCGCGCTTTGGCAACAGCCCGAAGATCAGCTTGAGCAGCAGCGGCGGCATGGCGGAGCCTTCCGCGTAATGCAGCCAGTATATGAAGCGGATGTATTCCGGCGTGCCGCGCGCGGGCGCCAGTCGGCCGTTGCCGTATTTATCAATGATGTATTCGATGATCGCCCCGCTTTCGGCCAGCGTCACGTTCCCGTCCGTATCCGTTATGACAGGCGCCTTGCCCAGCGGGTGAATGGTCCGCAGGGATTTGGGGGCCATCATGGTTTTGGGGTCGCGTCTGTAAAACCGGATATCGTAGGGGATTTCCAGTTCTTCCAGCAGCCACAGGATTCTTTGTGAACGTGAATTGTCCAGATGATGCACGGTAATCATGGTGCGCGATCCTTCCCGGTTGGCAGGGGGACCCGCCCGTTGCCGCCTGTCGTGACAGGCGGGCGGTGGCACGGGTGTGGCGTGCCGGTCAGGGCGGTGTCGATGACCTGCTAAAGGGGGCGATCACGGCTTTGGTTCCGCATGTTGTCCTGTGATGGACGGAATATGGACATGCCGGCTGTCAGGAACATGCCCATGTCACGGACAGTATGCGGGACATGGGCATGATGCGTCAGGCCCCGTGGTCCATCTGGTTGCGGAGGTAGGCGGCAAGGACGACCGCCTCGTTATGCTGCGTATCCCGCGCGCCGTACAGCAGGGTGACGGTACCGGCGCGGACCATGTCCAGCAACTGCTTCACAGGCTGGGGATTGGCCTGCAGTTCCGCAATGTAGCGGTTCTGGAATTCGGCCCACCGTGCCGGGTCGTGACCGAACCACTGGCGCAGTCCGGTGCCGGGGGCGATGTCCTTCAGCCATAGCGTCAGGCTGGCGCGGTCCCGGCTGACCCCACGGGGCCAAAGGCGATCCACCAGCACGCGGCTGCCATCATCCGGTTCAGGCGGGTCATAGACCCGCCTGACATGAATGTCAGCCATCAGGCTGATCCGGGCAGCGCGGCATCCGCCGCCGAACCGAAGAACTCGTACCGGATATGGCTTTCGGGCACGCCACCCGCCTTCAGCGTTGCAACGGTATCGCGCATGAAGCCGTCGGGACCGCAGATGTAATAGGTCGCAGCCCTGTCGATTTCCTGCGTCAGCCATGCCGGTGTCATGCGGCCTGCATGAACGGTGACATTCGCGGCATCCTGTGCCGCCTGCGGTGTGGTGCGGCTGTAGAATATGTCGGCGCGCAGCAGGCCCCTTGCCGCAAGGTCGCGGATGGAGGGGCCAAAGGCTTCCGTTCCGGGCGTGCGGGTTGTGTGGATGTAACGCACGTCCCTGGCCGTACCCGCATCCAGCGCGCCCAGCATGGACATGAAGGGCGTCAGACCGACACCCGCGCTGAGGAACACGATGGATGCGGGGACCGGGTTGCCCAGCGTGAAGCCACCCGCCGGGGCAGAGACCTGCAGCACCGTGCCTTCCTTCACGCTGTCATGCAGCCAGTCGGAGACCACGCCATTGTCGATGCGGCGGACGCTTATGCGGTAGGAGTGTGAACCGGGTGCGGAGGAAATGCTGTAATTGCGCCGTTCCGGGCCATATCCCGGCACGTCAAGACGGAAGCTGAGATACTGTCCCGGCACATGTCGCATGACGGGTTTGCCATCTTCGGGCGTCAGTTCAAACGACGTGACGGTTTCACTTTCCACCACGCGGCGGCTGACGCGGAAGGGGCGCCAGCCAACCCATCCGCCCGGGGCCGCGGCATGGGCCACGTAAATCTGTTCCTCGCGCCCGATCAGGATTTCAGCGAGGAACCAGTAGGCCTTGCCCCATGCGTCCATGATCTCGGGTGTTGCGGCATCCCCCAGCACCTGCGCGATGGCGCCCAGCAGGGCATCCGCAACATACGGGTAGTGTTCAGGCAGGATGTTCAGGCCGACATGCTTTTCCGCAATGCGTTCGACCGCACCGGCCATGGCGCCAAGGTTGTCGATGTTCCGGGCATAGGCCAGCACCGCAAGCGCCAGCGCCCTTGGCTGTTCTCCGTCTTTCTGGTGCGACATATTGAACAGGTCACGAATGTCCGGATTGGCCAGCAGCCGACGGTACATTTCCGTCGTGATCGCCATGCCGTGCGCCTCCAGCGCGGGGACACAGGCCTTGATGATGCTGCGGGTCTTGTCATCCAGTGGGGACGCCATTCTTGGTTTCCTTTAAAGATATATAATTTATGAACCTTATTGATGCCCATAAAGATGTCAACAATGTATATCTTTAAGAAGGTGTATATCCCTTATGCATGGTCCGTACTATGAAAGCCCCTCTGGCAGACTGAAAGCAGACTGCCTTATAATTGACACTGAGACTAAATCGCATAACATGCGCGCATTATTGGAGTGTGCCGTATGCGTTACGTATCCGTTCTGTCATGTGTCTGGCTTGCGGCGCTTGCGCCTGTCCCGGCGGCATGGGCGATGGAGCCTGTGCACCTGGAGGTGAAGGACCATCATTTCACCCCCGACCATATTACGGTCCCCGCCGGGCAGCGCTTCCTGATCACCCTTGATAATCATGATGACACGACGGACGAATTTGAAAGCTACGACCTGAAATTCGAAAAAATCGTGGTGTCCGGCGGGACGATTACCGTGCATGCGGGGCCGCTGCATCCCGGGACTTACAAATTTTTCGATGACTACCATCCCGATCAGGCGACGGGTACCGTTACCGTGACACAGGAGCCCTGACCATGCTGGGAAGTCTGCTGATCGTATTCCGTGAGGTCATGGAAGCGGGACTGATTATCGGTATCGTGCTGGCGGCGACGCAGGGCATTCCGGGGCGCGGGCGCTGGGTTGCCGGCGGCATTGCGGCGGGTGTCGCGGGGGCAGCGATTGTGGCGGTGTTTGCCGGCAGCCTGTCTGCCGCGCTGTCGGGCAATGGGCAGGACGTGTTTTCCGCCACCATCCTGTGTATCGCGGTGCTCATGCTGGGCTGGCATACGGTGTGGATGACCCGCCATGGCCGTGAAATGGCAGGCGACATGAAAACGCTGGGGGCGGAGGTCGTATCCGGCGAACGCTCGCTTGCCGCCATGGCCGTTGTCGTGGCGGTGGCCGTGCTGCGCGAAGGGGTGGAGGTTGTCCTGTTCCTGTATGGCATTGCGGTCTCGACGCATTCCGGGCCTGTGGCCATGCTGACGGGCGGGGCGCTGGGCATTGTGGCGGGAGCGGCGCTGTCGTGGCTGCTGTACCGGGGCTTGATCGTCATTCCGCTCAGTCGCCTGTTCGGGGTGACGGGACTGCTGATCGCCTTTCTGGCCGCGGGCATGGCCAGTCAGGCGGCGGGCCTGCTGGCGGGCGATGATCTGATTCCCGCCTTTGGTTACGAGGTATGGGATACGTCGTGGCTGCTGTCCGATGGCAGCATGGTCGGACGCGCGGCCAAGGCGCTGCTGGGCTATTCCGACCGGCCCATGGGGGTGCAGGTCATGACGTGGGTGGTGACGCTGGCGGTCATGATCACCGCGACCCGGCTGGTGCGTGGGCGGCCTGCGGCACGGGCCTGATGGCTGGCGGGTCTAATCCCGCAGGGCAAGGCGGCCGATGGCGGGGTCATCGGTAAAGAAGCCGTCAAGGCCCATGTCCAGGTAACGCCGGATTTCCGCGATTGATCCCTGCGGGTTGCGGGCATTGTCTCCCGCGTCATTGCGCAGCTGCGCAGGCAGGAAGCGATTTTCGGGACGGAAAGTGTAGGAATGCACCAGCAGGCCCGCACGATGCGCGTCATCAATCAGTGATGTGGGCGTACCCCACGCGCCATCTGCGTCACGCGGTATGATGTCCGTATTGGACGGGCCAATGACATCCGCATAATCGCGCACGCGCTGTAAGCCGCCGGGGGTCATGAGGTCGCCAAAAGCCAGCGGAGTGGCGGTGCCCATCGTATCGGGGACATGTTCCGTCCGTTCCCCCATGAGCAGCATGAGACGCGCCTGCGGGTTGATGGCCTGAACCTGCCCGCGCAGCCTGCGCAGCGGGGTGATTTCGAAGGACTGGACCTCCAGCGGGCAGTACCGGGTATATTCATGGGCCGCGATGGTGCGCAGGAACGTCTCTTCGGGCGTAAATCCAAGCTGGCGGAAGTGCGTGGCGTTCTTGATTTCGGGGATCAGCCCGACCACGCGACCGCATGTCGCCGCTTCGGCCGCGACGAAATCGATGATTTCCTGAAATGTGGGAATGTCAAAATGCCCGTCATAGCGCGTATTGGCCGTGCGGATGGCGGGCAGGCGTTCACGCGCGCGCAGGGTCCTGAGCTCGGCCAGGGTAAAATCCGTGGTGAACCAGCCGGTCCGGATAACGCCATCAATGGTCTGTGTGCGCAGGCGTGTGGCGTATTCGGGGCGGGTGGCGACATCGGTGGTGTCTGTAATCAGGCTTTCGTGGCGGGCGACCAGAACGCCATCGCGTGTGGGGACAAGGTCGGGTTCGACATAATCGGCTCCGTCCGCGATTGCCCGGGCATAGGCTGCCAGCGT
>Ga0157365_10000973_pt1 | contig 12019 bp, 9 predicted proteins | sample AttsexASBM3_FD_111478 | JGI IMG/M metagenome (GOLD analysis project Ga0157365, IMG submission 111478) | Fungus gardens microbial communities from leaf cutter ant in Ribeirão Preto, State of São Paulo, Brazil - Atta sexdens ASBM3 | ecosystem: Host-associated > Fungi > Mycelium > Unclassified ... | reverse complement strand
CAGACCAAGCCACGACGGACGGCAGCTGAAACGGCCCTTGTCCGTGCGGCCATGGCGCGTGGGCTGCCCGTTCTGGGCATATGTGGCGGCATGCAGCTTCTGGCTGTGGTGCTGGGTGGAAAGCTGGTGCAGCATATTCCCGACACCTATCCTACGGCCCTTGCGCATGAACAGCCCAATCCGCGTGATGAGGCCGGGCACATGGTGGATGTGATCGCAGGCACGCATCTGGCGCGTCTGGTGGGGTGTGGGCGGCTGGCGGTGAATTCGTCCCATCATCAGGCGGTGGCGGATGCAGGACGTGCGGTGATCTGTGCTACAGCGCCTGATGGGGTTGTCGAGGCCATTGAACTGCCAGGCCATCCATTTTGCATCGGGGTGCAGTGGCATCCGGAATTTGGCATATCGGCAGGGGACCGTCTCCTGTTCGAAGGGTTGATCGACGCTGCGAGGCAGATACGAATATGACACAGGACCATTCCCCATCCAACGCACCGGAACGGGGCGACCGTATTGCCAAATGGCTGGCCCGTTCGGGCGTGGCCAGCCGTCGCGACGCGGAACGCATGATTGCCGAAGGCCGGGTCAGGCTGAACAGCGCGGTTGTCACCCACCCGGCCACGTTCGTGGATGCGGGCGATATCGTTCAGGTCGACAACACCGTGGTCAGTGCGCCTGACCGCACGCGGCTGTGGCGCTATCACAAGCCCGATGGCCTGGTGACAACCCATCGCGATCCCGAAGGTCGCCCGACGGTGTTCGAGTCCCTGCCACCGGCCATGCCGCGCGTCATAAGCGTGGGACGGCTGGATCTGAACAGTGAGGGGCTGCTGCTGCTGACCAATGATGGCGAACTGGCCCGCAGGCTGGAACTGCCCAGCAATGGCTGGATACGCCGGTACCGCGTACGTGTGTTCGGGGTGGTGGACGAACGGATGCTGGCATCCCTTGCTCATGGCAGTGAATTCGAGGGCGTGCGCTATGGCCCGATCGAAGCACAGCTGGATTCGGTCAAGGGGGACAATGCATGGCTGACCGTTTCATTGCGTGAGGGCAAGAACCGCGAGGTCCGCAAGGTCATGCAGGGACTGAACCTGCATGTCAGCCGCCTGATCCGCACGTCGTATGGTCCTTTCCAGCTTGGCACCCTCAAGCGCGGCGAACTGGAAGAAGTCACCGGCAAGGTCATTCGTGAACAGGTGCCCGGGCTTCCGTCCGCTACGTCACAGCGCAGGGCGTAATGCGGATCATTGCGGGTGACTGTCGTGGGCGCACCCTGCGCGCGCCGCCGGGACAGACCACGCGTCCGACGGCGGACCGTGTAAGGCAGGCGCTGTTTGACACGCTGGCCCATGCGCCATGGGCGGGGGTGGACATCATGCGTGGCGCGCGCGTCATGGATGGATTCGCCGGCACGGGTGCGCTGGGGCTGGAAGCCCTGTCCCGTGGGGCTGCCAGCGCCGTGTTTGTGGAACGCGATCGTGCCGCCCTGCGGACCCTGCGTGAAAATGTCGCGACCTGTGGCATGGGTGATCGCGCCGTGATCCGCGCGCTGGACATGCTGCGCCTGCCACCACGTGGGGTGGCGGGGCCGGTGGACATGGTTTTCCTTGATCCACCCTATAACCAGGACCTGCCTGTCCGGGCGCTGTCGGTGCTGGACCGTGGGGGCTGGCTGCACCCGACAACGCTGGTGGTGGTGGAAACGGCTGCGGCGGAACCTGCGCCTGTCGCTGCCGACCGGCTGCTGCTGGAACGCAGGCATGGGGCCGCGTGCCTGTATGCGTGGCGGCATGGTGTGGATGACGCGACATGATTGATTGCCGTATTTTCGCCAGCGGCCTTCTGTCTATGGGGCGGACGGGGTTATAGTTGGATCGTTTGACGGAAATGACAGGCATGGAGTGTAGTGTACTGGCTGTTTCCCTTGTGCGTTTGGTCCCTGATGGCATCCCCATGCCGGGACTTATGATCAGGATATGGATTTTTGGCGATTTTCAGCCGTTTTGTCCCTGACTCGCTGTCCTCCGGCCCGGTACGGTCGCGCCTGCGCGACCGGTTGACCGAAGCGGGAGGGCTGGGGTTGTGGAGTCTGGCGCTGTGTTTCGCCATTGCGTTGTGGAGTTATGATCCACGCGATCCATCAGCCAATACGTCCAGCGCCCAGCCCCCGGCCAACCTGCTCGGGCGGCCGGGCGCGTACATGGCTGATTTCATGCTCCAGAATTTCGGGATCGTGGATGTGCTGGCCATTTTCTGCCTGCTGGCATGGGGATGGCGGCTGATCCGGCATCACGGGCTGACATCGGCGCTGCTGCGTCTTATCGCGCTGGTCTGCGGGCTGCCGGTCATCGCGGCTGACATCGCTGCCGTGCCGCTGCTGCTGCCTGCGCTTCATGCCCCGCTGTGGCCCACGCAGGCGGGACCGGGCGGGGCTGTCGGCCTGTCGGTGGCGCATATGTCCGTTCAGGCGGCCACCGTGTTCGTGGGGCGTGGGGGGCCGCTTGTCGTCTGGCTGCTGGGGCTGGTGCTCGGCGGCCTGCTGCTGCTGCTGGCCCTTGCGCTGTCCCTGTCCGAATGGCGGGGCATTGGCCGGGGGATCCGGGTCCTGCTGCGCCAGCCCATGGTGCTGGCCATCTGGTTGCGACGCGTAACGGGGGACAGGGCGCAGGCGCGGGATATGCCGGACACGGTTCCGTATCCCGACATGCCGCAGCGGGCCAGCTCCACGGCGTCTCCGGCTTCTGGCGCAAGGCATGATGTGGCTGGGGCCTCGCCTTTCCAGACGCCGCTTACGGATACGGGCAGCCGCGCGATGCAGGCGGACCCGGGTGTGTCCACGGGGCAATCCGTGCCTGGCACGGGCATCATGCCGGTGGCCGATCCCAAGACGGCGGTGGCCGCCGGGCCGAAGGCCATGCCCGCACCGGTCAAAAAGCCGGAAACGGCCGTGCGCCCCGCAGCGCTGGGCGGCCGTAAGGCGGACGGGAGCAAACCCGCGCAGGTTTCGTTGCAGACCAGCTGGATGCACCCGCCGGGCATGGACGAGGAAATTACCCAGCCCCTGCTGACGGGCGGGTCCTCGCCCGCATCGGACCGGTTGCCATGGCATGAGGAGACCGGGGGGCAGGAGACGGCGCCCATTATTCCGTCGCTCCCGGATGACCTGCCAGCTGCTGCAAAGGAACCTGCGCGCCCGAACCTGCTGTCGCGCTTTTTTTCGGGTACAGGCCGCGCGGCGGAAGAACCGGCGGCGGACGGCCCGGACTATGCCACCGCAACGCCCGTGGCCCCGGTGGAAGATGCCTATACACCCCCGCCGCAACCGGAATGGCAGTTTCCATCGCTGTCGCTGCTCAAGCCCCCGCCATCGGCTGAAGCGACCAAGCCGACCGAGGAACTGCTGCATGCCAATGCCACGCAGCTTGTGACCGTGCTGTCGGAATACGGGGTGCAGGGCGAAATCGTCGCCTATCACGCAGGCCCGGTGGTCACGCTGTATGAACTCCAGCCAGCCCCCGGCATCCGTGCCGCGCGCGTGATTGGCCTGGCGGATGACGTGGCGCGTTCCCTGTCGGTGCTCAGTGTGCGTATCGCCACTGTGCCGGGCCGTAACGTGATCGGGATCGAGGTGCCCAATACACGGCGTGAAACGGTCTATTTCTCCGAACTGCTCATGGATCCGCAATGGGGGCATTCGCGTGCGCGTCTGAACCTGGCGCTGGGCAAGGATATTGCAGGCGAGTCGGTTTACAGCGACCTTGCCGCCATGCCGCACCTGCTGATCGCGGGCACCACCGGGTCGGGCAAGTCGGTGGGCGTGAATTCCATGATCCTGTCGCTGCTGTACCGTCTTTCGCCCGAGCAGTGCCGCCTGATCCTGATTGACCCCAAGATCCTTGAACTGTCGATTTATGAGGGGATTCCCCACCTCATGACGCCGGTGGTCACGGAACCCGCCAAGGCGGTTGCGGCCCTTAAATGGGCCGTGCGTGAAATGGATCGCCGGTACCGTGGCATGGCGCACCTGCAGGTGCGCAATATCGCAAGCTACAACGAACGCGTGGCCGAAGCGCGGGCGCGTGGTGAAATCGTGACCCGGCGCGTCCAGACCGGTTATGACCCCGAAACCGGCAAGCCCACGTTCGAAGAACAGCAGCTTGCCCTCGATTCCCTGCCATATCTCGTGATCGTGGTGGACGAGATGGCCGATCTCATGATCGTGGCGGGCAAGGAAATCGAAGCCCTGCTGCAGCGTCTGGCGCAGAAGGCGCGGGCTGCGGGCATTCATCTGATCCTTGCCACCCAGCGCCCGTCGGTGGATGTGATTACCGGCACCATCAAGGCGAACTTTCCGACCCGTATTTCCTTTCAGGTCATAAGCAAGTTCGACAGCCGCACCATCCTGGGCGAGCAGGGGGCCGAACAGCTACTGGGGCGTGGTGACATGCTGTTCATGCAGGCCGGTGGCCGGATCACGCGCGTGCATGGGCCGTTCGTGGATGATAATGAGGTGGAGGCCGTCGTCGCCTTCCTGCGCACGCAGGGTGAGCCGATCTATGATGATGACGTCATTTCCCCGCAGGAAGAGGACAGCTCCGGCAAACCCTTCGCAGCCCCCGCTGGCGGGGCGGAGGAAGATGGCCTGTTCGCGCAGGCGGTCGAGGTCGTGGCGCGCGAAGGCAAGGCGTCCACATCCTTCATCCAGCGTCACCTGTCGATTGGCTATAACCGTGCCGCCAAGATCATCGAACAGATGGAAAAGGAAGGACTGGTCAGCGAGGCCAACCATGTCGGTCGCCGCGAAGTCCTGATGCGCCGCCCGACGGAAGACGAATGAAGCCCCACGCCATGCCCCGTGCGGTGAAACAGCCCTCCGCCGCCCTGCCGTTTACGGTTCTGTACCGTGACAGCCGGCTGGTCGTGCTGGACAAGCCGCCGGGCCTGCCGGCCCATCCGGGCAGGGACGGGGGCAAAAGCGTCGAGGACTGGTTTCCCGCACTGTCGCGGCATCGCAACGGCCCGTGGCTGGCGCACCGGCTGGACCGGGATACATCGGGCTGTCTGGTGGTGGCCCTGCGCAAGCAGGCGCTGGTGGCGGTACAGGCGTGTCTGGCGGCCGGTAAGGCGCGCAAGACCTACTGGGCCATCGTGCAGGGCGCGCCTGATGCGGCGCAGGGGGTGATCGACGTCCCGCTTGCGCGGGTGGAACACGACAGGCAGTGGCGGATGCAGCCTGTGAAAACCGGCGGCCAGCCCGCCCGGACGCGCTGGCGTGTGCTGGGAACGGGTCATGATGGCGCGGGGCAGCTCATAAGCTGGCTGGAACTGGTGCTGGAAACCGGGCGGACCCATCAGGCGCGTGCGCATTGCGCTGCGATCGGGTGTCCCATACGTGGGGATACGCGCTATGGCGCCCGGGACGCGGGGGCGCTACACCTGATGAGCCGGAGCATCCACTTACCCCTGGATGTGCCCGTGCACGCCACGGCCATGCCACCGGAGCATATGCGCCGTATCATGGAACAGGCTGGCTGGACCGCGCCGCCTGACAATGTGGAAAAGGAAGCAGCACGGTGTTCGCCCACACATTGACGCAGGAACTGCTGCGCGTTCTGGAACGACCGGACCTGCGCGTTATTGCGGGCGAGCGGCAGATCGCGCTGGACCCGGCGCTGGAGCTGCCGTTCCGTGTCCAGCCCACGGGCGCCATCGTGCTGGGGTTGCCTGCACAGGGACAGCAGGAGGAAACGGCCTTTTTCCTGCGCCATGCACTGGAACTCGCCCCCCTGCTGGACATCGCGCCGCACAGGGCGCTGTGCGCTGCTTTCTGTGCCGCGCGCACGGCGGCCCTGTTCTGGTATCTTGATACCGGTCGGTCGGATGCGGATGCGCCCGCGGCATGGGTGCCGCAGATGGCGCAGGCGCAGGTGCCCCCGCCATCCGCCCTGCGACAGATATGGCAGGCCCTTGCCCCGCTTCAGCCTGATGTGCCGCGACAGTCCGGCACCGATCCGTTTGCCGCGCTGCATGATGCGTTACGTGGCCTGTGGCCCATACTGGGACCAACCGAAAGCCTGATGGCTACGGGCGGCGATGCCCGCCTGGCCGTGGACCCGGCAACGGGCCTGAACCATTACGGCTGTTCGCACCGGCCCCGGCCATGGGCCATTACCTTTGCCTCATCCACGGCATCATCACTGTCCGAACGGGGGTTCGCGGGGGCGGAGACGGCGCGGCTGTCCCTGCTGGCCGGTGCACTGCATGGACGCGGGGACGCGGCGGCCTGCGCGCTGGATACGGACATACAGGCCCATATCGCAGCGCATTTCGGCCTTGTGGCGGGGGAAGGGGTCGTGCTGGCCCCCTCCGGCACGGACTGCGAACTGTATGCGCTGGCCCTTGCATCCCTTGCACCGGGTGGACGGCCCGTCAGCAATATCGTGCTTGCGCCTGAGGAAACCGGCAGCGGCGTCCCGCTGGCTGCCATGGGGTGTCATTTCGCCAATGACACCGCCCTTGGCCATGGTGTGACGCGGGGCGCGCCGATTGCGGGATTCCCCACCGATACGCTGGTGGTGAACGTGCCGATGCGCGATGCGGAGGGGCATGTCCGCCCGGTAGCGGAGGTGGATGCCGAAACCTGCCGCCTGACCCATGACATGCGTGCCGCGGGGCGGCATGTGCTGCTGCACCGGCTGGACCTGTCCAAGACCGGGCTGCTGGCGCCGGGGCTTCCGGCGCTGGAACGGGCCTGTGCACCAATGGACGGGACGGGGGATGGTCCGGACGTGGTGGTGGATGCCTGCCAGGCCCGGCTGGACCCGCTGCGGGTCCGCGACTATCTGGACAGGGGCTGGATGGTCATGGTCACGGGGTCCAAGTTCTTTACCGGCCCGCCGTTCTGCGGGGCGCTGCTATTGCCTACAGGCGTGCGTCGCAGGCTGGATGGTCCCCGTTCCGTGCCCGTGGGGCTGGAGGATTACAGCTATCGGCATGCCTGGCCACGGGGCGGGGCGGTGGCTGGTCTGCCTGCGGGGCATAATATCGGGCTGATCCTGCGCTGGTGCGCGGCACTGGCGGAAATGGCCGCGTTCAGTCGTATTCCCCGTGTGACGGTTCATGACCGGCTGCGTGATTTCCTGTCCGCGGTCTCGGCCCGGATCATGGCGGAACCGGCACTGGAACTCCTGCCCCCCGTCCGGCCTGACCGCACGCCGATGGAAGGGGCATGGGATACCCTGCCGACCATCATGTGTTTTTTCGTGCGTGCGCCCGACAGTGACGGGGAAGGTTTTCATCCACTGGCGCTGACGGATGCGCGGCGGCTTTATGCGTGGCTCAACACCGACCTGTCGGGCCTTATCCCGCCCGATGATCCCGACGTGGCCCTTGCGTGCCTGCTGTGTCATGTAGGCCAGCCCGTGCCGCTGGCGCATCCCGGCCTGCCCGGTATGGTCGCGGGGGCATTGCGTATTTCCGCGGGCGCCCGGCTTGTAGCAGGGGAGCCGTCGCATGACGGCATGGATCCGACCGAACGCCTGCGCCGTGAAGTGCGTAACGTGGGACGGATCGTGGACAAGATCAACCTGATCCTGCGGCACTGGTCGCGGCTGAGCATGGCCGCGCCGGTACAGACCTATCTGCCCCATGGCTGGCAGGCGCGCGCCATCCTGCCAGCCTGAGTTTTCACGACTTTCCCGTTCAATGGATGTCCAGCGTGACCATACAGAAAAATCACAGCAATTTCCTTGATACCCCCCAGTTGCAGAAAGGGGTGACCCGATTCTGGCTGATCCGTCACGCACTGGTGGAACAGAATGCCCGCATGCGGCTGTATGGCGCGATGGACGTGCCCCTGTGTCCCGACAGCCTTGTGGCCCAGCGCTGGATGTATGAAGCACTGGCCCGTCGCCTGCCGCATCCGGCGTTGTGGTTCACCTCACCACTGTCACGCACCCACCAGACGGCGCGCGCCATCCAGCAGGCGGGCTATGGCCCGCATGAATGGCAGGTCGAGCCGGACCTGACCGAACAGTCCATGGGGGAATGGCATGGCATTACCCACGATACCCTGCCCGAAAGGCTGAGCCTGCCCGCGCACCCGTTCTGGTCCGTCAGTGCCACGGAACTGCCGCCGGAGGGAGAAAGCATGGTGCAGGTCTGTGCCCGGGTCGGCGCGTGCCTGGACCGTCTGGCGGCGGAACATGCGGGGCAGGACATGGTGGTGGTCAGTCATGGCGGGGCCATTCGCGCCGCCCTTGCGCATGCCCTGCGTATCCATGCGGAAACGGCGTTGCATTTTTCCGTGCAGAACCTGGCGCTAAGCGTGATCGAGCGCCTGCCGGAGGGGTGGCGGATCGTCACGGTCAACGAATTGCCCATGCCCCTGCCCGCATCAGCGCAGGATGGGTACGAAGAAATGGCCGTGACCTCGCCGGCTATTGCGGCGACCGGACGGGCGTGAGGGCCATGCAGGTCCCTATGCCCCGCCCGGTCGGTGATCACGGCATGGTCATGCGCGACCCGGCGGAGAAATGAAGCACGGCCCATGCCGCGGCGTGATCCGGCATGGGCCGTGGAACTGTCAGCGCTGGTCCGTGCGCAGCATGCAGGTCAGGACACAGGACTCGCCTGCCTGTGTGGTTCTGTGGCGTAGATCGTCCGAGGCGGCCATCCCCGCTACAATGGCAGCGGTGGCAAGAACAAGCGTGAGCGTATGCATCACCTTACTCCCATGAAGGTCACCCATGCCCGGGTGGTTGCATGACCCGGGATGGGATGGGCCAGTTGCGGTCTGCCAGAAGGGCAGTAGGGGGAATTCGCCCCCACTGCCACTTATGTGAAACGATATTGTCAGGCGGGAGTTGTGCCGATCCACAAAAAAATGGACGACGGCGGACATATCGGGACTGAAGGGGACCGCGACCGGATGCGCATGACACGTTCACGTCCCCTGCCGGGGCATTTCATGGATATCGCGATGGAGGAAGCCCGTGCCGCGGCCCGGCGTGGGGAAGTCCCGGTGGGCGCTGCCCTGTCGGGGCCGGACGGGCGGCTGCTGGCGCGCGCGGGCAACCGGGTGGAAGAATGGGGCGACCCGTCCGCCCATGCGGAAATGCTGGTCATGCGGACGGCAGGCATGCAGCGCGTGGGCCTGCGCCTTGCCGGCTGCACGTTGTATGTCACGCTGGAGCCATGCCCGATGTGCGCTGCCGCGGCCACGCATTTCCGGGTCGGCCGGATCGTGTTCGGGGCCTATGACCCGAAGGGGGGCGGGGTGGAACATGGTCCACGCCTGTTTGCGCAGCCACGCTGCCTGCATCGCCCCGAAACCGTGGGCGGCGTGCGCGAGCGCGAGGCGGGGCAGCTGCTGAGGGAGTTTTTCCAGCGGCTGCGCGTCTAACCTATTTGTCATGCAACGGTATAACACGGGTCGGCTGTCTTGCGGCACAATGCAGGCAATGGGACTGTAAGCCCCGGCGGTCGGTCCCGTCCGTCGTTTTGAGATTTCAGCAGGACAACCATGTTCAGGGATGCCATGTCAGACGTATTGCGGTCGAACGCCCTTTCCCCCAGCCGGTTCCGGAACCGGATGCTGGCAACACTCGTCGCCAGCACCGTAGCGGGGGCGGGTCTGCTCTCGGCTCCTCTGGCGCGTGCGGAAGACAGTGGGGTCATCCATCCTGATACCCAGATCCAGCAGCTTCCGAATTTCGTGAACCTGGTCAAGCAGGTCAAACCTGCCGTTGTCTCCATCACGGCGCGGATCAAGGATGCCGATACGGGCGAGGATGGTGGCCCGGGTGGCATGCCCGGCGGTTTTCCGTTCCCCTTTCCCTTCCAGATGATGCCGCAGCAGCCCCACCATACCGTTGAGGCCCGTGGGTCGGGCTTTGTCATTTCGCCCGACGGGTATGTCGTGACCAACAACCATGTGGTGAAGGGTGCGACCAAGGTCACCGTGACGCTGGATGACGGCACGGCGCTGCCCGCCAAGATCGTGGGCCGCGACTCCAAGACGGATATCGCGCTGCTCAAGGTCTCGCCGTCGGGCAAGCTGCGCTTTATCGAACTGGGGGATTCGGACAAGGTCGAACCGGGTGAATGGGTCGTGGCCGTTGGCAATCCGTACGGCCTTGGCGGCACGGTGACGGCCGGTATCGTCTCGGCCCGCGGGCGTGACATTGGCGATGGCCCCTATGATTCCTTCATTCAGGTCGATGCCCCGATCAATCGTGGCAATTCCGGCGGTCCGCTGTTCACGCAGGATGGCAAGGTGGTTGGGGTGAATACCGCCATCCTGTCGCCTTCTGGCGGGTCGATCGGGATTGGCTTCGCCATTCCGTCCGATACCGTGAAGAACATTGTGGACCAGCTGGAAAAGACCGGTCACGTCACCCGTGGGTACCTGGGTGTGACGGCGCAGGCAATCACGCCGTCCATGGCCAGTGCGCTGGGCATGAAGCCGTCGCCCTCCGGCGCGCCGGCGACGGGTGCGCTGGTGGCCAGCGTCAGTGCTGGCAGCCCGGCGGAAAAGGCGGGGCTGAAGGCAGGTGATGTCGTCACCACGCTGAATGGCCAGCCCATCGACACGCCGCATACGCTTGCAGTCAAGGTGGCGACCATCGTGCCGGGCACCAAGGCGACGATTGCGTACCTGCGCAACAACAAGCCGCAGACCGCCAGTGTCCAGATTTCCAGCCTTGGCAAGGGTGGCACGGCCGATGGCACGGTGGGCGATACCTCCCACGATGCGGACAAGGGACCGAAGCTGGGCGTAACCCTTGCGCCGCTGACGCCTGACATGCGCCAGCAGCTCGGGCTGGAGGAAAACGTGCGAGGCGTGGTGGTCAGTGACGTGCAGCCCGGTTCCGCTGCCGAACAGGCCGGGATCCATGCGGGCGACGTCATCCAGTCCGTGGGCGAGGTGCCGGTTGAAAACCCGCGCGCCACGGTGTCCGCCATCCGGCAGGCACTGCAGGCCAACCATTCGGTTCTGCTGCGGGTCGTGCGCAACGGGCAGAGCGTCTTTGTGGCCGTCAGCCCCAACAGCGATGATTCGGATACGGCCAGCAGCGAGGAAGACGACCAGTAAGCCATTCCCATAACCGGGTGGCAGTGGGCCGGGGCAGCGATGCTCCGGCCTTTTTTGCGTCCGGACGGGGAAAAAGCCGGTTTTTTTACTGCATGGGCCAGAAAACTGGCGGGGGATGATTGTCGCGCCATGGTTTCTTGCCTTATCTGCTGGCATCGCCATGTTCGTTTCCGGAGGGATGATGACCGGTCCAGCAGTATCCGATGCACAGGAACGCCCTGCCGCGCGCCTGATTGACGGCAAGGGCTTCGCGGCCCGCATGACGCAGGATATCGCGACCGATGTCAGCGCTTTCTATGACCGGTATCACGTTACGCCCGGCCTTGCGGTGGTGCTGGTGGGCAATGACCCGGCCAGTGAGGTCTATGTGCGCAACAAGGCGCTGCAGACCCACCGCGCGGGCATGCGTTCGTTCATGCACATGCTGCCCGCCACGACATCGCAGAAGGAACTGCTGGGCCTGATCGAACGGCTGAATGTCGATCCCGAAATCCATGGCATCCTTGTGCAGCTGCCGCTGCCTGCGGGGCTGGACCCGGTTGCGGTGACCAATGCGATCATTCCCGAAAAGGACGTGGACGGGCTGGGCGTGGTCAATGCCGGCCGACTGGCGCTGGGGCTGCCGGGCATCGTGCCGTGCACGCCACTCGGTTGCCTGCTGCTGCTGCGTCATTACGTGGGCGACATGCGTGGCAGCGATGCGCTGGTGATCGGGGCGTCCAACCTGGTCGGCCGCCCCATGGCGGAACTGCTGCTGCGCGAAGGCTGTACCGTAACCGTGGCCCATATCGATACACGTGATACCGCATCCCTTGCCCGGCAGGCGGATATCGTCGTGGTGGCGACAGGCGTGCGCGAACTGGTGCGTGGCGACTGGATCAAGCCGGGTGCGACGGTGATCGACGTGGGGATTACGCGCGT
>Ga0157365_10000970_pt1 | contig 12045 bp, 12 predicted proteins | sample AttsexASBM3_FD_111478 | JGI IMG/M metagenome (GOLD analysis project Ga0157365, IMG submission 111478) | Fungus gardens microbial communities from leaf cutter ant in Ribeirão Preto, State of São Paulo, Brazil - Atta sexdens ASBM3 | ecosystem: Host-associated > Fungi > Mycelium > Unclassified ... | reverse complement strand
TAGCAAATCTAATGGGGACTCTATCGAGTTCTCTTTGTTAATTGCTGAACAAAGAGCAGTTGGCTTTATTCCAGCTTGGAGTTTCCAGCTTTCTTACATTGCATATTTCTCTATCAATGCTACTTTAAATATCATGCTGATGTAGTTAGACTAACTGGTCTTGGCAGGTACATCAATGGATTGTTCTGCACACTTCAGACTGAGAATAAGTGTCTTGACAGGTCTATCAATCTGTAACCAAAGGCAGTTGATTTGTGCTGTCAGTGAAAAGGATGGAGTGGGTGTCAAGAGGAAGATGATATAATTATTAAGGGGAAATGAATTTCAGGAGACATTGTAATGATATTGATGACTTCATCACAGCAGGATACACAGCCGAAACCCAGGATGTAGAATAATCAATCCGGCCTGACACATTGGATCATTCATGTGGACAATATGTCAATCATCTTGTACTGATGTCATAATGCCTTGTAAAGATAAGAACGGTCATTGTGTCAGCTGAGAACGGAAACAATAACTCGTCTCGCCCACCATTTGATTTGTACACACAAGTCCAATCGGCAGTTTGGGATATTCTCTTTGGCACCTTCAAGGTCCTAGGACCTGAGTATAGTTCACTTATGGTAGATGGAAAGTCAATATTCCTGCTAGTAACCTGACTGACATCACTGTGCCGAAGACATTCCTTGAGCTGAGGTCTATATATGGTTGTGCTATCTGTATACATCACTTGCCTAGTGCAGTTGATAGATGCCAATTAACTTGTCTCGACACATATTCGTCAACATGTTTGAAACGACTCTGAACCTCGATGACTACTGAAGGTTATCCAATTGAGAGGGAGATATAGTCAATAGCAGAGTTCATAATCGTAGATGATCACAAAGATTCTGGTACCCTAAAGTCCTTCAAATCCCATTCCAACTCTTGCTTCAACACTCCGATCAACAAAAACTCGTGTGTGAAGATTGGTATCCCCTGCATCGCCAATGGTCTCCAAATCGAAATATCCTCTGAACACGAGATGATATGCCGATTGGCATGTCCGGTGAGAAGCCGGACAGTCGGTGTCTGCTGCGAAAGCTAAACCGCGTTCATCAATGAAAATTATCAGAAGGCATGCAGGAGTGAAAAACGCACCTGACCTCCATGAGCAGTAACGACGTTCTTCAAAAGCTTGTATTCAACTTTGGTCTTCATAGTAACATAAAACGTCCTGTTCCTGAGTAGCGTCCCTTTATGTTCTTTCGCTCGCGTAAGCGCTTCGCTGAACTTCATACGATATTTCGTCTCAGCGGCGGTGTCACATAGGAGAAACTCGCTGACAGCTGAATGGATGAAAATCAAACGATGGCATCAACTAGCTTGCGAAGCGGAAAGGTACAACACATACGTAAGAGCTGTTTCGCCTGAACCGATTGAACAGCCCACGCTTCTTGCAAAACAACAGGAGTGGATGCCAGTGCACACAAGAACTTCTCCGTTCGAACCAAGCTCGGGGCGATCAGATGAGTGCACTGAGAAACTTTGGTAGACATGATGACGCCAAGTTTTTCTAGTGCCTTTACAAAAGCCATGTCATGCCAGGTTTCATTTTTTAACCGAGAACGCACCTTAACTATGTCAGAAGCAAGTACTACCTGGGTAGTTAACAGATATATCTTCTCTTTTGATGCAGATATCGACGTCTTCCATTTCTTTATCTCCTTTACGTCTGCCCCTGCCTCATTCTTGTCAATTTCTTTTACTTTACCCCCCATACCATAGGACTTCCTCCTTTTCCTATTTGGACCTTCCTGCTCAGTATCTTCTACGACATCCAAATTCCTCTTCTTGCTCATCACTACGTTTTCTTTTCCTTTCTCCTTCTCTAACTCCTTCTCCCACAAACCAGTCCATCCACCACTCTTCCTCGCTCGCTTAGCCTCCTGTTCATATTTCGACGCATCAGGCATCATCTCCTTCAGCTTTTCCCCCGCTTTTGTTGCAGCATCTCGCTTGGGTGGAAGCCGTTCCAAACCTTCACTATTATTGTGTGTATTGATATGCTTGGTATTCGTGCGGACAATAGAGATCGGCGATGACCTCGTCAGAGCAGATTTCTGTCTCAGTCTCGACTGCGATCTCAATTGTAGTTGACTCTCCTCGTCTTCATCACCCTGCACCTCCTCCTCCTCCTCCCTGTTATTATAATATGGGATTTCAGTCCCCTCTCTCTTGGCCGAAGAGGATAGTTCGATCACAACAGAAACGCTGTTGTCTAAAGACAATTTCTTGCTCCTCGAGACTTTCCCCTTCTCGTCCTCATCCTCGCTCTCTCTCTCAACAACCTCGGACTCTTCTTGTTCAGACGATGGTGCTACTTTCTTCGTCTTGATTTCCTGTTTCCTCTTCCCTTTCTCCCCTTTGTCTCGTGCCTTCTCCAACACAAATCCCTCGATCTCGCCTTCACTGTCTGAGTACATTTCTCTTTCTTTCGCACTTGCGGATTTGGCTTTAACACTAGTACGGGCGCTACCCCTTTTATTATCCGGTAAACTCTCTTTTCCTTGGTCTGGTTTCTCTTTCTCTTGTATATGATCCCTAAGTGACTTCTGCTCGGAGGTAGATGCCGCAAGCTCGGCACATATTTCCCTTGCGTCTTCAGCGGCTGCTGGAAGTTCTCCTGGAATTCGATGAGGTTTATCATTGACTCGTCGGGTAAGACGTTGCAGCTTGGCCGATGAACCACTTGTTCCTGGCTTGGTTCTCTCCTTCTCTCGCTGTTCTGCCAATTGGAGATTAGCTTCTTGATTCAATCGACGTACAAGTTTCTTCTTCGGCTTCAGCACAAGTGAATCACCCTCTGTATCGTACACGCTAACATCTTTCTCTACTTGCTCCCCACTGATACCATCACCAGAATCAACTGTAGACAAGACTTTCTTCGTCGGTGACTTCTCGTTGTGGATCCTTCGTTTATTTCGTTTATTTGGTTCATTAGTTCTATCATCCGTTAATCCCTGATCTTCTGAACGTCGTCTCTTAGATGGTGTCCCCTTGATTGATTTTGGTTCTAGATTCCTTGCTGGCGTGACCACTACTTGCTCTTCCTCGCAGCAAATATCCATTGCATTCGACTTTCGCGGTGTACGACTTGCGAAGTTTGGCTTCCAGGTCCGACTCTCTTCCTGTTCAGAATGCTTAGGTTGTTCTACATTGGTACCTTCGGCTTCTTCGCAGTCATCATCGGAAATGATCAAATGCCTTTTCGTCGGAGATTGGGATTTCGACCTTGACTTGATGGACAAAACCTGCATCGCAGAGGGATCTGCTGCACTATTCATACTTGGCTTCTTTGGAGAAGAAGATCCAGCAGTAGCTCTTTGTTTTGTTGGTGATCCCGATTTTGTTGGTAGGCCGACATGTTCAAACATGACATCTAGGTCTGGTTGATCCGTATCTGGCATGCTAATCATATCAATATCCTCCTCTACATCCTTCAAAACTTCATCCTCCTCCTCCTCATCCATCTTGATATCCACCCCGTACATCTCGTCTTCACTGCTTCCCTCATCTTCCCTCATCTCTTCTTCGTCGCACAGCTCGACTCCACGCACGCCAACTCCCCGTTCACCGAGTAATCGACTAAAATCTATTCCACACGGAAACGTAATGTATTTATTCGTCGAAGTTGTAAGATGCCGCCACTGGATAAAACAGTCTTCGAGCCAAGTATGATTCACAACAGGTAACGACCACGCGCGCGCTTTGTCGGTTTTTTGACCGTGTATGCTGACAATGTAAGTAAAAGCATACATGTAAAACACGATAGATGACATACTAAGCAGCGATCAGGACAGTATTTTTACCTGTCATCATAGGGGTGAATTTGGCACCCATAGCAGTGATAATGCGCTTGATGTATTCGCGAGCTTCACCAGTATAGTTCGTAACTGTAATTTCCTGAAGACACAAGCTAAGTACCAATAAAATTGCATTTTCTGCGGACATACATGTTGGAGGAAGTTTGGGATCGGTTTCCGGGGAATTGGGTAATGCAAAAGTTGGTCAACTGGTCTTGGAGTCAGGCCCGAGGATTGAACATGATACAACCATGCCATAGTCCCGATCGTCTTGTGCAACTTGAACGCCTACAGAATTCAATTTGGATGGCCAGACAATGAGAGTCAGAGATTTTTACCTTTCCATATGCTTTACCATTCCTCCATCTTGTGATCAGAATGTCGCATTCTTTCACAGCTCTCGCCTCTTTTTTATCCCGCCGTCTCTCCTTTTCCTCAGTACTCAAGTCATCATTATGATCCCCAGGGTACCTCAGGACCACTCCCCCAGCTCTTCTGATACCCATCTCTACAGCTTCTCTCCGTGAACCGTACAGCGACAACGTCCAACTAAGAAGAATCCGCTTATTATCAAACACACCACGTTTGACAGGCAATAGATCCATATCCTTCGGTAATGGCGTCCGAAAATTCGTTGCTGAGGGTGTGAATTGATTGGCAGTGAGCATCATATTTTTCTTCGCCTTTTGTTTCAACACCCCTTCATCTTCTTCACATCTCTCCTGTCCCTCTTCATCATGCTGCCCTGCAAGTCCCAATTTCTCGATGTCCACCCCGATATCTTTTAGAAGCGGAGGATCTGGCCACTCATACGGTTCGACAGGTAATCCCCGCATACCCAACCGTACTGAATCGTCGAACCAATGAGGTAAGATGATCTTTATTCCCGTACCCTCACGATGAGCGAGTGCTACAGCATACTTGGTAGAAGAAGGAGAGACGCAGAAAAGGTGAGTTACGTCGTTAGTGAGTGCAACTCGCCATTGGCCACCGAGCGCAGATATGCCTGCGGAGAGCACTTCAAGGTCATGTGCTTGGAGCTGCATTCAATGATGTGAGGAAGTGTGATCAGGGAAGGGAAAGAACGGACCTCTGCGGCACATGCTACAACACCCGAGAATAACATCGCAGGATCAACAGAATAATACTGCGGTCTGGAATCCGACAAGTCAAGTCAAATGTTCATTCGAAAGTTTGAACTGTAACTTACGGTTGAATCTTTCCGAGAATTAATGTCCGATCAACCCAAACATCCTCCCCAAGTCCTATTAGTTGGTCAACCCTTCACATCGAAAAAAACTCACAGAAACAACAACAGGTACATTGGATCTTTTTTCATCGCCCTCCTTCAGGTTTTCCAGTTCATCTGCACCCTCGAGCCATGGAGAGTCACTTATCACATGCGTGGCATCAAGAATCGAGTCAGCCTTCGTGGCCCCATTCTTAGATAATGCATATTCGACTTGTTCCTGCCGATGAGGAGGTATGGATGACACAACAAAGTACTGGATGTTTTCAAAGAGGCCCATTCAAGAGCTGCCAGAAGTTAGATGTTGAGAACTCATTCACGTCTTGTCACATGTACACGCGATATCCTCGTGACCTGGTCGTCACGTAGAATTCTACTTTACATATTTAAGGGGTACGATACATCTGATCATACAAGCTACTTCAATTGCCGTTGTGTGCCAATACATTTACTGTCCCCGAGTCTTGAGAAAAGAGGTTAGCTGAAATCGCTCCTATATCTGTCAAGACAACCCACAAATACCGGCCAAAATGCCTTCAAGGCTGACAGAGTTGAGAAGGATAGCCATAGCTGCTGGTGTCATATTGCCATAGGAACTTATCAGGTATGCAATGACACCGGCAACATAGGGAGTGGACTGGTCGCAACCGAATCAACATGCGATTACTAAGCACAGAACAGATTTTTTTCGCACCATAGAAGTTCCAGAAATGTCATTAGTCGCCACCGTACTCCCGATCCATGAACTTATTATATCAGAACCAGGAGCAAAAATGTCTACACAAGAACCGAAATTAGACCACGATGATCGAGAGTCAAGGATAGTGGTTGCGCCGACAGTCACAGCGGAGGGTGAACGACCAGGAGACTTTCCACATGCATCATTCCCATCATTCCCAGCTGCAACTGTTACATGGATGCCAGCCTCTGTAAGCTGTTTCGAAAAAATTCTGAGCTTATTTTTTGGAATGGCAATGGAGAGGGAATACTCACTGCAGCTACACCGTCATCAAGAGGTGTTGACGGCAGTCCAGAGAGCGACATAGATACTACGGCAGGGCGACCTGTTGCTGCGAATTGCTGCGCCACCCAGTTCATGCCGGATACACTGATAACAATTTCTCATGAGATTTTCTAGGATAATTTTAGATACATACACATCAGCTGTTGCACCTCCACTATGCCACATAAAGTCAATTATTGTCATCGCTTGGTACTATAAGAATCCTTACCCGTCGTCAGCCAGAACTTTGACTGCAATCAGATTGGCTGCTTTTGCAACTCCATATTGGTTACCTCCGGCGATACCGCTGGATATCATTCGTGATTATCAATTCTTCCGTTTCCCTGTGGCGCAAAACACGTACGCGCAATGTGTTCCATGACCATCACCATCCGCATCTCTACAGGTAATCAGTTATTGATCATTTGGTTCTACTTCATGTTCCAGAGAGCACATACGCAAATCCTCCAAAGGTGGCTCCCCATTTGGCACGTCCGCCGAACTCCGACTAAAATACATGAGATACCAATATTTCGATGGAAAATCCTCTCACATGTTCAGTATAGATACCTGTGGAGAGTGGAAGATTTTCCGTTTCAATAGAACAATACAATAAGCTTGACGACAATCCTTACCGGTATCTAAAATGATGGATTTCAAAGTCAAGCAGATTCAAGTGTACAAACTGAAAGATGCACTTACCAATGATATAGATGTCGACTCCTGCTCCGGGGTTAGCATAGTAGGTATACGTGAAATTAAGTAAACTTAGAGGAATGAGTAAATTGATTGAGAGTAAAGCGTATGAAGTGCTACCTAGTGTCTTGAGGAACAAGTTTGTTCATCGCGCTCAGTCGGGAAAGTCCCCAAGGCGCATTAGTTCTGCAATGTATGTTAACCTTCTGATTGCAAAGCACTTATACCCCTCTTACTGAGTGATCTGAGTGTAGACCATTCCATCTTCAGCTATGCTCAGGACATCAGGATGAACTTGTAGTGCATTCAAAGCATCATCATCAAAATTTCCAGCAAATCCGTTAATGAGATCCCACTCATGTGTAATTGTAGCGTTCTTCCCCACAAGTGCGAGCACATTAGTCCTCGCCACACCAGGCTTTAGCTTTACGATGAGCCTTCCGGTTTTCTCGCCAGAAAATGTTTGCACTGTATGTGTGGCAGCAGGTGCAGCGATAGAGAAAGAGACAGTGGCTGCAAGAATAGTTAAGAGCAATAGACAATGCATGATCTGGAAATAATGGTCAATCCTCGACTGCCTTGGAGGTTTTTAAAGTAAGGAATGTCCGGTCTGAGCACATGTACTATAGTGCTTTCAAGTTCGGTTGACAGTAAAAAAAAAGATCATCAAGGAGTAACATTTTCCTTCTGCAAAACAACGTGGCAGAAGTTAAGATAACGATGTATGAAGCATAGCGTCAACTTCGGAGTTATGACATTTATACCGGCTCAAAGCACCGAACCTTCGTATAACACTACCTCACAGCTCAGAAGCACCTTGAATATAACTATCAGTCACTCAGATGAAATTATTTTGGTCAGAAAATGAAGGAAAAATATTTTGGAAGAGAATCATGTATTTTATTGCATGATGAAAAGCGGTAAGACGGCTCCATGGCTTCAGACTTCTTTATCTTCTAAACGGATCATATAACCATTGATGTATTGTGTAGCCAGAGCCATCATGTTCTACCCTCATCACGGGGGATGCATGCTCTCGCGCAATATGACTTGACCTAAGTTTAGAATACTATGAGCACATTTTATCATATGGCAACGTATAGATAAGGATACAGCTCCAAAAAGCACAAGCCGATGTTGTGCCGCAAGCAGTACCTAGTGATGCTTCCTGGCCTATAAACAAGAAGCACGTCGTCGCCCTGAATACTAAAGAATCGACTTCTGCGTGTCTGCCTACAAGATGATGGATGACTCGATTGTCAATCGTATGAAGGATCTGAGATCATTGCTGCATATCTGTCTACGGTTTGATGCATCTCGATAGACCCACACTCCCCAAAAATTTTAGATCCTTATTTTCCGTCTTATCAACGACTATTCATATGCACTTCCATCAAGTTCGACATCGGCTTGTTTAGTGAGCTACTTTGATTCATGAACATTGTATATTCGTCGAAGCCGAGTAGATACCGAAGTCATCGCGGCATAAAATTAACGAAGGTCATATTTCCAGGACAAAATTCAAGCAGGTGCCTTGCTTTATTGACAGGTATTACATTAAAACCGTTAGTAAGAATAGCCTTTGAAGGCACTAGGCCTCAGCTTAGGGGTCCTATATTCAGAAGACAAGAAGCAAGAACTGTTGTCAGAGCTATTCCTGGATATAACAGATGCCGTACAACGGACTGACTTCTTTGACAGGAATATTTTCCAGTCATGAATATGTTTGCCCCTGTAATTTTCACATGATGCAAGGCTATTGCTTCCACCTAATATAATGGCCTAGAGGCCTTGAAACTCAATACAAGCAGACGATGCTTTATTTCAACCAGTACTCAGCAACCCCATGATAGAGTCCATTAATGGAAATTCATTAGAATCAATTTTTATATAATTGACTTATCATTATCAGGGGATGTAAAACATCCCACTGTTGTGATATCGAGCACAACACTTAAAATAAGCTAGTTTTCATCTCCTGATGATCAAATATTTCATTTTTGTGTTTTCAGGAATGGAGACAGTCGAGGTGAGACTCGTCGCACGTTTGCAGCGAAATTTCATTCCCCTTTTTTGTTCTACCTTAACTCAACATATTATTATAATGAACTGGGTCATGCAAATTCACGTAGCAATGCTCAGTGAAAGACTATGTTGCAGAACACTGTCCTGTCCTGTTCACTGAGTGATCTTATACTGCGGCCATAAACTCTGTGTAATCTGAGGTACAATGGTTTCCACTTCCTAACACTGAATCCTAGTATTTCTAAGGTGAATTGGCAGCCAAAGTACTATGTTAGCCTGCTTGCACCTTTGAGAGTAACAAAAGACTCTCTAGATGAAAATTTACTGATGGAAGTCGTCTTCAAATATGGGAAAGTGTAGATCTGTTATAGGTTTTACTGTGGCAAGATACTTCACACACTTTCATTGATACCATAGCTATTCTGAGAATCAGGAGAAAAATCATTGTGAATTTCTCACAGCCCGACAGTCACTCCTACACTATTTCCAATAACTCACTCATTGCTTGCTTCTACTAGACAATCATGATTACTATAAAAACATGATTTTAAATCAAAGCTTCATGTGTTGATGGTACCTGATTTCTCTCGTTATCCAGTCATAGTTTATTCTAAAGTTTATTATGATCATAAGATAGACATGTACTAGAACCACCAGTGTAGTGGATAATGATATGCGAGAAGTTATATATCCTGGAGACTGACTTTATGCAACTACTTCAGGAACACGGCCACCCTGGCCGACCAGGAAAGCCGTCTCCTGACTGTCCGAGTTCCTCATATAATTTCCAAGGCTAATGCAAGCTTGCATCCGTGCAAGCAGTAATTCCTCAATTAGTTTGTAGGACCAAATCGGTGGTGGGATTATTTGGGATCTTCCATTATTGTTATTATTGCCGTTGCTATCGTTGTTTATAGTTGCTGTCTTTCCTCTGACAAAACTATTGTCAGGCGGCGATGGAGGTGTGCTGTAAACCTTCAGTTGACGCGATGTCAACTTCACTGGAAAGAGAACCGCCAGAGCGAGTTTTCCAAAGACTATCCAGCGGCGTAATCTGCGCAATATGAACACCGCTCACCAAACACAAAGGGATCAATTGACTTACTCGCTCAAATTTCCTGCACATTATGTTCAACAAGGAGGAAAAATAGAAAGATAAGCCACAAACCTCGAATCAGAATCATGTGCCACTGTACCAAGATATACGTCGTTGAGTATACCATCACACCCAAAGCGAAGAGTCCAAGGGGATTAAAACCAATACCCCAATTGCGAAATTTGCCCGCTAACCAAAGCACACTCAGCCCAACTCCAACTACATAGCCGACACCACGAAATTGTGCTTTGGCTTCCTCCTCCCTCCTATCGAATGCCTTGAGAGCAACTTGGCTCAGAACATATCCGGGTACGTGGAACAAGAAAGTGGGAAAAAAGATAGCGAAACGAATAAGGGCGAAAGGTAAACCGGCGACAAGGTTGGAAAATACATTCATAACGAGGGAAAATGTGAGGTCTGCTGATGTCGCTGTAATTGGGAGGACTTGTTCTAGGATTGCGTGATCTATACCGGTGTAATAGAGCAGAGAGTGGTACCGGGTGAGAGTTTTGCGGACTTGATCGACTTTATCGGATTTCGCGGATAGATATCGGATGAGGCTGTATGGCTCATTGACAACATTCTCATATTGAAGGATTCCTGACATACCTCTGAGAAACTTGAACCCAAAACTCCATCTGAACATTGGTCTCGTCAGTCCAGAGTATCTTGATGGCCGTGCGAACAGCATGCAGGGTTTCCCTACAGTTATGTCAAGGGGCACATGAGTGAGATATAATGGAAAGTGCACTACCAGTCAGGCGCATTGATAGACACCGAAAACAGCCTCCTCTCAATCTCAATATTGAGCTTCCGGACAACGGACTTGGCAGTGACCTCGGGATCCAGGTTTTCGTCGAAAAGCTCTCTTGCATAGCTATCCATGTCAATAGGATTGCCATAGCTAGACTGGTGAGCGGCCAGTGCAGAGGACCTTGGCCAATGAGGACTCACGTAATACGGATCTGACGCAGCGTTGATCATCAATATTTGAATGCGAAAAGCCACACTCACTCTACTCATGAATCTGCTCTTGTCGTCATACACGATTCCAACAGGCAGTACTTTCAACCCAGTTTTTTCTCCGCGTCTACCTTTACCGCCCAAGTAAATTAGTTTGTCTCTCTCGGTGGGCATGGTCGTTAATTTTTGCTTCCTCGCATACTGAAAGTACTCGACAACAGCCCAAGCAGCGCCAGGATGGATTTGGACTATGGAAGGAAGAGTATAGGATGTTCCTTCTGGGAAGATGGCAATGAGACGGTGTTGAGCAAGAGCAAGGGAGGTGTCAGCGAAAAGAAATGTGTGGGGTGATATGTCAAGCGTGTGACTGGGATTTGGGTTGCGTGCCACTGGGATTGCGCAGCAGCTGTCCATGATAAACTTCGACACTCGATTCTTGAACATGGTCGATTTTGCCCAGAACTGTATCATCCGAGAGTGCGGCATCGTCACCACTACAATCAATACTCAGCACCCAACACTCAAGCAATACTCTTCAACTCACTCAGCGTTGCAATATCAATCATCTCATTGTGATGCGTCGACACCCTGTCACACTGTAAGAGTCAATCGTTCCCAAGTCTCGAAACATACACAATAAGTGGCCCCGTCTCCGACAAATTTTCACTTCCTTCAATGTAGACCTCTGAATACCAGCCCCATACCACCCATCCAGAGAGCTTGCGCATGGCTCGATAAACTATCTTTAACTCCATCCCCGACTAGCTCAGGGTTAACAGGCAGTCAGGTCGTGGTTAGGATAAAAGAGGAGTTCAGGGGTAGATAGCCTATATTGTCACGTTGTCTCAGGCATCTTGCGCCTAGTAAATTCCGTACGAATTGGGGTCACATCCTCAATACGGCAGATGCGGATATCAGCTCAAGCCAATCTCCGGAGAGGGCTCTGAGCTCCAGGGCCAGGAACCTCGGTAACCGTCCCGCTAGTTTCGCAAAGCTTGACGGCCACATTAACCTCAAGGCAACGCGCAGCGACATCCTGAACAGCTAAAAAAAATAAGTTCTCAACACCTGATACAAGTTTAGAAGTGTCAGCGTCCAGCCTCAGAGGTGCTCGTTCTGTATTTAGTAGTACCAAATTCACACGTAGAGCTCTTATCTCGGACTT
>Ga0157365_10000969_pt1 | contig 12048 bp, 6 predicted proteins | sample AttsexASBM3_FD_111478 | JGI IMG/M metagenome (GOLD analysis project Ga0157365, IMG submission 111478) | Fungus gardens microbial communities from leaf cutter ant in Ribeirão Preto, State of São Paulo, Brazil - Atta sexdens ASBM3 | ecosystem: Host-associated > Fungi > Mycelium > Unclassified ... | reverse complement strand
CAACCGGATAAGACAAGCTCCGCCTGGGCGAAATACGCCGATGCCTTGCGCAGGATCTGGTTAGCCTGCCGCAATTCGCGGTTCTCGCGTTCCAGCGCTTTGAGCCGATCTGCGGTCTCAGACGGAACGCCAGCCCGCTTGCCAGTTTCGATCTCAGCCTTCTTGACCCATTCGTTCAGCGTATGCGCCGAACAGCCAATCTTGCCGGCAATCGACACCATCGCCGTCCAGCGAGACGGATGCTCGCCCTCATGCTCCAGAACCAGTCGAACCGCGCGCGCCCGGACCTCAGGCGAAAATTTCTTCACAGGAGAAAAGGTCTCCGCCAATCCCGGGGCGGTTCATTCCGGCCGCTCCGCAAAACGGCAGCACTACTATTGGCCGGATTTTACTCCGCCGCGCTCAGCATACCACCGGCGGTCTTGTGGCTTGGTTTGTCACCGCTCTACACAACGCCCATTTGTGAGTTTCCAAGTAAGCTCTTACGACACACTTAACTTGCAACCTGAGCAAAGATTGATATAATGTTTGGTTCAGCATCTTTAGTTGAAGATTTGACCTTCGCAGACCAAGTGATTTTTGAATCCTCATTGGTAAGGTCTAGCCAACCCTCGAATAGGCCAGCTACCGCTGAACCCAGCCAAGAGCCGGCAGGATCTCCTAATGCTGCCAAAGTCGGACCATTCACCAGCGACACGATCACCCCGCGAGGAAGGTTTGACACGCCCATTGTCGCCTGTCCCCAACCGAGAATGGACAGAATCGCATTGCTCTCGAGCTCAATTGATTCAAGGGTCTTACACTCCGGAAGCGGAAGTCGCGTTGCCATTCTGCGGCCTACCCTGTGCAAGAGCTGGTTGCGCGCTTTAACGCCTGCTTGTGCATCGAATTCAGTCGCCAAAGAATGCAGAAAAAGGGAAAGATCGGCTGACATCACGGTGCTTTCGAGAAGACATAATGAGCGGAGAGTGTTGCCCCGAGTTCGTTCCAAGGGCCAGCCTTCTGATAACTGATATCAGCGCCCAAGCGCAGTGCCTGTGTGATCTGGTAATGGAAATACCCGTCGATGCCGCCCGTTAGTCCGGACGTCGACTGACCTGGCAAGGTCGCATCACCAGGCGACCTGCCCATCAAGACGCTCTGCAAGGACGGGTTCTTCGGGAAATACGGCGAAGCGTTCGAGTGATAGGTCTGATAGCCGAGGCGGCCACCCAGATGCCAGGACCATTGATCCTGATGGCCGGCATAGTTAACCGGGAAGGTTAGGGCAAAGAAGGACTGGGGGGAGAAATATCCCCCGTTGCCATAACTGAACTGATACTCATTGTGATCATAGCGAAACCACGTCAAATCCGTGCCGACGCGGACAGTCTGATTGTCGGCGTTGTAAACTGGAAGGCTGCCGCCTGCACCGGCTTCATATTCAGTGTTGCCCTCTGTGTTCCGTCCCTCGATGGCGGACACCGCGGCGCGGCCGTAAACAGCGAGCGCGTCCGTTCCGTATTCAATCTGGGCGTTGAGGCGATTGCGCGTGACACTGCCCCATGTGGCGCCGGTTGCTGCATCCTTCAAGCCGCCATAGGAGAGAAGACTGTCGGCGACCGCGCGGCGCTCCGCCTGCAGTCGCAGCATCGTATAGGCATTGAGTTTGGGTGCCACTTCAAGACCGCCCAATATATTGTTGACCCGAAAGCCGAGCGGCGACGTGCCTACGTCGAGGGTCAGCCAGCGCCAGGCATAACTCGCGCCGAGCGCGACGCCGGTCGCGTCCTTACGAACGCCCTGGTCGACACCGGACAGGACGCTCGTACCGATGGAACGCAGACCCACGGTGTCGCCGGAGGCGTAGGCGCGGCTGTTCAAGACAGTGGGAGTGGCAAACAGCGTCATCCGGCCATTGCCCACGGGCAAGCTTCCGTCAGCCCGCATTGACAATGCGGTCAATCCGTTAAGACCCGACCCCGATCGGCTGTCGACACCTGGGATCACGTTGACAGCCGGTGCAAATGCCTGTGTCGCGTCATTCATTTGGGTGTCGATCTGACGCAACATGGTATCGCCAACCGAGGCCGATCGGGCTTTATCAGTGTTATCACGCTGGAAGGGGTTATCGGAGACCGCCATGTCCGGACCGGCAGTGCCTATCTGTTGGACGCGGAGTGCGCGCGCCTGCGCAAGATCCTGAAGCGCAGCGCCCCAATTGCCACGCGCTCGTTCGAGGGTCGCTGCCGCGATCCAGCTGCGTGGATCCGATGGCGCTGATCCGCCCATGTCGTCGACCTGACTCTGCGCCTCATCGAACCGACGCATCGACACGGCTGTTTCCACGAGCGCCATCCGCGCGTCGAGATCGGACGGGTCTCGCTCCACGGCTGCCGTATCGATTTGATAGGCCTCGGCTAGTTGTCCATCCGCCTGATAAAGGCGCGCAAGCGCCAGACGAGCCGATACGGGGGGTGTCTCGGACGCCAAAGCGGGCGCAAGGGCATCATACGCCTTCGCACGTTCGCCTTGCGCGTTATAGGTATCGGCCGCCGCAACGGCGAGACCCGTCTGCAGTTGCTGGAACGCCTCGGCTTGCTCGGGAGACAGCGTGGCGTCGTGGAGCGGTGCGATGATGCGCCGCGCGTGTGTCAGATCGCCCATCCGCATCTCAACACCAGCGTAGGCCAAGCGCTGTCCCGGAGACGGGACGCCGCTTTGCCGCAGAAGCTCATTGATCACTTCGGACGCGCCCGCCCGGTCATCTCGGTCCAAGAGTGCGTTTCCAATGAGGGCGCCGAGCGCACCGTCTGGATCGCCGTCGCGGACGAGGCCCATGAGGTAGAGGCGCGCCTCAATCGGGTCAGTCGGGGCATTGCGCACTGCGTCGCGAACCTCGGCCTGTCGAAACAGGGCACGCAGCGCGGGCGTCACAGCACGGGGCGGCAGCCGCGAGCGCAGCCGGGCGACCGCCTCTGCATCGCCGGTCTGGGCAGCAAAATACAACGCCGCCTGGAGTTGCTCGGTAGACAGTCGTGTTCCCGCCTGCAGCAGGGGCGCCATCACGGTATGAGCCTCTCTCTGTGCCCCTTGAGAGACGAGCGCCTGGGCAAGATGCAACCGTGCCCAAGGGTCGCGACCATCTTCGGTGACGGCCTGACGCAGAAACTGGATCTTTTCGCTAGGGCTCGAGGCGCGGGTGGCACGCGCACTCTCGAGCGCTGCACGCAGGCGCTGATCTGTGGTCCCGCCCTGGTCCAGGACGTGCTGTGCCTCTTCAAGTTGGCCGCTCGCCAGGAGGGTACGTACCAGTCCCTCTTGTGCCGTAGCGAGGCCCGGGTGCTCCGTCAAAAGCCGACGGTAGAGGGAGGAGGCACGGGCGTACTCCCCTGCGCGCCGCGCGATGTCCGCCTCGAGAAGCCGCGTTCCTGTATCGCCTGGTGAGTGACCAACGACGGAAGCCAACGCCTGCTCGGCGCCTTGGAAGTTTCCTGCGGCTGTGAGCTGACGGATGCTTTCGTAGGTTTTCCCGACCTGCGCACCGTCGCGGGCCGTTTGCCAGTGCGCACCATGCGCGGGGTCAGCCGCGATGGCGGCGTCGAGAAATCGTACCGCTTCGGCGTTGCGACGCTGGCGAAGCCTCACAAGCCCCAGACCGCCCAGCGCATCCGCGTCTTGTGGCGCTGCCGCAAGCCGCCTTTCGAAATCTGCCCCGGCTGCATCAAGATCACCCGCGTCGAGCTCGTGGAAACCCCGGACGCGTGTCAACGCACCCGGGTCGGCATTATCGAGCAAAGCGCGCTGACGAAGAGCGGTCACATCCGCATCGGCAGGATGGGTTTGAAGCCACGCTGTGAGCAGGGGGGCGTTTTGGGGCGTGGCCGGTAACCAGAGGATGGCCTGACGAAGAAGCCGGGCCACCCGCTCGCGCTGACCAGGAGATGCTACCGCGCTGGTGCTTAATTGCTGCAGTCGCTGAATGCCCGTAGCGCGGGTGGTCTCCGTCCATGTCAGGCTCTGGGCATACGCGATCTGTGCTTCGATATCATCGGGCGCGGCGGTGATCAGGCGCGCAAGGCCTTCCTGGGCCGCTGCGCGCTGGCTGGGGATACCGGCCAGGGTTGCATAGTACTCGAGTGCGTATTGTGGCGGCGGCCCTTGTGGAAAGAGCGCCTGATAGCGGCGTGCTGCCTCAGCCGTATCGCCCTGACGCGCTACCGCTCGGACTTGATCCAAAGCACCTGACGAAACCTGATTCAGGCGCATCATCGACGACAGACGTTGGAACGCGGCGCTTGTCGGGGCCAACTGCTGCAGCCTGCTGAGCGCGCGTGCCGCCTCAGCAGGGCGATTGTCATTCAGCGCCCATTCGCCGGCAAACGCGATGACCTCAGGGTCGTCCGGCGCCATTCGTTGCGCCTGATCGAGGGCAACTCGGGCATCGTCAAACTGTCGCCGCTCGTACCAATAACGTGCGCGCGCAAGCAAAAAGCCCGCTTGACCCTGTGGCGCGACCGTGACGGGAAGCGGTGCAGCCATCACCGAGCTAATGGTTCCCATTAGCACGAAGGTTATCCATCCTACGGAGGCCCGGGCAGCGAACCAGGATGAGCGCGTCAACATGTCAGGCGTCATCGTCGAGGTCCCGATGACGGATCGCGGCGTAAAGGGACAGAACTTTATACAAGACGACGGCACAAAGCAGTGCGCCCAGGATGCCAAGGAAAACGACGCGCGCCGGATGGGCGCGCATGACAAAGTCCGGCCAGAGCCAAAGCGGCAGTTTGCCCACCGTGTAGGTTGAAAGGTTGCGCGTGGCCATGACCTTCTGGCCGTCTAAAATACTGAGATCGCCCTGGAACGCCGGCTGCAACTTCTGGTCGTGCATTGCCTGGACGAGACGATCCACACCCTGCGGGGCGCCCCCGAGCAGGATCGTCACCGTGCGATGAGCAGCGTAGGGGGACTCGAGTTCGAGGATCGCTCCCCCCTCGTCGAGCAGCGTCGTGCCGTGGAACGCCTGCGTATGCGCCTGACCATCAGGCTCGCCGGGCCAGGCAAAGTGGATACCGTCCAGAACGGAGCCCGCCGTGTAATTCATGCTGCGACCATCGAGCCGGTATGGTGTGTTCGTAAATAGGGAATGAAGCCAGTCGCTACCAGGGAGGTTGTCGAGCACGATGAGATCACGTGTTTCGTCTTCACTCACTTCGTTCGGCGCCATCAGTGTCACGTCGACTGTCGGATAATGGGTCATTGCACCGAAGCTACCCATGAGGTCGAGAAAGCCCGTGAGAAGACTGGGCGCTGGATTGGCCGGAAGGACAATGACCGTCTGCGAGAGACCTGCCATGCGCGTGTAGGGAAAACCACTATTGGCAAAGAACGCCAGGTTAGGCAGGGACGTGAAATGGTAGGCGCGGCTGAGGTCGATCGTCGAATCGGCATCGATACTGCTTCGCAGGTCTTGCGTCATGCCGCTGCAGTCACGCCGCCCGACCGGGCGCATCTCGAAATAGAAGCGAAAGTCGTTTTGGCCGTATAACGTCCACAGAGGAATCGAGAGGTGTCCGCGTTGCACCTGCGACGAATCCGGCCAGAAGCTTCGGAGCCATGCCGGCAGGCTCCGAGGCGGCGCAAGTGAAAAGCTCCGCAGGTAAATATCATTCATGCTGACATCGACATGCGATCGCGCACGATCGATCTCTGTCGCTATGGGGCCACGAAATCCAACCGAAGCAACGAATGGCCGATTTCGCCATGTGTAGAGGTCGGGCAAGGCCCGAAACGGCACTGAAAGCGTTCCGGGAACATAGCCGTGGCCCTCCAGACGGCCGAGGTCAACGAGTTCGCCGAACCGAACCGGCCGCGTCAGGTTGATCAGCGCAGGCGCGTCATATGGATGACGCGGCGGCGTCACAACCGAAAACACCGTTTGCCGAGCGGTGTGGCCCAGATCACCCGACGCAAAAGCGAGGCTCCGCGCAGCCGTCTGCACCTCAGCACTCGATCGACCGGTTACCAGAAGCAACGTGCCAAACGGATCATTGGGATTGTTGACCTCAAGTAACGTGGGACCATCAATCGGCGCCGTGTTGGCAAGATAGATTTTGAGTGCACCGGCGGTACCAAGGACGACCGCACTTCCGCTGGGCGGAGCATCGCGCAGCACCGGGAAGGTGACCCCGCGATAGTCTGCCTGTTGACCAAACCACGACGCGAGAATCGCGGCGGATTTGAGCGTTAGCCGGTCCTCGGCTGTAGGTAGAACGATCGGAATCCGCGCCTTGTCGCGAACAGCCGCATTGAAAAAAGGAGCTGGCAGCGCCGCAAGGTCTCGCGTCGGCGGCAAGGGTGCAGTGCTGATCGACAAGGTGGACTTGCCTAAAATCCGCGCCCATAGCGTGTCGCTGACCTGATTACCGCAGGTCTCGGTATATTGGCCTGTGAAATGGAATGTCAGGACATTGCGGTTCTTGAAGAAAAGTGGGTTTACGGGAAAGGCAACGGGGCCAAAGGCCGCATGGTCGGGGTCAACGTGCAGGGTACTGATATACTGATCGTTAAGATAAACGGTCACTGTGCTGGCAGCGGGGATCATGGTCGGCGACAGGGCACCAACGAGGGATAGCGTGGCGCTTGTCACCAATTGCGTCGACGGCACGCCGAACTCGAGGCCCTGGATCGGGATCCAGGGGGACATTGACAGCATGTCTGCGCTGCCGAGTTGAGCGAAAGAACGCGTCGTCGTCTGACTGTCTGTAGCATCGATATCGGCAGGCACCGCCCGGGGCGACGGCGCCGTCCCGGCATCAGGAACGGGGATGCCGCTCGGGGAAGGGACCAACGACGGCAGCGGTGGCTCGTCGGTTGGAACGGACGCGCTTGCCGGCGCAGGAACCGCGCGACTTTGAGCCAGGACCTGCACACTCGCGGCCAACGCCACCGTAGCGACAACCAGCTTGAGAATCGCTGACTTCTGGGGCCGAAGCATAACGGGGGCTTTCTCCGGACGTGGTGGCTTGACCCGCAGATCAGACGTGACGGGAAGCGGCTTCTTGTGAGCGCGGAACAGTGACCGGATACTTGCGAGCACGAGCCAGATCGACCGTCCAAGACGGTCCGGAGCGTAACGGGCCCAATTTGTCCAGGCGTCGGGGCGGCCGAAGACCAAGCGGATAATCTGCGCCTCCTGCAGGAGAGTTTTGTCGGTCCAGCGCAGCGTCAACGCATGGGTATCGCGCATGCGGATCGTCTGTGCGGGAATGGCCATCGTCTGCGTGCCATCCGCGGCCAGCACCTGGACTGCCTGACCGGGGTCAACAGGGCCAAACGGTTCCAAGGACACGAATTCGAGGCCGCCGCGAGAAAGATTGGTACTTTGGCCCGTGATCAACCGGCCATCTTCAAAACGAAGCAGCAGCGGCAGCCGAGCCGTTACGCGAGGGTTGTGGCGGAGCTGCCGGGTCTCTCGCCCTACCGAAATCGACGCGAGGACAATGACCAAACTAATGGAAATCCAGATCAGATTCATCCACAGCGCGTTGACGACGATCACGCTGTTGGTCTGCAGCACAAGGCGCCAGACCCCGATCAAGAAGCCGCATCCAAGAATGCCGGCAAACACCACGTTCGGATAGATCGCCGCCCAGTCCAGATAGGATCGTTCAAGGAGGCCACCCTTCTCGGTGACATTGAACTTTCCCCGTCGTGGAAACAGCAGCGTGACAATCGTGACGCGAACCAGAAAGAGCGCAAGCGTCGTTTCGTACAGTTCGCTCCAAAACGAGTACCGCCAGTTGCGATTCACGCGTGCGGACGTCGCAACGCTATGGGCCAAGTGTGGAAGCGCATAGACCGCGATGGCTAGGGGTGACGCTGCAATCAGAGTCTGGCTGAAAAAGAGGTAGATGAGCGGTGAGCCTAGGAAGATCACCCGCGGGAGCGCGTAGAGAAAGCCAGCAATAGCCGAAAAATAACACAGCCGCTGGGCAAATGTCAGGCCCGGCCCAAACAGCGGATTGTCAAGCCGCAGGATCTGCAGCATGCCGCGCGCCCACCGCATCCTCTGGCCGATATGCAGAATCAAACGCTCCGTCGCGAGTCCGGCGGCCATTGGGAGACGCAGATAGGCAGTTGACCATCCCCGCCTCTGAAGCTTCAAGGCCGTGTGCATGTCCTCCGTGACCGTCTCGGTCGCAATGCCCTTGACCTCTTCGAGCGCGGTGCGGCGCAGAACGGCGCAAGATCCACAGAAAAATGTCGCGTTCCAAAAATCATTGCCATCTTGGATCAATCCATAAAAGAGGTTTCCCTCCGGAGGCACGACTTCACCTGGTGAAAGATTGCGCTGAAACGGGTCGGGTGAATAGAAATGATGGGGCGTTTGGAGCAATGCCAGACGGGGATCCTTGGCAAACCATCCAACGATATTTTGCAGGAACGAACGTGTCGGAATGTGATCGCAGTCAAAGATCGCGATGAGGTCGCCATTCGTTTGAGCCATGGCATGATTGAGGTTGCCCGCTTTTGCATGACTATTGTTCGACCGGGTGATGTATCCCGCGCCGCATGATTGAGCGAATTCCATGAATTCTTCACGGTGGCCGTCATCAAGAATGTAGACGTTCAGGCGGTCGGTCGGCCAATCCATGGTCAGGGCGGCCAGGACCGACAGACGTACGATCTTTAGATCTTCATTATACGTTGGAACGTACACGTCGACACTCGGCCAGCTCGTGACGTCTTCGGGCATCGGGACGATTTTGCGACCAAGCGGATGGATTGTCTGGAAATAACTCAAGAGCAGCATTGCCAGGGCATATAGTTCCGCCAGACCCAGCGTGCATCCGAGGATGGTCTGCAGCCATGTCTGGAAGTTCAGCGTTTCAGTCAAACGCCATGACAGGTAACGCATCGATACTAGAAGCGACAGCAGCTTCAGGATCAAGGTTGCCCGTGGACCTGGCGAGCGGTTGATTACTAAGAAAAGGATGATGCCGGCTACGGCGACTACAGTTTGGTCCTGCACATCAAGATAGGCTGATGCGGCAAGAATAAGAAACAGCGTCCCACCAAACGCCATCGCGCCGCCGACAAGAAAGCGATATCGACCTGACAAAGCCGAGGACACCGCGCGGTCGATGAGCTGAAGCACGTGTTGGCGTTCACGCTGCGATCGACTGGCCATGCTCATGGGGTAGCCCGCATCCCGGCGATCATCTGTTGCGTTGCTGCGGAAAGATCAGCTGCTGCTCGTGAGAAAGGTGCGTAATCACCAACCAGTTTTTGCGCTATCAGCGCCTCTGCGACATGTTCGTCGCGATACACAATTCCGAGTAACTCCGTGGCAAGGACACTGGTGATTCCCTGCATCACCGATGTTGCCAATCGGCTCAGCGGGTCAAACTGGTTCACGATGACCCGATGCCGCGGCCGACCCCTGCCTGAGGCCAAAGCCTGCGGCACGCCGTAGCAAGCACCTGTTTTAACGTCTTTCAGCAGCGCGAGCGACGCAGCATCGGCGTTGAGAACGCTGACAACGGTATCGGCCTCCGGGAGAATGGCCGCCAGGGCAGGCGACGGCCCTGGGGCCGTGTCCACGATCACCACTGTCGCCGGATCAGCGGTCAGTTGTCGCAGAGGGGCCCACAGAAGCTCTGGACGTGCTGCGAGAAGCGCATTGTGTTCAAGGACGGATTCAAACGATGCGGCACCGTAGGGCATCACCATTACACCGCTTCGGCTGTTGACGACCGCTTCAGACCATTCCGACGGGCGATCAAGACGGGCCATAACACCATGACGTTGACCAAGCGAGATCCCGAAATGCAACCGCATCGTGTCCTGGGGATCAAGGTCGAGCGCCATGACTTGGCGTACGCCCGCGCGAACAAGCTGTCCGGCTAGGTTGGCTGCAAGCATTGTCTTGCCAACACCGCCTTTCGGCGAGGCAAAGCAGATCAGCGTCATCCAATAGACCCATTTGTCAAAGCAGGGAGCTGCTCCACAGAGTTACCTCACAGATATGTTGCAGCGGCCCTAACCGAAGATGTCGCGCAGGGATCGTTCGGGCGTCTCCGAGTCGGCTGCGTCCCCCCGCAAGAAGGCGAACAACTCTGAAAGGGGACGCCGACGCCAGACGGCCGTCACATCTTCCTGAACAGTGCCAGTGTGTCGCGGGGGATGCTCGCGTGCTGAATGCGCGCTTGCATCGCCTGCCGGTGAGCTTCGATGCGCACCATCCGACAGCTCGGCAGGTGGCTGCCATGACGGCGATGAGATCGGCGCAACAGGTTCCTGTGGACTGGCGGCGCGTGGCGGTGTCGCAGACATAGGGTTCGGTTCAAGCCGGCCGATCCGTCCGAGCGTATCAAAGGTATGATACGACGGTGCCGTTGCGCTTGTCTGGGGTTGGCTTTCAGATGACGATTCGCTTTGCGCAGACGCAAGCGCTTCGCGGACGAAAGGAAGTTCGCTAAAATCAGTCATGGTTTCTGCTCCCAGCTGGCGATGCGCGCGAGCAACGTAAGGGCCGCAGAATAATAATCGCGGCTGTCTCGAACGGACGGTATCGGCACATGGCCCCATGTCGCGTTATCGGATGCGATCGCGACAGCTCGAAACCCGGGCGGGGCATTATAGGACGAGCGCTCGCCGGTCGTGAGATCGACCCATCCCGGCAACGCGTCGAGACCCCAATGGGCCCAGAAACTGTCGAATGCCGTTCGGAGCGGGTCTCCGAGTACTCGCCCCCACGCCATATATAATGGGATACGGATCGCATCGAATGAAAAACGAGGCGGCCAGCCCGAGGCGATCCTGAGACGCGTTCCCGAATATGGAACGGCAAGCCAATCGGGCGGCAAATGGTAACGCCCGAAGCTGCTCCGCTTGATGAGTGCTGCGCCATCCCTGAGAATCGTCGACCAGACCCCACCGGGATCGAGGTCTGAGGCAGCTTGAAGAGCTGGAAAGATATAGTAAGAGAGATTGACGACAACACAATGTGCATGCTGAAAACCGCTCACGCCCGGCAGCAGGATCATCCCATTATCGGTTCTCTGCGTGGCTAATCGAACCAACGCATTCAAGATCGCATGCGCTTGCTGTGTATACGTCGGCTCTGACCAGGCTTGTCCCGCTTGCAGTAAGGCCCAGGCAATCAACAAATCTCCATCTGTTGCCGTATTGGCATCGGCGATGTGCGGTGTTTCAGGCTGCCACTTCCATATGTGAAGGGGATCTGTTGAGCGCCTCAGAGCAGCCTGAGTCCATCCCCAAATGCGCTCAAACAGCGGGCGATCGCCAAATGTCTGGGCAAACAGCATTCCATAGCCCTGCCCCTCGCTGTGCGAAATATCACCGTTGCCTGTATCAACAATGCGACCAACATCGGTGACGTAGCGATGGCAAAACGCACCCCAGTCGTCCGGATCTGCGGCACGTAACCCGGCCGGAAGAAATGAGAGCGCCCCTCCCGCTAGCGCACCTGCAGAAAAATTTCGGCGCAAGTACATTGGATTGGTTTCCCTCGAGTACGACAAGAACGAACTCGGGATGGCCCACAAGTCATCGTTAAAAAATCATAAATATCTTGGGTTGTCTACCGCTTGCGGACAAAGCTTGACGTGGCTGAGCGAGATTGGTTTAACGCCGTCATTAGGAGGCGGTGTAGGAAAAGCGGATCGGCACGATGAACCGCCCTGGGATTGGCGGAGACCTATTCACCTGAGAAGAAGGTCTGATGAGCAATTCTGTGAAGAAGTTTTCCCCTGAGGTTCGTGCCCGCGCGGTTCGACTGGTTCTGGAGCATGAGGGCGAGCATCCGTCGCGCTGGACGGCTATGGTATCGATTGCTGGCAAGCTTGGCTGTTCGGCGCATACGCTGAACGAATGGGTCAAGAAGGCTGAGATCGAAACTGGCAAGCGGACTGGCGTTCGGTCTGAGACCGCAGATCGGCTCAAAGCGCTGGAACGCGAGAACCGCGAATTGCGGCAGGCTAACCAGATCCTGCGCAAGGCATCGGCGTATTTCGCCCAGGCGGAGCTTGTCTTATCCGGTTG
>Ga0157365_10000967_pt1 | contig 12050 bp, 12 predicted proteins | sample AttsexASBM3_FD_111478 | JGI IMG/M metagenome (GOLD analysis project Ga0157365, IMG submission 111478) | Fungus gardens microbial communities from leaf cutter ant in Ribeirão Preto, State of São Paulo, Brazil - Atta sexdens ASBM3 | ecosystem: Host-associated > Fungi > Mycelium > Unclassified ... | reverse complement strand
GGGCCGCATGATCCTCAACGCAGCGGAAAGATCGAACTGATGGCGCGCGTAACATTCCGCCTGTCGCTTGGCGGCGTCCTTGTTGGGCTGGTGGCGGCACATCCCGTCATGGCGCAGGGGCTGGACATGTCCCATGGGCAGCAGATCAATGTCACCGCCGCCGGTGGCTTCGACTGGGACCAGAACGCGCAGACCGTCACGGCCTATGACCGCGCGCAGGCCATCCGTGGCGACATGACCGTGCGGGCGGACCGGCTGATCGCCTTCTACCGCAGGAAGGCCGCGACCGCCCCGGCCGGGCAGGGCACACCCGCCACGCCGCAGGCCACGGACCCAAGGCCACCGGGGGCCGATGCGCCACTGGCGGCCCATCTGGGGGTCGCCCCGCCGCCGGAAACGCGCCGCCCCCACATAACGGATGACGGATCGCAGGCCACGGACAGCACGACCGCGACGGCCAGACCACCCGCGCCACCAACAACACCTGCCCCCCCTACCGGCGCCGACCCTGATGTGGATACCAGCCTGACCACCACATCCGACACGCTGCCACAGGACATGCCCACGCCCGATGCGCCGGCACCCGCGGGCGCGCCCGGCGGGCCTGCAGCCACCGGAACGGGCACCGCTGCAGGCGGTGGGGACGCCAACGGTGCCGGTGGCGGCGCGAGCGAGGTCTACCGCCTGGAAGCCATTGGCCATGTCCATGCCTTCAACATGAATGATCAGGCATGGGGAGACCATGCGGTGTATGACGTGGACCAGGCCATTCTGGTCATGACCGGCCAGCATCTGAAGATGACCACGCCGCAGGACATCCTGACCGCGCGCGACGTGCTGGAATACCATTCGCACGACCACATGTCGGTCGCCCGTGGCAACGCCACCATGACCACGAATGACGGGCGGCAGCTGCGCGCGGACGTACTGGTCGGATATGACAGGCCAAAGGCGCAGCGCAGCCATCCGCGCCACGCATGGGATGCAACCCATCCCGATGGAAAAAGCCCGTCGGACAACGCCGATGTTGATGACCGTCCCGCGCCCGGCGCGGGAACGATCGACCATGTCGACGCCTTCGGCCATATCGTGATCCGCACCCGCACCGAGACCATAACCGGCGACCGGGGCGTGTACGTGCCTGATACAGGCATTGCCCGGCTGGTTGGCAACGTGCATATCACCCGTGGGGAAAATCAGGTCAGCGGCACATCCGCCATCGTGAACATGCATACCGACATCGCGACACTGACCGACAACCCCGGATCACGGGTGAGCGGCCTGGTCATTCCGAACCAGGCGGGCAAAGGTGACAAGGGATCTGCACGATGAACACGACATCCCCGGTGGAACAGTCCACCACCGAACAGCCGGTTGCCCCACCGGAAACGGGGCTGATCGCCAGTGGCATCGGCAAGAGCTACAAGAAACGGCAGGTCGTGCGCGATGTTTCGCTACAGGTCCAGCGTGGCGAGGCCGTGGCCCTGCTGGGGCCGAATGGCGCGGGCAAGACCACCAGCTTCTACATGATCGTGGGACTGGTGCGCCCGGACATGGGCACCATCACGCTGGATGGCGCGGACATCACGCAGCTGCCGATGTACCGCCGCGCCCGGATGGGCATTGGCTACCTGCCACAGGAATCAAGCATTTTCCGTGGCCTGAATGTTGAACAGAACATCATGGCGGCCCTGGAGATCGTTGAACCCGACCGCGACCGGCGGCAGACGATGCTTGATGGCCTGCTGGGGGAATTCGGCATTACACGGCTGCGGCATTCCTCGTCCCTCGCCCTGTCGGGGGGGGAACGGCGGCGGCTGGAAATCGCCCGCGCGCTGGCCAGCCAGCCGCACTACATCCTGCTGGACGAACCGCTGGCCGGGATCGACCCCATCGCGGTGGGCGAAATCCGTGACCTTGTGGCCCACCTGAAGGACCGTGGCATCGGCGTGCTGATTACCGACCATAACGTGCGCGAGACGCTGGAAGTGATCGACCGGGCCTACATCATGCACAGCGGGCAGGTGCTGACAGAAGGCAGGCCCGAGGAAATCGTGGCGAACGAAGACGTGCGCCGCGTCTATCTGGGTGAAAAATTCACGCTATAGACCCTTATGCGCGCACCCTGTGCGGCGGGACGTGCATGCAAGGGGCTGATCATCGGAAAAGCTGTGGGCTTTCATGCAACGAAGGCATGGACAGCGGCACTGCAACCATGCCCAAATACACCCGTTCGGGACCATGTGCCCGACTGGTACAACGCAACCGCCACCAGAACGCAGCCCGCATGGGAGCAGGATCGTCCCCAAGGATTCATGACAACTGACTGAACGACGGTATCCCGTCTCCCGCATGCGACTGCGTTGTGATCATGTAAGGAGTTACCCCTTATGCACATCAGTGTTGCCGGAAAGCAGATCGACCTGTCCGATGCCCTGAAACACCGGGTAAGCGCCCATCTGGACCGCATTTCGGAAAAATATTTCGGGCAGGCCATGGAGGCCCGCGTTACCTTCAGCCGCGCGCGTTCGTTCTTTACCTGTGACATCAACCTGCATGCCACGCGCGGCCTGACCCTGCGCGGCGAAGGCGAGGCGGCGGACGCCCATTCCGCCTTTGACGATGCAGCCGAACACATTGCCCGGCGCCTGCGCCGCTATCACCGCAAGGCCACCAATCACGGCCACCTCAAGGTCCGCCAGCAGGTGCCCGAAATGGGCCGCGGTTACGTCCTGCGTCCCGGCATGGCCGACCCCCTTGCCGCAGACAGCGAAGACAGCGCCGCCGAGGATGAGGATGCATCGCTGCCGCCCGCAGGCCCTTACGCCACCATCATTGCCGAACACCCGACCGAAATCCCGGCCCTGAGCGTAAGCGAGGCCGTCATGCGCCTTGACCTTGCAGACAGCCAGATCCAGCTTTTCCGCAACATCAAGACCGATACCATCAACGTGCTGTACCGCCGACCCGACGGCAATATCGGCTGGCTTGACCCGTCCATGCGTCAGGCGGGCTGACACGACAGGCCGGTTCGCGCCCCGCCGCGCGAACTGGCGACACCCAGCAACGCAAATGGCCCTGCCCCGCAAACCGGGACAGGGCCATTGCCTTATGGACTGTAATGAAAGGCGTTAGTGCAGCGGTACCGGCATCATTTCGTGCTGGAGGATGGCGTTGATGGCGGTTTCCCGGTCTTCCGTCACCGCCATGGGGGTTCCGTCGGCCGCGTGAATGGCGAATGCGTCCTCGCCCTCGACTTCCACCTCACGGATGTAGGCCACCGATTCCATGCCCAGACCGCGCAGTTCCGACGTACTGATGACCGGGGCCACATTCACCGCATCATTCTGCAGCAGCACCCGACCATTCTGTGTTGTGACTCTCATCGCGTTATCTCCTGCATCATCAAGGGACGACCGTCCCTTTCCATCTGCATCGCAATACAGGCCGTTCCATTACGGCGTACGCTGTTATTCCTCGTCAATCACCCTCACCATACGTTGCTTGCGTCCGGCGGGTACGTCCACCACGGGCGCGACACGATCGCGCGATGGGGACGCCGGCGCACGCCCGATCTCGATCTTGCGCACGCGCACTTCAGGCTGCGGGCGGGCCAGTTCGATATGCAGCAGGCCGTTATCCATCCACGCGCCGCCGACCTCGATTCCCTCGGCCAGAACAAACGCCTTCTGGAACTGGCGGGCGGCAATGCCACGGTGCAGGAATATCCGTCCCTGACCGTCGTCACTCTGCCGGCCGCGAATGACAAGCTGGTTGTCTTCCTGTGTAATGTGCAGGTCTTCCATGACAAACCCCGCCACCGCCAGCGTAATGCGCAGGGTCGTGGGACTGACCTGTTCTATATTATAGGGCGGATACCCGTCCGACGCATTTTTCGATGCGCGTTCAAGCATCTGCTCCAGATGGTCAAACCCGAGGAACATGGGTGACCCGAAAACTCTACCCGACAAATCGGCCTCCTCTGCTGCGAGCGAGACAAGAAACGGAAAAAAAACGGACCCGAAACAGCATCCGCTCCCCGTCCCTTCACGATATGGGAGAATAATAGCCATGCGCAAGGGGAGGACTTCGTGCCCGCGCCATGGCATTTTGGCCGCCTCCCCTCTGGCATCGCGTGTGGGGACACGCTAAATGGCAGTCTATGATTGATCATGATGTCATCGCTCAGGCGACCCCCATGCCGATCCTGGTCGCACCCCAGGCGGTCCTGCGCCAGAAAACCCGCCTTGTCCGCCCCGAGGACATGGACGAACTGCGCACCATCATCCCCCGCATGTTCGCCGCCATGTACCAGGCGCCCGGCATTGGCCTTGCCGCCCCGCAGGTGGGCCTTGGCATGCGGTTCGCCATTGTGGACGTGGCCGACAAGGATGAGGCGCGCAACCCGCTGGTGCTGATCAACCCCGAAGTGATCGCCGAGACGGACAGCATGGCCGTGCGCGAGGAAGGCTGCCTGTCGCTGCCCAACCAGTATGCCGAAGTCATCCGCCCCGAAGCCGTGCGCGTGCGCTATCAGGACATGGACGGCAAGGCGCAGGAAATCGAAGCCGATGACCTGCTGGCCACCTGCCTGCAGCACGAGATCGACCATCTGGAAGGCATCCTGTTCGTCGATCACCTGTCCGCGCTCAAGCGTAACATGATCATGCGTCGTCTGGCGAAGGAACAGCGCCAGAAGCACTGATCGCCCACCGCGATCACCCCGCCGGACCCCATGCGCGCCAGACGGGTTCCGGCCCAGCCTGAACGGACTCCACCAACATGCGACTGGCCTTCATGGGCACGCCCGATTTCGCGGTGCCCGCCCTGCGTGCCCTGCATCAGGCCGGGCATGACATCGTAACCGTCTACAGCCAGCCGCCCCGTCCTGCCGGACGCGGGAAAAAGCTGCGCCCATCCCCCGTGCAGGTCGCGGCGGAAGAACTGGGCATACCCGTGCGCACGCCCCGGTCGCTGCGGCGCGACATGGCGGAACAGGCGTATTTCCGTGACCTGAAGCTGGATGCGGCCGTAGTGGCGGCCTATGGGCTGATTCTGCCTGTGGAGATGCTTGACGCCCCCACCCGTGGCTGCCTGAACATCCATGCCAGCCTGCTGCCGCGCTGGCGCGGTGCCGCCCCCATACAGGCCGCCATTCTGGCCGGTGACAGCGAAAGTGGCGTCACCATCATGCAGATGGATGCGGGGCTGGATACCGGCTCCATGCTGCTGCGTGACCATGTGGCGCTGACCGGTCACACCACCGCCACCACCCTGCATGACGACCTTGCCGCCATGGGCGGGCGGCTGATTGTTGATGTCCTGAGCCGACCCGCCTTTCCCGGCACGCCGCAGCCTGATACCGGCGTAACCTATGTCCAGCGGCTGAGCCGTGAAGACGGGCGCATCGACTGGACCCGCCCCGCCACCGACATTGACCGGCAGGTCCGCGCCCTGACGCCATGGCCAGGCACGTTCACCATGCTGGAAGGGCAGGTCATCAAGATCGGGGCCGTCAGTCCCACGCCGGACATGACACGGGCCACAGCCGGCACGGTAGTTGATGACCGCCTGCTGGTGGCCTGTGGCGGGGGCACGACGCTGCGCATCACACGCCTGCAGCGCCCCGGACGCGGCATGATGGACGCCGCCGATTTCCTGCGTGGGCAGGCCATAATCCCCAACACGCGCTTCGGGGTGGAGACGCCCGGTGACTGAAACCCCGCCCGCGCGTCCTGGTGATGCCGCCCCGCCATCGGTCTGCCGGTGGGCGGTGCTGATGGAATATGACGGGCGCGGCTTTGTCGGCTGGCAGCGCCAGCAGGGGGATCACCTGATCTCGATACAGGGCCTGCTGGAAGATGCCGCAAGCAACCTGACAGCCGGGCGCACCGTTCGCAGCATCACCGCAGGCCGCACGGATGCGGGCGTACATGCCAGCGGGCAGGTCGCGCATCTGGATTTCCCGGCCGATGTCACGCTGTCCAGCGCCACGGTGCGGGATGGGCTGAATTTCTATATGAAGCCGCACCCGGTTGTCGTGCTTATGGCGCGCCCGGTCCTGCCGCACTGGAATGCGCGTTTTTCAGCCTGCTCACGCGCGTATCGCTACCGTATTCTCAACCGCCCGGCCCGTCCGGCGCTGGAAGAAGGCCATGTGTGGCATGTCCGCGCGCCGCTGGATGCGGATGTGATGCACAGCGCCGCCCAGTCGCTGGTGGGACGGCATGACTTCACGTCCTTCCGTGCCTCGGCCTGTCAGGCCCGCAGTCCGGTGCGCTCGCTCGACCGTCTTGATGTCCGGCGCGAGGGCGCATATGTCGTGATCGAAGCCGAAGCCCGGTCCTTCCTGCATCATCAGGTGCGCAACATGGCCGGGACACTGAAACTGGTGGGGGAAGGCCGCTGGGCGCCCGAACGGGTCGAGCAGGCCCTTGCGGCCCGCGACCGCCGCGCAGGCGGTCCGACCGCACCGCCGGAAGGGCTGTGCCTGACCGGCGTGGGCTATCAGGAAAATCCCTTCAGCCGCTGACCTGTGCAGCCGTCAGGGCATGACCGGCAAACGTTTCTGAAAACAAGGCGGCACCCGACAACTTTCATGCTTAATCAGTGGGCAGCGCCCTGCCCCTGCTGCATCAGCAGGGGATAGAGGAATTCATGCCACGCGCGCTGGTTGGGAGACATTACCCCGACCACGGCTGACAGCAGCCCAAGACTGCCCAGCACCGCCAGTACCAGCACCACTGCCTGCCCCCGCCGCAGCAGCAGCCCGACGCGGGCGACATACCATGTCAGCCACAGGCTGTAACCGAACTCCACTCCGTTCAGGATCATCGCCCCCGTGCTGGATTCCAGCAGCCTGGGCGACGCAAGCGCCATGAGCAGCGCCACCACCAGCCCTACGAACAGCGTGACCCAGTCCGTCCACCATGCGGCCGTGATGTAGCGCAGCCACAACCCTTCGCGCTTCCACCGTCGCGCCAGCGCATGGGTGACAATGGCGGGCAGCAGGATCAGGCATAGCGCGAACAGCACCTTCACCCCACTGATCGCCTGCGGCGCGGTACCAATGGTCAGTCCGCCACCCACCAGCCACAGTGCAAGGCGGGGCGCCAGCGCCGACAGCACGGAATCACGCGTATTGCCAAAATAGGCGATCCCTTCCGGGCGGCCCCGTCCCAGCAGCAGCATCCCCTTGAGGATCATGCCCAGTCCGGGTGAATTCGGCTCGGGCGATGTGCTGCGATCAGACATTAACGCATTACCTTTTCAAGAAAGCCGGTATAGATCGCTGTCAGCTGCTTCAGGTCCGACAGGCTGACATGCTCGTCCGTCTTGTGCATGCTTGCCCCAACCAGCCCGAATTCCGCCACCGGGCAGTACCGGCTGATAAAGCGGGCATCCGACGTGCCGCCACCGGTATCCAGCCTGGGCACGTGGCCGGTTACCGCCCGCACGCTCGCACGCAGGGCTTCCACCGGGGCGCCGGGCTCGGTCAGGAAGGATTCACCGCTGATGGATATGCCGATTTCAGCCTTCGGCGCATGCCGCGCGGCCACGGTCCGGATCCAGCCGGCAAGGTCGACACCGCTATGCAGGTCATTGAAGCGGATGTTCAGCCGGGCCGCGGCGCTTGCGGGAATGACATTGGTGGCCGTATTGCCCACGTCAAGGCTGGTGACCTGCAGGCTTGACGCCTCGAACCATTCGCTGCCAGCATCCAGCGGGGCCGCCGTCAGTTCCCCCAGCAGCGCCAGCAGGCGGTGAACCGGGTTGTCCGCCCGATGGGGATAGGCCACATGCCCCTGCGTGCCATGCACGACAATATGGGCGTTCAGGCTGCCACGACGGCCGATCTTGATGACTTCGCCCATCTCGCCGGGATTGGTGGGTTCCCCCACAAGGCAGAAATCGGGAATCTGGCCCTCGGCTTCCATCCATTCCAGCACACGCACCGTGCCGTTGGTGGCGGGGCCTTCCTCATCACCCGTGATCAGCAGGCTGATCGATCCCTGCGGATGCGCCGTCCTGTCCAGATACAGCCGGACGGCGGCGACAAAGGCGGCGATGCCCCCCTTCATGTCGCACGCGCCCCGACCGAACAGGACGCCATCATGGATGTCCCCGCCAAAGGGATCATGCGCCCATGACGCCACATCCCCCACCGGCACGACATCCGTATGCCCGGCGAAACACAGATGCGGGCGCCCGGTACCCAGGCGGGCGAACAGGTTGGGGGTCCGCGCCGCCCCGTCACCAAACGGCAGCAGCTTTACGCTGAAACCGATCTGTTCCAGCACGCGGGCCAGCGCGGTAATGCCGCAGCCATCATCGGGGGTTATGGAAGGACAGCGGATCAGGTCACGCGCAAGGGCGACAACGCCGCCGGGGTCCTGTTCCGTATCCGCGATTCCGCCATTCCCCATGATGCCGCTCAGCCGCGCAGCAGGTCGTTGATCGAGGTCTTGGAGCGCGTGCGTTCATCAACGCGCTTGACGATCACCGCGCAGTCCAGCGACGGCAGCGGCCTGCCATCGGCGCTGGTGGCCTGACGCGGCGGCAGCGTGCCGGGCACGACCACGGAATAGGCCGGAACACGGCCCATGAAGACCTCACCCGTGTTGCGGTCGACAATCTTGGTCGATGCGCCAAGGAACACGCCCATGGACAGCACGCTGCCGCGTTCGACCACGACACCTTCGGCCACTTCCGAACGCGCGCCGATGAAGCAGCCGTCCTCGATGATGACAGGGGCCGCCTGCAGCGGCTCCAGCACGCCACCAATGCCCACGCCGCCGCTGATGTGGCAGTTCTTGCCGATCTGCGCGCAGCTGCCGATCGTGACCCACGTGTCGACCATCGTGCCGCTATCGACATACGCACCGGCATTGACGAAGCTGGGCATCAGCACGACACCCGGCGCGATGAACGCGGAACGGCGCACGATGGAGCCCGGCACCGCACGGAAGCCCGCAGCGGCAAACGCCGCCTGGTCCCAGCCCGCGAATTTCAGCGGCACCTTGTCATAGCTGGGCGCACCCGCGCCGCCGCCTTCAACAATCCGGTTGTCATTGAGACGGAAGGACAGCAGCACGGCCTTCTTCAGCCATTCATTGACAGTCCAGCCATCCGCGCCCGGGGTCGCGTCGCGCAGCTTGCCTGAATCCAGCGCCAGCAGCGCCGCCTCGACGGCATCACGGTCCGCGCCGGTTGTCGCGGTGGACAGCGTCTCGCGACGCTCCCACAGGGCCTCGATCTGGCTCTGGAGGGATGTATCGGTCATATTTGCAAAATCCTGTCTTGGGCTGACTGTCCCGGCGGGTCATGCCGGGGGCCTTCGGTATTGAATCGCCTGCGGACCATGCGGAGGATCAGGGGCAATGTCAACGCAATGCCCGTGCCCACATTACCCGATCCGGCGCGGTTTACCCACCCCGGATCAGCGTGCCCGGTCCGGCTTCCGTAAACAGTTCCAGCAGGCAGGAATGCCGCACCCGGCCATCAAGGATGACGGCGGCCTTCGCACCGGCACGCACGGCCTCGAGGCAGGTTTCGACCTTGGGGATCATGCCGCCCGAAATCATGCCGCTGGCAATGCCGCGACGGGCATCTTCCGCCGTCAGTTCCGGGATCAGCCTGCCATCGCCATCCAGCACGCCGGGCACGTCCGTCAGCATGAGCAGGCGGCTGGCATTGACCGCGCCCGCAATGGCGCCGGCCGCCGTATCGGCATTGATGTTGTAGGTTTCACCCTGCTCGCCCGCGCCAATGGGGGCGATCACCGGGATCAGCCCCGAACCGGACAACGCATAGATCACGCGCGGGTCGATGCGGGTGGGTTCCCCCACGAAACCAAGGTCCAGCAGGCGGTCGGTCTCGATACCGGCTTCACGCGCGCGGCGCTGGAGCCTGCGGGCGGAAATCAGGCCGCCATCCAGCCCCGAAATGCCAACCGCCAGCGCACCGGCCCGGTTGATCAGGCCCGCGACCTGCTTGTTCACCTTGCCACCCAGCACCATCTCGATCACGTCGATCATGGCGGCGTCGGTCACGCGCAGGCCGTCGATGAAGGTCGACTCAATCTGCAGCCGCCTGAGCATCGCGCTGATCTGCGGGCCACCGCCATGCACCACGACCGGGTTGACACCCACCTGCTTGAGCAGCGCGATATCATGGCCAAACGCCGTGGACAGCGATGTATCGACCATCGCGCTGCCGCCATATTTGACGACAACCGTGTCCCCCGCATACCGACGCAGGTAAGGCAGCGCCCTGGCCAGAACCTCGGCCCGTACCTGCGCCTCCTGGTCGCCCGATTGCGTTCCTGTCATCCGAACGTTCCCTTCGCTCCTGACTGCTGAATACCATGGCCCATGGGTGGGGCCAGACGTATGGCCGCCTTATACCGGATTGGCCAGCCGTGCGAGTTCCGCACGCAGGTCCTCGATCCCCATTCCGGTTTCGCTGCTGGTCGCCAGTACGTGCGGATACGCCGCCGCATGCGTGGCCACGATGCCCGTGACTTCGCGCAGCTTGGCCTCCAGCACGGCAGGCTTGGGCACGTCGCACTTGGTCAGCACAACCTGAAAGGTCACGGCAGCCCGGTCCAGCAGCTTCATGATTTCCTGGTCGGTCGCCTTGACTTCCACCCGGCTGTCCAGCAGCAGCACCACGCGGCGCAGCGTCGGCCTGCCACGCAGGTAGGAAAACATCATGCCCTGCCAGTCTTCCTTGACCGCCTTGGCCGCCTTGGCAAAACCATAGCCGGGCATGTCCACCAGCGTCAGCCGGTCAGCCAGTTCAAAGAAATTGAGCTGCTTGGTCCGTCCCGGTTCGGACGATGCCCGCGCCAGCGCCCGCCGCCCGGTCAGGGCATTGATCAGGCTGGACTTTCCGACATTGGACCGCCCCGCGAACGCGATTTCCGGCAGCACGGGATCGGGTAGCTGACCAAGCTTCTGCGCGCCGAACACGAAGTTGAATTCGCCAGCGAACAGCACGCGACCGATTTCACGGTCGCGTTCCATTTCTTCCGGTGTCGGCGCAGAGGAGGAAAATTCCACCATCATGGTCCCCGTAAGTTATTTCTTCCCGGCCGGAAGCTTCGGCTTCGCCGGTGCCTTGGCGGCGGGCGTACCCCTGTTCATCCGGCGCTGGATCAACGTCTGCTGCGCCATGGTCAGCAGGTTGTTCCAGCAGTAGTAGATCACCAGTCCCGATGGCTGGCGCGCCATGAAGAACGTGAAGATGATCGGCATGAACTGGAACATCTTCTGCTGTGCAGGGTCCGCCGCCGGTGCCGGATTCAGGCGCATCTGGGCGAACATGGTCAGCCCGAACGCGATCGGCCACAGGCCAAGCTGGAGCATGGGGGAGATGACCGACGGATTCCACGGGATCAGCCCGAACAGGGTGAACAGGTTTGTCGGGTCAAAGGACGACAGGTCATGAATCCAGCCGAAGAAGGGCGCGTGCCGCATCTCGATGGTAACGTACAGGTCCTTGTACAGACACCAGAACACCGGGATCTGCAGCAGCATGGGCAGGCAGCCGCTGGCCGGGTTGACCTTTTCCTGCTTGTACAGCGCGATCATCTGCTGGTTCAGCGCCATCTGGTCGTCTTTATACCGCTCACGCAGGGCTTTGATCTTGGGCTGGAGCTGCCGCATCTTGCCCATGGAATGGAACTGCTTGGTCGCCAGCGGGAAGAACAGCGCCTTGACCAGCAGGGTGAACGCCATCAGCGCCAGACCGAAATTGCCCAGCATGGTGTTCAGCCAGTCCAGCACCGTAAAGATCGGACGGGTCAGAAAGGCGAACCAGCCGAAATCGACCGCTTTCCAGAAATCGGGGATATGCAGGCTGGATTCATATTTTTCCAGCAGCGGCACTTCCTTCGCCCCGGCAAAGACGTGGCTGGCGGTCGTCGCATCGCCCCCGGCGGCAACGACCAGCGGCGCGCGCGCGGTGAAACCGACATCATAAATGCCCCTGTCCCCGCCCGTGGGCTGATAGGCATAGGTGCCCGCTACATCGCTATCCTGCTGCGG
>Ga0157365_10000966_pt1 | contig 12056 bp, 10 predicted proteins | sample AttsexASBM3_FD_111478 | JGI IMG/M metagenome (GOLD analysis project Ga0157365, IMG submission 111478) | Fungus gardens microbial communities from leaf cutter ant in Ribeirão Preto, State of São Paulo, Brazil - Atta sexdens ASBM3 | ecosystem: Host-associated > Fungi > Mycelium > Unclassified ... | reverse complement strand
TGTTTGAGTCGGGGAAACTTTTCGAAAAATACCGCCAGCTGCGGCGAGGCCAGCAGCGCAATCACTATCTCTTCAATCAGCTCGCCTTCACTGATAGCCAGAATGAGATTCAGTGAATCCGCTGTCAGCATTGGCGCGCCTGTTTAATCTGCTCACCCACGTCCTGGAGGCTGGCTTCGATGCGTCCTAACCAGTCGCTTTCAACAAACAGACATTTTTGCTGCTCGCTAAAGCGCGTGTGTTGCAGATGCCACTCGTTATCCAGCTCTTCCAGCTGCTGTTTGATTTCATCCGGCAGGCCGCTCGTCGATGCCGCGCCCGGCAGCGCCAGTCGCGTGCCCTGCAGGCTGACGTCGCGCAGCACCAGATGCTGGCTGGCGTCCACTTCCAGATTCAGCGACTGGGCGAAGCCGATGCCATTTAACTTGCCGCGGATCTCGCCGCCTTTTTGCAGCCACATCTCCAGCGCCTCTCTCGCGAATGCCACATGGATAACGTCGATATCATGCAGTTTAAGCGGCTTTTGCAGCAGCAGCGTCAGGGTCGGCTCAGTGAGGTTTGCGGGCAGCTGATATTGCGGACGGCGGCTGAACATGCCGCTCTGCTTTTCAAGGCGCAGCGCCGTTTTATCGCTGTGCTGCTGCTCTAACTGCATCCGGCGCTGGGTGATGGCGCCGAGGCGGCTGAGCATGGCGTATTGGCCCCAGGCGTGGGAGGTCATCAGCAGTTCGATTTGCTGTTGCATCAGCGACATCGCGCTGGCGTCGTGCCACAGGCAATCTTTCAGCAGGATCAAATCGATGGGCGCCACGGCGTCGCGCCCGCTGAAAAAGGCGCTGGCCTGCAACAGGCGGATGGCTTTCTTCCAGCGGCGGTCGGAGACATACGGCGCGTTCGCCTGCGCGTCGAGCTGCTGGCGCAGCGTGAAGATAAGCTCGAACACCGGGTCCGGCAGCTTGACGTTGCCGATGCCGGTCTGCCACTGGTGATACTCGTCATCGCTGACCTGAAGCCCCGGCGGTACCGGGTTTTCATTTTCATCCTGCTGGCTGACCAGCATGGCGCGAAAGCTGTTTTTCTCCTGCACGCGATCAAGCCACAGGCGAATCAGCATGCGGTCGTAGAGCGCCTCAAGGCTGCTGTCCGCTTCCGGCAGTTCGTTGGAAGCGGTCACCAGCAGGCGCATCGGGATTTTTTCTTCATGCGCGCCGTTGCGAAAGCGGCGTTCGTTAATGGCGGTCAGCAGGGTATTCAGGATAGCCGGGCCCGCTTTCCAGATTTCATCCAGAAACACGATTTCCGCCTCCGGCAGATAGCCCGCGGTCAGGCGCTCATAGCGGCCTTCATCTTTTAAAGCCTGAATGGAGAGCGGCCCGAAGACTTCTTCCGGCGTGGAAAAGCGCGTCATCAGATATTCAAAAGCGCGGGCGTGCTGGAACGCGAATTTCAGCCGCCGGGCTATCAGGCTTTTGGCAATGCCGGGAGGACCGAGCAAAAAGACGCTTTCGCCGCTCAGCGCCGCCAGCAGACACATCCGGATAGCGTGACTGCGTTCAAACAGCCCTTTTTCCAGCGCTGCGCTGAGCCGTGAAATTCTTTCCGCCAACAAATTGGGTTGAGCCATAATAGTTACTCTGCATTCTGACTACGCCGCCTGGTTTCTGGTGCGAGTATAGACGTTTCATATTCATGCTGATAATGGATTGATGCCATTATCTATTTGGCTTGATTTGGGTAAAGACTCGGTGATTGAGGGGTACGATTTTTTAACGAATCGTGCATACTGTGCGCTTTTTGTGGGCCAAGGGACTAAGCGCACACGGGATTTCAACGAAGACTAGTCTATGAGCACTGAGAATAAGCAATCGTTGCCTGCGATTACGCTGGCGGCTATCGGGGTGGTGTATGGCGATATCGGCACCAGCCCGCTTTATACGTTACGAGAGTGTCTGTCCGGCCAGTTTGGTTTTGGCGTGGAGCGGGACGCGGTTTTTGGCTTTCTTTCATTAATTTTCTGGCTGTTGGTTTTTGTTGTCTCCTTTAAATACCTGACGTTCGTGATGCGGGCGGATAACGCCGGCGAAGGCGGTATTCTGACGCTGATGTCGCTTGCCGGACGGAATACCTCGGCGCGCATGACGTCGGTGCTGGTGATCCTCGGGCTTATCGGCGGCAGCTTCTTTTATGGCGAGGTGGTGATTACGCCTGCTATCTCGGTGATGTCGGCCATCGAAGGCCTGGAAATCGCCGCGCCTTCGCTCGACCCGTATATCGTTCCGCTCTCCATTATCGTACTGACGCTGCTGTTTATGATTCAAAAACACGGCACCGGCATGGTGGGGAAACTCTTCGCGCCGATTATGCTCGCCTGGTTTTTGATCCTGGCGGTACTGGGCGCGCGCGGCATTATGGGCAACCCGGAAGTGCTGCAGGCGCTGAACCCGGCCTGGGCGGTGCATTTCTTTCTCGAATATAAAGCCGTTTCGTTCGCGGCGCTCGGCGCGGTGGTGCTGTCGATTACCGGCGTGGAAGCGCTGTATGCCGATATGGGGCACTTCGGCAAACTGCCTATCCGCGTGGCGTGGTTCTCGGTGGTGCTGCCGTCGCTGGTGCTGAACTACTTCGGCCAGGGCGCGCTTCTGCTGAAAACGCCGGAGGCTATCAAGAACCCGTTCTTCCTGCTGGCGCCGGACTGGGCGCTGATCCCGATGCTTATCCTTGCGACGCTCGCGACGGTTATCGCCTCGCAGGCGGTGATTTCCGGCGTCTTTTCCCTGACCCGCCAGGCGGTGCGTCTGGGGTATCTGTCGCCGATGCGCATCATCCACACCTCGGAAATGGAGTCAGGCCAGATCTATATCCCGGTGGTGAACTGGATGCTCTATTTCGCCGTGGTGATTGTTATCGTTAGCTTCGAGCACTCCAGCAACCTTGCGGCGGCTTACGGTATCGCGGTGACCGGCACGATGGTACTGACCTCGATTCTCTTCAGCACGGCCGCGCGCAAAAACTGGCACTGGAACCGTATCCTGGTGGGCCTGATGGTCGTGGCGTTTTTATGCGTCGATGTGCCGCTTTTCTCAGCGAACCTGGAGAAACTCTTCTCCGGCGGCTGGCTGCCGTTAAGCCTGGGTCTGGTGATGTTTATCATTATGACGACCTGGAAAAGCGAACGCTTCCGCCTGCTGCGCCGGATGCACGAGCACGGCAATTCGCTTGATGCGATGATCACCTCGCTTGAGAAATCGCCGCCGGTGCGCGTGCCGGGCACCGCGGTGTATATGTCCCGCGCGCTGAACGTTATCCCGTTCGCGCTGCTGCATAACCTCAAGCACAACAAAGTGCTGCACGAGCGCGTGATCCTGCTGACGCTGCGCACCGAAGACGCGCCTTACGTCCATAACGTCAAACGCGTGACGCTCGAACAGCTGTCGCCGACGTTCTGGCGCGTGGTGGCGAGCTACGGCTGGCGCGAAACGCCGAACGTGGAAGAGGTTTTCCACCGCTGCGGGCTCGAAGGCTTAAGCTGCCGGATGATGGAAACCTCCTTCTTTATGTCGCATGAGTCGCTGATTATCGGCGATAACCGGCCCTGGTATTTGCGCCTGCGCGGCAAGCTGTTCCTGCTGCTACAGCGCAACGCGCTCCGGGCGCCGGACCAGTTTGAAATCCCGCCGAACCGTGTTATCGAACTGGGTACGCAGGTGGAGATTTAATCCTTAAGCGAAACGCCTTCCGGCCACCGGGAGGCGTTTTTTGTTGGGGAAAACGCGCGCTTTTTTACCTTAAGCGAAACGTTTCGATGGCGATCACAGTTTCGCCACGTGATGTTTGTTTATTGTTCTTTTGGCCGGATAAACTCTTCCTCAGCGAAACGTTTCGCTGAGGGAGCATAAAATGAAAAAAGGCACCGTTCTTCATTCCGGCATTTCATCCGTCATCTCGCGTCTTGGTCACACCGACACCGTTGTGGTGTGCGACGCCGGGCTGCCGATCCCGTCCACGACTGAACGTATCGATCTCGCGCTGACCCAGGGCGTGCCGGGGTTTTTACAGGTTGTTGATGTCGTGACGCGTGAAATGCAGGTGGAAGCGGCGATCCTCGCAGAAGAGATTAAACAGCATAATCCGCAGCTCCACGAAACGTTGCTCGGTCACCTCGGGCAGCTGCAGCAACACCAGGGAAATACCATCGCTGTTCACTATGTCTCGCATGAACAGTTCAAACTAAAAACCGCTGACAGTCAGGCGGTCATTCGCAGCGGGGAGTGTTCCCCGTATGCGAATATCATTCTCTGCGCTGGCGTCACGTTCTGAGGCCGCTATGGAACCTTTACTCCAGCTTAAAGGCATCGATAAATCCTTTCCCGGCGTTAAGGCGCTCTCCGGCGCGACGCTGAACGTCTACGCCGGGCGCGTCATGGCGCTGGTGGGAGAAAACGGCGCCGGTAAATCCACGCTGATGAAAGTACTCACCGGCATCTATACCCGCGACGCCGGTTCGCTGGTCTGGCTTGGTCAGGAAACTGCCTTCAGCGGACCGAAAGCCTCCCAGGAAGCCGGTATCGGCATCATCCACCAGGAGTTAAACCTGATCCCGCAGCTCTCCATCGCGGAGAACATCTTTCTGGGGCGCGAGTTTGTCAGCCGTTTCGGCAAAATCGACTGGAAAAAGATGTATGCCGAAGCAGACAAACTGCTGGCGAAGCTCAACCTGCGCTTTAACAGCCGTCGGCTGGTGGGCGAGCTGTCGATTGGCGATCAGCAAATGGTAGAAATCGCCAAAGTGCTGAGCTTTGAGTCGAAGGTCATCATTATGGATGAGCCGACCGACGCGCTGACCGATACCGAAACCGACTCTCTGTTCCGCGCTATCCGCGAGCTGAAATCTCAGGGCTGCGGCATCGTTTATATCTCCCACCGCATGAAAGAAATTTTTGAGATCTGCGATGACGTGACGGTAATGCGCGACGGCCAGTTTATCGCCGAGCGTGAAGTCAGCTCCCTGACGGAAGAGACGCTCATCGAAATGATGGTCGGCCGTAAGCTCGAAGACCAGTACCCGCATCTTGATAAAGCGCCGGGCCAGATCCGCCTGAAAGTCGACAACCTGAGCGGCCCTGGCGTGAACGGCGTGAGCTTTACGCTGCGTCAGGGCGAAATCCTGGGTGTCTCCGGGCTGATGGGCGCCGGGCGTACCGAATTAATGAAAGTGCTGTATGGCGCGCTGCCGCGCACGGGCGGCAGCGTCACGCTGGATAACCGCGAGGTGGTGACGCGCTCGCCGCAGGACGGCCTGGCGAATGGCATCGTCTATATCTCCGAAGACCGTAAACGCGACGGGCTGGTGCTCGGCATGTCGGTGAAAGAAAACATGTCGCTGACCGCGCTGCGCTATTTTAGCCGCGACGTCGGCAGCCTGAAGCATAAAGACGAGCAGCAGGCGGTCAGCGATTTTATCCGCCTCTTTAACGTTAAAACGCCGTCTATGGATCAGGCCATCGGTCTGCTGTCCGGCGGCAACCAGCAAAAAGTGGCGATCGCCCGCGGATTAATGACGCGCCCGAAAGTGCTCATCCTCGACGAGCCGACCCGTGGCGTGGATGTGGGCGCCAAAAAAGAGATTTATCAGCTCATTAACCAGTTCAAAGCCGAAGGGCTGAGCATCATTCTGGTCTCCTCGGAGATGCCGGAAGTGCTGGGGATGAGCGATCGCATCATGGTGATGCATGAAGGGCATCTCGGCGGTGAATTCACACGCGAGCAGGCCACCCAGGAACTGCTGATGGCTGCGGCCGTCGGCAAGCTCAATCGCGTGACCCAGGAGTAAAAGACGTATGACTACCCAGACCGTTGCGACTCGTCGCTTTTTCACAAAAGCGTGGCTGATGGAGCAAAAGTCGCTGATAGCCCTGCTGGTGCTGATTGCGATTGTCTCCACCCTGAGCCCTAACTTCTTTACCGTTAATAACCTGCTCAACATTCTCCAGCAGACGTCGGTGAACGCCATTATGGCGGTCGGGATGACGCTGGTTATCCTCACCTCGGGTATCGATCTGTCCGTCGGTTCCCTGCTGGCGTTAACCGGGGCGGTCGCCGCCTCGCTCGTCGGCATTGAGGTCAACGCGCTGGTGGCGGTGGCTGCCGCCCTTGCGCTTGGCGCGGCTATCGGCGCGGTGACCGGCGCGATTGTGGCAAAAGGCCGCGTGCAGGCGTTTATCGCCACGCTGGTGATGATGCTGCTGCTGCGCGGGGTAACGCTTGAATACACGAACGGCAGCCCGGTCAGCACCGGCTTTAACGACAATGGCGACCTGTTTGGCTGGTTCGGCATCGGTCGCCCGCTCGGCATCCCGACGCCGGTGTGGATCATGGCGCTGGTGTTTCTGGTGACCTGGTATGTGCTGCATCACACCCGTCTTGGCCGTTATATCTACGCGCTGGGCGGCAATGAAGCGGCGACGCGCCTCTCGGGCATCAGCGTTAACAAAATCAAGATTATTGTCTACTCGCTCTCAGGTCTGCTGGCGTCGCTCGCTGGCGTGATTGAAGTGGCGCGTCTCTCCTCGGCGCAGCCGCTGGCGGGCGTGGGCTATGAACTGGACGCCATCGCGGCAGTCGTGCTCGGCGGCACCAGTCTGGCGGGCGGGAAAGGTCGTATTGTTGGGACGCTGATCGGCGCGCTGATCCTCGGTTTCCTGAATAATAGCCTGAACCTTTTAGGTGTTTCTCCCTACTACCAGATGATCGTCAAAGCTGTGGTCATTTTGCTGGCGGTGCTGGTGGATAACAAAAAGCAGTAACTCATTACTCAACAGGACATCTGATTATGAATATGAAAAAGCTGGCTACACTGGTTTCCGCCGTTGCGTTAAGCGCGACCGTCAGCGCCAACGCGATGGCGAAAGACACCATCGCACTGGTCGTTTCTACGCTGAACAACCCGTTCTTTGTGTCGCTGAAAGATGGCGCGCAAAAAGAAGCAGAAAAACTGGGTTACGATCTGGTGGTGCTGGATTCTCAGAATAACCCGGCGAAAGAGCTGGCGAACGTGCAGGACCTGACCGTTCGCGGCACCAAACTGGTACTGATCAACCCGACCGATTCCGATGCGGTGGGCAACGCCGTGAAGATGGCAAACCAGGCGAAAATCCCGGTGATCACGCTGGACCGTATGGCGGCGAAAGGCGACGTGGTCAGCCATATCGCGTCTGATAACATCGCAGGCGGTAAAATCGCGGGTAACTACATTGCGAAGCAAGCCGGTGACGGCGCGAAAGTCATCGAACTGCAGGGCATCGCAGGCACTTCGGCGGCGCGCGAGCGTGGAGAAGGCTTCAAGCAGGCCGTGGATGCGCATAAGCTGAATGTGCTGGCGAGCCAGCCTGCGGATTTCGACCGCACCAAAGGCCTGAACGTGATGCAGAACCTGCTGACCGCGCACCCTGACGTGAAAGCCGTGTTCGCGCAGAACGACGAAATGGCGCTGGGCGCGCTGCGTGCGCTGCAGACCGCCGGTAAAACCGATGTCATGGTGGTTGGCTTTGACGGCACCGCTGACGGCGTGAAAGCGGTTCAGGATGGTAAGATGAGCGCGACCGTCGCTCAGCAGCCGGAGCAGATCGGCGTTATCGGCGTACAGACCGCGGATAAAGTGCTGAAAGGCGAGAAAGTTCGCGCCCGTATCCCGGTGGACCTGAAGCTGGTTATCAAATAAACCACGCATCAATAAGAAAAGCAGGGCAATGCGCCACAGGATGTGGCGCCTTTACAGGAACACTCACATGAAAAGCGCTGGCAACCTCGTCGTCCTCGGCAGCATCAATGCCGACCATATCCTCAACCTTGACGCCTTCCCGGCGCCGGGCGAAACCGTCACCGGCAGCCAGTATCAGGTGGCGTTCGGCGGCAAAGGCGCCAACCAGGCCGTGGCGGCCGGGCGCAGCGGCGCGGCGATCGCGTTTATCGCCTGCGTGGGCGAGGACGATACCGGCGAGCGTATTCGCCAGCAGCTTTCGCGCGATAATATCGATGTCTCCCCCGTCAGCGTGGTGGCTGTTGAATCGACCGGCGTGGCGCTGATTTTCGTCAATGGCGACGGTGAAAACGTCATTGGCATTCATGCGGGCGCGAACGCGGCGTTAACGCCTGCGCGCGTTGAGGCGCAGCGGGAGAGGATCGCCAGTGCCCGCGCGCTGCTGATGCAGCTGGAATCGCCGGTGGAAAGCGTGATTGCTGCCGCGCGTATTGCCCATGAACATCAGACTACCGTTATCCTTAACCCGGCGCCCGCCCGCGCGCTTTCCGATGAACTGCTGGCGCTGGTGGACATCATTACCCCCAATGAAACCGAAGCGGAAAAACTGACCGGCGTGAAGGTCGCAAGCGATGAGAGCGCCGCGCAGGCCGCCGCGGTCTTGCATCAGAAAGGCATTGAAACGGTGATTATCACGCTCGGCAGCCGCGGCGTATGGCTGAGCGTTAACGGCGAAGGGCAGCGTGTGCCGGGCTTTAGCGTGAAAGCCGTCGATACGATTGCCGCGGGCGATACCTTTAACGGCGCGCTGGTCACCGCGCTGCTGGAAGGTACGCCGCTGCTTGAGGCTATCCGCTTCGCCCATGCCGCCGCCGCGATTGCGGTGACGCGTCCTGGCGCGCAGCCTTCCGTTCCCTGGCGCGACGAGATCGACGCCTTTTTACAGCAGCAGGGGTAAGCCATCGTGGCGACAATGAAAGATGTCGCCCGCCTTGCGGGTGTCTCCACCTCAACCGTCTCGCACGTCATTAATAAAGACCGCTTCGTCAGCGACGCCATTCGTGTGCGGGTGGAAGATGCCGTCAGAACACTTAATTACGCGCCGTCAGCGCTGGCGCGCAGTCTGAAGCTGAACCAGACGCGCACCATCGGCATGCTGATCACCGCAAGCTCCAACCCCTTTTACTCCGAGCTGGTACGCGGCGTGGAGCGCAGCTGCTTTGAGCGCGGCTACAGCCTGGTGTTGTGCAATACCGAAGGTGACGAACAGCGTATGAACCGCAATCTGGAGACGCTGCTGCAAAAGCGCGTCGACGGTTTGCTGTTACTCTGCACCGAAACGCATCAACCTTCTCCGGCAATTATGACGCGCTACCCGGCAATCCCGACCGTGATGATGGACTGGTCGCCTTTCGACGGCGACAGCGATGTGATTCAGGACAACTCGCTGCTGGGCGGCGATATCGCCACGCGGCATCTGATTGAGAAAGGCTTTACGCGAATCGCCTGCGTGACCGGCCCGCTGGACAAGACCCCGGCGCGTCTGCGTCTGGAAGGGTATCGTGCCGCAATGCAGCGCGCGGGGCTGGCCGTACCGGAAGGATATGAAGTTATCGGCGATTTTGAATTCGGGGGCGGCCTGCGGGCGATGCAGTCGCTGCTGGCGCTGCCCGAACCGCCGCAGGCGGTATTTATGGGGAACGACGCGATGGCGGTTGGCGCTTATCAGGCGCTCTACCAGGCCGGGCTTCGCATCCCGCAGGATATCGCGCTGGTGGGCTATGACGATATCGAACTGGCGCGCTATATGACCCCGCCGCTGACCACCATCCATCAGCCCAAAGACGAACTGGGCGAGCTCGCCATCGACGTGCTCATTCATCGCATGGCGCAACCGGAGCTCCAGCAGCAGCGCCTGCAACTAACGCCGGTTCTGATGGAGCGCGGCTCCGCTTAAGCCTTGTGGCGCTCTTTAATCAGGTTGCGGCCATCTTTAGGGCGCAACAGCATAAAGACCAGCGACGACACCACAGTTATCACGCCCATCGTAATAAAGGTGTAGTGGAACTGTTCAACGGTGTTGGCGTTATAAAACCCTTCATAGAAGCGCAGCACCGCCGCGCTGACGGCTACCCCAAGGCTTATTGACAGCTGCTGCGTTACCGCCAGCATGCTGTTGCCGCCGCTGGCGCTTTCATCGGTGAGATCTGCAAGCGTAATGGTATTCATCGCGGTGAACTGCGTGGACATGGCAAGACCCAGCACAAACAGCGGCAGGATCAACAGCCATACCTGGTTATCCGGCGATTGCAGCGAGAACTGCGCAATCATCAGCCCGATAAATAGCGTGACGCCAACCAGCGTCTTACGATACCCGAACCACCGAAGCACCTGCGTTACGCCTGATTTGGCGATAATCGAGCCGACCGCCGTCGGGGCCATCATGCAGCCTGCGATAAACGCCGGGTAACCAAAACCAACCTGCAGCATCAGCGGCATCAGAAACGGCACGCAGCCTGTGCCGAGGCGGGAGGCGATATTCCCGGCGATGCCAACAGAGAAGGTGCGCGTCTTAAACAAAGACAGCGAGATTAGCGGCGCGCTGTGCCGACGGGCGTGCCAGATATAAGCCATCATCAGCAATAACCCACTGGCAATAACGGCGAGCGCCATCCAGGTAGTCACGATGCGTTCGCCAAACAGCTCCATGCCGCTGGAAAACAGCACCAGACTCAGGCCGAACAGGAAGAAACCCGGCATGTCGAAGCGCCGGCGCGGGGTGGTGAAGTTCGGCATATATTTGCGGGCGTAGAACAGACCCGCGACGCCAATCGGAATATTAATAAGGAATATCCAGTGCCAGCTCGCCCAGGTGACCAGCACGCCGCCGAGTAAGGGCCCGAGTATCGGGCCGACCAGGCCGGGCATCGTGACGAAATTCAGCACCGGCAGGAGTTCGCTGCGCGGATAGGCGCGCAGGAGAGCGAGACGCGCCACCGGCATCATCATCGCGCCGCCGATGCCCTGCACGATGCGAAAGATAACCAGCTCGGCAAGCGAACCGGACAGCGCGCAGGCGAGCGAACCTAACGTAAAGAGCGAGACGGCGGTCATAAAGACACGGCGGGTGCCGAAGCGGTCGGCCAGCCAGCCACTGACGGGGATGAGCATCGCGACCGTCAGCGTGTAACTGATTATCGCGGACTGCATCGCCAGCGGAGAACGGTTAAGGCTTTGAGCAATGGCTGGCAGGGCGGTGTTGAGAATGGTGGCATCCAGTGCCTGCATAAAAAAGGCCATCGCCGCTATCCACGGCAGGCCCGCCATACTGCGCGCTTTTTTAGTCATGCGGATCCTGTTGTTATTTCTCTGGCGACGCGGGAGCCTGTAGCAACGCCTGGCAGGCGCGGTAGGCCTCTTCGCTTTGGGACGCGAGGATAGCGTCCGCAATCGCCTGATGAAGTTCGGGCTTGATAACCTGGTTGTGCGTTATCGACGTGAAATAATTGTAATAGATGGAGCGGAACAGGCTCGCGAAAGCGGTCATAAAGGGATTGCCGCTCATTTCATAGATTTGCTCGTGATAAGCCATATCGACTTCTATAAAGCGTTCCCGGTTAAAAGCGTCCTGTAACGCCTGCATTTCTTCCAGCGTATTTTTGAGTCGCTGTTTTTGGGCGTCGCTGCCGTTAAGCGCGGCCAGCGCGCAGGCCTGCGGTTCAAGGCTGTGGCGCATGACCAGAAAATGATTCACCACGGTCGGGAAGGCTTCAATCCCCATCCACCACGTGAGCAGTTCTTTATCGAGGAAATTCCACTGGCTTTGGGGCAATACGCGCGTGCCGATGCGCGGGCGCGGCAATACCAGGCCTTTGGCCGTTAATGTCTTCACGGCTTCGCGTACCGCCGTGCGGCTCACGCCGAACTGCTCTCCCAGCTCTATTTCACCAGGTAGGATCTCACCGGGCTTAAATTCACCCTGAAGGATGCGCTGCGCCAGTTTTTCGGCCAGGACATAAGAAAGGTTCTTTTGGGCGGCCTGTTGATGCGCCAGTAACGACATAATGGCAATTCCTTTAGCTGTACATCGCTACGTAGTATGCCACCGCAGAGTCTGATCTGATGCAAAAAACGGCAAATAACAGCTTGTATGGCGGTTTAATACGATAAATGGTGAAAAAAACCGCGTTTAGAAACTTTTTTCAAATTAGGGGTTGTCAGGCGCGAAGAACTCCCTATAATGCGCCTCCACTGACACGGCACAACGGCAAACAAACCGGCCCGTCAGGCAGACGAAAGC
>Ga0157365_10000964_pt1 | contig 12066 bp, 7 predicted proteins | sample AttsexASBM3_FD_111478 | JGI IMG/M metagenome (GOLD analysis project Ga0157365, IMG submission 111478) | Fungus gardens microbial communities from leaf cutter ant in Ribeirão Preto, State of São Paulo, Brazil - Atta sexdens ASBM3 | ecosystem: Host-associated > Fungi > Mycelium > Unclassified ... | reverse complement strand
TCGGCCGCAAGCTGGATGGGGGTCAGCGGGTTCTTGATCTCGTGCGCGATGCGGCGGGCGACATCCGCCCAGGCCGCCTTGCGCTGCGCGACCTGCAGGGCTGTTATGTCATCAAACGTCACGACGTAGCCATCCGCGAAATCGCCGGTCACGGTACTCTGCATTTCCGCACCGATTCGCACCAGCAGGGTACAGGCGCGCCCACCGGCCAGCACCTGCACCTCCCCCGTCAGCTCGCGTCCCTTTTCCTGCGCGATGCGCCCCAGCATGGTGCCCAGTTCCGGCACCACATCCGTCAGCGACTGTCCCACGCATGCCGACATGTCACGCTGCAGCAGCACGCTGGCGGCGCGGTTGGGCAGTTCGATCATGCCATGCGAATCCAGCCCGATCACGCCCGCGGACACGCCGGACAGCACGGCTTCGGTAAACCTGCGGCGTTCGTTGATCTGGTTGGTGGCGTTGACCAGTTCCGCACGCTGGGTCGCAAGCTGGGTGGTCATGCGGTTGAAGGCGCGCGACAGGCTGGAAACCTCGTCATCGCGCTCGCCCTCGGGCACGTTGCTGTCCAGGTTGCCCTTGCTGACCCGTTCGGATGCAAGGATCAGCAGCCCCAGCGGACGCACGATCTGGTTGGCCAGCATAAGCCCGATCAGGATCGCCGCCCCCAGCACCAGCACGGCCACCAGGGCGAAGATCAGCACGAAGGTGAACTGGATCTTGGCGCGGTTGCCATTCAGGCGCTGGTAATCGGCCACCACCTGTTCGGTGCGATGCATGTGTTCGAGGATGTCGGGATCCACCGGACGCTCGATCATGAGCATGAGCGACGGCGTATCGCCCAGTGTCACGACCGCGCGGACGGTCTTTTCATCGGGGGAATCAAGGATCGCGATTTCATTCGTGCGCGCCATGAGGGTGGCGGCAGGCGGCGGCAGGTCCTTGCGGTTGGCCGCCCGCCCCATAAGGCCGCCCGACGCGACGACGGTATTGGTGAACGGATCATACACAACCGCCACATCCAGCCCGCGCAGCGTGGCCTGTGAATCCAGCACCTGCGACAGCGCATCCGGGTCATGCAGCAGGTCGCCCCCCGACCCCGACAGGCCATTCTGTGCGCTGACAAGGTAATTGGCCAGCGAGAACGCTTCCGTGCGGATATTGGCGTTATGTTCCTGCAGGTAGCCGCGCGATGTCTCCAGCGCCTCGTTCAGGGCGGTGTTCACCCGGTCGCTGAACCATATCTGGATGCCGTAGTGGAAGAAGACGGCGGCAAACGTGCCCACCACGATGGTGGGCGCCACCGCGACAATGCCAAACAGCGTGACCAGTCGCACATGCAGCCGCGCGCCCGCCAGCCCGCTGCGCCGTTCGGCCAGGACCCGCCCGATCTTTTCCGTAAGCGAGGTCGCCAGCAGCAGCAGCACGAGGAAGTTCAGGATGAAGACCAGCGCCTGAAGCTGCGGGTGATGGGCCAGCGACTTGCCGCCCGACAGCACCACGAATGTCGCGACACCCAGAACCAGCGCCAGCAGCACCAGAACCAGCGCCACATTGCGCCGCACCAGCATGTCCAGCACCCGCCGGGCCAGCCGGTACGCCACGCTGGAGCGTTGTGTCGCGTTCATGGTCATGTGCCGCCACGCACCACAGGAATGTCCAGGTCCCTGATCTTCTTGCGCAGCGTGTTGCGGTTCAGCCCCAGCATGGCCGCGGCCCGGATCTGGTTGCCGCGCGTGGCCGCCAGCGTCATGGTGATCAGCGGACGTTCGACCTCGGCGATCACCTTGTCGTAAATATCGCTCAGCGGCATGCCGTCCTGCCCCGATGACAGGAAGCGGCGCAGATGCCGCTCCACCGCCTCGGCCAGCGTCTCGGCCGCGCCGCCACCGCCTTCGCCCTGCGCCGCGACACTGCTGGCTTCCGCCAGTTCGGCGGCGATGATGTCCGCGCCAATGCTTTCCTGCGGATGCAGCGCCGTGATGCGCCGCATGAGGTTTTCCAGTTCGCGCACGTTGCCCGGCCAGCGATAGGCCTGAAGCTGGGCCATCGCCTCGTCATCCAGCACGCGCACGCTGCCCGCGCCCTCGGCGTTTTCGTTCAGGAAATGCCGCGCCAGCAGGGGAATGTCCTCCACCCGTTCACGCAGGGGCGGCAGGCGCATGGGCACCACGTTCAGGCGGTAGTACAGATCCTCGCGGAAGGTGCCCGCGCGGATCGCCTGCCGCAGGTCGCGGTGGGTCGCGGCGATGATGCGCACATTGGCGCGGATCGGCACGGTGCCGCCCACGGTGGTGAATTCCCCATCCTGCAGCACACGCAGCAGGCGCGTCTGGGCTTCCGGCGGCATGTCACCGATTTCATCAAGGAACAGCGTGCCCCCCGCCGCCTGTTCAAACCGCCCGGCGACACGGCTGGTCGCCCCGGTAAAGGCGCCGCGTTCATGCCCGAACAGTTCGCTTTCGATCAGGTTGCGCGGGATGGCGGCCATGTTGATGGCCACGAACGGCCCCGTCCGCCTGCGCCCGTATTCATGCAGGGCGCGCGCCACCAGTTCCTTGCCGGTGCCGCTTTCCCCATTGATCATCACCGTCAGGTCCGATGTCGTCAGGCGGGCGATGATGCGGTAGATGTCCTGCATCACCACCGAACGCCCGATCAGCGACATCTGTTCGTCAGGCTGCGGGGGGGTGAGCGGCTGCACGGGGGTGGCGGGGGTCGCCAGCGCGCGGGCGACCACCGCCAGCACTTCCTTGAGGTCAAACGGCTTGGGCAGGTATTCGAACGCGCCGCGCTGGGTCGCCTTGACCGCCGTCATCAGCGTGGACTGGGCGCTCATCACCACCACGCGCAGATCGGGGCGGATGCGGCGGATGCGCGGGATCAGGTCCAGCCCGTTTTCATCGGGCATGACGACATCAGTGATGACAAGGTCGCCCTCGCCCTCCTCCACCCACTGCCACAGGGTGGACGCCTGGCCGGTGGTGCGGACCTGGTAGCCCCCACGCCCCAGCGCCTGGCTCAGCACCGTGCGGATGGAGCGGTCATCATCGGCAACAAGAATGGTCGGCAGCGACATACGCTATAAATCTCTCAGGTCCAGTGGGGGAACGTCAGGGCGTGTCCCGGCTCTCGGTCACGACAGGCAGGTGCAGCAGGACCTCGGTGCGACCGGGCTGGCTTTCCACCTCGATCACGCCGCCATGGTCCCCCACGATCTTGCCGGCAAGCGCCAGCCCCAGCCCGCTGCCCGTGGTCTTGGTTGTCAGGAAGGGTTCAAACAGGTGCGGCCGGATGTTTTCGGGAATGCCCGGCCCGTTATCGCGCACCGACACCAGCAGCGGCAGCTGCACGCGCTGGCTGCCCGCCCCGGTGGAAACCCATATGCCAGGACGGTAGCTGGTGGTCAGCGTGATTTCGGGCGGCGCCGCATCATCGGGATTGGTGTGCAGGGCCTCGGCCGCGTTCTTTACAAGGTTGAGCAGCACCTGCACCAGCTGGTCGCGATTGCCCCATACCGGCGGGAGCGAGGGGTCATACACCTCGTGAAAGCGGATATCGGCGGCAAAGCCCTGCTGCGCCAGCCTGCGCACGTGTTCCAGCACGCGGTGGATGTTGACGGGCCTGCGTTCAATGGGCCGGTCGCTGAACATGTCCATCCGGTCCACGAGGTCGCGGATGCGGTTGACCTCGTCCTGGATCAGCACCGCCAGTTCCCGGTCGGCTTCGCCGACCGATGTTTCCAGCAGCTGTGCCGCGCCCCGGATACCGGAAAGCGGGTTCTTGACCTCATGGGCAAGGATGGCCGCCATGCCCGCAACACTGCGGGCGGCGGAGCGGAAGGTCAGTTGCCGGTCCAGCACGCGGACAGCGGAAAAATCATGGAATGTCAGCACGACCGAACCGGGTTCTTCCATGACCGGCGCGCCCTGCACCGTCACGCCATCATGGCGCAGGCGGGGACTGTCCAGCGTGACCTCGTGCTCGACCACCGTATGGTCCTGCGCGCGGACCTGTTCCATCAGCAGGAAAAGCGGGCTGTCACCGGGCAGGATATCCGTCAGGCGCATCTGTACCAGATGCGCGCGTGACATGCCGAAAAACGGTTCCGCGGCGCTGTTGACATACCCGATGGCGTTATCCGCCCGCACGACCATGACCGGCAGCGCCAGCGAGTCGAGGATCACACGCCCGTTGCCCGTCACGTTATCGGGCGCGCACGGCACATGGGGCGTGGGGGAAAGCGGGCCCATCTTCATGCCGCCTGTACCGCGGCCCTTTCCGCTCCCACGGTAGACGGGCGCGGCCCGCGTACGTTGCCCGCCGCGATCTGGCGGTCATAGAATTCGTTGATCATGCCAATCGCGGCATCCACCGTATCGACACGGTTGACGGCGGCGCGGAAGCCCGCGGACTCCGGCAGGCCGGCCGAGTACCACGACACATGCTTGCGCGCCAGGCGCAGGCCGGGATGCGCGCCGAAATGGTCGATCATCATGCCGTAATGTTCCAGCACGATGGCCTTTTCCGCCACAAGGTCAGGCTCGGGCACGTGTTCGCCATGCATGAGCGCGCGCGCCACCTGTGCAAGGAACCACGGACGGCCATAACAGCCGCGCCCGATCATGACGCCCCGCGCGCCGGAGCGTTCCAGCGCGACCCGGGCGTCTTCCACCGTCAGGATGTCGCCATTGACGATCACCGGCAGGTCCACCGCATCCACCACGTTGCGCACGAAATACCAGTCCGCCGTGCCGTTATAGAACTGCTGGCGGGTGCGCCCATGGACCGTCACCATGCGTATGCCCGATTCCTGTGCAATCCGGGCCAGGCGGGGGGCATTCAGGCTGTTATGGTCCCAGCCCATGCGCATTTTCAGCGTGACCGGCACATTCACCGCGCGCACCACGCCTTCCAGCAGACGGCCGGCCTGTGCCTCGTCACGCATGAGGGCCGAACCGGCAAGCTGGCCCACCGCCACCTTTTTCACCGGACAGCCGAAATTGATGTCGATGATATCCGCCCCGCGATCGACCGCAATCCGCGCGGCCTGCCCCATGGCGTCGGGATCGCAGCCGGCAAGCTGCACGGAATTGGGGCCATCATCCGCCACTTCGGCCATGCGCAGGGTATTTTCGTTTTCCCTGATCATGGCCCATGACGCGATCATTTCGGACACGACCAGCCCCGCCCCCAGCCTGCGCGCCAGCCTGCGGAACGGCAGGTCGGTCACCCCGGCCATGGGTGCCAGGATGACGGGTGCCTTAAGGACGACCCCACCCCCCAGATCAATGGGTGACAGCAGCTGAGACGACATGAACCACGCTTCCCCGCCGAAAACCCCAGCCGCGCCCGATGGCGGCAGAAAGGCATGCCGGCTACAATATCCATCAATAATGCTTATGATTTAGGCAGAATACCCTCTCCCGTCGCCCCGTGCAATCAGGTTCGGTGCATTCGGGAAACATTTTACCGCGCGTCCCCACCCCACGCGGGCCAGTTCCCGACGCTCAGTGCTTGACGCGCGGGCCACATGGCCGCATTGCTCCGCATCATGCGTGTTGCAGCCATCCTTCTCGCCGCGGGCCAGGGCAGCCGGTACAGCGCCCAGACCGCGACACCCCTCGCCAAGCAGTATGTCACGCTCGGCGGGCGGCCCGTCATCCGTCATGCGGCGGATGCCCTTGCCCCTCATGTCGGCATGATCCAGCCCGTGGGCGATCCCGCCCTGCTGGCCGGTGCGCTGGAGGGGTTCGCCCCTGCCAGCTGCACGGTCCTGCCGGTCGTGCCGGGCGGGGCCACGCGACAGGCCAGCGTCAGCGCGGGGCTGGACGCCCTTGACCGCCTGCCCGAAAACGAGCGGCCCGACCTGGTGCTGATCCATGACGGCGCGCGTCCCTACGTGCCCGCCAACGTGACGCAGGGCGTGATCGCAGCACTGGAACAGCATGCGGGCGTCATTCCCGCCGTGCCGGTAGCCGATACCATCAAGCGTGCGAAGGACGGCATCATTACCGATACCGTGCCCCGCACCGACCTGTTCCGCGCCCAGACGCCACAGGGGTTCCGCTTCGCGCTGCTGCGCGACCTGCACCGTGCGGCCGATGCGGCGGACGCCACCGATGACGCTGCCCTGCTGGAACAGGCGGGACATCACGTGGCCATCGTTCCCGGTTCGGAAGACAACATCAAACTGACCTACAAGGAGGATCTGGTGCGCCTGGAACGCCTGATCGGCCCGACCCTGCTGCCGCGCACCGGGATGGGCTACGACGTACACGCCTTTGCCGAAAACCGGCCCCTGATCATGTGCGGCATCAATGTGCCCCATACGCGTGGACTTGCGGGCCATTCGGATGCGGATGTGGGTATCCATGCCCTGTGCGACGCCATTTACGGCGCACTGGCCGAAGGCGATATCGGCCGCCATTTCCCACCCAGCCAGAATGAATGGAAGGACGCAGACAGCGCGCGATTCCTGGTGCATGCGGGCGAACGCATCCGCCTGCGTGGCGGCATGCTGGTCAATGCCGACGTGACGCTGATCTGTGAACGTCCCAAGATCGGCCCCCATTCGGAAGCGATGCGTGCCCGTCTGGCCGACCTGCTGAAGGTCGATGTCGACCGCATCTCGGTCAAGGCCACCACGTCCGAACGCCTTGGCTTTACCGGGCGTGAGGAAGGCATTGCCTGCCTGGCCAGCGCCACGGTGCTGGTGCCCTGATCGCCTGAAAGACACAAAAAAACGGCCCGGTGTCACACCGGGCCGTTTTGCATTCCGAAAGGCGTTTTTGGTCAAGCTTTTTTCAAAAAGCTTCAGGGAACGCCGCCTTTTTGAAACATAAGGCAGCACCCAAAACTTTTATCCGCTCAGCTCATATGGCACAGGCGCAGGAAACGCGCTGCGTCCGCGACCTCCAGCGCCAGCAGACGCAGGCTTTCAGCCTGCTTGTCATCCTTACCCCATATATCCATCTGGGTGCGTTCATCCACGGATGCGATTTCAGCCGCCTTCGCCGCCGATAGCGCGCCCGTCACGACCGCAAGCCCCAGCACGATGCTTTTCATGGCAGGCACCATCACACCCAGTGCCGCCAGCGTGGGGTTATCCATTTTTTCCAGTATGCCGCGCCACGCAACCTGCACCGCCTGTGATTGCGACAGGGGCATGATGCCCTGCGTCACCGCCATGTCGATGCCATAACGCGCCTGCAGCCATGCAAGCTGCGGATCCCATTCCGCCTTCTGACGCGTACACAGCAGGGCGGGATGATCCGCGCGATAGCACAACAGCTCCCCATCCACATACTGCAGCAGGGCCGTAACCTGCGCCGACGGATCGGGGGCGACACGTTCGATCATGGTGCCGGTTATGCGCGTCATCGGCAGGTCGTCAGGCGTGAAATCGCCCCCCTTTTCCCCACCGGCATGCGCCCATTCATCGGCAATCGCACCGGCCAGCGCGCGCGACGTGACACAGAGCGGCGTGCCACCGGGCAGACGGATGCCCCGCCCGTCAAGCTCGACGCTGAATCCCCCTTCCGCCGGGCGGGCGGCAGCCAGTGTCCAGAACCGCTTGCGCCTGCCCGGTGTCTGGGGTGTGGGGGGACGTACCCCCTCCTTCATCGCGTTGCCCTGCGTCATTTCAGGATACCCAGCCCCTTCAGCAGGCCAGCCGCCTTCTTCACATCCGGCGAGGACCTGGAATTGCCCAGCAGGTCCGCCGCGCCAGAGGACTGCGCCTTGGGCGCCGCCGTCGTGGGTTCGGGACCGGCCTGTCCCTCACGCGCGGCCTTCAGGGTCGCGGGGCACGGATCGGCCACCGCGTTGCTCTTCGATCCACCCAGCAGCAGGCCGATGGCATAGCGGCCATCCGCGCCACCATCCATCTTCGGGCGTGGGGCGGACAGCGTGCCACCCACGCGCAGCGGCACGCTGGCCCCCGTTCCGCTGATCATGACCTGCGGCACCAGATGCAGGTCCAGCGCCTGCGACGCCATGCCCACCGTGCCCTTGCCGGTCACGGTCAGCGCATTGGTCTGCACGCCAATGGTGTCAACATTCGCCTGCCTGTCGGCCATGCTCATGTGCAGGCCAAAGCAGCGCAGCGCGATCGGGCCGGAGCCCAGCGCCCCGCGTGCCGCATCCCCCAGCAGTTCACCCAGCGCGCTGCCACTGACCGTCCCGTTGACCATGGACACGCCAAGGTGCCCGGTCATGCCGGTGCGCAGTTCGGTCGCGGTATTCCCCTGCGAGCGCACTTCGCCCACGACCTGCAGCGCCCCCTGCACCATGTTCGACAGGCCCGCCTTGCTTTCCAGCCATGTGGCAGGCAGCACCAGCGTGCCGATCTTACCTGATACGGTGGGCACGCTGCCCGATGCATCGACCTCAAACTGTCCCGACAGGCGGCGGCCCGTGCCTTCGGCCTGTAGCGGGTCAACCTTCAGCAGCCCGTTGCGCAGGCTGATATGGGTCAGGGCGTTGTGATATTCATCGCCTTCGAATTCCAGCTGCGCTACGGTCAGACGCAGGTCCGCATCCAGCTTGCGCAGCCGGTCGAACGGCAGCGTTTCATCACTGTCCTTGCCATTTGCGGGCGTGGTGCTGCTGGCATCGGCCTTGCCGGCGGTGGCGTTGCCCATCAGGGCATCCGCATTCACCCAGCTTGCATCAAGCGCGCCACTGACCAGCGGCACACCCGCGTGCCCACCATGGACCGACAGGTCCAGCGCCCCCTTGAGGGAGACCTGCGTGCTCTTGAGCGCAATATCCGAAAGCTGGAAATGCGCGCCGTTATCCTCGCTGACCAGATGGGTCGAAGCTTCCAGGTGGTCGATCACCGCGCCATTGGGCAGCGGCAGCTTGCCAGCCGATGCATTGACATTCACCACCGCGCGCGACCCACCCAGCGTGCCCGCGACACGCAGGCTGCCCGGATCGCCCGACAGGTCCAGCGACAGCGGCAGCGGATCGGCCAGATGCGACAGCGCCGCCTGTTCCACCTGCTGCAGCGATCCCAGCGTGCCGGACAGCTTCAGCCCCTGCCCCTGCCACGTACCCTGACTGCGGATGGTCACGGCATCCTTTGGTCCCGGCGCGTCAACCGACAGGCCCTGCAACGTCAGGCCGGACAGGTACTGCCCTGCGTCAACCGCCCCCGTATCCAGATGCAGGGAATTGAGCAACGGCGTGCTGCCTGCCTTGTCCGCAGCGCTGCCGTCCACCACATTGGCCTTCAGCGACAGGCGGCGCACGTCCGGCAGGCTCATCCCCGGCACGAAGGCCTCGATCGCCTTCAGGCTGGCGATATTGCCATCCAGCCTGATGTTGTAGCCCTTCATGTGGTCGGGATCAGCCACGGTGCCGTCCACCGCCAGCTGCCCCACCTGCTGCCCGCCAGACCTGAACGCCGCCTGCAGCGCAACCGGCCAGCTGGCGCGCGCGGTGGATGTCAGGTTGATCGCCCCGGTATGGCCCGCCAGCGTGAAGCTGCCGCTGTCATTATGGCCCGCCACGTCAATTTCGGGCTTCGCGCCATCAACATCCGACAGGTTGATATGGTCCAGCACCACCTTGCCCCGGCTGCCCGACATCCGGTCGTCCCAGTCAAGGTCGGCATTGCTTATGCGGATGCTGCCGATCTGCACCTTCCAGTCGGACGCGGCCTGCGTGGCGCCACCTTCCGGCGTGGCCGTGGCCTGCGCGCTGGTGGGCGACAGGCGCCAGTTGGCCTCGCCCCTGTCCGTGCGTTCCAGATGGACGACAGGGTGGACCAGCTTCAGGTCCTCAAGCCGGATTTCATGGTGCAGCAGCGCCATAAGCCCCATGCTGGCCTGCAGGCTGTCCGCCGTCACCATGTCGGTATAGGCGCCACCGGCCATGTCCGACAGCCCGACATCACGGACAGACAGGGACAGGCCCGGCAGGACGTGCAGCTCCAGCGCGCCCATGCGCACCTTGCGACCGGTCTGCTTCTCGATCGCGGCAATGGCTTTCGTGCGCAGCGCATCCGGGTCCAGCATGGACTTGACCGCAAGCCCCGCCCCGCCCGCGATCACCACCAGCGCCGCGACGGAGCCAAGAAGGATGCGCCGTCCATTTCCGTTGTGTGCCATGTCAATTCCTGTCCTGTACCATTCTGGCCGCGTTAGCTGCGGCGGGGCTGCGCCGTGGCGGGTGCGACAAAACCGATCTGCCGGAACGTCTCACGCATATGGGGGGGCAGGTCCGCCTCGACCACCAGCGTGCCCCCCGCCGGGTGCGGCAGTTCCAGCCTGCGGGCATGCAGGTGTAGCTTATCCGTAAACCCCGTGACATGAGCTATGTCACCGCCATATTTCGGGTCGCCCAGTATGGGGTTGCCCAATGCCTCGCAATGCACGCGCAGCTGATGGGTGCGCCCCGTCAGCGGCGACAGCGCCAGCCACGACAGCTTGCGCCCCGCGGCATCCAGCACTTCATATTCCGACAGGGCATGCACCGCATCCGCGTCCCCGCGTTCGGCCACGACGCTGATCGCGCCCGCGCCGGCCCCCAGCCTGGTCAGGGGCTGGTCGATGATGCCGGTGGCCGGGCTGGGACGCCCCACGACCACGGCCCAGTAAACCTTGTGCACATCCCGCCCACGGAACGCCGCCGCCAGCTTGGCCGCAACACCGGGCGTGCGCGCAACCAGCAGCAGGCCGGACGTGTCACGGTCGATACGGTGGACCAGACGCGGGCGCGGGTCATCGGGTTTTTCCCGAAGCCCATCGAGCAGCACGTCGATATGGTGCGTGATGCCCGGGCCGCCCTGAACGGCGATGCCCGCGGGTTTGTTCAGCACGATCACGTGGTCATCACGATAGACGACCATCCTGTTGATTTCACGCACCTGCCGCTCATCCAGCGGCCTGACGGCCAGTGGCGGCGGGCGGTTTGCATTGGGTATGGGCGGCACGCGCACGGCCTGCCCCGGCGCAAGACGGGTGGCGGCGGTGGCGCGTTTGCCATCCACGCGCACCTGTCCCGTGCGGCACAGCTTCTGCAACGCCCCCTGCGTCAGGTGGGGGTAATGCCTGCGGAACCAGCGGTCGAGGCGGATATCGGCTTCGTCATCGCTGACGGTAAGGGTAACGACACTCATGACCCACGGCTTTCGCGCACTCTGTTCCAACTGTCCAGCCGTCGCGCCACTTCACGTTCATATCCGCGCCCGGTGGGCTGGTACAGTTTCGGGCGGCGCATGCCGTCAGGGAAGTAGTTCTGTCCCGAAATTCCCCCCTCCGCATCGTGGTCGTATTCGTACCCCTTGCCGTAGCCGATATCCTTCATCAGCGTGGTGGGCGCGTTGAGGATATGGGCCGGCGGCATCAGGCTGCCGGTGGCGCGCGCCGCCCTGCGGGCCATGTTGTAGCCCTTGTACACCGCGTTGGACTTGGGGGCGGTGGCCAGATGCACCACAAGCTGCGCCAGCGCCAGCTCCCCCTCTGGCGAGCCGAGCCGCTCGAACGTCTCCCACGCCGCCACCGCCAGGGGCAGGGCCTGCGGGTCGGCCATGCCCACGTCCTCGGCGGCGAAGCGGGTCAGGCGGCGGGCGATGTAACGCGGGTCCTCGCCCCCTTCCAGCATACGGGCAAACCAGTACAGCGCCGCATCCGGGTCCGAGCCGCGCATGGATTTATGCAGCGCGGAAATCAGGTTGTAATGTTCCTCGCGGTCCTTGTCATACAGCGCCGCGCGCCGTGCCAGCAGGCTGGACAGGGCGGCAGGATCCAGCGGCGCCTTCTGCGGTGGCAGGGCCAGAAGCTGCTCGACCATGTTCAGCAGGTAGCGCCCGTCCCCATCAGCCATGGCGCGCAGCGTGGCGCGGGCCTCGGGTGTCAGCGGCAGGGCCGTGCCGGTCGTGGCTTCGGCGCGTTCCAGCAGTTTTTCCATCGCCGCATCATCCAGCCGGTGCAGCACCAGCACCTGGCAACGTGACAGCAGCGCGCTGTTCAGCGCAAAGGACGGGTTTTCCGTCGTGGCCCCCACCAGAACCACGGTGCCATCTTCCACCACCGGCAGGAAACCGTCCTGCTGCGC
>Ga0157365_10000963_pt1 | contig 12067 bp, 12 predicted proteins | sample AttsexASBM3_FD_111478 | JGI IMG/M metagenome (GOLD analysis project Ga0157365, IMG submission 111478) | Fungus gardens microbial communities from leaf cutter ant in Ribeirão Preto, State of São Paulo, Brazil - Atta sexdens ASBM3 | ecosystem: Host-associated > Fungi > Mycelium > Unclassified ... | reverse complement strand
GCCACGCGTGACCTTGCGCTGCATCCGCCGCCGGCGCGCCTGTCCGTGCCGGTGCCGGCCGGGGTGGGGCTGAACGATGCCGGGGCGCATGTCTGGGCCGAGGACATGACGCATGAATTGCTGGGGCAATCGATCCCCGCGATCGTGCAGACGCCGCGCCCGGGCGACTGGTGGCTGAAGCTGGGGACGGAGGTTCAGGGCGGGCAGGTCACCCCGGTCTATAGCGTGATGATGCCCACCGGACAGGTGCGCGGGATATGGCGCGGCCGGATGGTGCCGCAGGCCGTGTGGGGCCGGGGGGACGAGGCGGCGCTGTCCATCGTGGCGCAGGAAGCTGCGCCGCATGTGTCCGATGCCCTGATCGGCATTCAGGCCGACATGATGGCACACGACAAGACCAGCCTGAAGAACCGACCGGCGCGGGTGTGGTTCAAGGGGGTGTCGGGCGCACCGGGTGATGGCAACACGGCCCTGACGCGCGCATTTGTGGCGGCGTTCCACGATCCGCAGGACCAGGTGCAGGATACCGGACGCGATGCGGATTTTGCCGTGGCCTGCACGGTGAAGCTGTCGCCCGGGCCGGTGGGGCAGGGGCAGAACCCGCTTCAGCACATCGAGGTGGTCTGGCGGGTGACCGACGCCAAGGGGACCGAGGCCGGGGCGGCGACGCAGCTGCATGATATTCCGGCGCATTCGCTGGACCACGCATGGGGTGATGTGGCCGAGGCCGCCGCCAGCGAGGCGGCCGAAGCCGTGCGCCAGATCATCGGGCGATATTCCGGGCGGGATGCCACGCCGCTGCCGCCGCCGGGGCTGAAGGTGCCTTCGCCCTGATGCAGAAAGGCCACGATTTGTCGATCATGCGAATGTGAAGGATGACAGGTTTGTGTCACGTTGCTAGAACGCGCGCGCCGACCGGAAAATCCGCGCGGGCAGCGGATCAGGTCATGTGGGAAACATGCACGCATGAAGATCGTCGCCTGTAACAGCAACCTGCCACTGGCCGAAGCCGTGGCGGCGGAGCTTCATCTTCCGCTTTGCAACGTGTCTGTCCGGCGTTTCGCCGATGCGGAAGTGTTCGTGGAAATCCACGAGAACGTGCGCGGCGAAGATGTGTTCGTGATCCAGAGCACCTGCTCCCCCACGAACGACAACCTGATGGAACTGCTGATCATGCTGGATGCGCTGCGCCGCGGTTCGGCACGGCGTATCACGGCAGTGATGCCCTATTTCGGCTATGCCCGGCAGGACCGCAAATCCGGCCCCCGCACGCCGATCAGCGCCAAGCTGGTGGCCAATATTCTGGTCGAGGCAGGCGCCAACCGCATCCTGACGATGGATCTGCACGCCATGCAGATCCAGGGCTTCTTCGATATTCCGGTGGACAATCTTTATGCCGCGCCGCTGTTCGTGCGCGACATCAAGGCGCGGCACGCCGACCGGCCGGTCATGATCGTCTCGCCCGATGTTGGCGGTGTGGTGCGTGCGCGCCAGCTGGCGCAGCGCCTGAACACGGATCTTGCGATCATCGACAAGCGGCGCGAGCGTGCGGGCGTGTCGGAAGTGATGAACGTGATCGGCGATGTGCGCGGGCGGTATTGCATTCTGGTCGATGACATCGTCGATAGCGGCGGGTCGCTGTGCAATGCGGCGCGCGCGGTGATGGAGCACGGGGCCGAAGCGGTCGAGGCCTATGTCACGCATGGCGTGCTGACCGGGCAGGCGGTGGAGCGCGTGTCCAATTCGCCGCTGAAGATGCTGACGCTGACCGACAGCATCGCGGCGACCGAGGCCGTGCGCGCGGCCACCAATATCCGGCAGATCAGCACCGCGGAGCTTTTGTCGCGCGCCATGCGGGCGGTTGCGGACGAAAGTTCGGTCTCGTCGCTGTTCGATTGACGGGGTTCGATTGACCGCGCCCTGTCCCCGACCTATTGCGGAGGGACAGGTTTTTCGGGAGATCAGCGCATGGTTCTGAGCGAACGCCCCTACTGGTATCTGCGTCATGGCGAGACGGACTGGAATGCGGCGGGCCTGTCGCAGGGCCGGACCGACATTGCGCTGAATGAAAAGGGTATGGCCCAGGCGCAGGCGGCGGGCGACATTCTGGCGCATCATTGGCGCGACCATGCCCCGATTGCGCGCATTGTCTCGTCCCCGCTGGTGCGGGCGCTGCGCACGGCCGAGATCGCGCGCGATGCGATTGCCGCGGCCGGTGGCCCGAAGCTTGCGATCACCACCGACATCGACCTTCAGGAGGTCAGCTTCGGCGTGCAGGAAGGCAAGCCGATGGGCAACTGGTATGACAGCTGGATTGCCGGTGATTACACGCCGGAGGGCGCGGAGGTGTTTGCCGACCTGCGCGCGCGCGCCGTGGCGGCGGTCAACCGCGCGACGGATGGCGAGGGCGCGCCGCTGATCGTGTGCCATGGTGCGATGTTCCGGGCGCTGCGTTCGGCCATGGGGCTGGCGGCGAATGTACGTCTGCCCAACGCTGTGCCGCTGTGGCTGGTGCCGGGCAGCCCGGAATGGACGCTGACGCAGGTGGGGTGAGCGTCGTTCTTTTTTGAAAAAGAACCAGAAAACTTTTGATGTGTAAGATGCCTCGTGTCGTGCGCGCGCAAGGTGATCTTATGGATCAAAGTCTTTATTGCTTCTTTTTCTCCAGAAAAAGAAGGTAGCCCTGCCCCGGTTTACCCGACCCGGTAATGCGGTAAAAGTTGCGTTCCCCCCTGATTTCCGCTAAGTCGCGCGCTCGCGCAGGCACCCCTGGAGGCCTGCGCGCTTGAGTTTCAGGAGCAGACAGTGACCGAATTTACGACAATCGAAGCTTCTTCGCGCGCGAAGGCTGGTAAGGGGGCAGCGCGCGCAACGAGGCGTGCCGGGCTGGTTCCGGCAGTGATCTATGGTGCCCGCACCGAAGCCGACCTTATTGCCCTCGACCCCCGTATCGTGGTGCGTGAAATGCACCGTGGTGGCTGGCGTTCGCGCGTCTACGAAGTGAACGTGGACGGCAAGAAGACGCACGCCCTGCTGCGCGAAGTGCAGCTGCACCCCGTGTCCGACGCGCCGATCCATGTGGATTTCCAGCGCCTTGCGGCGGGTGAGCGCGTGCATGTGACCGTTGCCATCACCTTCACGGGTGAAGACAAGGCGCCGGGCATCAAGCGCGGTGGTGTTCTGAACGTGGTGCGTCACACGGTTGAAGTGATGGCGTCGCCGGACAACATTCCGTCGGGCTTCGAGGTCGATCTGTCGGCACTCGACATCCACGACAACGTGCGTTGGGACGATCTGAAGGGCACCGAGGGTTCGACCCCGCTGTTGCAGATCCCGAACTTCGTGATCGCGACGGTTGTTGCACCGACGACCGAAGAAGACGCTCCGGCCGCTGAGGCCTGAGGCTTTGACCGGGGCGGGTGCTGTGCACCTGCCCCGGGCTTCAGGGCTGTTTGGCAAGGGCTGGTGTGTGCCAGTGTTTGTCAAACAGCCTTCTGTTTGGCGGGATCTGCTGATCCCGGTGTTTTTTCCGTCAGGGGAAACAGACGAGATGCTGCTCTGGACCGGTCTTGGTAATCCGGAGCCGGGGATGCGGCGGCAACGTCACAATATCGGTTTCATGGCGGTTGAACGGATTGCGGAGCGATATGGCTTCGGGCCGTGGCGCAAGCGTTTTCGCGGCGAGATTGCCGAGGGCATGGTGGGACGCCACAAGGTTCTGCTGCTCAAGCCCATGACCTATATGAATCTGTCTGGCGAGAGTGTTCAGGACGCCCGCGCGTTCTACAAGCTGGATGTTCCCGCGATCACGGCGTTTCATGACGAACTGGACCTGCTGGCGGGCAAATTGCGGGTCAAGCGCGCTGGTGGGGCGGCGGGGCATAACGGCCTGCGGTCCATGGACAAGATGCTGGGCTCGCAGGATTACTGGCGGGTGCGGTTGGGCATTGGGCATCCGGGCAGCAAGGAGCGCGTGACGGGTCACGTGCTGGGTGATTTTTCGAAGGTGGATCAGGACTGGCTCGGGCCGATGCTCGATGCCGTGGCGGATGCCGCCGGGCTGCTTGCGGATGGGCAGCCGGAACAGTTCATGACAAAGGTCGCGCTGGCGACGGGGGATAAAGGCTGATGGGCTTCAACTGTGGCATTGTCGGCTTGCCGAACGTCGGAAAATCCACGCTGTTCAACGCGCTGACGGCAACGGCGTCCGCGCAGGCGGCGAATTATCCGTTCTGCACGATCGAGCCGAATGTGGGGCGCGTGGGCGTGCCTGACCCGCGTCTGGATGCGCTGGCCGAGATCGGCAAGTCGCAGAAGATCATCCCGACCAGTCTGGAATTCGTGGATATTGCCGGTCTGGTGCGCGGGGCGTCACGGGGTGAGGGGCTGGGCAACCAGTTTCTGGCCAACATCCGCGAGGTGGACGCGATCATTCATGTGTTGCGCTGCTTTGAAGATGACGACGTCACGCATGTCGAGGGGGGTGTGGACCCCGTGCGGGATGCCGAGATCATCGAGACGGAGCTGATGCTGGCGGATCTGGATTCGCTGGAAAAGCGGATCGTGTCGTTGCAGAAAAAAGCGCGCGGCAATGACCGTGAGGCCGCCGCACAGGTGGCCTTGATGGAACCGCTGATCGAGGTTCTGCGTGAGGGGCGTCCGGCGCGCACCGGCGTGCCGGCCGGGCAGGAGGCCGCGGCGGCCCGCTTGCAGCTGATGACCACCAAGCCGATCCTGTATGTGTGTAACGTCGAGGAAAGCGCCGCGTCTGAAGGCAATCGTCATTCAGAGGCCGTGCGCGCCCGTGCCGAGGCCGAGGGCGCTGCGATGGTGGTTGTCTCTGCCGCGATCGAGGCAGAGGTCAGCCAGCTGGAGGCCGCAGAACGGGCAGAGTTCCTTGAGGGGCTGGGCCTGAGCAATAGTGGTCTGGATCGGGTGATTGCCGCGGGCTACAAATTGTTGGGCCTGCGGACCTATTTCACCGTGGGACCGAAGGAAACGCGCGCCTGGACGATCACGGCGGGCATCAAGGCACCGCAGGCGGCGGCTGTGATCCATAATGATTTTGAGCGTGGCTTCATTGCGTGTGAGACCATCGCTTACAATGATTATATCCAGTACAAGGGCGAAGTCGGCGCCAAGGAAGTGGGCCGGATGCGCATCGAAGGGCGTGACTATGTTGTGCAGGACGGCGATGTCCTGCTGTTCCGCTTCAACGTCTGAAGCATAGAGCACAGGGAGGTTTGACGATGAACGTAATCGCGAAACAGGATCAGACCTCCGTGCCAGCCACCGAAACCCCGGTGATCGAGACGATGGCGCGTGCGGCCCGGGATGCGGCGCGCGCGCTTGCGCGGTCGGGGACGGCGCAGCGCAATGCGGCGCTGCAGGCGGCGGCCGATGCGCTGCGGGCCAATGCCGCGACCATTCTGGCGGCCAATGCGCGCGATCTTGAGGCTTCGACCGCCACGGATTCCTTCCGGGATCGTCTGACGCTGAACCCGGCGCGGTTGGAAGCCATGGCCGTCGGGCTTGAGGACATGATTGCGCTGCCTGATCCGCTGGGGCGGGTCATGGCGGACTGGACGCGGCCCAACGGGTTGCGCATCCGCCGTGTGGCCACCCCGGTCGGGGTGATCGGGATGGTGTATGAAAGCCGGCCGAATGTCGGGGCGGATGCGGCGGGGCTGTGCATCAAGTCCGGCAATGCGGTGATTCTGCGTGGCGGGTCCGAGAGCCTGAACAGCGCGCGGGCTATTCATGCGGCGATGCAGGCGGGCCTGCGGGCGGCCGGCCTGCCGGAGACGGCGGTGCAGATCGCCCCGGATGCCGACCGCGCGCACGTGGCTGCGATGTTGACGGCAGCGGGGCTGATTGATCTGATTATTCCGCGTGGCGGCAAATCGCTGGTGGAGCGGGTTCAGCGCGAGGCACGGGTGCCGGTGCTGGCGCATGCCGAGGGGCTTTGCCACACCTATGTCCATGCGGCGGCGGACCCGCAGATGGCGCGCACGATTGTTGCCAACGCCAAGATGCGGCGTGTGGGCATTTGCGGTTCGACCGAGACGTTGCTGGTTGATGCTGAGGTGGCGCCGTCGCTGTTGCCGCTGATTGTGGCGGACCTGCGCGCGCTGGGGTGTGATTTCCGGGCTGATGCGGCGGCGCGCGCGATTGTGCCGGACCTGACGCCGGCGCAGGCGGCGGACTTCTCGACCGAGTGGCTGGCGGGGATTTTGTCGGTTGCGGTTGTGGACGGGGTTGATGGGGCGCTGGCCCATATTGCGCGTTATGGCAGTGCGCACACCGAGGCGATCGTGACCGAGGATGCCGATGTGGCGGCAACGTTCCTGAACGGCACCGACAGCGCGGTGGTGATGTGGAATGCGTCCACGCAGTTCTGCGACGGGGGCGAATTCGGCTTTGGCGCGGAGATCGGCATTGCGACGGGGCGGCTGCATGCGCGCGGGCCGGTGGGTCTGGAGCAGTTGACGACCTTTCGCTATGAGGTGCTTGGGTCTGGCCAGATCCGTCCCTGAGATGGTGTGCGGCCGGGCCGAACGAATGATGGCGCGGCCGTGCCCGTAATTCCGACATGGGGTGACGGGCGCCGGATGCGCATCGGGCTGTTGGGCGGGTCGTTCAATCCGGTGCATGCCGGGCATCTGGCGGTGGCGGCGCGGGCGTTGCGTGTGCTGGGGCTGGATCAGGTGTGGCTGATGGTCTCGCCGGGCAATCCGCTGAAGCCGGTCGAAGGGATGGCGCCGTTTGAGCAGCGCCTTGCCGGGGTTCGGGCGGTGGCGGATGGGCGGCGGATTCTTGCAACGGACATCGAACGCCGGCTTGGCACGCGCTATACTGTGGACACGATTGCTGCGTTGCGGGTGCGCTTTCCGCAGGCGTCGTTCGTGTGGTTGATGGGGGCGGACGGGCTGGCCAGCCTGCCGCGCTGGCGGAACTGGCGGATGATGGCGGCGGCGGTTCCGATCGCTGTGTTGCCGCGGCCGCATTATAATGTGGCCGCTTTGTTCGGTCAGGCGGCCCGAGCGATGGCCCGCTGGCGGCGGTCCGCGCGGGCGGGCCGGATGCTGGCAGCGGAGTCTGGTCATGCTTGGGCTTTTCTTCCGGGCCCGCAAAACGGTATATCGGCAACAGCTTTGCGGGAGACGGCGCGGACCGGCCCGGGATTTGGATCAGGAGAGACCACCATCGCCAGAAAACCACCGTCGTCGGACGTAACGCCCACGCGTCGCCCTGCTGCCAAGGCAGCCACGGGCACCACGACCAAACCCAAGGCGCCCAAGCGCGCGGCCGACCCTGCGTTGGCTGAGGCAGCCAAGACCGCCCCGACCCCGCGCAAGAAGGCCGCGGTTGCGGGCCCGCGCCGCCGCGTCAAGCGCGAGGCGGTTTCGGTTGAGAAACTGGAGCTTTATCTGGGTGTGATCACCGAGAGCCTGGCCGATGACAAGGCCGAGGACATTCTGGTGATCGACCTGACCGGGCGCGCGGCCTTTGCCGATCGCATGGTGATTGCCACAGGTCTGGCCGACCGGCAGATTTCCGCGATGGCCGCGCATCTGGACCGCAAGCTGAATGATGCGGGCCTGAAGCGGGTGCTGATCGAGGGGGCGAACGGATCGGACTGGGTTCTGATCGATGCGGGCGACATCGTTGTGCATCTGTTCAAGCCGGAGGCGCGCGCGCTGTATGGGCTGGAGCGGATGTGGGGTTCGGAACTGGATGAGCCCGAAGAAGGGCCGGTTACGACGCTCTGAGCATGATGCGCCTGATTGCTGTGGGGCGCATGAAGCCGGGGCCGGAGGCGGAGCTTTTGTCGCGGTATCAGAAACGTCTGGTGCCGCGGCTTGATGTTCTGGAAGTGCCCGAGGCGCGCGGCAGTGTGGCAGAGGTGAAGCGCCGGGAAAGCCAGGCGCTTCTGGGGGCCTTGCCACCTTCGGCTTATGTCGTTGCGATGGATGAAGGGGGCCGCACCTATGACAGTGCGGCCTTTTCTCGTCGGCTGGAGGGGTGGCTGGAGTTGCCGCGGCCTCTGGTGTTTCTGATTGGCGGGGCTGAGGGGCTTGATGCACCGGTGATCGAGCGCGCGGATGAAACGCTGTCGCTGGGGTCGATGACATGGCCGCACATGCTGGTGCGGGGCCTGTTGGCAGAGCAGCTTTATCGGGCGCGGGCGATCAGCACCAATCACCCCTATCACCGTAACGGGCGGCCGTGACGGGTGGGCCGTTTACGGTTTCATGCAAAAAACCCGGCGTATGGCCGGGTTTTTTTGTGTTCAGCGAGGTGGCTGGGTTCAGCGCAGATCGCGGTCGGGAGAATCGACGCTGAAGGTGTCCGGGGTGGCCGGCGCTTCGGCGACTTCGGTCGAGGCCATCGGGTGGGACAGCGCACCGCGGCTGGCCGCGTGTTCGACGGTGTTGCTGGCGACCATCATGTCGTCGCTGTGTCCGTTGGACGGACGGCCATAGATGAAGCCATAGGTCGGGTAGATGCTGCCGAACGTGCCGGAACGGCCGTTGAGTTCGACGCGGACCGACGACCAGTCGTTTTCGGGTGAGACATCGACCACTTCGACGTTGCGGCTGATGCCGCGTTGCGCCCAATGGGACTGGTCGATGATGATCTTGCGGCTGTTGATCACGTCCTTCACGACGGCAACGTGGCCCAGCGGCATGCGGCGCGTTGCGCGGAAATTCAGGACGCTGCCGGCTTCGGGGGCGGAGCCGCGGGCATAGACGCCGGCGGCGTGGTACCACCAGTCTGCCGCGTTGCCACGCAGCACGACATCGGAATTGGTCTTGGCGAAGGCGACGCACTGGATGACATGGCCGGCGGCACGGGTGTGCGACGAAACATGACGGATAGCGCGATGATTTTTGGAGCCGGCGTGCGACGCGGCGTGGGTCATGCCCCGGTGCCGGGCTTCTGCGGTGTGGGGGGATGACAGGAACATCGAGACGGCGGTCAGGGAAAGAACTGCCAGCTTCAGACCGAAACGCCGCATTCGAGAAATTACCTTGGTTGCATCAACATCGCCTGAGAGCAGCTAACAAGGCGGGGTGGACCCTGACAAGCCCAGATTGCATGGCAGGGACGTTACGGGGTGTTTTTGTCTGAAAATTTGCGATAAAAATCAAAAATAGGAATTTAATCCTATTGTGGCGGCATTAAGACAAAATTCACTCTGGCGGATCGGGGCAGTCGTACGATGGGTCGCCACAGGTCTGCTCATTTGATGGGCAGGCCTGTGGCGCAGATGTAACAGGCCGGTCGGGCTTACTTCGTGGTGATCAGCATGATTTCGACCAGCACCTTGGGGCTGGCCATTTCGGCCTGCACGCAGGCGCGGGCCGGGGCCATGCCTTCGGGCAGCCACGCGGTCCACAGCACGTTCATTGCTTCGCGGTCGGCGATGTTCTTCAGCCAGATCTGGGCCTGGAGGATGCGGGTGTTGTCGGTGCCGTGTTCTTCCAGGATTGCGTCAATCTGGGCCAGCACGTCGCGGGTCTGGCCGGTGACGTCCTGTTCGAGGTCGCGCGCGACGACGCCCTGGGTGAAGACGAAGCCGTGATATTCGACGGCCTTGGACAGGATGGCGTTGGGTTCGGTCCGGATGATCTTCGACATCGTGGGCTCCTTTGATGACGCACCGGGTGGCGGGCCTTCCCGCGATCCGGGGTGAGGCGAATCTTCTGGGCGATTTTCAGCCGCGTCGCCAGCCGGTTTTTGCGTGCGGGCGTGCATTTTGCACGGGACCGGTTTCAGCCGAGCCCGGCGAAGGTCGCAAGGTCGTCCGGCGTGTCGAAATCGGTCAGGCATTCGGGGCCGGCGGCTACGGTGCGGTGGCGCAGGCCGGGTGCGCGCAACAGGGCGCGTGCGCCCGTGTCGCCGTTGAGCGTGGAGAGGGCATCGAACATGGTGGCCGACCACAGGACGGGGTGGCCGGGGCGTTCGCCGCACATTGGGGTGCAGACATCGCAATCGCCCGGCGACCATGCGTTGATCACGCGATCGATCAGGGCGGGAGTGATCAGTGGCATGTCGGCCAGGCAGATCAGCAGGCCATCGGGGCGTGTGCCGGACAGGGCGCGTTCAACGCCGATGCGCAGGCTGGAGGCAAGGCCGCGTTCCGGCGCCGGGTTGCGGGCGATGATGTCCCCGTCGGCCAGCCAGGGGGTGAGGGCATCGGCGGTGTATCCAGCGACGATGATGCGGGATGCGACGCGGCTGGCGCCCAGTGCGGTCAGGCAGTGTGCGACCATGGGGCGGCCGGTGGCGTCGGGGGCCAGCAGCTTGTGCTGCGGGGCTGTGCGGCGGGACAGGCCTGCAGCCAGCACGATGGCGGTGACGGTGCGGGCGTTCACCATCCCTGGCGGGCGGCCAGCGGGGCTTTGCGACGTGTGGCCACGATTTCCGCCAGAACGGACAGCGCGATTTCCGGTGCGCCGATGCCGCCGATGGCCAGCCCGACCGGGCCGCGCACGCGGGCGATGGAGGTGTCGTCGAAGCCCAGTTCGCGCAGGCGGGCGGTGCGGCTGGCCTGTGTCGTGCGGGAGCCCAGCGCACCTATATAGAAGGCCGTGCTGCCGAGGGCGGCGATCAGGGCGGGATCGTCGAGTTTGGGGTCGTGCGTCAGGGTGACGATGGCCGTGTGGCTGTCGATGTTCAGGGCGGCCAGGGCTTCGTCGGGCCAGTCGGTCAGGATTTCGACGCCGGGGAAGCGTGCCGGTGTGGCGAGTTGCGCGCGCGGATCGACGATGACGACATCAAAGCCGGTTTGTGCCGCGATGGGTGCCAGGGCCTGGGCGATGTGCACGGCGCCGACCACGATCAGGCGGGGTCTGGGTGTCAGGGCGTGGAGGAACCATTGGGTCTCGTCTTCAAGGGTGACGAGGGTGCTGGTACCGGTGGCGAAGCTGCGGTGGATGTGCGGTGCAAGTGCGGGGTCGGGCGGGGTGCTGCCGGGGGTGATGAGGGACGTTGCGCCGCCCGGAATGGTGGTGGCCAGCAGGCAGGGCTGGCGTGCGGTGCGCAGTTCGGCGGCGGTGTTCAGCAGGTCGGGTGTGAGGGACGAGGCCCCGGCGCCGGCCGGCTGGACGAACACGGCCAGTTTGCCACCGCAGGCAAGGCCGACGGTCCAGGCCTGTTCGGAGGTAACGCCATAGGTCAGCAGGTGCGGGGTGTTGCTGGCCATGACGTCCTGCGCGGTCATGATCACGTCGCCTTCGACACAGCCGCCACTGACGGAGCCTTCGACGTGGCCGTCGGCATCGACGAACAGCATGCTGCCGCACGGGCGGGGGGAACTGCCCCATGTGCCGACCACGGTTGCGATGGCGCAGGGCGCGCCGGCGCGTGCGCGGCTGTGTGCGAGATCGAGCGGGTCTGGCGGGGATTGTCTCATGGGAATGCAACGATATCAGACCGGTGGACGGGCCGCCAAGCGTGGATGCGCATGGCGGGGGTGCGGGGTGTGTGCTGTGGGGTTGCGCGCGCGGGGGCTGGCCGCTATCGCGGGTTGAGACATAGCTTAAGTGGAAGCAGTGCGATGCCGAGCGTACCGGGCCTTGATCTGGACGTGATTCCTGTGACGCCCCTGTCGCAGAACTGTTCGATGTTTTGGGATGCGGCGACGCGTTCTGCCGTGGTGGTTGATCCGGGCGGGGATGTTGACCGCATCATGGCGCGGCTGGCGGCGCAGGATCTGTCGCTGGTGGCGATTGTTCTGACGCATGGGCATCTGGACCATGCCGGGGGTGCCGCTGAGCTTGCGCAGCGGGCGGGTGGGCCCGATGTGCCTGTGATCGGGCCGCACCACGCCGATGGCTTCCTGTTATCGAGGCTTGTGCAGGATGGGGCGCGTCTGGGGGTGCCGGGTGCGCGCAATGTCACGCCGGATCGCTGGCTGGATGAAGGCGATGTGCTGGATCTGGCGGGCTGGCGGCTGGAGGTGTTGCATGTGCCCGGCCACACGCCGGGGCACGTGGTGTTGTTTGATCGGGCGCGGCGGTTCCTGTTTGCGGGCGACACGCTGTTTCGGGGCACGATC
>Ga0157365_10000962_pt1 | contig 12078 bp, 11 predicted proteins | sample AttsexASBM3_FD_111478 | JGI IMG/M metagenome (GOLD analysis project Ga0157365, IMG submission 111478) | Fungus gardens microbial communities from leaf cutter ant in Ribeirão Preto, State of São Paulo, Brazil - Atta sexdens ASBM3 | ecosystem: Host-associated > Fungi > Mycelium > Unclassified ... | reverse complement strand
TTCCAGCCCCTCGCGACGTCGCAGGTAGGGATGGACCATGTCGCCCTGGATCGGTCCGGGACGGACGATCGCCACCTGCACCACGAGGTCGTAGAAGGTCGTGGGCTTGAGGCGTGGCAGCATACGCTGAGGTCGCGCGAAAGTTTAGGTTGGCGTATAGGCCGCTCGGATGCCCATATCGAAGCTCGGCCTGATAGACCCAGCGCGGCAGAGACGGCAGTTCGTCGCGGCGGAGCGCGGGATCATCCATGCAATGGAAATCGGTGACCGTCGCCACCTGCCTGAGAGACAGCTTCCCGTCACTGCGAGAAGTGAAAAGGCTGGTATTGAGCCCGGCTTCCAGTCCTTGATGAATGGTCGGACTCGCGTTGTTGACTGCATCGATCTCGGCTGTGGAGGCCGTTGCAAGTTGCACGTTGCACGACGAAGGACAGAAGCTCGTTATGTATCCAACTGCGATAGGCCGTCAGGCTACCGATGCGCTATGCGCCTTTAGACGAAGCCTGTTTTGATGTCTGGACGGGGCGGGTTTGTCTCAGCCCGATTGCAGAGAGCACTCGGGGCCAGCGGGACGGTGCAGGAGGCGGATTCCTTCGCGCAGGACTTCGGCGTCGAGCCCAATTGCACGTGGCCGGAACCGAAGCGGCCACACGCATGATCGCGAGTTTGCGGGAGGGATATCCCGCGCGCACGGGATTCCGCAGCCTCAAGATCGGGATGGATTCCATCCGGGGCTACCATGTCGAACTCCCAGCCTCGGCACAGGACGAGCTACTCGCCGACTTCGTTGCTACTACATGCCGAAGCTTAATCATCGTACCAGCGAGTTTCGTCGCGCTACCACCCTGACGCACGACATTGAACCCCGCGGCCCTTCTCAAGGTTAGGCTGACAGCTATCAACGACGTAGTCGGTCATGATGCCTGTCGAGATGGGTTCGGTCAGTCTGACTCACGACATGATCAGGCCGCCATCCACGTTGATGGTCTGGCCGGTGATATAACGGGAATCCGGCCCGACCAGAAACAAAGCCAGTCCTGCCACATCATCCCCTGTCCCGGCCCGTCCCATGGGTATATTGCCGATCCATTCCTTCATGAGTTCGCCGGGCGCATACTGCCCGAGAAGCTTTCCCCACGCGGCATCGTTGTAGCTCCACATGTCCGTATCGATAATGCCGGGGCAAAAAGCATTGACGGTGATATTTTCGCGCGCGACCTCTTTGGCGAGGCTCTGCGTGAGGCCGACGACGCCAAATTTGCTGGCGGCATAGTGCGGGGTAAAAATAAAGCCCTGCCGGGCCTGTCCAGACGCAGTGTTGACTAGACGCCCGCCTTGGCCATGTTTTCTCACGCGTCGAATCGCCTCCTGGCAGCAGAGAAACACGCCCTTGGTATTCACCCCGAGGACCTTGTCCCATTCTTCTTCGGTCATGTTTTCGATGCGGGAAATCGTGATGACGCCCGCATTTTGAATCGAGATGTCGACTTGGCCGAACTCGGACTCCGCCGCGTCGTACAGACGAATGACATCTTCGCGGCGGGAGACATCCGCTTCCACTGCAACAACTTTCGCACCTCTTGCGCGCAGCTTTGCCGCGGTCTCCCCGACGGCCGGCTCGTTTGCACTCAGAACCAAGGATGCGCCCTCACGGGCGAAGCGTTCCGCAATAGCCGCACCGATACCGCGGCTGGCACCCGTAATCACGGCGACTTTCGAATTGAGCATCATGATGTGTCTTCCTTGAGACTTAGAGGAAATTCCGTCTAATCGGGCGGGGTGGTCGTCTCTGCTTCTAGCCAACAGGCGGTGAATTGATCGGTCACGAGGACATCAAGCAGCCCGGTTCTCAACGCACCCAAGAGCGCGTGGCGTTTCCGTGTGCCCCCTGCGACGGCCACGACGCGAGGAATCGCTCGCAGCTGATCGAAGGTCACGCCTATGACCCGACCTTCGACGGGCGAATGTACCGCCCGACCGTCCTCCTTGAAGAAGTGCAGGCAGATATCGCCCGCTGCTTCCTGCGCGGCGAGGTCATCCAGTTCGGTCGTTGTGAACACATTGCCGCTGTCGGCCAGAAGCTTCGAAGGCTCGACCGCACCGACACCGACCAGTGCCGTGGTTACATGACCGAACTCATCCAAGGTCGACTGAACATATGGATCGGACACGAGAATTTGTCGGGCTTCGACCGAGCCTGCGATGCCCTGCGTCGCGAGCAGCATAGGGTCCGCCTGGGTCAGGCAGGCGAGGCGGGTTGTCAGTGCAGTGGCGTGAGCCTGCACCGACGGCTTCCCCATGCCGCCAAGAATCTGCACCACGCGCGTCGCATGAACCTTCTTCTGCGGATCAAAATTGTCGACCATTTTTACCAGGCTCTCGCTCCAGGACGAGATTCCGACGACTTCGCCCGGCTGCAGTGTGGCTTGTACGTATTGTGCAGCAGCTTCCCCGATACGGGCTGTAACCTGCCACTCATCGTCCTCTCGGCAGTCGGCTATAACCATGTCCGTTAGTCCGAATCGCGCAGCCAGCCTCTCTTCGAGGTCCAAAAAAGTGCCCGATGGCGCGTCGATCACAATACGGACTATTCCTTCGTCCGCCCCACGCTTGAGCATTCTTGAGATCCCGGCCTGAGATATGTGAAGCCGGCGAGCAATGTCCTGCTGTTTCATTCCGTCGAGATGATACATCCGTGCCACCCGCGCGATCAGCCGCAACTCGTCCGTACGTGCCATTATCCGTCCCGAAATATACTCGTCACCAACAACAGAAGCCTCCGTCCACCAGCAGGTCAACACCGGTGCAGAAAGACGCCGCCTTCGAGCACAGGAAGACAGACGGTCCGACCAGTTCGTCGACCGCCGCCATGCGGCCAAGAGGTGTTTCGGCTTCAAACTGACGCACCTGATCGGCCACCTCGGGCCGTATGTTCATGGGTGTCGAGGTGTATCCTGGGCTAATCGCATTGACGCGGATACCGCGTGTTGCCCACTCCATGGCCAGACTCTTCGTAAGGTGAATTACGGCGGCCTTGGACGCGTTGTAATGCACCTGGGGCAGACCGCGATTGACAATGACACCCGACATCGAAGCAATGTTGACGATTGCGCCGCGGCCGTGCGCAAGCATCGCGCGGCCTTCTGCCTGCGATGAGAGAAAGACGCCGGTCGCGTTCACATCAAATACGCGCTGCCACTGCGCCTGAGTCATGTCCTCGGCAGGCATAGCATTTGCAATTCCCGCGCAGTTGACAGCGACGCTCAAGGGACCGATGTTATCTTCAACAGTTCTGACGCTTTTCGCAAGATCACCTTCGCTGGTCACATCACCGCGCAGGACGAGCGCTTTTCGACCGAGGGCTGTAATGCGATTGACAGTGTCGAGCAGTCCCTTGCTTTGCGGCAGATCGAAACAGCCGACATTTGCGCCTGCTTCGGCCAGCCCTACCGCGATGCGTTGACCGATTCCGCTTCCCGCACCAGTCACGAAAGCCGTCTCTCCGGCGAGACTGAAGATCTCCACGATGTGCTCCCTCAGGACGTGGCGAGTTCCATGACTCGTACATTATTGGCCGCTTCTCGCGGCAGAATGCCCATTTGGTGTCCTCGCGCCAGAACCATGACCCGATGACCCAGTCCAAGCACCTCCTCAAGGTCCGAAGAGACGACAATGACTGCCATCCCTTCCGACGCAAGTGCGGCAACGAGGTCGTAGATCGCAGCGCGGGCACCCATGTCGATGCCTCGAGTAGGTTCATCGAGAATGAATACGCGTGGGGATCGGGCGACCCAACGGGCGATCACCATTTTCTGTTGGTTGCCGCCCGAAAGAGCATGCGCGCGCTGTTCCGGCGTTCCTTTGATGCCAAGGCGCTGGACAAGCGTCGTTGCGAATGTCGTAACATGATGCGGCGACAACCAGCCACGGTGGGACAACCTATCAGTGTTGCCGAGTGCCAGATTGTCGGCAATGGATTGATCGAGTAGAATACCTTGGTTTTTTCGGTCTTCCGGGACCAAGACGATACCGCGGCGAATAGTTTCCGTGGGCTCGCCGGATGCTAAGCGCTCTCCATCCAGCCAGACGGATCCAGACGCGACTGGATCGACGCCAGCGATGGCACGCACAAGTTCCGAACGGCCAGCTCCGACGATGCCTGCAATGCCGAAAATTTCGCCTGCCTTGACTGTGAAGCTTACGTCCTGGAAGGTTTTTCCCGGAGAAGTAAGATGCTCTACACGGAGGACTTCGCGACCGTCGCTTAGCACTACAGGAGGGAAGATCCTGTCGACGGAACGCCCAACCATATCATGCAGGAGATCATGGATTGGGACGGTAGCGGTATCGTACGTCGATACCAAGTGTCCGTCTCGGAGCACGATGATGCGATCGGCAATCCGCGCGATTTCTTCCAGGCGGTGGCTGATGTAAATGAATGAAACACCCTCGGCCTTCAGCCTGTTGATCTGCGCGAACAGATGTTCGGTTTCAGACGAACCTAATGCTGCTGTCGGTTCATCGAGAATCAACAGACGAGCGCCCAGCGTGAGTGCCTTGGCGATTTCCACCTGCTGCTGGGCTGCTATCGGAAGTCCGCGTACCAGACGTTTGGGAGAAATATCGAGCCCTAGGCTTCTCAGATGCTCATGGGAGATCCGGGCCATTGTCTCTCGATCTACATGTCCGTGTCTTACCGGCAGATGGCCAATGAAAATGTTTTCAGCGATCGAGAGATCAGGCACCAGGCGCATTTCTTGATGAATCAGGCCTAATCCGTTCCGAAGGGCGTCTTTCGGGGAGGTGGGCTGCCAGGCCGAACCCTCCCAGAGCATTTCTCCATGATCAGGCTGGATCAGTCCTGAGACAATGGCCGAGAGCGTCGACTTTCCCGCGCCGTTTTCGCCGAGCAGCGCGACCAGTTCACCCTTGCGAACCTCAAGGTCGATTCCATGAAGGACGTGCACTGATCCGAACGATTTGCGGATACCGCGAACGACGAGACGGGCAGGATGACCCTGTGTTGCGGACGGCACTTCCACAAATGTCATGGCCTGCATCCTCCTGCCGAAAAACCAACGCGCCAATCAGGGGTGATTTGCAATGAAGGGGGAGACGTTATCCTTGGTCGTCAGGACGGCTTCCTGGAGCTGCTGGGCGGGCAGTTTCTTCCCGTTCGCGAGATCGAGGGCGGAGTCCACGGCGAGCTTGCCCATATATTGGGTTTTCTGCGTCATGGTGGCACTGAGTGTTCCCTTCGCGACCGCCTTCAATCCAGCAGTATCTCCGTCGAACCCAACCACGATAACCTTGTGATCCAGATTGGCGACTTTCACGGCCTGCGCTGCGCCGAGCGCCAGGGCATCTGCCCGGCCAAAGAAGACAGTAATCTCAGGATGGCGCTGGAGCATGTCCTGCCCGATGGAAAAGCCTTCGCTCTGCGACCACTCCTGACTTGCCTGCTGTGCAATTGTCCGGACGTTCGGGCAATGCGACAGCGCCATCTGAAATCCTTTCGCCCGATCTTGCTCGGGGGTCGTGCCGATTTGGCCCTGTATTACGGCGAGGACTCCCGTGCCGCCGGTCTGTTTGCAAACAAAATCCCCGAGCGCCTTTGCCCCCGCCACGCTATCGCTTGCGATGAATGTAGTGGCTGGTGCATCAGGCGGATTACGGTCCACAGCGACGACAGGAATATTCGCTTGCTTAGCCGAGCGCACGGGAACGCCGGCAGCAGTCGCGCCCGCTGGGATGTAGATGATTGCCTTTACGTTACGGGTGATCAAGTCCTGAATTTGATTGACCTGGGTTGCGGAATCTCCGTGCGCATCCACAACCAGAAGTCTGACGCCGCGCGCTGCGGCCTCCGCCGACGCTGATTGCTTGATCTGATTGAAGAAATCAGCCTGCAGATTGGCCACGGCAAGCCCTATGACCGGCGCGTCCGCTGCCCGTGCAGCAGGCGCCAGTCCCGTGGTGGCGACCAGAAAGGCAAGAACGGAAGTGCTGAGACGATGCAACATGACGCTGTCCTGTTTGTTCCGATGATATGCAACGGCGTGCTTCAGCTGCGCCGCCTCAGCTTATCGGCCGTAACTGCTGCGGCGATCACGAGACCGATGACGACCTGCTGGATGAAGGGAGAAATGCCAACGAGATTAAGGCCGTTGTGCAATACACCAATGATGAAAACGCCCACGACTGTCCCAGCAACGGATCCCGCCCCCCCGGAAAGGCTGGCACCGCCGATGACCACAGCGGCGATGGCATCGAGTTCATAGCCGAGACCTGCAGAGGGCTGCGAACTGTCGAGCCGCGCCGCCATGATGATGGCCGCGACACTTGCCAGCAGGCCGGACGCCGCGTAGACGGCAACGGTAAGACGAAGCACAGGAATACCCGCAAGTCTTGCGACTTCTGCGCTGCCACCCATCGCGTAGAGCGACCGTCCGGTGGCGCGGAAGCGAAGAAATATCCAGGCCATCGCAGCGATTAGGATGAAGACCGCGGCAGTGACCGACATAAATCCAAGGTGGCGGACGGTAGCAAGTTCAGTAAACCACTCCGGATATCCAACCACCTGCTGCCCATCGGTCGTGATGTTCGCCATGCCGCGTGCGATGGACATCATCGTCAGCGTCGCGATGAACGCTGGCAGCCGCGCGCGCGTGACCAGCAAGCCGTTAACCATCCCGCAGATGGCTCCGACTACGAGGGAGATGACCAGGGCGGCCGCGAAAGGAACGGCGTAGTCTTGGGAAAGCCAGCCCAGAACCATGATCGAGAGCGCTAGGATTGAACCGACCGACAAGTCGATCCCGCCAATGATGATGACGCCGGTCATGCCGAGTGCGAGAACACCCAACGTTGTGACTTGATCGAGAACGTTGAGCGCATTGCGTAACGTCAGGAACACGTCCGTACTGAACGCGAAGCCGACGCAGAGTAGGATAAGTCCGATCAGCGGTCCCTGTGCCCCGTTGAGAAGCCCTGTAAGCTTCTGGCGCATGCTCGGAGAAATCAGGCCGCCAGACCCGTTCCGCGGTGTGCCGATTACAGGTTTTGTAGTCTCCATCACCGATTTCCCCTCAGCGGATGGCTGGCGGCACGTTCGACGGCCCGGAGCCAGGCGCGGCTGTCCGGCAGATGCATGACGCGACTCGGTTCAAAATGATCAAAAGGGCGCTGCAGATCGCGCAGATCCTCCCTTGACCACATACCAGCCGTCATGCCCGCAAGGTGTGCCACGCCGAGCGCGGAAAGTTCCGGTTCCTTCGCGCGTTGAATTGCATGATGGAGGCGATCCGCCTGCATCTGAATAAGGCCGTCCGACCGTGTGGGTGCGCCGTCTACAAACAAGTCGGTGATTGCACCAACATTCTTTGCAATCGCCTCCACCACGTCCGCAACCTGAAACACAATACTTTCCACCGCCGCGCGAGCAATCTGCCCACGCGTTGTTCCGAGCGTAAGGTTAGTGACCAGCCCTACTGCGTCACGATCCCACCACGGCGCGCCGAGGCCGCCAAAGCCCGGTACAAGAACTACGCCGTCACTTTGCGTGCTCAGTCCCAGCGCGACAACGGACGACACTTCGATTTCAAGAATGGACGCAAGCCATCGTAACGTGGACCCCGCCGAACGGATATTGCCTTCGGCGGCATAGACCGGCCTGTCCGTCATCCAGCCCACGGTCAGGCAAAGGCCATCCGTGAGATCCATGGGGTCGTCGAGGACGCCCATGATTGACGATCCGGTGCCATACGTTGCCTTGATCTGGCCCCTTCCAAACGCGCCGTGCCCGAACAGAGCCGCGTGGCTGTCGCCCATAACGGCACCGATGGGCACGCCATCAGGAAGCGGAGTCATGTCGACACAGGTCGGGAATGGGCCCGTGGATGCTACGACACGCGGAAGGCAGGCGCGCGGGACACCAAATATGTCGAGAAGGTCGTCATCCCAATCGAGCGTGTGGATGTTGAGAAGCTGGGTACGGGATGCGTTGCCGACCTCGATCAGATGGTCGCCGCCGAGCCGGCTCAGGAGCCAGCTGTCGACCGTCCCCAAGCACAGATCTCCAAATCCCGCCCGTATTCTGTCTGGGTCATATTGGTCCAGAAGCCAACGTGCCTTGACAGCGGAAAACATCGGATCGAGCGGCAGCCCCGATCGACGCCGCACCAGACGCTCGATTTCGTCCGAGCGGATCGCGTCATAGACATGAGTGCCGCGCTGGTCCTGCCAGGAAATTAAAGGTGAAACGGCGCGGCCGCTCGTCCGGTCCCATAAGAGCATAGATTCCCGCTGCGTACTCAACCCGACCGCCCGCACGCTCTGCGGCTCATGGTTTTCGAGGCACGCCGCGACAGCTGATTGTACGCTGTGCCAGATCTCGTCGGGGTCCTGTTCGACCCAGCCGGCGTGCGGATGGGTTTCTTCAAGGGGGATGCTCACGCGCCATACAAAGGTGCCATGTTCGTTAATCAGTGCGCATTTCGTAGCGCTTGTTCCCTGATCGACTGCAAGGATCAACGACGGTGAAGCCATATCACGCTGCCAGCTCTCGGGCGGCGCGACATAGGCCGTCTGCGTTCAGTCCGAAATAATCCAGCAGGAATGCCGCCGAACCGGTCGGCGCGAAATGGGAGACGCCTAAGATCCGCATGCGTGTCGGATGCCTTTGCGCCAACAGTTCCGCGACGGCCGCTCCCAGCCCTCCGGTCGTTACAGCCTCCTCTGCCGTGAGAATACCGCGTGTCTCGCGCGCTGCCGCAATAATGGTGTCTCCATCCAGCGGAGCGATAGTCGCGACGTTGATGACTCGCACAGAGATGCCTTCAGCTGCCAGAAGGACCGCCGCATCCAGCGCCCGGGAAACAAGAACGCCTGTGGCGATGATGGATATATCGTGACCCTCACGGAGGATTTCTGCTTTGGTCGGGTCGAAAGCGTGGTGTGGCGGAGTAACGGCGGGAACCTTGAAGCGCCCGACGCGCATGTAGATTGGGCGATCGGCGGCAGCGGACCAGCGCACCGCATCCCGTGTCTGCTTCGGATCTGCCGGACTGAGGATAGTGATATCGGTTAATGCGCGTATCCACGAAAAGTCCTCGACCGAATGATGCGTGGGCCCTAGTTCGCCATAGGAAAGGCCCGGACTTTGGCCGCAAAGCACGACCGGATAGCCGCCATAAGCGACATCGGCCTTGATCTGCTCGAGAGCGCGACCGGTTAGAAAAGGTCCGGCTCCGCATACGAACGGTATAAAGCCACCGTTGGATAGTCCGGCTGCGACGCCAACCATGTTCTGTTCCGCGATGCCGACGTTAACAAGTCGGTTTGGAAATTCGTCGCGGAAAGCATTCAGGTTCGATGATCCGACAGAGTCGTTACAGACCGCTACGATCCTGTCGTTTTCCCGGGCAAGCTCGACGAGCGTTTCGGCAAATGCGACCCGGCAATCGAATGTTTCCGCAGATAGATGCAGGGGAGATGCAACGGTCATTGAATCTTTAACTCCTCGATAGCCAGCGTGACCTGTTCAGCTGTCGGCACCTTGTGGTGCCATTCAACCCGATCCTCGATGAACGACACGCCTTTGCCCTTGATCGTGTTGGCGATCAGGACACGTGGCTTGCCTGAGGATGGGGCATCGAACGCTGTGAGGAGGGCGGTGTAATCGTGACCGTCGATCTCATGAACTTCCCAGCCGAACGCCACCCATTTAGCCGCCAAGGGCTCTAAGGCGTTGGTATCTTCCGTGCGGCCGCCCTGCTGCAATCGGTTGCGGTCCACGATCGCGCATAGATTGCCTAGGTGGCGATAGCCGGCATACATAGCGGCTTCCCAGTTTGATCCTTCCTGCAGTTCGCCATCGCCAAGGACCACGAACGTGCGATAAGCAAGGCCAGACATGACCGCCGCAACAGCAATACCTACTCCGATGGGAAGACCGTGTCCCAAGGGGCCTGTGTTGGCCTCCACACCCCTTACCTTGCGCCGGTTTGGATGTCCGTTCAGGGGAGAGAGGGGGGCCGCAAACTGTGCCAGAAGCTCAGGACTGAAATAGCCCGCGTGCGCCAATATATTGTAGAGCGCCGCAGAACAGTGACCTTTGGAAAGGATGAAGCGGTCTCGGTCGTTTAGCCCCGGCTCATCCAGGCGATAGCGCATCACGTCGAAAAAGAGCGCCACGAGAATGTCTGTGACGGACAGGTCGCCTCCGACGTGCCCGAGTTTTGCGCCGGCTATCGTGTTGATGATGCCAATCCGCATTTGCGTTGCAATCGTCCTGAGGCGAGCAGCGCGTTGTTGTGGATCGTTCGGCATGTGCTGGTCGTCTGTCATTCAGGACCCCATGCGATCTAGGTCCGAATATTTATTCGGTCCTAAATAACGATCCAAGCATCCTCTTGTAAGCGGTCGGAGTCAACGGCTTCGCGCACGACGCACCCCCTCTCGAAATCACTAGCGCGTGACGAGATGATGCGGCTTAGGCGGCTCTATCAACTGCCTTGGCATGCTGCGATGTGCGCAGTTGAGCAGCCCCGCTGATCGTCTGGGCAGTTCGAAGGGAAACTGCAAAGGTCGTATGGGACTGTTAAGTGATCGGCATTCTCGGGTTTGCCCGACTGTATCTCGCCGTCCTCCGCATTATTGATCGTTCGGATCAGTTCTCTGAGCCACATGCCCGGTGTCCTTTCTCCCGCGTCTGATCACCACCGAATGTCGCATATGAGGCATAGGCAAGAAGCTCCGCTTTGCGGTGAAAGCGGTCGCTCCGCGTTCAAATCTAATCATGCGGGGGCGGACGTCACCCCAACGTTCTCATCTGCTCCCAAGGCAAGATCTCGAAGTGCATCTGGCGCGAGCAAGCCGCGTTCCGACCGCGCGGCTGTTCAGCGAAGCGGGTGTTGTTATTCGTCGAAGTGGAACGGATCTGATCCAGTATGACGCTCAGAAGATGCTCAAGGAATTCCTAGGCGGCTTGGTAAGTGACGGAAAATCTGTTCGTCCGGTCAATGGCTATGGGGAGCTACAGTTTGCCTTCCGCAGTCTGAACCTTTGGAATTTCAAGCTGAACGAACCCGATCAGGCTGCGCATGAAGCAGTGTCGTTCGGGCTTGTTGCCCTCAACGTGAGCTGCCGCGCGGTCTCATGCCGCGGAAACATCGGTGCAGCGCTGAGCGCTGTGAAGCGTGGGCTGGCCTGCAAGGCACAAAAAAAGTCATCCGACGGAAGTAAAGTGTGCCAACGGAAAGCGATCACCCCTGCTTGTTCCTTTCCATCAGGCGCTCGAGTTTGTTCTTCAATGCCGGTCTCCTGATTCTCAACGCTCTGGTGCTCCGCCGTTCCCCACTGTGTTCGGTTCGATCCTGAACTCTTGGCTAAGTTTCGCAAGCGGAGCCCTCGATCGTTGTGACGCTGCTCGGACGGCATGCATGGTCGAGGCGCTGCCATGACGCTTTTGTCCCATAGGGCTTCCTTCCAATCGCGTGAAAGCAGCGCACCGCCAGACCTCGGGGACTAGAGCAGAATCCTACCTGTCTGTATCCATCGGCACTGAAGTGGCTGGCGGATTCATTTGGCGAGTAGGTCGTTGAGATCGTGCCGATGGTATCCCGCAGGGCGCCTACGGTTCGAGCGGCTGCCTTACGCAGGCAGGCTTTCAGCTTGGCGAAGGCGTTCTTCTCGATCGAATTGAAGGCGGGGCTGCAAGGCGGCAGGAAGCGAAGCTCCGTGCCCACCCGCTCGATGAGGCGGCGGTTGACCGAAGCTGTGGCCGAGATCGCGCATGGCCCGCCGGAGCTCGGCCGTGCTGATGGCTGGGGCTTCGCTCAGCAGGTGACGGATCAATCCATGCCGCGCCTCGTCTCGATCTTCCCGGACCGACGATCCTCACCAAGTGGTCCAGGCACGACATCGCCCTGACGCCGGTCCGGGGCTCGCCAACGACTGACGCTCGCGGCGCTGACGCCAAACCGCACCGCAGCCTCACGATGGCTAGCTCCCTCGGCAACCGCAGCCAAAACACGCGTTCGAAGGTCGACTGAAAGGGCTCGCGACATGGCAGCTAGC
>Ga0157365_10000961_pt1 | contig 12080 bp, 17 predicted proteins | sample AttsexASBM3_FD_111478 | JGI IMG/M metagenome (GOLD analysis project Ga0157365, IMG submission 111478) | Fungus gardens microbial communities from leaf cutter ant in Ribeirão Preto, State of São Paulo, Brazil - Atta sexdens ASBM3 | ecosystem: Host-associated > Fungi > Mycelium > Unclassified ... | reverse complement strand
TCAAGCTCAAACACATCAATCAGGGAGGTCAAAAAAGACTCGGCTCCTGGAGGAGTTTCAGACAAAGATCGACTCAGCAGTGAAACCAAACGTACCGCCAAGCAACCGTCGAAGATCAAAGTTTGTCCGCCGTTCAAATATACGTCTGAGTTGAGAAGCGGTGACTATGCTTATCATCTGTAGGTGAAGATATTCTAGGTGTGTTTTTGACTGGAAAAAGAATCAGTTTTCGTGTTCCGACCATTTTCAGAAAAACCTACAACGGACTCTGGCTCACCCCAGGATGAAACGCAAACATAATAGAGGGGAGAGCGAAGCAAGAATGTTATCCTCGACTGCCCAGCATTGATACAGCGTATCTTATCAGCATCATCGATGAAAACAGATATTAATGCTTGTATGATTCCGATAGTCGACGCATTATCGTGATTTGCGTTTCCTGGTCGACTAAGACAGTTGATTTTCAAGATATTCTCATGATTGTTGATGAGGAATACCTGACAAACACGGGCTTTCCTGCGTCAGTTAACACAAAATATTGTCGAGGCAAAAATCTAGTCTCTGTGATGCAAATTAAAAGAAGCGTATTACGACAAAATAGCCGGATTACGAACCAGGTATGTAGGGAAGCTCCTGTAAATCGATTTTATGCTGTTTGTACCTAGATGCAGAACTCTCGCTTTCTTTCCAGCTGGTCAATCACCTGAGGAAACTATGAAGTGAAGCAAGAAGCCTGACCTTTTTGTACCTGTTTGCTTGAAAGAGTTTTCCTTAGCTGTTCCCGCAGGTACCTTTTTGATTGATCATTAGTGGTTATGACAGGTTGGGACACCTCTGTCGAGTCTTCTTCAGCAAAATCTGTGTCTATGTCTGCGTCCTGAATCAATATGCCCTCGTTCAAATCCACATTAATGACGGATGAAGCTGAGCTCCCTGGTGCTCCTTCCCGCGGCAGGGGAAGTGAAGTAGAGAAGTCAGCTTCGTCTTCCGGAGCTGGAGTATTATGACTGTGAATGTGTAGGTTCGACAGTGAGGGCGATGGCTTCAATGGAGGAATGACAAGACGTGAGCCTGGTGACGTTGTCGGAATTCCAGTAACTGGGAGACTCGGACGAGAGATTGTGCGTGAACGAGGATCATATGACATGAACAGTATCGAGATGATGTTAAAATTAATGCTTATCCTGATCAAGTCCAATGATACGAAGAAATCATTATTAGCAAAGGTTAGAGAAGGAATTTTAGTACAAATACTACTATCAATCAACATTACGTAATGCATACTTTTTGGATTCAGCATTTCTATTTTGCAACAATCAGTGTAGTACTAAGATGCGGAGGGAGATGTATAGAGAAGGATCCTAGAGGTTAAAATACTGAGGTCACAGATAAATCGAAAAATCTACAAACTCGGATACACATAATTCAAAATGGTCTCCCTTATCTCAGCATCAGATTGCTTGTTACAAGCATAGGGAAAACGGTTGACTCTCATTTGGGAGTAAGCTGTCGAGCAAGTTCTCCACGCATGCTATGAGTATCAGAGCGCTTTCTAGACATTGCTCATATCATTATTGATCACTCACCGAAGATTAATCACATGCTGAAATACGAACAGTGCGGTACGGTACAAGATAGTGAATACAAGGGAAGTACTTATAGACATCACGAACATCTACAACATTGGATTAGCCACAGCTATAACATAACCAGTATGATAGCTCAATACAATGATTTATTTATCCTCCAGGAATGAATCACGATTAAACATCTCGGAACAACTAGGTGTTCTCGCGTGATCAAAACATATGCATAGCCTGTCATACAGTCAAAAGGCAGACACGGGAGAAGCTTTCCGGAGTCGTGAGTCTGCTGAAGCTGGCCAGAGATGGTACGCGAAGACCTCCGTGTATTGGTCGATACTTGATGGATCATATTCGGCAGGATCTCGCCTCCTGACTCATCTATCCGCACGGACAACAAGGTATACCATTAACGTTATGATGCTTCCTAGATCCTGGCTGTTTTCTCGAGGTAGATCCTTCCATTCGTCATAAGTAAATATCATATACTATAACAATTCAGCTTGGATGACCCAGCTAATCCATATAACAGAGTTATATTTATTCAATGTTGAAGGCTTTGGATGGAAGACAATCCTCCAGTCATAACTCTCTTTCATAACTTCCACGGTCCAGGAATAACTGAGCATGATGGAACAAGCTCGAGAACAGTAATTGTACAACAAATGGTGAGTATTATTTTCCACGAGGAACGCTTCTTTTCGCGTTCTTCTAGATTTTCCATGGGTCAAAAATTACCTTTCCAATCTCCCCCTTGTCAAAAGCGCGATAGCTTTCAGCTGCCTGACTAAATTCGACTATCCGATCAATCAGACTGGCCGTTTCTCCAACCTTACCAAAGACGTCCTGCCGTTTGACTGTTTGAAAGATCACTAAATCAATTGAAGGAATTTCTACAGTCGACTCACCAAGAAGATCAAAGGCCAAAGGGAACATCGCACGAGCCGGGCATCGACCAAAATCAAGAGAGACGTTCTTATTATACAGTTGGCGGCCAGTTACAGGGAGGAGTGGCGCACCATGTACGCCTACGGATACGATGACGCCAAAAGCCCGCACAAGTTCGTACCCAAGATTCATAGCATTTGTGTTTCCAACGACCTACTGCGCGGTGAACCGAAGCAGAGTCCGGTGAACGCTAAAAACCTACCTCCAAAACAGCCGTTGCACCAACACCATTGGTCCATTCCTGAACTCGGATTTTTGCCTCATCAATAGAGAGAACAGTGAACTCTCCGGTCCCTTTCCCTGTAGTGTCTATGGTGTTGTATACTGCCTTCATTTTTTCTCGGCGAGACTGAATTGGGTCGATGGCAACCATTCGGAACGGAATATTGCGAGTTGCGAGGATATCCAACATACTGACAGTGGCACAAACACCAACAGGGCCCAGGCCGATGATTGCAATTGTCAGGATCCGATCAAGATCAGTCAAGCCGACCTCGTTCGTGGACACTTCTTCTTGAGAGAAACAAAGAGGCCATGGCTTTCCAGTGATCATTGGAGCAACTTTGGGATGACTGATAGTCTGTAGGGCTGCAAAAACACCGGTTGGTAAAATGTCGGCAAGTAGGACAAGAGAACTATCGGAAATAGTTGAGAGAGCTGTTTGCTTGACATCACTTGGCAAGGCACTGGACCATGTAGAAGGATTGCTGAGGTTGAACAATGTGCCTCCAGCCTTTGGAACGCGCACATATTGTGCCTGTCCTCCTTCAAGCGCAGGCGAGCCAAAGAGGAATCCATCAGGACAGCGGCCCGTGTACCCCAGCCGACAAACACTGACCAGTAAATTAGAAGAGCCCATTAATTTGTGACTGGAACCCACTGGCATTCCCCGCAACTCACAGTGAATGGTGACACAACTTTATCGTGAATTTTCAAACTGGAATATAGAGCGGGCCGACCCCGAGTGTTTGAGTTATAATTTTCTCCTAAGGCAACAACCTCCCCAATAAATTCATGACCACAGACGTGTCTATCCGCGCCAATCAGATTTCCACTCTATCATAGATAATTGAACTCTTACACTTGATTGACGCCTCCGTGACCGCGATATATATGGAGGTCACTGCCTATTTACTTGATGATTAGGTGTCACCAATGTCATATTCTCTGGACTAACCACAAAGGCCACCCAGCTGGATCGTTCAATCAATCTAGTTTCCAATCATTGAACAGAATTACCTACTTTGATTTTCACGATGGCGTCGTCAGGATGCTGGATTCTAAAAACAGTGTTCAATATTATGATAGAGGTGACCCAAAAGTTGGCCCATACCTTGGAACAGGCACTTCCTCGACTCGGATATCATAAGAGGGAGGGTGCCAACGAATCGCTCTCTGAATGTCGGGCAGGATTTGAGGGGAGGCCATGTGGTTGTCGGAAAGACACTGGGAATGTCGTGATTATATCACACTGTAAGACTGTAACCATAGATGCTCCTTCTCATCGGAGATCATCTCTCTCATACCGAATTTACGGAGTGCGAATTCAAGTGCCGGACCGGAAATGGGCCGGGAAGTTTGCATGATCCAGCATCCAGCTGACAAGAACTTCGTTTAACAGATCTGTCAACGATGAATTCAGATGTCCCTGTCATATCATTCCTTGGGGCCCGCGTTTTCTCGCGACGTTGGATTACCTAGTCATCAAAGCGCGTTCATGGACTGTCGATTTTCTATAAAAGCTCTCAGCTGATTTTTGGTCAAGAACTAAAACGAAAATGCGCTGGCTCTCTGCTCTAGCTTCGCTTTCATTCGCTACCCTTGGATATGCTGTCGTCGGCCCTGGTGTCGTGACCGGTAACACAGCTGTTCACGATCCGACGATGTGCAAGGACAGTTCTGGCAAATATTTCGTTTTCTGTAAGTAGCTCGGGCATAAGGATCAGAGCCCTCTGTAATTGAGCCCTCTTGAAAGCTACGGCCGTCGGGATAGAAATCAGAACGTCTACAGACCGTACCGCTTGGACTCTTGTCGGAAAAGTATGGCCAAACGGTGCCTCCTGGACCGACCAGTACACTGGTACATCCAATGGGTGAATTGAAACATAGTTTTTGGACACAACACTGTACTTACCACATTAAATAGTAATCTTTGGGCGCCAGATTGTACCATCGTCAACGGAGAATTCTTCGTGAGTTATCAGATACTTTCCATCGTCCCATCTTCTTATTCATTTACTAGCTATACTATGCCGCATCCAGCTTTGGATCTCAGAATGTAAACATAACTCTCCCAACTCAAGTGTAGAACTTGCTCATGCACTTGCTTACAGTCAGCTATCTTTTTGGCCAAGTCATCGACTGGAATGCCTGGTATTCTTGAGTTTCTAGTCATTATGCCGTTGGATCTTATTGTGAAATAAGGCAGCTTCACTCATGTTGGTCTGGTCACTTCCACGTCGACTGCTAACGACTACAATGTGAGTGCAATCATGTGATTCTCAGCACTATGTAAATGACACTTTTCAAAGGCTATCGACCCCAAGTAAGTCCAAGTTTGCCCCTATAACATCGTGATACTCACCACTGGAGTGATCTTCCAGCCTTCTCATCGGTGAGTCTACGCGTATCAACCCTTCCTCATCTAACATCTTCATCAGATGGCAGTAATTGGTACCTCTCATTAGGCAGCTTCTGGACTGGCATAAAATCTATGAAGTCGGTTCAACCATCCTACAAAACGATTACCGAGACTCTGACATTCAATCTAACTTTCAGCATCAACTCTTCTTCAGGTCTACTCCGTGACAGCAGCGTCACTTCTCTTGCCACACGTACTGCTAACAATGGAGCTATTGAAGCTAGTTCTATATACAAATTTGGCAGTTTCTATTATCTCTTTACTAGCTGGGACAACTGTTGCCAAGGGACCTCAAGTACTTACAACATCCGTGTTGGACGTTCTACTTCGTGAGTTTTCTCTCTTTGTGTGCGGCTTATTTGTTCAAGTGTTTCGTCGACTTAGACCGACAGGTGGATTTGTTGATCAAGCTGGCGTATCCCTGCTAAACGGGGGCGGTACTCTTGTTCTGGGCACCCACGATAGCGTATGTTTGAAGTGCCCTTTATTTCGAGCTTGATGATAACAGATGAATTAGATTATTGGGCCCGGTGGTCAAGATCTTATGACGGATGGTGATGGTCCTATAATGGTTTACCGTAGGTACTATCATTCAACGGGCTGAGCATCCTCCTTGACCAGAATATCTGCAGATTATTACACCCCCTCCGGAAGCTTCGTGAGTGACATTACTGCCACCTTTCCTCGTAGCTGATAGCAACTCTCATTGTAGCTCGGAATCAACAGACTCGATTTCTCTAGTGGCTGGCCTGTCGTTGTTTAATACATCAAATCAGTGACATTCACAGAACACAGTGGTTGGAGGTCTCATTCAGTAGACTCACCAGATTGTCTCCCTTTTGTGTAACTAGTTTGGACCATAAAGAGAATTTGAAGTGGATTACAGAACAAACAAAACGATTATTAGAGAGGAGCTGGCGCCACGGAACCTTCAACTACAGGGACATATTCTACACTCAGACGTCTACAATACCAGCTGCAACAGCAAGCAAAAAAATTTCAACAACCGCTTTTCCCTTCTGCAAATTAAACAAAGATATACGTTCATTAGGCAAGTGGGCTTGATCCTGTTAAACAAGATGATTTCAGCATATGATTGGAAACCAACAGATGATATCAACTTACGGAGCTCTGGCCCATAGGTAAATGCAACGCATGGCACTTGAACTCCTTCTCCAGCCACGGCACGGAAGGAATTGACTACAGGTACAATGTTTTTCATTGAATAACCCTGATATTCTCGGAAAGCACAAAGAACTTACACCGCCCTCTCGGATCCGTAATGGTTCCACATTCCATTCTTCTTTTACTGCGTTCGCCAGTGCCTTGAAGTATGGGTCATCAAGCTCACCCAACCACCAGTCCGCTGTATGCACGACTTCAGCCTGCATTGTCCCTTGAGCATCTCCTGCCAGTGATCAGATAAGTATTCCTACTTGGAGCTGATTGGGGCTATTGAATCCATTGAACGTAGATTTCAAGAAGTCGATTAAAGACTGAATGATAGTGTCTAAATCTTGATCAGGCACAATGCGTAAGGATATTTGGGCTTTGACTGTGCTAGGAATGACTGTTGAGTCTGAATGGAGTTATTGAATCAGAGAATGATCATGAATATGAACATATCGCAAGTTTGTCTCACTCTTCGGTCCGCTAATTTCAATATTGTGTATCGTCAGAGACGGTTCTCGCCATTTAGAACGCAGAAGTGAAGCAGGTTTTTGTGTAACCTCTGAAAGCAACTTATAGAGCTCTTCCTCTTCCTCGGTTTGGGGTCGGACTCGGTCATCTGGCATTCAAGTCTGTCAAATATTGCAGAATGAAGCAGATAGAGACTTACAAAACTGAGATATTTGAATATGCCCCTGACTATCAGTAAGGGTAGCCAAAAGTTTGATCCTTTCCCAATAATCTGAGTACCTTGCAGTCAGAAGGGACGAAAAGGAGGACCCACATGTCAACCATAGGTTCTTCAATTGCACCACCCTCAATTCCTGAATGTAAGTCTGGCATCGCACTTGAGATCTACAGGTCCACAGATCAACCATAAAATCTGAACAGAAGAAAGGAGATTTACCAAAAGATTACAGTGAACGACCCCTCTGAAACCATAGGTCAAACAGGCCCTATCCTCTGCAATCCATGTTGAGTTACTGTGGAGAAGGAACAAGTACAAGTACATCAATCACAATTCATTGACAGAGAATGTAAAAGCTTACCTGACGAGGATTTCATCGATATGCCCGATATTATCTTTATATTTCCTGACCGTCTCTCCAAAACTAGGACTACCGATTTCCTCTTCACCCTCGATCAGAAACACTAGGTCTACTCCCAACATTCTGCGTGCAAGAAGATCAGCCGCAGCACATGCAATAGCAAGTATAGGACCCTTGTCGTCCGCCACCCCACGTCCATAGAGATATCCGTTTCTGCCCGTTAAGGTAAATGGATCAGAATTCCAGCCTTCCAAAGGCGCTGGAATGACATCATAATGTCTACAGTGTTGCAAACAATCAACTACTCGAGCAAAGAAAGAGAAAGACTTGAACGAACCCATATAGCAGGATCCGGGGAAGGGGTTTATCACCTTTGCGACCTTCGAATGTACCAAGCACGATAGGATTTCCACCCTCACCTGTAGGAAGCTGCTTGATAGTCAGTATATAAGATAGTATGAGAGAAAGATATTTACGAGTGTAGCTTGAGCGCCTAGCTGTGCAAGGCACTGTTTCAACCAGATAGCAGCTTTGCGGCAGTCTTCTTTGTGTGTAGGTTGTGAACTAACGCTTGGGATTGTGACAAATTTGCCGAGTGCATATAATAGCGTTTCTAAATAAAAAGCTCCCAGTTTTGTTACCAAGAACAGTACTTAACATACCAGATATTGAATCAGGTGATGCGCTGTTAAAGCCAATTAGCCCGGGCGTTGTAGGTTGTGCCCTTTTTGGTGTGATCACTTCCCAGCCCTACATATCAGTCGCATGAACATTCGGGATGAGATCAGGTCAATCTTGGCTACCTTGATATTAGAATCACTTCCACCAGTAACAAGACAAAAAAACCCATCGCTGTGTCTAGTGACAACTGAAGAAAGAACAATCCCGTCATGTGCTTTCCATGTAGCCAAACAATCGAACGAAGTAGACCATTGCTTCAAGTATTGTCTGAGAATGAAGTACACCATGAACCAGACTTGCTCACTTGAACACAACCCCCTGCCGAGAAGGTATAGAGGTCACCATTGAATACGGACAAGGACAATATATCGACGCCCTATGGTCAGGCAGTACCTGAATGTGAGCACACGAGGACTATCCAGGACATGCGTTGTTTACCTCTCCGACGATGATAGTTCGGACGGATGTTTTGGTTTCAAGGTCTAGAATCTTGACATACCCATCTTGGCACCCAGCAGCAATAGTATCGCCTCTGGATACAAGAGCAAGAACAGCGCCGTGTCCACAATCAAATTCATGGATCAAAGTTGGGGTTTGAGTTGAACAATTCCAAAGCTATTTACAGCCGTCAAATCTGAAACAACTACATGTCAAACTTAAATAACGCACTTTGACTTTTTCATCACCACTGCCTGTCGCAAGACGCACGCCATTTTCGTCATCTAAGACAATCATGCAATACACATAACCCCAATGTGCAGAATCAAGAACATTAGAAGCCGTGATCTTGAGGTATGTTTGTGGGACTTGGATATCGTTGTAAGTATCAGAGTCTGGGCTTTCTCGACCTAAGTGGCCATTACGGGCATTTGTGTCTGCAGGTTTACGTAGATATTGGGGATAGCTATCAAAGAATTTGTGTGCCTTGCGAGATGTTGGTGTGGTGTATCCACTTGAAACCACGGCTTGAAGCGAAGTAGATGACGCGGATGGAGAGGGTGAAGGACTGAAGTGGAACCACTGAAGCGAGGTGTTCTGACAGCCGACATGGATTGTCTGAAGGGTTGGAGACCAAGCCAACGAGAAGAGATCACCCGAAGAAATATCGAGGCACGGTTCAATGATATAGAGAGGGGACAGTGTTTTGGTGCACCAGACCTGATAGATGTGAGCATGTGCGTGGGTGGAGACGGTCCCTGGCTCACTCGAATCCTACTGTCTCCTGTGCACACGGTGAGCTCATTGACAATGGAGTTATTGAGATGAACATACCCCCTGAGCTAAATAACCAATTTCTGTCTTTTGCGTACTCTAGGGCGAGAACGCTTCCAGTATGGCCGCACAAAGTGGCTTTCAATGAAAAGGTCCTTTTGTCCCAAACCTGAGAGATCGGTCATTTGAACAGTCTAGGTGCTGGCAAGCCGATATGTACCAAAATATCACGATTCTGGCTGCCAGAGAATATGTAGTCGTTGGTGGCGGCAAGACTGAGGACCGAACTCTTGTTCTCCTGGAGAGAGTGGAGGAGAGGCGGGTGCTCCTGGCCGCCATAAAGATCACGGGCAAGGGAAGCTGGCTTCATGAGAAACGGGAGTCAGGAAAGAAGAGGACTTACTGTGCACCTGCATGGAGTTTGCGGCTAGTGTGACGAGCTGCCAGATGTTTTCTTCTTCAGACTCCGATGACCTCCCAGGCCTTGTCCATGTTATTGCCTCGCGTATGTATCCTGTCTTCAATGCTATCTCGGCTCATTATCCTCAGGGAAACGGACGCGGACCTCCTGTCACAGTTCTAGAATTTGTAAGAAGCAGAAGACTCAGGGTGTGTATTATTGCGCGTGGTCTATTATTTCTGACTCGTGCATAGTAAACACAAAGACCAGGGGTAACGCTGCGTCTCTGAAGCACTATCAAGCACTGACTATTCCTATCGAGTCAACGTCCGAAGACGAACATCAGTGTCGGAACCCCAAGTCTAAACACCATAATGCGAAAAACAATATTCCATTGGCACAAGCGATCGACCTTTGTTCAGATGCAGAGGATGTGCCCCCGCTACCACACCCTTCCCCTTCCAAAGTACCTCCATCACGAGAATTAACCTCGACAGTCTCGAGTATAAATGATGATATCGGTCCGTCTTCGCTTTCTAACCATGCTACACTCCCAGATGATGTGCAACATCCATTTCAACGAAGGCAACAGCTATCGGTTGAGCGGATGCGACGAGAAAAGAGGAAAGGGAGAGAAGACGTTGTAATGAATGCGAAAGAACAAACGTTGTGGCAAGAAGAGGAGGAAGAGGCTTCAAATAGTGCATCCGAAACAATCATTTGTCCGCCGCCGCGCAAGCGGCTCCGGGGTTTCTCTTCTTCGCATTCTCCTGTATTAATCGTGCCAAGCCGACGAATTTTCCTCCCTTGTGCACCGTCCCCTGGGCCAAACGAAACTCAGAGTTTTCCATCTTCTGAAGAAAGTAGGCATTGTCCAGTACCTGACCAACTCCCCTCATCGGAAGCAGAAGAATCAACAAAACCTCTGCAATCTGTGTATGATGGTATCTTCCGAACTATGCCCCATTCCGAGGACGACTTTAACTTGTGTAATGCTTTTTCGTTCAAAGTTCGACTCCCACCTCACCCAACCGCTACAGCCAAGGGCTTCGAGCCTTTTGACATGAACTCAACTCCACCACCTCTTCTCACACCGTCATTCTTTGAAAGAGCCAAACAGCCATTGCTTTCACTGCCTAACAAATCCTCAAGGGCAAAATTTGTAGCCTCGAATCGGACACATAAGTGAGCGTTGAAGTGTTCTTTCGGTGAATGTGGCTGCTGACATGGTCTGGACAGGCGACCGTTACTATCCTTAGGAACATTGTCTTCAAATGATTTTGGATACACTTCAATGGATTTTTCACAAAAATCGAGGTTGATCGCGCCTAAATCCCCAAAGCCAGCCTCTCTTACCCCAGTCAGTCAATCTGAAGTGGCAATCTCCACTCCTGAATCCCGTTCATTGAGTAAGATGAGATCGCGAGCTTCAAGTTCAGATCAAAGTGAAATTACATCCGAAACCTCAGATGTCGAGCTGTTCGAAATACCTAAACCCGTAGACGTCACTGGAATTGCTTTCATTACATCAAGATGCTCAATTACCCAAGATTCCCCTGGACAGGTTGACTTGGTCTGAAATGCTACCGATTACTCAGCCTGAAGTACCTGTCACCACAGAGGTTCAATTAAAACTGACGAATACGTTTCTTTATGTAAAGCCAAACCTACCTCTTCCGATAATCGGCCTGTCCATTCATCTAGCGACTTCATCAGAGGGAAAGCTTCAAATCCGGTTGTCACCAAATTGAATATTCTCTCAATCGATCTTGTACTTTCATCTTGCCTTCTCTCTACCAATCAAATTGATACCATTGGACTGGTGAAATGAACAGATTGTTGATACCTTCTCAGGGACCAACGAGGAGATGCAGAAAGTAGCTGATATATTGTTCCTTGAAAACAGCTGGGGTAGTTCAACATTTTTGCGGCGTCGGAAGATTGGCTTGAATATTGCATGGCGATGAGTAAACCAAAGGTCACCATGTCTTAATGGATACTACTTTCTTGAGAAAAAGTGTTTGATTCATGTACATTAGATACTATGGCAATTTGGTACCAAACCAATGATTCCATTGGCCTGAGAAAGTTGACCTGACGTCAATCTATCTCGGTTGGTACACATTGACCATGCAGACCCTGCTTCGTCTTGGTCCTAATAGTCCTCGTAGCATCATTTCTAGACTATCTCTATCTCAACCAACATGTCAGCGACTCCTCCTGCGGAAGTTCTCAATGACAAAGACCCCTGCACCCCCATCCACCCTTCGCAGATCATATCTCTACGTTCCATCATCCTCCGATAAAATGTTGGAGAAAACGAAAACTTCAGATTCAGACGTTTTCGTATACGATTTGGAGGATAGCGTTGCGCCTAATATCAATGATAAGGTTAC
>Ga0157365_10000960_pt1 | contig 12083 bp, 12 predicted proteins | sample AttsexASBM3_FD_111478 | JGI IMG/M metagenome (GOLD analysis project Ga0157365, IMG submission 111478) | Fungus gardens microbial communities from leaf cutter ant in Ribeirão Preto, State of São Paulo, Brazil - Atta sexdens ASBM3 | ecosystem: Host-associated > Fungi > Mycelium > Unclassified ... | reverse complement strand
TCTGCGGGCGCAAAGTGCGGCTATCCTGAGCAGCAGCGCAACCGTGCTGGCGGACGATCCCTCCCTGACGGTGCGCTGGTCCGAACTCAGTGCGGACACCCAGGCGCTGCTGGATGAGCAGCAGCTGCGTCAGCCGGTGCGGGTGATTATCGACAGCCAGAATCGCGTTACGTCCGGGCATCGCCTGATTTCGCAGCCGGGAGAAACCTGGCTGATGCGCCATCAGCCGGATCAGCAGAGCTGGCCGGCTGGCGTGACGCAAATTGCCGTTCCGCAGCGCGAGCATCAGCTGGATCTGGTGGCGATGATGATGCTGCTGGGTCAGCGCCAGATCAACAGCGTCTGGGTTGAAGCGGGCGCAACGCTGGCGGGTGCGCTGCTGCAGGCGGGACTGGCCGATGAGCTGATCGTCTACGTGGCACCTAAGCTGTTAGGTGATGAAGGCCGCGGCCTGTGTCACTTGCCCGGACTCAGTCAGCTGGCTGATGCGCCTGCCTTTCGTTTCAGCGATGTCCGTCAGGTCGGAGACGATTTACGCCTGACCCTGACGCCGCAATAACACGGGCGGAAAAGCGAGAGCACGCCGCCGAAGAGTATGATAGAATCCGCCCCCCTGCGCGGGGCTAAATAAACCCCTGAAAGGATAAGTATGAAAGTTATCGAAGCTGCTGTTGCAACGCCTGAGGCCAGTGTTGCCATCGTTATCGCGCGTTTTAACAACTTCATTAATGACAGCCTGCTGGAGGGTGCAATTGATGCCCTGAAACGTATCGGCCAGGTCAAAGATGACAATATCACCGTAGTCTGGGTTCCCGGCGCCTACGAACTGCCTCTGGCAGCTCGCGCGCTGGCTAACGCCGGCAAGTATGATGCGATTATCGCCCTCGGCACCGTGATTCGTGGTGGCACTGCCCACTTCGAATATGTGGCGGGTGAAGCCAGCTCCGGTATCGCCAGCGTCGCCATTAACAGCGACATTCCTGTCGCGTTTGGCGTACTGACAACCGAAAGCATCGAGCAGGCCATTGAACGTGCCGGTACCAAAGCCGGTAACAAAGGTGCGGAAGCCGCACTGACCGCGCTCGAAATGATCAACGTATTGAAAGCCATTAAAGCCTGATTTTTGTAAGGGGAATTTTGTGAAACCTGCTGCTCGTCGTCGCGCCCGTGAGTGCGCTGTTCAGGCGCTTTACTCCTGGCAGTTGTCGAATAACGACATTGCCGATGTGGAATACCAGTTTCTGGCGGAACAGGACGTCAAAGACGTCGACATTACCTATTTCCGCGAACTGCTGTCCGGTGTGGCGACCAACAGTGCGTATCTGGATGGACTGATGAAGCCCTACCTGTCGCGTCAGCTTGAAGAGCTGGGCCAGGTAGAAAAAGCGATCCTGCGCATCTCACTGTATGAGCTGAGCAAACGTGATGATGTGCCCTATAAAGTGGCCATCAACGAAGGGATTGAGCTGGCGAAAGTCTTCGGCGCCGAAGACAGTCATAAATTTGTTAACGGCGTGCTGGATAAAGCCGGTCCACAGATTCGACCCCATCGCAAATAAACAAAAAGGCCGGCTTGCCGGCCTTTTTTCATAGAGGGTTAAGCGGAACGTAATTATGTCTTGTGGTGAATTTGAACTCATCGCACGCTACTTCAACCGCAGAACACGCAGCCGCCGTGATGTCGAACTCGGCATCGGTGACGATTGTGCGTTACTGAGCGTGCCGGAAAAACAGACGCTGGCGATCAGCACCGATACCCTGGTTGCCGGTGTGCACTTCTTACGGGATATCCATCCCGCCGATCTTGGCTACAAGGCCCTGGCTGTTAATCTCAGCGACCTCGCCGCTATGGGCGCCGATCCCGCGTGGCTGACGCTGGCCCTGACGCTGCCGCAGGTCGATGAGAGCTGGCTGTCGGCGTTCAGTGAGAGCCTGTTTGAGCTGCTGGAGTATTACGATATGCAGCTGGTGGGCGGTGACACCACGCGCGGCCCGCTGAGCCTGACGCTGGCGATTCACGGTCTGGTGCCGCAGGGCCGGGCCCTGAAACGCTCCGGCGCGAAGCCGGGTGACTGGATCTACGTGACCGGCACGCTGGGTGACAGCGCGGCGGGCCTGGCGCTGCTGCAGCATCACTGCCGCATCAGCGATCCGGCGGTGCATGAGGCGCTGATCAAACGCCATCTGCGCCCCATGCCGCGCATTCTGCAGGGACAGGCCCTGCGTGCGCTGGCCTCCTCTGCGGTAGACCTCTCTGACGGCCTGATTTCCGATCTCGGTCACGTGCTGAAAGCCAGCGGCTGTGGCGCACGGCTTAATCTTGATGCTCTGCCGCTTTCTGGCGCGCTGCGTGACCATTTCGACCCTGAGCAGGTTCTGCGCTGGGCGCTGAGTGGGGGAGAGGATTATGAGCTCTGCTTCACCGTGCCGGAGGTGAATCGCGGCGCGCTGGATGTGGCGCTGGGTCATCTGGGCGTGCCCTACACCTGCATCGGTCAGATAGCACCGGAGTCGGAAGGCTTAACGCTGCTGGATAATGGCAAGCCCGCCACCTTCCGCCATAAAGGATTTGATCACTTTGATACGAAATAACGATGTGGCCAAAGGCCGCCTGCGGATGAGCAATCCCTGGCATCTGCTGGCGACCGGTTTTGGCAGCGGGTTAAGCCCGGTGGTGCCTGGCACCATGGGATCGCTGGCGGCGATCCCGTTCTGGTGGCTGATGACGTTTCTGCCGCAGGACCTCTATTCGCTGGTCGTGCTGGTCGGCATCTGCGTCGGCGTTTACCTCTGTCATCGCACCGCCAAAGATATGGGCGTTCACGATCATGGCAGTATTGTCTGGGATGAGTTTATCGGCATGTGGATTACGCTGATGGCGATTCCGGTCAACAGCTGGCAGTGGGTGCTCGGGGGATTTGTACTGTTCCGTATTCTGGATATGTGGAAACCCTGGCCGATTCGCTGGTTTGACCGCAACGTGCACGGTGGCATGGGCATTATGGTCGATGACATCATTGCCGGGGTCATTTCGGCTGCCATGCTGTATGGCATCGGGGTCTTGCTGGCGGGCTGATCCGCTCACCCGCGATAAGATGACGCCCGGCAAGGGCGTCATCTGACGGCGTTACTCGAATCCCACCGCCTGATGCGGCTGATAGACCTCTTCCAGCAGGGTAATCTCTTCGTCACTCAGTGTGACATCCACCGCCTTCACCAGATCCGCAAACTGCTCAGCACGCGACGCGCCGATGATTGGCGCCGTGACGGCAGGTTTGCTCAGCAGCCAGGCCAGGGCGACCTGTGCCCGCGTCACGCCTTTACTCTCTGCCACCTGCGCCAGACGCTGCGCAATGGCGGCATCATTCTCTTCGGTGGTGGCATAGAGCTTCGCCATGACCTGATCAGAGGTGGAGCGAGCGGTGTTTTCACCCCAGGGGCGGGTCAGCTTACCGCGCGCCAGCGGGCTCCAGGGCAGCACGGCGATCTGCTCTTTCTGACAGAGCGGATGCATTTCACGCTCCTCTTCACGCTGAATCAGGTTGTACTGATCCTGCATGCTGACAAAGCGATGCCAGCCCTGTTGCGCCTGCATCTGCAACGCCTGTGCAAACTGGCTGGCGTGCATGGATGAAGCACCGATGTAGCGCGCTTTGCCCGACTGTACGACATCATGCAGCGCTTCCAGCGTCTCTTCCAGCGGCGTCTCGTAATCCCAGCGGTGAATCTGCAGCAGATCGACATACTCCATGCCGAGGCGCTGCAGACTGTCATCAATGGATTGCAGGATATTTTTGCGCGACAGACCCTGTGAGAGGTTGCTCAGGGGGAAATAGACTTTGGTGGCGACCACAATCTCTTCACGGCGCGCAAAATCTTTCAGCGCCCGTCCCAGGATCTCTTCACTGCTGCCGTCTGAATAGCTGTTGGCCGTGTCGAAGAAGTTGATCCCTGCGTTGAGGGCCTGCTGGATCAGCGGACGGCTGCTCACTTCAGGCAGCGTCCAGGCGTGGTTGCCGCGCGTCGGCTCGCCATAGGTCATGCAGCCCAGACAGAGGCGCGAAACCTGAAGGTCGGTGGTTCCCAGTTGAATCAGTTTCATGGTAGAGGCTCCTGCGAAAGTGCAAAGGTTTCAGCATAGCAGGGCGTTGCGCTCCCCGGAGGGAGCGCAGAGAGGAGAGGTTACTGCGCCAGCCAGCGGGTGATCTGCTGCTGGATACCTTCGGCGTCCAGCAGGTAGTCATGACGCACTTCTTCCTGTGTGCCCTGCGGGATAAATTCATCGGGCAGACCGATATTGAGAACCGGCACAGCCAGGCGTTTCGCCATGACGAACTCATTGACGCCGCTGCCTGCACCGCCCTTGATTGCGCCTTCTTCCAGCGTAATCAGTGACGTGTGGGTGGCGGCCAGTTCGGCAATCAGCGCCTCATCCAGCGGCTTCACAAAGCGCATATCGACCAGGGTCGCATTCAGCGCTTCCGCCGCAGCGGCCGCTTCCGGCAGCAGCGTACCGAAGTTCAGAATCGCCAGTTCTTCACCCTGACGTTTCACCACGCCTTTGCCCAGCGGCAGGCTCTGTAACGGTGCCAGTGGGGTGCCAACGCCGGTGCCGCGCGGATAACGCACGGCGCTCGGCCCGTCCTGATAGTGATAGCCGGTGTAGAGCATCTGACGGCACTCATTTTCGTCGCTGGGGGTCATGATCACCATCTCCGGCACACAGCGCAGATAGGCGAGATCAAATGCGCCCTGGTGAGTCTGACCGTCCGCGCCAACAATACCACCGCGATCGATAGCAAACAGGACCGGCAGTTTCTGGATAGCGACGTCATGGATCAGCTGATCGTAGGCGCGCTGCAGGAAGGTGGAATAGATGGCCACGATCGGCTTATAACCGCCAATCGCCATACCGGCGGCGAAGGTCACCGCGTGCTGCTCGGCGATCGCCACATCAAAATATTGCTGCGGGAACTCACGCGAGAAGGCCACCATGCCGGAGCCTTCACGCATCGCCGGGGTAATCGCCATCAGCTTCGGATCGTCGGCGGCCATTTCGCACAGCCAGTTGCCGAAGATTTTAGAGTAGCTCGGCAGACCTTCGGCACTTTTCGGCAGTTCGCCAATGGCCGGATCGAATTTAGGGACGGCGTGCCAGGCAATCGGATCTTCTTCTGCCGGGGCGTAGCCTTTCCCTTTCTTCGTCATGATATGCAGGAACTGCGGCCCTTTCAGGTTGCGCATATTACTCAGCGTATTGACCAGCGTCAGGACATCGTGGCCATCAACCGGACCGATGTAGTTGAAGCCTAACTCTTCAAACAGCGTTCCTGGCACCACCATGCCTTTGAGGTGCTCTTCCGTGCGCTTAACCAGCTCTTTAATCGGGGGCAGGTTAGTCAGCACGCGCTTACTGCCTTCACGCAGTCGCGCGTAGGTTTTACCTGACAGGATCTGCGCCAGACGATTATTCAGCGCGCCGACGTTTTCGGAGATCGACATCTCATTGTCATTGAGGATCACCAGCATGTCCGGTTTGATATCACCGGCATGGTTCATCGCTTCAAACGCCATGCCTGCGGTGATAGCCCCATCGCCGATAATACAGGCGGTGCGACGCCCCTGACCTTCGCGTTCTGCCGCCGCGGCCATGCCCAGACCGGCACTGATGGAGGTCGACGAGTGACCGACGCTCAGCACGTCATATTCACTTTCGCCGCGCCACGGGAACGGATGCACGCCGTTTTTCTGACGGATGGTGCCGATGCGATCGCGGCGACCGGTCAGAATTTTATGCGGATAAGCCTGATGACCCACATCCCACACCAGATGATCAAAAGGAGTGTTGTAGACATAATGCAGCGCGACAGTCAGTTCGACAACGCCCAGACCCGATGCAAAATGGCCGCTGGAGCGGCTCACGCTGTCTAACAGATACTGACGCAGTTCATCACACAGTGCAGGCAGCTTCTCTTTCGGCAGGGCACGCAGCTCCTGAACCGTGTTTGCCAGCGCCAGTGTCGGGTATTTAGCAATATCAAAACTCATCAGAGACTCATTATGGAAGTTATTTGTCGCGTTCAATTATGAAGCTCGCCAGCGCCTGCAGTGCTGTGGTGTTATAGGAGTGCGCAGCGAGCAATTCCAGAGCATCAAGGGCTTCCTGATACAAATCCCGCGCTTTGGCACGGGCATTTTCTAAGCCTAACAGTGAAGGATAGGTGCTTTTGCCCAGTTGCTGATCGGCACCCTGACGTTTTCCGATAACGGCGGTGTCACCCACCACGTCCAGGATGTCGTCCTGCACCTGAAACGCGAGACCGATAGCCTCAGCATAGCGGTCGAGCAGCGGCAGGGCTTCACGGCCCGCATCGCCTGCGGTAAAAGCACCTAAGCGGACGGCTGAGCGGATCAGCGCGCCCGTTTTGTGGCGATGGATCTGCTCCAGCTGATCGAGATCCACCGACTTACCCTCTGCCGCCAGATCAAGCGCCTGACCGCCGCACATGCCGGCCACGCCGCTGGCGTTTGCCAGTTCAGAGATCATCCGCAGCCGGTACTCCGCGCTGACACCCGGCATGGCCTCGTCAGTCAGAATTGAGAAGGCCAGCGTCTGCAGGGCATCGCCTGCCAGTATCGCCGTATCTTCGCCATATTTAATGTGACAGGTCGGCTGCCCGCGACGCAGTGCATCGTCATCCATCGCAGGGAGATCGTCATGAATCAGAGAGTACGCATGAATGCATTCAACCGCGGCGGCGGGCGCATCCAGACTCGCCGGGTCGGCGCGGAGCATCTCACCGGTCGCGTAGACCAGAAAAGGGCGCAGGCGTTTACCGCCCAATAATGCCCCATAATGCATGGCATTAACCAGAGGAGAACTCTGAAAAGGAAGTGGCGCTATAAAACGCGTCAGCGCGGCGTTGACCTGCTGCTGATACGCGTCGAGTAATCGGACAAAATCCATTAGTCATTTTCCGGCGTGAAAGCAGTGAGGTCGGCGTTTTTATCATCGTTCAGCAGAATACGGACACGCTGTTCAGCCTGCTGCAGCGTCTGCTGGCCTGTCCGCGCCAGCTGCACGCCGCGCTCAAACTCGTTCAGGGCTTCTTCCAGCGGCAGTTCACCACTTTCCAGACGGCTGACAATCTGCTCCAGCTGCTGCAATGACGTTTCGAAGCTGGCTGGCTGTTCGGCTTTTTTCGGCATATTTCGTGTCGACTCACGGTTGGGACATTATCTCGCAATCGGTCATGGTAGCTGAGACCCTATGATTAGCAAAATAATCAATGCGGCAGCTGATGAAGAAGCAGTCACCTGACAAAGGTGATATACTCCCGCGCCTCGGATGCGGTTGCGCCTTGCAGCCCGCAATTTTGTGATTTTACCAGCTAAGTGCTGCCTCTTTTAGCACTTATTTGCCCAACGAAGCTGTGTCGCCATGAAGTTTATCATCAAGTTATTTCCTGAAATCACCATCAAGAGTCAGTCGGTGCGTTTGCGCTTTATCAAGATTCTTGCCAGCAATATCCGTAACGTCCTGAAAACCGTCAGCGACGACATCGCCGTTGTGCGTTACTGGGATCACATTGAAGTGCGCTCAAAAAACGACGCGCTGCGGGACATTATTCCCGATGAGCTGACGCGTATTCCGGGGATTCATCACGTTTTAGCGGTTGAAGATCGCGAGTACACCGATATTCATCACATCTTCGAACAGACCTTAGCGCAGTATCGCGACAGCCTTGAAGGGAAGAGCTTCTGCGTTCGGGTTAAACGTCGTGGTAAGCATAGCTTCAGTTCGCAGGATGTGGAGCGCTATGTGGGCGGCGGGCTGAACCAGCACATCGAAAGCGCCCGTGTGCAGCTCAAAAACCCGGAGGTAACGGTTAATCTCGAAGTGGACGAGAATCAGCTGACGCTGGTGACCGCACGCTATGAGGGGCTGGGCGGTTTCCCAATCGGCACACAGGAAGATGTGCTGTCGCTGATTTCCGGTGGCTTTGACTCCGGCGTCTCCAGCTACATGCTGCTGCGCCGCGGCAGCCGCGTACACTACTGCTTCTTTAATCTTGGCGGCGCCGCTCATGAGATTGGCGTCCGTCAGGTCGCGCACTATCTCTGGAACCGCTTTGGCCGTTCGCACCGGGTGCGCTTTGTGGCGATCAATTTTGAGCCGGTCGTCGGTGAGATCCTGGAAAAAGTGGATGACGGTCAGATGGGCGTGGTGCTGAAGCGCATGATGGTGCGTGCCGCTTCCCGCGTGGCTGAGCGTTACGGCGTACAGGCGCTGGTCACCGGTGAAGCGGTCGGGCAGGTATCGAGCCAGACGCTGACCAACCTGCGTCTGATTGATAACGCCTCCGATACGCTGATTCTGCGTCCGCTGATCTCTCACGACAAAGAGCACATCATCAAAGTCGCCCGGGAGATCGGCACCGAAGATTTTGCCAGCACCATGCCGGAATATTGTGGGGTGATTTCCAAAAGCCCGACAGTGAAGGCGGTGAAAGCGAAGATCGAGGCAGAAGAGCAGAATTTCGACTTTACGATTCTGGATCGCGTGGTTGAAGAGGCGACCAATGTCGATATCCGCACCATCGCTGAGCAGACAGAAGAGGAGGTGGTGGAAGTTGAAACCGTCGCGCTGCTGAGTGAAAACGACGTGGTGCTGGATATCCGCGCCATCGACGAGCAGGAAGAGAATCCGCTTGAGCTGAAGGCCACGGAGGTGAAATCACTGCCGTTCTACAAACTCAGCACGCAGTTTGGCGATCTCGATCAGAACCGCACCTGGCTGCTTTACTGCGATCGCGGCGTGATGAGCCGTCTGCAGGCCCTCTATCTGCATGAGCAGGGCTTTAAGAACGTGAAAGTCTACCGCCCGTAGTGCTGGCTTACGGTCAGTCAGACCCTGTCGGGGTCTGACTGATGAACCTGATCACGCCTGATAGTCATAAATGCCGGGTGCCAGCACCAGCTGGGCGGCAACGTCGCGCGCCATTTCTTTTCCCACCAGCAGATCGATCAGCTTCAGCGCAAAATCCATGGCCGTGCCGGGTGCCTGGCTGGTGAGCAGTTTTACCCGCGGGTCCCAGACGACGCGGCGCTCCATCCATTTCTCCGCCGGAATGGTCTCTTTTAAGCCGGGAAAGCCGGTCATGTTTCCGACAGGGAACAGATCGTGGGGAACCAGCACCGTACCTGCCGCCGCGCAAATCGCCGCAACGATTTTATCACTGAGATGAAACTGACGCACCGTTTCGACCAGCAGCGGGCTGTCACGGAAGGTCTCCGCGCCTTTCAGACCACCGGGCAGGACGATGGCGGCGAAATCGTTGTCGGCGACCTCGACCAGCGGGGCGTCAGCCAGCAGGCGGACACCGCGTGAGCAGACGATCTCCCGGCTGCCATCGCTCTCGACGCTGGCGGTGACGACGTTCAGCCCGGCACGAACCAGCAGGTCGATGGTGGTGACGGCTTCGATCTCTTCACTGCCATGTGCCAGGCAAACCAGCACCGATGCGTTCGCGGTCATAATGGGACTCCTTGCGTTTTACAATGTCATACAGACGGGTGTTCTCCGACAGCACCAGGCCGTGCGTCCGGGCGCGGCGCAGTAAAAAGCCGCTGATGTAGTCGATTTCGGTGAGCCGCTGCGCACGGATATCCTGCAGCATGGAAGAGGTGTTCGCCGCCGTGCTTTCAATCACGTCGAAGATAATATCCTGCAGGCTTTCGCTGGCTACGTTCTGACCTTCACGCTCCATGACCCAGCTGATCTCTTTGCATAACTGCGCAATCTGTTCCGGATACGCACGCAGCGCGCCGTTCTGGCACTCATATTCCACGCTGAGCGGGTTGATCACGCAGTTCACCGCCAGCTTGCGCCAGCAGGCCGCACGGATGTTGTCATGCCAGGCGACATCGGGCAGAGCATGGTGCAGGATGTCGGCCAGATCGCTGTAAGCAGCGCTTTTGCGGTTACCGGGGCCGATGTGGGTGATGCCGCTGGCGATATGTTTGATGACGGTGCCATCACGCATCGCGGCGTGCGTCGTGACGCCGCGCAGTAGCGGCTGAGTTAACCCTTTAAGCTCCTCCAGCGTGCCCATGCCGTTATGCAGCAGCAGCACCGGGCAGTTTTCCGGCAGAACGCTTTCCAGATTTTTCACGGCGGGTGACACCTGTGGCGCTTTTAGCGTAACCAGCAGCAGCTGGCTTTCCGCCAGAAACAGCGGATCGTTAGCGATGAAGGTGCGGTTGGCTATGTTGCCTTCCGGGTCGACGACATTGGCCGAGCAATAGGGCTGCGGCACCCGCAACCATCCCTGCACCTCGTGTCCCTGACGGGCGAGCGCTGTCAGCCAGACCTGACCCAGAGCACCACACCCTAACACGGTAATTTTCATACTGCCTCCCGCTGGCGGGCTATCCATTTATTATTTACTGTCACACCATGAGTATAGCGTCGTGCACAGCCTGATTTTATTTAGCACCGTAAGACGCGTATTATGCATGTCACTTTAGCGTCAGGAGAAGAAGAGATGCCATCTTTCGATATCGTTTCAGAAGTCGATCTGCAGGAAATTCGCAATGCGGTGGAGAATGCCAACCGTGAGGTGTCTACCCGCTTCGATTTCCGCAACGTGAGCGCCGAGTTTGAGCTCAACGAAAAGAATGAAACCATTAAAATCACCAGCGAGTCTGATTTCCAGGTTAAACAGCTGGTCGATATTTTGCGTGAGAAGTTACTGAAGCGCGGGATTGAAGGCGGTGCCTTAGAAGTGCCGGAAGAGATTGAGCACAGCGGTAAAAGCTGGGCGGTCGATGCCAAACTGAAGAAGGGCATTGAGAGCGACGTAGCGAAGAAGCTGGTGAAGCTGATCAAAGACAGTAAGCTGAAAGTGCAGACCCAGATTCAGGGTGAAGCGTTACGAGTGACCGGCAAAGCGCGCGATGATCTGCAGAGCGCAATGGCGATTGTGCGCGGCAGCAATCTGGGACAGCCGTTCCAGTTTAAAAACTTCCGCGATTAAGCGGGGCAGGCTGTTTTTTTGGCCTGAAGGCAGTTATGAAAAACCCGGCTCAGGCCGGGTTTTTTGTTATCTGGCAGGAGCAGCGCTGCATCGATCCAAATTTTGAGCCGTCTGAATGAAGGCGTGGTTCGTGACGTTAGTGGCATCGTGCGCTGGCTTCCATCTCTTTGAACAAGTAAAGCGTCTGGAGCGGGGTGTGAGCTGTAGGGCGTCTGTGCGATCGCGCGCTTGCTCAGGGAGCCTGTGCCTTACGCAAAGACGCAACAGCGCCATCCATGGCGGGCTCAGCGCGGGCGATTACGCACCTCATCCCTGAGGTGCGCCCGTTGCCGGGCCAACGCTCTGCGTTGTTCAAAATCGCTCCCGGCGTTTTTATCCCTGGCCCGCTATGCTTTGCTACAGGCACAGGCACCCATCGCGTTGAATTTCTGAGTTGTCTGTAAGAAGACTTGTGCCGGGTTTAAGATTAAGCACAAAATCAAATTCGGGGGGATTCAGCAGCAACGTAGAAGCTTAAGGGGCGCAGGGAACAGGGGCAGAAGAGGAAAGCGTCCCGCGCCAGGACGGCGCGGGCCGAGCGTGCCATGGATGGCGGCTTTTGCGACTTTCCGATCTGACCGTTTTCCCTGAGCCAGCTCGGTCTTACAGCTAAACGGGCAGGTGGTGTCGCTAGAACAGTTTGGAAATCAGCAACTCCCCAGCAACGCTTCCAGCTCAGGGCGGCTGGTCACTTTACTGTCGATTTTGATGTAGGCGCTTTTCTCTTCCGGCACGATAAACACGGAGTTCACCCCTTTCTGCGCTTTCAGGCGCTGCTCCAGATTCGGCAAAGCCAGTGCCGCGTCACTCAGCACAATGCGCAGGCTGCTCACATAAGGGGGTTCCTGCATCGTCATACTGACAAACAGCCAGGCCGCAGCTACCATTGCGCCGACCATAAACACGGTCTGTGCATCGAAATGACCAAACACCCAGCCGCCCATGCTGCCGCCAACGGCTACGCCAAGGAACTGGCTGGTGGAGTAAATGCCCATCGCCGTTCCT
>Ga0157365_10000959_pt1 | contig 12089 bp, 7 predicted proteins | sample AttsexASBM3_FD_111478 | JGI IMG/M metagenome (GOLD analysis project Ga0157365, IMG submission 111478) | Fungus gardens microbial communities from leaf cutter ant in Ribeirão Preto, State of São Paulo, Brazil - Atta sexdens ASBM3 | ecosystem: Host-associated > Fungi > Mycelium > Unclassified ... | reverse complement strand
TGGCCGAACGCGCCGAGCAGCAGGCCCGCGAGCGTCACGCCGAGGCTCATGGCGAGCTGCATCACCATTGAGAGCATACTGTTGCCGCCGCTCGCCATCTCATCCGGCAGGTCGCGCAGCGTCAGGGTGTTCATCGCCGAGAAGCGCACCGAGTTAATCATCCCCTGCAAGAGCAGCACCAGCGGCAGCAGCCAGTACCCGCCCGCGAGCGCCACGCCCATAAACAGTACGCTCACCAGCGCCAGTCCGAGCGTGGAGGCCACCAGCACCCGGCGATAACCAAAGCGGTTCACCACCTGCACCACGATGCGCTTCATCCCCATGCTGCCAAGCACCATCGGGATCATCATCAGGCCGGCGTGAAACGGCGAAAACCCGAGGCCAATCTGTAAAAAGACCGGCGTCATAAACGGCAGCATCCCGCTGCCGATGCGCCCGCATAAGCTGCCGAACAGCCCCAGCGAAAAGGTGCGGGTCTCGAAAAGCCGCAGGCTGAACAGCGCCCGCTCATTGCCGCGCGCGTGCCACAGATAGATCAGCACCGCCGCGCTGCCGCCCGCTACCAGCGCGCCGAGCCCGGCGGCGGAAAGGCCAGCGCTTTTGTAGCCATCAAGCGCTATCGTCAGCGCCGCCATGCCGAAGGCGAGCAGCAGAAAACCGGAGAAATCGAACCGCCGCGTTTGCATGGTGTAGTTCGGCATCAGCCACAGCGTCGCGGCGGCACCGGCCATGCCGACCGGCAGGTTAATCAGAAAGATCCAGTGCCACGAGGCGTACTCCACCAGCAGCCCGCCGAGCGCCGGGCCGAGCAGCGGCCCGACCTGGCCTGGCAGCGTGACAAAGGTCATCGCGGCCATGTATTGATCGCGCGGGACGATTTTCATCACCGTCAGCCTGCCGACCGGCACCATCATCGCGCCGCCGACGCCCTGCAACACCCGCGCCGCCACCAGCTCGTCGAGCGTTGACGACCAGGCGCAAAACAGCGAGCCGAGCGTAAAGAGCACAATGGCGCAGAAGAAGATATTGCGCACCCCGACGCGGTCCGCCAGCCAGCCGCTCGCGGGCAGCATCACCGCCACCGTCAGCACGTAGGAGACAATCACCATGTGCATCCGCAGCGGGCTCTCTCCGAGGCTCACGGCCATAGAGGGCAGGGCGGTGTTAACGATAGTGGTGTCCAGCGCCTGCATAAAAAAGCCGAAGGCGACAATCCACAATTGCCAGCGCACGTTCTGGGGCAGGTCGGTCATAGGCTATTCGCTCGCGGTCAGGGTGTCCTCAGGTGATGTCCGGCGCGTAAAACGCAGGCGCAGTCGGTCGAAGAAGAGGTAGACCACCGGCGTGGTGTAGAGCGTCAGCAGCTGGCTCATCACCAGGCCGCCGACGATCGTAATGCCGAGCGGCTGGCGCAGCTCCGCGCCGTCGCCGCTGGCTATCATTAGCGGCAGCGCGCCGAACAGCGCCGCCAGCGTCGTCATCATGATCGGCCGAAAACGCAGCAGGCAGGCCTGGAAAATCGCCTCGCGGGCGGTCAGCTCGCCGCTGCGCTGGGCCTCCAGCGCGAAGTCCACCATCATTATCGCGTTCTTCTTCACGATACCAATCAATAGCATAATACCGATAAGCGCGATGAGGCTAAACGGGGCGTCGAACGCCTCCAGCGCCAGTAACGCCCCGACGCCCGCCGAAGGGAGCGTGGAAAGGATAGTCAGCGGGTGCACGTAACTTTCATACAGCATTCCCAGCACGATATAGACCGTGGCGATGGCGGCCAGGATCAGGATCACCTGCGAATTCATGGTGTCCTGAAACACCTGCGCCGTGCCCGCGAAGCTGCCGCGCACCGACGACGGCACGCCGAGCGAGGTCATGGCGCGGGTGATGGCGTCGCTCGCCTCGGAGAGCGAGACCCCGGTCGGCAGGTTAAACGCGATGGTCGACGCCGCCGACAGCCCCTGATGGTTCACCGACAGCGGCGCGTTGGCGGGCCGCCATGTCGCGAACCACGAGAGCGGGACAGGCTTGCCTTCGCTGTTCAGCACGAACATCTGATTCAGCGCGCTGATGTCCTGGGTGTAGCGCGGGTCGACCTCCATCACCACTTTGTACTGGTTCAGTGGCTGGTAGATGGTCGAAATCTGGCGCTGGCCGAACGCGTTATTCAGCAGGCTGTTGGCGTCCTGCACGCTGATCCCTAAGCGCGCCATCGATTCACGATCGTAGACCAGGCTCATCTCCGCGCCGTTATCCTGCTGGTCAGAGTTGACGTCGGCAAGCTGCGGTAGGGCGGAGAGCGCCTGGCGGATTTTCGGCTCCCATTCGCGCAACGCCGCGAGATCGTCTGACAGCAGCGTGTACTGGTAGCTGGCGTTCGACTGGCGTCCGCCGACGCGGATATCCTGCACCGCCATTAAAAACAGGCTGGCGCCGGGCTCTTTGGCGAGCTTCTTACGCAGCCGGTCAATCACCTGCTGGGCGCTCTCCGTGCGCTCGCCGAGCGGTTTGAGCGAGATAAACATCATGCCGCTGTTGACCCGCGAGCCGCCGGTAAAGCCAGTAACATTATCCACCGCCGGATCGTCGCGGATGATTTTCATGAAATCCTGTAACTTGCCGCGCATCGCCTGGAACGAGATGCTTTGGTCAGCCTGAATGCCGCCCATCAGCCGCCCGGTGTCCTGCTCGGGGAAAAAGGTTTTCGGAATGGAAATATAGAGCCAGACGTTCAGCGCGATGGTCGTCAGCAACACCACGCCCACCAGCCGCGCGTGATTCAGCACCCAGCCGAGCGAGCGGGCGTAGCCGCCCTGAAGCGCCATCAGCAGCCGGTTGATGCCGGTGCGGCACGTTTCCTTCGGCGCGCGGGTTTTCAGCAGCCAGCCGCACATCATCGGCGTGAGCGTGAGCGACACCACCAGCGAAATCCCGATAGCCACCGACAGCGTCACCGCGAATTCGCGGAACAGCCGCCCCGGCAGGCCGCCCATCAGCAGCAGCGGCAGGAACACCGCCACCAGCGACAGGCTCATGGAGAGCACGGTAAAGCCCACCTCGCGCACGCCCTGCAGCGCCGCCTGGAGCGGCTTCATGCCCGCTTCCAGATGGCGCGAGATATTCTCCAGCACCACAATGGCGTCATCCACCACGAAACCCGTGGCGATGGTCAGCGCCATCAGCGAGAGGTTATTCAGGCTGAAGCCGCACAGGTACATGGCGGCGAAGGTGCCGACGAGCGACACCGGCACCGCGACGGCGGGGATAAGCGTCGCGCGCCCGGAGCGCAGGAACAGAAAGACCACCAGGATCACCAGCGCCACCGAAATCGCCAGCGACTGCTCCACCTCTTTAAGCGACGCGCGAATCGTCGGCGAGCGGTCCTGCGCTATCTGCATATCGATGGCGGCGGGAATGGTATCGCGCAGTTCAGGCAGCGCACCGCGGATGCGATCCACGGTGTCGATGATGTTGGCTTCCGGCAGCTTGCGGATCATCAGCAGGATCGCCGGTTTGGCGTTGGTCATGCCCGCGTTGCGCACGTCCTGCACTGAATCGGTCACTGTCGCCACGTCGCTTAACTGCACCGCCGCGCCGTTGCGGTAGTGAATGACCAGCGGCGCATATTCGGCGGCGGTTTTCAGTTCATCGTTGGTCTGCAACTGCCAGCGCTGCTGCGCGCCTTCAATCGCGCCCTGCGGGCGGCGCACATTGGCGTTGCTGATGGCGCTGCGCACCGCGTCCAGCGATACGCCCTGGTTAAACAGCGCCTGCGGGTTTAGCGCCACGCGCACGGCGGGCAGCGAGCTGCCGCCGACATCGACATCGCCCACGCCGTCGATTTGCGCGATGGTCTGGGCGAGCTGCGTCGAGGCGTAGTCGTAAAGTTCGCCCTGAGAGTAGGTGTCCGAGGTGAGCGTCAGGATCATAATTGGCGCGTCGGACGGGTTCGCTTTGCGGTAGGTGGGGCGCGAGGGCATGCCGCTTGGCAGCAGGCTCTGCGCCGCGTTGATGGCCGCCTGCACGTCGCGCGCCGCGCCGTTGATATCGCGGTCGAAGTTAAACTCCAGAATAATGCGCGTGCTGCCAAGCGAGCTCGACGAGGTCATCTCATTGACGCCCGCGATGCGCCCGAGCGAGCGCTCAAGCGGCGTCGCCACCGACGACGCCATGGTCTCCGGCGACGCGCCAGGCAGCGAGGCGCTCACCATAATGACCGGGAAATCCACCTGCGGCAGTGGGGCCACCGGCAGCAGCCGGAAGCCCAGCACGCCGCAGAGCGTCACGGCGATGGAGAGCAGGATGGTCGCGACCGGGCGGTAGATAAAGAGCGCGTAAAACTTCACTTACGCCTCCTCTTCACGGCGGGGAAAGCGACGGCGCACGGCATGGCCCAGGCGGTCGAACAGCAGGTAAATGACCGGCGTGGTAAAGAGCGTCAGCACCTGGCTTACCAGCAAGCCGCCCACCATACCGATGCCGAGCGGGCGCCTGAGCTCCGCGCCGACGCCGGTGCTTAACATCAGCGGCAGCGCGCCGAGCAGCGCGGCGAGCGTGGTCATCAGGATCGGTCGAAAACGCAGCAGGCAGGCCTGATAAATCGCCTCGCGCGGCGACATGCCCTGTTCGCGCTCGGCGGCCAGGGCGAAGTCGATCATCATGATGGCGTTCTTCTTGACGATGCCTATCAGCAAAATGATGCCGATGATGGCGATAACGTCCAGCTCCGCCCCGGCGATAAGCAGCGCCAGCAGCGCGCCGACACCCGCGGTGGGCAGCGTTGAAAGAATAGTGATGGGGTGAATAAAGCTTTCATAGAGCACGCCCAGCACGATATACATCGCCACCACCGACGCCACAATCAGCCAGACGGTGCTGCCGAGCGCCGCCTGAAACGCCAGCGTGCTGCCCTGGAACTGGGTGGTAATCTCCGCCGGAAAGGCGAGATCCGCCTCCGCCTGGGTGATGGCCTCGACCGCGTCGCCGAGCGAATAGCCCTCCGGCACGTTGAAAGAGAGCGTGGTGGACGGGAACTGGTCGAGATGGTTAATGGTAAGCGGCCCGAAGCGCTGTTCTACGCTTGCGATAGCGCTGAGCGGCACCATGCCGCCATCGCTGCTGGTAAGGCGAATGCTGTCGAGCGCGTTGAGGCCGGGCGTCGCGGCGGTGTCGTGCTCCAGCACCACCCGATACTGGTTGGCCTGGGTGTAAATGGTGGAGATCAGCCGCTGGCCGAAGGCGTTATAGAGCGCGTTATCGACATCGTTCATGCTGATGCCGAGCCGGCTGGCGCTGGCGCGATCCACATTCACGAAGGCCACCAGCCCTTTATCCTGCCAGTCGCTGCTGACGTCCGCGAGCTGCGGCAGCGTTTTCAGCCGCTCTGTGAGCTTTGGCACCCAGGTGCTGAGCGCCTCCAGCGAGTTGGCCTGGAGCGTGAACTGATACTGCGTGCGGCTCACCTGGGTATCGATAGTGAGATCCTGCGTCGGTTGCAGATAGAGCGTCGCGCCCGGCACGCTGGCAGCAGCGGTCTGGAGACGCGCAATCACCGTCTGCACGCGGTCATCGCGTTCATCCAGCGGTTTTAAGTTGATTTGTAGCCGCGCGCTGTTCAGCGACGGGTTGGTGCCGTCGACGCCGACGAACGAGGTCATGCTCTCGACCGCCGGATCGTTGAGGATAACGTCGGCCACCGCGCGCTGGCGTTCAGCCATGCTCGCAAACGAGACGGACTGCGGAGCCTGGAGCGTACCCTGAATAATGCCGTTATCCTGCACCGGGAAAAACCCTTTCGGGATAACGAGCCACAGCAGCACGGTGAGCGCCAGCGTGCCGACTGCGACGCCAAGCGTCAGCCACGGGTGGTTCAGCACACGCTTAAGCCACTGGCCGTAACGGTCGATCACGCGGTTAATCACGCGCTCCGAGGCGCGCGAGAAGCGGTTCTGCTTACGCAACGAGGCGTGGCTTAACATGCGCGCGCACATCATCGGCGTGAGCGTCAGCGACACCACGGCGGAAATCAAAATTGCCACCGCCAGCGTCACCGCAAACTCACGGAACAGGCGCCCCACAATGTCGCCCATAAACAGCAGCGGGATCAGCACCGCTATCAGCGAGAAGGTGAGCGAGATTATCGTAAAGCCGATTTCGCCCGCGCCCTTGAGCGCCGCGACCAGCGGCTTTTCGCCTTTCTCGATATAGCGCGAGATGTTCTCAATCACCACGATGGCGTCATCCACCACAAAACCGGTGGCGATGGTCAGCGCCATTAACGTCAGGTTATTGATGGAGAAATCGAGAAATACCATGAGCGCGAAGGTGCCGACCAGCGAGAGCGGCACCGCGACCGCCGGGATAATGGTCGCCGGAACGTTGCGCAGGAACAGGTAGATAATCATCACCACCAGCGCTATCGCCAGCATCAGCTCGAACTGGGTGTCGTTGACCGAGGCGCTGATGTTGGTGGTGCGATCCGTCAGCACATTCACCTGCACCGATTTCGGCAGGCTCTCGGTGAGCTGCGGCAGCAGCTTCTGGATAGTTTCAGCGGTGGTAATGATATTCGCGCCCGGCTGGCGCTGGACGTTCATCACAATCGCGGGCTGTTTATTGGCCCAGGCGCCGAGCCAGGCGTTTTCCGCGCCTTGCTCGACTTTCGCCACGTCTCCAAGCCGCACCGGCGCGCCATTCTGGTACGCGATAATCAGGTTGCGGTACTCGTCGGCGGATTTCATCTGATCGTTGGCGGAGAGCGTCACGGCGCGCTCGGGGCTGTCGAAACTGCCTTTCGCCGAATTGACGTTCGCGCTGGTGATGGCGGTGCGCACCGTTTCGCTGTTAAGGCCCAGCGATGCCAGCGCCTGCGCGTTGAGCTTCACCCGCACCGCCGGGCGCTGGCCGCCGGAGAGCGTCACCAGCCCCACGCCCGATACCTGCGAAATACGCTGCGCGACGCGGGTTTCCACCATATCTTCCACCTGGGTCATCGGCAGGGCCGAAGAGGTAACCGCAAGCGTCATAATGGGCGGGTCCGCCGGATTGACTTTACTGTAAACCGGTGGGTTAGGGAGATCGTCCGGCAGCAGGTTAGTGGCGGCGTTAATCGCCGCCTGCACTTCCTGCTCGGCGACATCGAGCGGCAGCGTCAGCTGAAACTGTAGCGTGACGACCGACGCGCCGCCCGCGCTCTGCGACGCCATCTGTTTTAAGCCTGACATCTGGCCGAACTGTCGCTCCAGCGGCGCGGTAATGGCGGAGGTCACCACGTCCGGGCTGGCGCCGGGGTAGAGCGTCACCACCTGAATAGTCGGGTAGTCCACTTCCGGCAGCGCAGAGACCGGCAGAAAACGGTAGCCGATGATCCCGGCAAGCAGTATCGCCACCATTAACAGCGTGGTGGCGACGGGGCGCAGAATAAACAGGCGGGACGGGCCGCCCGTGGCGCTCGGAGGTAACACCTGCATCAGGAACGCGCTCCTTTGGCCGCGCGGGCGCTGTCGGTCGTGGCGCGCTCGCCGCGTTCAGGCTTTGCGGTATCCGTCGCCGCCTGCGCGGCCACCACCTCGACCTTCGCCCCTTCGGTCAGGCGGTCGATGCCGTCCGTCACTACGCGATCGCCAGCCGAGAGACCCGCAGTGATCACCACGCTTTGGCTGTTCTGAATGCCGGTCGTGACGGTGTGCTTACTTACTTTGTTGTCATCATTAAGCACCCAGACGAAATGGCCCTCGTTGCCCATCTGCAGCGCGGCGGTCGGGATCACCACGGCGTTCTGCTGGGTGTCGATGAGCATCCGGGCGTTAACGAACTGATTCGGGAAGAGCGCGTCGTCCTCATTGGCGAAGCGCGCTTTGAGCTTGATGGTGCCTGTGGTGGCGTCAATCTGGTTATCGAGGCTCAGCAGTTCGCCGCTACTGAGCTTCGTGCTGTTGGTGCGATCCCAGGCTTCCACCGTCAGGGTGTTGCCCGCTTTCTGCGCCTGCATGACGGCGGCGATATTGCTCTCCGGCAGGGTAAAGACCAGATCTATCGGGTGCGTCTGCGTCAGCACCACCAGGCCCGTCGTGTCGCCGCTGGAAATCTGGTTGCCGATGTCCACCTGTTTTAAGCCGACGCGCCCGTCGATGGGCGCGGTGATGCGGCTCCAGTCAAGCTGCAACTGCGCGCTCGCGACCGCCGCTTCATCGGCTTTCAGCGTGCCTTCGGTTTCGCTGACCAGCGCCTGCTGGGCGTCGAGCTCCTGGCGTGAGACCAGATTCGTTTTGCCAAGCTGCTGGTAGCGCGCCAGGTCGCGGCGGGCGTTGGCGAGCGTCGCGCGGTCTTTGGCAAGCTGCCCCTGCGCCTGAGCGAGCGCCACCTTAAACTGGCTCGGGTCGATTTCGGCGAGCAGATCGCCGGCTTTAACCTGCTGGCCTTCTTTGAAGTGAATGGCCATCAGCTGGCCGTCCACGCGGCTGCGCACCGTGACGGTGTTCGCGGCGGTGATCGTGCCAAGCCCCGTGAGGTAGCGCGGCACCGCTTCGCTGCGGGCCGTCGCGGCCTGCACCGGCGCGGGCGCGCCGCCTGCGCGCATCCCTGCGCGACCGTGCGGCGCGCTGCCGGAGGGCGCGTCGGTGGCGGCGCTTCGCCAGTAAAGGAGAGCGGCAAGGGCTGCGACAATGACGCAGGCGATAATCCACGCGCGTTTTTTAACCGTGCTTTTCATAAGCGGTACGTCTTCTTTTCCTGAAACGATTAGGCGTAATGATACAAGTTTAGTGAGCCTTCACCGTGGAAAGATGGAGGAAATATGAAACACCGTTTAGAAGTGTCCGAATAAGGCAGGTTTACGAGCCTTCTCGCAGAGGCGTAATCCTTTTCTGACAGCGCCTTAAGGCCCTTATTAAAGTATGGTTTTGTTCTGAAATATAAACTATAGTTTATAAGGGATGGGTATGACATGGACGGTGATCATGTGTGCGGAATTCGCCACATGGTATGAGAAGCAGGATCGCGCGGTGCAAAAACGGCTTTCAGCGTATCTGATGCATTTAAGTCAACTCGGGCCTGCGCTGGGACGTCCGCTGGTCGATACGCTAAAAACTTCGCGCTATGGTCAACTCAAGGAGCTGCGCGCCCAGTGTCAGGGAAGGCCGTGGCGTATCTTGTTTGCCTTCGATCCCCTGCGTCGTGCCGTTTTACTGTGTGGCGGCGATAAAACTGGAAATAAACGCTTTTATTCCATTTACATCAGGCTGGCGGAAGCGCGTTTTCGCAGGCATCTGCTGGCGCTAAGGAGTGAGTAATGAAAACACTGGATGATGTGCTGGCGGGTTATTCGGCAGAAGAGTATGCCGATGTATTACGCATGGCCGATGAAATCGCCCTTGAACACGGGCTGCCGCGCCTTCGCGAAGAGCGAGCCTTCTCGCAGCAGCAGCTGGCGGCGTTAATGGGCGTCACGCAGCCCGCTATCGCCGCCATCGAACAGCGCGGAAAGGAGATAAAACTGCTGACGCTTAAACGCTATGTCGAAGCGCTGGGCGGTAAGCTGTCCCTGCTGGTTGAGCTGCCCGAAGGCAGCAAAGTCATTCCTGTTTAACGCGATTACGCAAACACCACCTGCGCCCAGCGTGCGAGCCCGGCGGTGACCGAGCCGAAATCATCGCCGCCCTGAACCGGAATGCCCGGCAGCTGGGCTTGCAGCGCCTCGCGAATAAGCGGCGAACGCGCGCTGCCGCCGGTGAGGTAAATGACATCCGGACGTTCATTACTGGCATCCAGCGCCAGCGTCACCTGCTCCAGAATGCGCTGCAGCGGCGGGTTCAGCGCGAGCGCGAGCGCCTGCTGCGTGATGTCGTTGCTGAGGTAGTCGGCGATAAACGGCAGCGCGGTCCGGCACTCCGGGGCCTGCGAAAGCGCGATTTTGCTCTCTTCCGCCGCCCGCACCAGCCGGTAGCTGAGACGCTGACGCCAGACCTTCTGCAACAGCGCCACCTTGTGCGGCTCGCGGGCGTCGCGCACTAAATCCGCCAGCAGGCGGCCGCACGCGGCGCTGTAAAAGTCGCTCTGCGCCGGAACATCGTTGATAGCGCACGCGTTCCACCACGGCAGCACCGGCAGCGAGGTGCCTTTTTCCGTTTCGCCGCCCATGCCGAGCAATGGCATCAGCTGTTTAAACGCCAGCGCGATATCCAGATCGTTACCGCCGACGCGACAGCCGCTGTGGCCCAGCAGGCTCTGATCCCGGTCGCGGCGCGCGCGCCACTGCGGGCCCATCAGCAGCAGCGAGCAGTCGGTGGTGCCGCCGCCGATATCCACGACCAGCACGCGCTGCTCCTGGCGTAGCGTGGCTTCAAAATCCAGGCCGGCCGCGACCGGCTCATACTGAAAGACGACGTCGCGAAAACCGGCGCGGTGCGCCGCGCGCTCAAGGATGCCCTGCGCCTGCTGGTTGGCGTCATCGCCGCCGAGCCCCTGGAAGTTAATCGGGCGGCCAATCACCGCCTGGTCTATCTCCGCGTTCGCCTGTTCCTGCGCCGTGTTGCGGATATGCACCATCATCGCGCAGACCAGATCTTCAAACAGCGCAACCTGCTGCGGCTTGAGGCCGCTGGCGCCGAGAAACGATTTCGGCGACTTCACGAACCAGACCTCTTCCGGGTCGTCCATATACTGGCGCAGCGCGCTCAGGCCGAACTGCACGCTGGCGGGCGTCACGTCGATACTCTCTTCGCGGTTATAGCTGACCGCGCGGCGCAGCAGCGCCTGCGTTTCTGCGCCGCTCGCCTCAACGTTCTGATGGCGGTAGAGCCACTCACTCACCGCTTCGCGCACCGGCGCGCCAATCATCGATGGCAGCAGCGTCGAACCCTGCTCAAGCGGCAGCATCTGCGGCACGCCGTCGCGCATAATGGCCACCGAACAGTTCGCGGTGCCGTAGTCAAAACCGATAAACATTCACATTTCCCCATGCCGTGAAGAAGGGGGGCGACTTTATCGAAATGTCGCGTCGGCGGCAATATGGAATAACCGCGCAAGGCAAAAAAAGGCCGCAGCGATTAAGCTAAAGAAATCAAAAACAAAGGAGACGCTATGTTTACGCTTCGCTATCAGCCGCCTTACGACTGGCCGTGGATGTTACGCTTTCTCGGCGACCGTGCCGTGGCGGGCATTGAAGAGGTGAGCGAAACCCGCTACCGGCGCACGCTGGCGATCGGCGCGCATCAGGGCTGGTTTAGCGTCACGCCGCACCCGGAAGACGCGACGCTTGCGCTCACCCTGAGTGACGGGCTGCTGCCGGTGGCGGACGAGGTGCAGGCGCGCGTGGCGCGCCTGTTTGATTTACGCTTTGACCCGGCCCCGATGCTGGAGACGCTCGGCCCGCTCGCCGCCGCACGGCCAGGGCTGCGCCTGCCAGGCTCGGTGGGTGTGTTCGAACAGGGCGTGCGCGCCATTCTCGGGCAGCTGGTGAGCGTGGCGATGGCGGCGAAGCTGACCGGCAAAGTGGTGCAGGCGGTCGGCACGCCGCTTGAAGACGGCAGCGGCTGGCGCTTTCCCACGCCCGAAGAGATGGCGCGCGCACAGCCCGCCGCGCTCAAAGCGCTCGGAATGCCGCTGATGCGGGCGGGAGCGCTTATTCAGCTTGCGCATGAGCATCTCGACGGGCGGTTTCCGCTCACCTGCCCGCAGGATGTGGCGGCGGGCGTGAAAGCGCTGACGCAGCTGCCGGGTATTGGCACCTGGACTGCCAATTACTTCGCGATGCGCGGCTGGCAGGCGCCCGACGTTTTTCTGCCGGACGACTATCTGATTAAACAGCGTTTCGCGCCGATGACGCCCGCGCAGATCCGCCGCTATGCCGAACGCTGGCAGCCGTGGCGCACCTACGCGCTGCTGCACATCTGGTACGCCAGCGACTGGCAGACGCCGGTCAGTGAATAGAAAAGTAGCTGGTGGCGAGCCGGGCGGCGAGGGATTGCGTCTGGGCCACCGTTTCGCCATACACCAGATCGATACCCATGCTGGCGAGCGTCTCCAGCAGCGACTGCTGGTCGGCAGGCCCCGCGATAGTTTCCAGGCCGAGACGGCGCGCGTTGCCCATCACG
>Ga0157365_10000958_pt1 | contig 12095 bp, 10 predicted proteins | sample AttsexASBM3_FD_111478 | JGI IMG/M metagenome (GOLD analysis project Ga0157365, IMG submission 111478) | Fungus gardens microbial communities from leaf cutter ant in Ribeirão Preto, State of São Paulo, Brazil - Atta sexdens ASBM3 | ecosystem: Host-associated > Fungi > Mycelium > Unclassified ... | reverse complement strand
GGTTGCCGTCGAACTTGCGCAGGCTGGCGAACACCACGCGCCGGATCGACAGGTTCAGCCCCATGCCGATGGCATCGGTCGCGATCAGGATATCGGCCTGGCCGGAGTTGAAACGCTGGGCCTCGGCGCGCCGGACCTCGGGGCTGAGTGCGCCATAGACCACGGCGACCCGCCGCCCGCGCGCCATCAGGGCCGCACGCAGGTCCAGCACTTCGCGCCGGGAAAAGGCGATCACGGCATCGCCTGTTTTCAGCTCTGCCAGATCGACCGGTTCCTTGGCCGCGCGCAGCGGGCCCTTGCGTTCCAGCGAGATCTCGTCGATCGGGTCGCCGCACAATTCGGCGATGCGCCTCACCATCGGAATGCAATCCGGCGCGCCCAACACATAGAGATGCCGCGCCGGCGCCCCCATGATGGCCGCCGTCCAGGCGGCGCCGCGATCCGGGTCGGCCAGCATCTGGGCTTCGTCGATCACCGCGACATCGACCGGGTTGTGCAGGGGGCACATCTCGACGGTGGCGGCCAGATGGCGGCTGCCCGGCACGGTGATGCGCTCTTCCCCCGTGGCAAGCGATGCCTCGACCCCGCGTGCGCCCAGCGACTCGCGGAATTCGTGCGCCAGCAGCCGCAGCGGCGCCAGCGCCAGCCCGCTTTCGGCCCCGGCCAGCGCGTTCAGCGCGGTGTAGGACTTGCCGCTGTTGGTCGGGCCGGTCACCAGCGTGATGCGGCGTTCCAGCGCGCGCGCGGTCTTGAAGTGGGCGGCGTAACGGTCCAGCGCCGCGACGCGCGCAATCACCGCGTTGCCCACCTTGCGGTCGCCTTCATCGGGGCGGCGCGGGGCGGGGGCCTGTGCGGGGGCGCGCCAGTCCGCAAGGTTCGCGCGAAGGGCGCGCAATTCGGCGGGGTCGAATTCCCACGATTCGGTGCCATCGGGCTGCGGCACGCGGCGCGCGACGGGCAGGCGGTTTTCCGCAATCCAGCGCAGGGCTTCACGCGGGGAGCAGTGCAGGATTTTTGGCACGTCGCGGAAGGGCACAAGGCTGCGCTCCCATTCGCGCAGGCGGCGGACTTCCTCGCGGCGACGTTCGCGCGCGGTCTGCTCGATCCGGGTTTCGGCTTCGGCCCGGCGGGCGGCTTCGGCGCCGGCGCGGTCGGCAAAGCCGTCATCGTCACGCCCCATGGCCAGCGCGATGGTGCGGGCAAGGCGTGCGGTCTGTTCGGCCGACAGCACGCGCCCGGTGTCCAGCAGGTCGGCGCGCACGATGTCCAGCACCTGCGCCGGGGTCTGGCCCAGATTGGCCAGCCGGTCGCCCGTGATGGGGTCCAGCGCCACGCGCAGGGTTTCATCGTCGGGTTCGGGGGTGCGGATTTCGGCCGCGGCTTCTTCCATGTCGCCGCGCGTGATCCAGACTTCGCCCGCCCTGCGGGTGATGTCCATCATGCGCGAAACCCAGCCCTTGCGGCGCACATGGCACAGGGCGTCGATGAAGGCGGGCTGCGAGACCGTGTCCTGCCCGGGTTCAAGCAGGCGCGCGACACGGCGGACCAGGCGCGGGATCTCGCGCGTTTCGATGGTCAGGCCGGATTCGGCAATGGCGTGGCTGGTGGCGGACTCGGCGGGGGAGGGTGCATTCATGGCTTTGTCAGCTTGTGATGGAATTGCCCCGCCATCACAATGGCCGCGCCATGATTGAGGCGCAAAAACCGATCGTTCTGTCTGCCAGATCGAACCGTTCTGCCAAAAACGGGCATCAGATGCGACCTGTTCGCAATTCGGTTGCGTTTTAGGCTGGAAAAAAGCCGCTGGCAGGCATAAAAGCACCGGCCCATGATGATCGCACGAAGCTGTGAGCATGCTTCGACCGACGGTCCGCCAAGGGCCTGAATCCTGTCTGCGGGAGAATATGACGAGATGTCCGAAACACTGACCAATCCTGATGTCACCTGCCTGACCGGGCTGGAGCCCGTCGAGGGACAGCCTGGGGTGTTCCACATCGCGCCGCCGACCAAGGAATATGGCCACCTGAACGCGGTGACGGTGCTGTCCGTGCATCGCTGGACCGACCGTCTGTTCAGCTTCACCACCACGCGTGACGCGTCGCTGCGGTTCGAGAACGGCCAGTTCGCGATGATCGGGATCGAGGTCGAGGGCAAGCCGCTCCTGCGCGCCTATTCCATTGCCAGCGCGAATTACGAAGACCATCTCGAATTCCTGTCGATCGCGGTGCCCGATGGCCCGCTGACCTCGCGCCTGCAGCACGTCAAGGTGGGCGACACCATTCTGGTGGGCCGCAAGCCGACGGGCACGCTGCTGCTGGACAATCTGCGCCCCGGCCGCAACCTCTATTTCCTGTCCACCGGCACCGGCCTTGCCCCGTTCATGAGCCTGATCCGCGATCCGGCGTGCTATGAACGCTTCGACAAGGTGATCCTGACGCACACGGTGCGCGTGTCGGGCGAGCTGGCCTATGCCAACCTGATCCGCCATGACCTGCCGAACCATGAATTCCTTGGCGAAGACGTGGCGGCGAAGCTGCTTTACTACCCCGCCGTCACGCGCGAGGACTTTGCAGTGACCGAGCGCATCACCAAGTTGATCGAAAGCGGCAAGATCTTCACGGATCTGGACATTCCCGCCCTGGACCCCGAGCATGATCGCGTGATGATCTGCGGTTCGCCCGAGATGCTGGCCGACACCGAAAACCTGCTGATGGCGCGTGGGTTCGATGAAGGCAACATGAACACGCCGGGTGCTTATGTCGTTGAAAAGGCGTTCGTCGAACGCTGAGACCTGTCGGACTGAAGGAGCCTGCATGACCGCCGAATTCGACCTTTTCGTGATCGGAGCAGGCTCCGGCGGTGTGCGGTGCGCGCGGATCGCGGCCTCGTTGGGGGCGCGCGTGGCCATTGCGGAGGCCCGCCACTGGGGTGGCACGTGCGTCAACCTTGGCTGCGTGCCGAAAAAGATGCTGGTTCAGGCCAGCGAATATGCCGATTTCGTTCAGGACAGCCACGGTTTCGGCTGGAACACCCAGCCCGGGCAGCATGACTGGCCCACGCTGATCGGCGCGAAGGACCAGGAAATCGCGCGGCTGAACGGCATCTATGTCTCGATGCTGGAAAAGGCCGGGGTCACGCTGTTCACGGGCTTTGCCCGCCTTGATGGCGAAGGCGCCGTGGTCATCGGCCCCGGCGAACTGGCGCCCGACGCGCAGCCGGTGCGCGTGCGCGCCCGCAAGATCGTGATTGCAACGGGTTCCGCGCCCTATCTGCCGGATATCCCGGGGATCGAACACGCCATCAGCTCGGACGGGGCGTTTCATCTGGCGCAGCGGCCGCAGCGCGTGTGCGTTGTGGGCGGTGGCTATATCGGGGTGGAATTTGCCGGCATTTTCGCGGGGCTCGGGTCGCAGGTGGATCTGGTCTATCGCCAGTCGCTGCCGCTGCGGGGCTTTGACGGCGATGTCCGTTCGGCTCTGGCCGAGGCGATTGCGGCCCGCGGCATCGCGCAGCACGCCGGTCGCTCGCCCGTGCGGATCGAGGCACTGGACACCGGATACCGGGTTCTGCAGGATGACGGTGCAGCCATCGAGACCGATTGCGTGTTCTTCGCGACGGGCCGCAAGCCCAAGACCGGCGCGCTGGGGCTGGAGACCGTGGGCGTTGCGGTGGGCGACAACGGCCGTGTGCTGGTGGACGCGCACCTTCAGACCAACGTGCCGGGTGTCTATGCGCTGGGCGATGCGATTGACGGGCACAACCTGACCCCCACGGCCATTGCGGAAGGCCACCATCTGGCCGAAGCCCTGTTCGGCGAGGGCGAACCCCGCGAATGGTCGCTTGAGACCACGCCCAAGGCCGTATTCTTCACCCCGCCTGTCGCCAGTGTCGGGCTGACCGAAGACGAGGCCGCCGCACGCGGGGATGTGGAAATTTATTCGGCCCGTTTTCGCCCCATGCGTCACACCATCAGCGGGCGTGAGCGCCGCACGCTGATGAAGCTGGTGGTGGACAAGGCCAGCCAGGTTGTTGTGGGTGTGCATCTTCTGGGCGAGGACGCGCCCGAGATGCTTCAGGGGCTGGCGATTGCCGTCACGGCGGGCCTGAAGAAGCGCGATTTCGACCGCACGGTGGGGCTGCACCCCACATCGGCCGAGGAATTCGTGACGATGCGCAGCGTCACGCGTGTCGTGCCGCGTTCAACCCCGGCCTGACGGCGCCTGTCGGCGGGGCGTATGCGCGCCCTGCGTGTGGTGTTCAGTCGCCGTTGCCGTGTGGCGTGACCCAGCCATTGCCGGTGGCGTCGCCCAGCTGGCCGCTGCCGAACGGGCCGTTGTCCTGATAGGACGTGCCGAAATTCGACAGGTTGCTGCCGGTGACGGCATCACGGTGGACGTTGGCCAGATGGTCGGGGTCCGGGCCGTGGTTGATTTCGTTCGAAGGCACGTCGCTATAGCCCGGGGGCAGGGAGCGGCGGCCGATGACCGTGTGGTTTTCGCTTTTTCTGGCCGAGCTGTCGTTCGGCGCACCGCCCTGCGAGGACTGGAGCGCGCGGTCGTCGGCTGATGTGCCGTCGTCCGGGGCCGCGAAGGCGGAAGCCGCATGGCCGCAAAGGCCGGCCGCAATGGTCAGGGCGGCGAGGTGGCGCAGCGCCATGGGAAAGTCCTTTTCAGGGTGGTATCGGTTCTGTGTCTAAGCCCTAGACCATTTCGGGGTTCCGGGGCAATCGCGCGACCGGGAGGTGGCACATGATGGAAGACCTCTTTTCCGCAACGCCGGGGGGTGAAACCGCGCGCGAGGTTCTGGGCGAAGGCGCGGTTCTGATGCGCCGCTGGCTGGCCGGGCGCGAAACGGACGTGATGGCCGCGATCGAGGGTGTGGCCGCACGTGCGCCGTTCCGGTTTCTGACGACGCCGGGCGGCCATGTGATGTCGGTCGCGATGACAGGCTGCGGCGATCTGGGCTGGCATTCGGACAGGGCGGGCTATCGCTATGTGGCCACGGACCCGGTGACGGCGCGCCCGTGGCCTGCGATGCCCGACCTGCTGCGCGCGATCGCAGCCGATGCCGCGGCGGCGGCCGGATATGCGGGCTTTGCGCCCGAGGCGTGCCTGATCAACCGGTATGAACCCGGTGCACGGCTGTCCCTGCATCAGGACAAGGATGAAGGCGCGCTGGACCAGCCGATCGTCTCGCTTTCGCTGGGGGTGGCGGCGACGTTCCTGTGGGGCGGGGCGGATCGCGCCACACGGCCGCGCCGGCTGCGGCTGGAGAGTGGCGATGTGGTGGTGTGGGGCGGGCCGACGCGCCTGAATTACCACGGTGTTGCGCCCCTGGCGCAGGGCTGGAGTGCGCTGGGCGGGGTGTTTCGTTTCAATGTGACGTTCCGTGCCGTGCGGAAAGTTGCGCGAAGTGCGGGATCTTGTCAGTGAGTCTTTGCGTTTCGGCAGGTTTTTCGACATAAAAACCGCCCCCTCTGTCGCATGGGTCGTCAGGGGACCATATAGCCTTCAGACGCACGATGCGTTTTCAGCTGGACCGAACAGGAAACCGACCGATGAGTGCCACGCACACCGCCCCCAAGCTTTCGCAGACGTCCTGGACGCCGGCGAGCTGGCGGTCGTTTCCGGCCAGACAGATGCCGTCCTATCCCGACGCCACAGCCCTTGAGGGGGTGGAGGACCGGCTGCGCCGTTATCCGCCCCTGGTGTTCGCGGGCGAGGCACGCCGCCTGAAGGACGGGCTGGCCAAGGCCGCGCGTGGCGAAGCGTTCGTGCTTCAGGGCGGCGCCTGCGCCGAGAGCTTCAACGAATTCACTGCCGACATCGTGCGCGACACGTTCCGCGTGCTGTTGCAGATGGCGGTTGTGCTGACATTCGGCGCCAAGGTGCCGGTGATCAAGCTGGGCCGCATGGCGGGGCAATATGCCAAGCCGCGTTCGTCGGACATGGAAACGGTGGCCGGTGTCAGCCTGCCGTCCTATCGCGGGGACATCATCAACGGCGCGGACTTCACGGCCGCGGCGCGCGTGCCTGACCCGGTGCGGATGGAGACGGGGTATTTCCAGTCGGCCGGCGTGATGAACCTTCTGCGCGCGTTCGCAACCGGTGGTTATGCCAACCTGCATGCCGTGCACCGCTGGAATCTGGGCTTTGTCGAACGCTCCCCCCTGGCAGAGCGGTATCGGGTGCTGGCGCAGCGCATCGACGAGACGCTGTCGTTCATGGCGGCATGCGGGATCGACTCGAACTCCCAGAACGTGAACGAGACCGAGTTCTATACCTCGCACGAGGCGCTGCTGCTGCCGTACGAGCAGGCCCTGACGCGAATCGATTCGACCTCGGGCGAATGGTACGACTGTTCGGCGCATTTCGTGTGGATTGGCGACCGGACGCGCCAGCCCGACGGCGCGCATGTCGAATTCCTGCGCGGGGTGCGCAACCCGATCGGCATCAAGGTTGGCCCCAGCACGACGGTCGAGGATCTGGAGCGGCTGCTGGAGATCCTGAACCCCACGGACGAGGCCGGGCGCATCACCCTGATTTCGCGCATGGGGGTTGAGGGCGTGACGCGCCATCTGCCGTCGCTGCTGCGCAAGGTGAACGCCACCGGCCGCACCGTCACGTGGCTGTGCGACCCCATGCACGGCAACACGCTGACGCTGGGCAACAAGGTCAAGACCCGGTCGTTCGATGCGATCGTGGGCGAGGTTCGCGGCTTCTTCGATGTGTTCGCGGCCGAGGGCGGGCGCCCCGGCGGTGTTCACGTTGAGATGACCGGCCAGAACGTGACGGAATGTGTGGGGGGCGCCCACCGCCTGACGGAAGCGGATCTGGGTGATCGCTATGAAACCTTCTGCGACCCGCGCCTGAACGCCGAACAGTCGCTGGAAATGGCGTTTCTGGTGGCCGAGGAACTGACAACCCGCCTGCGCGGTGAAGTCGTCGCGCGCACCGACGCGGCCTGACGCAGCACCCCTGCCGGTGTTGCATCGGCGGGGGATTCGCGGGCAGTGTTCGGGCAAAGCCAAGGGCGATCAACGGCCCGGCGGAGAGGACATGACACAGATGGCGGGTGACGACACAGGCGCGCTGTATGGCGCGTCGCAGGCGTTGGATCACGAGACGATCGGCGCGCGGACGGATTCCTATTTCAACCGCACGCGCGAGATCGTGTCGCGTTTTGGCGATTGCACTGTGACGTATGCGTATTTCGTGCGCCGTCCGGTGATTTCCGCGCCACGCCTGATGTGCACGTGGCTGGAGAACGTTGCGCGCGAACAGGGCCAGACGATCCGCATCGAACTCTGCTTCCCCGAAGGCACGTGGGTGGGTGCTGGCGAGGCGCTGCTTTATGTGACGGGTTCGTTCGCGTTCCTGTCGCCGCTGGAAACGCTGGCGTTGCAGAAGCTGGGGGCGGCATCAGTTGCGGCGCACCATGCCTATCAGATGGCGCTGGCGCTGCCGCGGGTGAAGTTTCTGGCGATGGAGGCACGCCACTGCGCGGGCTTCGAGATGCAGGAACAGATGGGCTATGCCGCCTCTGTCGGGGGGAAGGCGGCGCAGGCCGAAGGGGCCGTCGGGTTTGTGGGCTGCGCGACCGATGCGACGGCGCATTTCTTCGGGGCGAAGGCGGGCCTGGGCACCATGCCGCATGCGCTGATCGGCTATGCCGGTTCGACCGTGCGCGCGGCCGAGATGTTCCACGAGACATACCCCGATACCGATCTGGTGGCGCTGGTGGATTATTTCGGGCGCGAGATCGACGACGGTCTGGCGGTCTGCCGGCGCTTTCCCGAACTGGCGGCCGCCGGGCGGATCGCGCTGCGGCTGGACACGCATGGCGGGCGGTTTCTTCAGGGGCTTGATCCGCAGCAATCCTATGCCGTGCTGGAGCGCAACACGCCGGGCACGATCCGCCGCTATCGCTCGGAAAAGGAATTGCGGCATCTGGTTGGGACCGGCGTTTCAGCCGCCGCGATCTGGCACATGCGCGAACAGCTTGATGCGGCCGGGTTCGAGCGTGTGCGCATTCTGGCGTCTTCGGGGTTTGACGCCGAAAAATGCATCAGCATGGCCGACGCGCATGCGCCGATCGATGCAATCGGCACGGGGTCGTTCATTCCGGCGATCTGGACCGAGACCTATGCCACGGCCGATATCGTGGCCTATGACGGCGTGCCGCGTGTGAAGATCGGGCGCGAGTTCCTGCTGCGGCAGGCATAAGGAAAAGAGGAGAGGCGAGTGAGCGCCACTATTTTTGCCCCCGAGGGCGGTTGGGTCGTGCGTATTCTCGACCTGTCGGGTGCATCGGACGACAACGTGACCGAAGAAATCCGGGGCTTTCCGGACCTGATGCACGCCAATGCGTTTGCCAGGGCTTATGTGCGTGACAGCATCGAACGCTGCCGTGAGGCCGCGGGCCCTGCGGGCGATGTGCTGAACGCGTGGTATGCCTTTGGCGAGGACGCGGAAATTGTCGATGGCGGCGAGGACGGCTGGTCTTCGGGCGCGGACATTGCGGCATTTGTCGCCCGCCCCGCCACAGGGATGGAGCGCGACTGGCGTTCGCTCGACCCCCGGGCCGAAGACACGGACGAGGACTGACCGGCTCCGCGCGCTATTCGAAGTCCGTCGGCAGCGCGCGGTTTTTGTGGTGGGCGAACATGCGCCGCAGTTGCGCTGGCAGCACCCGGCCCAGCGACACATCTTCGGGCAGGTCGTGTTCTGCGAAGAAGCCGATTTCCGAGGTCTCGATGCTGGTGGTGGCTTCACCGCCGGTGATGTCGCACAGGAAGAAGAATTTCGCGCATGAGAACGGGCCGCCCGGGTGGCCCTGGGCGGAGCGGTCCCACACCGCGGCGAGCTTGGTGACAGCGACCGTGAAGCCGCTTTCTTCCACCATTTCCTTGGCAGCGTTTTCAGCGGGCGTCAGATTAACGTCCGCCCAGCCGCCGGGCAGCGTCCAGCGCCCGTGATCCAGCGTTTCACGCACCATCAGGATTCGGCCACGATCGTCAAAGGCAGCGCCCCGCACATCGATCTTGGGGGTGGCATAGCCCGTCTGGCCGGCAAACAGGTCTTCGATCATGGTTTGCGGGGCGCCGGACCCTGCGGCCATCATGGCGGCTGCGATCATGCGGACGGCCTCGAAGCGTTCGCGGTCGAAGACGTTGGGGGAAAAGGCAAGGCCCGACTGCGCCAGGGCCTGAAGGTCGCGCGCCCAGCGAAGCCAGGGGGGCTCGGTGTTCATGGGGGTTCCTTGGCGTGGGTGGTGGGGCGACAGTATCACGCCGTGGCGGTGCTTGCGCAACACGGGGGCGAGGCGTGCGCAATGAGGCTGGCCTTTCGGCGGGCGGCACGGCATAGAGGGCGCATGAAACTTCGCTTTGCTCCGAGCCCCACCGGCTATCTTCATGTTGGCAACGCGCGTCTGGCGGTTGCCAATGCGCTTTATGCGCGCGGCCATGGTGGCCGCTTCATGCTGCGGATCGACGACACCGATCTGGAGCGTTCGCGTGAGACCTATGTGGATGCGATCCGCACCGATCTTGCGTGGCTGGGGCTGGAGTGGGACGAATTCGTTCGCCAGTCGGACCGGCTGGACCGCTATGCCGCGGCGGTCGAGCATCTGAAGCAGACCGGCCGGCTGTATCCGTGCTTTGAGACCGAGCAGGAACTGGCGTCCAAGCGCGAGGCGCGCATTCGCATGCGCAAGCCGCCGATCTATGACCGGGCGATGCTGAAGATGACGCCCGAACAGCGCGCCCAGGCCGAAGCGAACGGCAAGGTGCCCTATTGGCGCTTCAAGCTGAGCGACACCGCGGTGTCATGGCACGATGGCGTGATGGGCGACTGCACGGTGAAGCTGACCGCCATTTCCGATCCCGTTCTGGTGCGTGCGGATGGCACGGTGCTTTATACGCTGGCGTCGGTGGTGGATGACTTGGAACTGGATGTCACGCACATCATCCGGGGCGAAGACCATGTGACGAACACCGGCGTGCAGATCGATATTGCCCGCGCGCTGGGGGCCGGGGCGGACACGTTCGCGTTTGCCCATCTGCCGCTGCTGCTGGACGAGGGCGGCGGCAAGCTGTCCAAGCGTTTCGACGGGCTTTCGCTCAAGACATTGCGGCAGGACGGGGTGGAGCCGGGGGCGGTTGTGTCCTATCTCGCCCGGTTGGGCAGTGCGGACAACCCCGAGCCCCTGTCGATGGACGAGCTTGCCGCGCACTATGACCTTGGCCGGATTTCGCGCTCTGCCGCGCGGTTCGACATGCGCCAGATGCTGGGGCTGAACCGCCGGATCATGCACGCCACACCGTTCGAGGCGGTGGCTAAGCGTCTGCCGGACGGCGCGACCGAGGCCTTCTGGCTGGCGGTGCGCGGCAATGTCGATCTGGTGACCGAGTTGCGGCACTGGTGGGATGTGGTTGCGGGCGAGATCGATCCCCCGGTGCTGGAGGACGAGCGCGATTTTCTTCAGCGCGCACTGGCACTGTTGCCGGCAGCCCCGTGGGGCGAGGATGTATGGAAGACCTGGACGCTGGCGCTGCGCGATGAGACCGGGCGCAGTGGCAAGGCCCTGTTCCGGCCCCTGCGCCTGATCCTGACGGGTGAGGAAAAGGGCCCAGAAATGCGTGATCTGCTGCCGCTGATCGGGCGTGAGCGCGCGGCGCGTCGCCTTGAGATGGGCACGCGGGCATGAGTGTTGTCATCTGGCACAACCCGCGCTGCGGCACGTCACGCAAGGTTCTTGCGATGATCGAGGCGCAGGGCATTGTGCCGGATGTGCGGTTTTACCTGAAGGACGTGCCCGACGTGGTGACACTGGCCGATGTGATCGGCCGGGCGGGTTTGCAGGTGCGCGATGTGCTGCGCCGCAAGGAAGCGGCCTATGCCGCGCGCGGGCTGGACGATCCGGCGTTGACGGACGCCGATCTTCTGGAGACGATGGTGGCCGAGCCCGTGCTGATTGAACGGCCGTTTGTCATTGCGCCGCGCGGTGTGCGTTTGTGCCGGCCGGCGGAGCGGGTTCTGGAGATTCTCTGACACGCGGTTGCGCGTTACGGGCGGAGGCAGGTCTTGGCGGTTGTGCGATGCATCATGATGCAGCGGAACGAAACCGCGCTGCTGGAGCCCTGGATCCGGTATTACAGCGATCTGTTCGGCCTTGAGAATCTTGAGATCATCGACCACGCATCGGACGATCCGTGGGTGATCGCAACGCTTGCGCGGTATGAGCGCGCGGGCCTGACCGTGCACCGGCAGTTTACCGACCCCCGGGACTTTCTGCGCAAGGGCGAGATCATTCGCGACATCATCCAGGAATGGGATCGCACGCGGGACTATGACTTCGCGCTGCCGGTTGATTGCGATGAGTTTCTGGTGTTCTGCGGTGGCCAGATGTCGTCCGAGCCGGGGCGGATTCATTATTACCTTGATTACATCCGCGATATCGAGACCACGTTCCAGATCACGCGCATGTTGCTGAACGTGCCCGATGATCCCGGTTTTTTCCTGCCACAGAGGGTTGGGAAGACCCTGCTGCGACGCGGCACGGTGGTGCATCTGGATAACGGGTTTCATCTGCCGGTCACCATTCATGATCGGCGCGAGATTGTGCAGTTTGCGATTGTTCACCTGCATAACCGCAATTTTTCCGACGTTCTGCGTCTGGCGGAGATGAAGCTGGCGTCGCTTGTGGATGTGCAGGACGCCCACGCCCGTGCGACTTTCACGGGCGAGGGCAATCATCTTGTGTCCTATTTCGACATGGACGAGGCGTTCTATCTGGCGCGGTATGCGCGGGCGAATGCGGTGTATCTGCCGTCATTCGTGACGCATCTGCGCGGGCTTGGGGTTGCGTTGGCAGCGTGTTTCGGGCGTGATCCGGGGGCACTGGCGCCGGCTGCGTGTGCGGCGGGGTTTCTGGTGCGGGTGAATGGACCGGACGGTGCTGTTCTGAAAGTCTTTGATGAAGGCTTCTATCTTGCGCGGTATGATGATTTCGACCGAAGCGATGTCTGGTCGCTGGCGCATTATGTGAATGTTGGGTCGCGCGAAGGGCGCTTTGCGTCTGCGCGGGACGAG
>Ga0157365_10000957_pt1 | contig 12104 bp, 10 predicted proteins | sample AttsexASBM3_FD_111478 | JGI IMG/M metagenome (GOLD analysis project Ga0157365, IMG submission 111478) | Fungus gardens microbial communities from leaf cutter ant in Ribeirão Preto, State of São Paulo, Brazil - Atta sexdens ASBM3 | ecosystem: Host-associated > Fungi > Mycelium > Unclassified ... | reverse complement strand
TGCCGCCGGAAAAGGATAACAAGAACCCATGGCGATAGACACAGATGCCGGAAATTCAGAAAGCGGCCTGGCATCCGTTTTCGATGCGACAAAATTCAAGATTCTGGTCATCGGCGTTCTGGCCGCCCTCGCGGGGCTGATGTCCGGTCTGGATATTGGCGTTGTCGCAGGGGCGCTCGATTTCTTCGCCAAGCAATTCAATGCCTCGACCTTTGCCCAGGAATGGGTAGTCAGTTCCATGATGGCAGGGGCCGCTGTCGGCGCCCTTGCTGCGGGCTGGATGTCTCATGCGCTCGGCCGCAAGCGCTCGCTCATTGCAGGTGCGTCGATCTTCGTCATCGGCTCTATCGGCTGTGCGCTGAGCTGGTCCATTCCCTCCATGATCGGATTTCGCGTGGTCATGGGACTGGCCGTGGGCATCTCGGCCTTCACCGCCCCGCTCTATCTGTCCGAAATCGCCAGTGAAGCCACACGCGGCGCCATGGTTTCGACCTATCAGCTCATGGTGACGGTCGGCATCTTCCTCGCCTTTCTGTCCAACACCTATTTCTCCTATAGCGGCAACTGGCGCTGGATGTTCGGCGTGGCCGCCATTCCCGCCGGTCTCTTTCTGATCGGCGTGCTCTTCCTGCCCTACAGCCCGCGCTGGCTGATCATGCAAGGTCGCCACAAGGAAGCCCGCGAAGTGCTGCTTTCGCTGCGCGAAGACCCGCTCGAAGCCGCGAAGGAAATCAAGGCCATTCGCGAACAGCTCGAAATCAAGCAGCACGGTTTCGAACTGCTCAGGACGAACTCGAATTTCCGCCGCTCCATTGCGCTTGGCATCATGCTTCAGGCCATGCAGCAGCTCGCGGGCATCAATATCATCATGTATTACGCGCCGAAAATCCTGTCGCGCGCCGGGTTCGACTCTACCTCCCAGATGTGGTGCACCGCCATTATCGGCCTCGTGAACATGCTCGCCACCTTCATCGCGGTCGGGCTCGTCGATAAATGGGGCCGCAAGCCCATCCTGTATATCGGCTTCTCGGTCATGGCACTCGGCATGGGTGCGCTCGCCATCCTGCTCAACACCGACATGTCGGACGAGACGTCGAAATTCATTGCCATCTTCCTGTTGCTGCTGTTCTGCACGGGCTTTGCCATGTCTGCCGGTCCGCTCATGTGGGTGCTTTGCTCCGAGATCCAGCCGATGCAGGGCCGCAATCTCGGTATTTCGCTCTCCACCCTTACCAACTGGATCACCAACATGGTCGTGGGTGCGAGCTTCCTGACGCTCATGAACACGTTTGGCACTTCCGGCACCTTCTGGCTCTTTGCCGGACTGAACGCCTTCTTCATCGTCCTCACCTTCGCCTTCGTACCCGAAACGAAGGGTATGTCGCTGGAAGTGATCGAAAAGCGCCTGATGAGCGGCGAGAAGCTGCGCAAGCTCGGACGCTGAATCTTGAGCCCGGGGGGCACTGACAGTGCTCCCCGGTCATTCTGATGCCTCGCCATCCCACACCGAGCCGCTGTGCCGGGGTGCCGCATCCAGCCGCTCTATAAGCTCCCCGTCCCGGACGCCCCACGGTCAGGGTGATGCCGCCCCCCACGCGGCATTCTCGAGCCGCCCTAACCGGCGCGCCTCCCATAGGCGCGTGGCGAATGTCCTGTCGCCCGCTTGAACGCCGCACCAAAAGCGCTCTCCGAGTCATAGCCAACCATCAGAGCGACCTCGCCAAGGGTTAGGGATGAATTCCTGAGGCGGTCCGCCGCAAGCAGCATGCGCCAGCGGGTCAGATAGGCAATGGGCGTATCGCCCGTGATACGCCTGAAATGTGCGGCAAAGCTCGGTCGGGACATGCCCGCCACGCCAGCGAGATCGCGCAAGGTCCAGCGTCGCGCAACATCTGCGTGCATGGCACCAAGCGCACGGCTCATCGCCGGGACCGACAACGCAGCCAGCCACCCTTGCTGTGCAACGCCTTCCTCCAGATGGGCCCGCAGGGCTTCCACCAGCAGCGCCTGGGCCAGATGCCCGGCAAGAAGTGCGCCTCCTGGGCGCGGGGCACCGAGTTCGCGCATCAGCCGCCGAATACCGTCGCGAAGCGTGGCCTTGGTGGCATCAGTACGGATATGCAAAAGGGGCGGAACAGCGGCGAGCAGGCTATCGAGCGCCGCCCCCTCAAACCCGAAGAACCCTCCGATACCCCGGCACTCATCGCCGCCGTTGAGTGTTGCCAGCGCGCCCGGAGGCACGCTGGTGAGGAGGGGTATTGCATCGACAGGATCAACCGATGCTGAAGAAAACAGAAAGACTTCCCGCCTTGCGGCCATCAGCACGAGATCACCGGCTTGCAGATGTACAGGCGTCGCTTCTTCCGCAAAGCGGAACCAGCAGCTTCCTGTCTCGATCGCAAAGCAGCGTAATCCCTCCGCGGCCGGAAAGGACAGTGCCCACGCCCCCCCGGCAGCAAGACCACGAAAGCCGTAGCCGCCCGGGCGCATCAGCGTGAGAATATCGGAGAGAGGATCCATGAGAATGAGACGTTCGCGATGAAGATTCCGACCATCGAGCATGGAGGGTCCCTGATGATTACGCCTAGATAACATTCAGAGCTATCGCAAAGGACTCACGCCATGGTTGAACATGCAGCCTTGTGGCTACCCACAAAACGTAGCCGACTGGTTGTCGGACCTGCACCGTCCGTTGCGCCGGGGCCAGGCGAGATCGTCATCCGTGCGCGCGCAGTCGCAGTCAATCCGTTCGATCGCTACATCCAGACAATGGGCGATGTGATAACCGCCTATCTGACTTACCCTGCGGTACTCGGCACAGATGTTGCCGGCGAGGTGATCGCCATCGGCGCGGGTGTGACCCGTTTCGCCCCGGGGGATCGCGTAGTCGGCCAGGCGGCGGGACTGGAAAAAAGCCGCAACAAGGCTGCCGAAGGGGCCTTTCAGGAACGGGTCGTGCTGCTTGCGCATATGAGCGCACACATACCGGACTTTCTTACTTATGAAGAGGCGGCCGTCCTCCCTCTGGGCCTGTCTACCGCGGCCTGCGGCCTATTCCAGAAGGATTTTCTCGCTCTCGCTGCACCGCAGATCAATCCGATCCCGACCGGAGAAACCGTGCTTGTCTGGGGTGGTTCGACCAGCGTAGGCAGCAACGCGATCCAGCTTGCCCGCGCCTCAGGCTACGAGGTTATCACCACATGCAGCCCACATAATTTCGACTATGTCCGTGCGTTGGGCGCGAACGCGGCATTCGACTATAGCAGCCCCAATGTGAAGCGGGCGATCATCGAGGTGATGCGCGGACGGAAGATGGCCGGTGCCATCGCGATCGGCAAAGGATCGGCGTCGGCCTGCATGGATATCCTCGCCCAGGGTACAGGTCGCCGCTTCGTGGCTCAGGCCACGCCACCAACCTCGTTTGACAACGTACCCGCAGGCAAGGGCCGATGGCGCAAACTGGTACCGGCCGTCGCCAGGATGCTCGTGGGCAACCTGGCCCTGTTTTTACGCTCCTACCACCGGGGAACAGCCACCAAGATGATCTGGGCCGGTTCCCTCATCAGCAATGACGTTGGACCGATGATCTATGAGACCTTCCTGCCGGAGGCACTTGCACGTGGGGCCTTTAAGGCCATGCCACCTGCGCAAAGTGCAGGCCACGGTCTGACCCATATCCCTGAGGCCTTGGAGCAACAGCGCCGCGGTGTCTCTGCGCGCAAGCTCGTGGTGACCTTGTGAAAAAGCTTCCAGATATCGCTCAAACGAAGAGGCGGTTCATCAGCATGAAGACAGGAAACCCGGATCGAGCAGCGCGTAGGATGAGGGCAACCGGCTGATGACAGGCCCGACTGGTCGGGAAGATATGACCCGGAATGGCCAATGCTGAAATCGATGGTTCTGGTCGGATTGCCGCCCTCCGGGAGGGGGCCGGGGCAAGCCCCGGCCAGGATTATCTCTTCCCTCCCCTGCAATCATGAAGATTCAGAGAAACCCTGCGTCAAAGTCTTTCCGAAACCACAACGCTGACCGAGATTGGGAAAGTCCTGCTGCAAAGGCTTCCTGATCGATGCTTCACTTCGCTCCCTCCTCAACGGGATCGCTGATCATGCTCGCGATCTGCTTCCTGCTCGTCTGTGTGTTCGAATTTGCCAATGGCTTTCATGACACGGCCAACGCGGTGGCAACGGTAATCTACACCAACGCGCTCAAGCCGCGTGTGGCTGTCATCTGGTCCGGGCTCATGAACCTGCTGGGCGTGCTACTGGGCGGCATTGCCGTAGCGTATGCGCTGGTGGAGCTGCTGCCGCCGGATGTGCTGACACCGCCCAATGGCAATCCGGCGGTGCCGATGCTGGTGGCGCTTTTCGGAACGGCCCTGGCCTGGAATCTCTGCACCTGGTGGTTCGGCATTCCGAACTCGTCGTCGCATTGCACGATCGGGGCGCTTATCGGAATCGCGATCGGCGATTCATTCCTTCATGCGCGCGATCTGGGCCATAGTGTGGATTGGGGACAGATCTGGAAGGTGCTGCGGGCCCTCGCCTTCTCCCCTCTGCTCGGGTTCTTTCTGGCGGGTCTGCTCTATCTAATCATCCGCTTCGCCGTGCGGATGCCCGCCTTGTTCACCCCCCCCAAGCCCGATGAGGCACCGAATCCAATCGTGAGGGCGTTGCTGATCCTGACCTGCACATCGGTCAGTTTTTCTCATGGCAGCAATGACGGGCAAAAGAGCATCGGACTGATCATGCTCACGATCATCGGGCTGATGCCCGCAAGCTACGCGATGAACCCGGATCATCCGACAAATCGCACGGCCCTGGCGCAGATTGCGCAGCAAGCGCGGCCGCTGATTGCGCAATATGACCGCTACAGCTTCAAACCCGATGCCCTGGCCTCAATCGATCGGCTCGCCACGCCCGCCAGCCCGGCAACCCCGGCGCAGATACGCGGTGATGTGTACGAGATCCTGTCCGGGCTGCGCGATGTCGGGGCCAATCCGGCTTCATCCGCGCAGGACAAGAAAACGAGCGGCACTCTGGCGAAGGCGCTGCGTCCAACCGTGGAATATGCCCCCTACTGGGTGCGTGTGCTGAGTGCGCTGTGTCTTGGTATCGGGACCATGGTCGGGTATCGGCGCATCGTGAAAACGCTTGGAGAGGGCATTGGCAAACAGCATCTGACCCCGGCGCAAGGTGCGGCGTCAGAACTCGTCGGCGCCGGGCTGATCGCTTCCGCTGGCTATACCGGCCTGCCTGTCTCGACCACGCATATCATCACCTCGGGCGTAGCAGGCACAATGGTGGCGGCGGGGTCAGGCATCAATATGCGCATGCTGACCAAAATTGCCCTTGCCTGGCTCCTGACCCTGCCCGTGACGATCACGGTTGCGGCCTGCGCCTTCTATGTTTTGAACTGATCAGGGCAGAGGCTCCCCTGAAACCGGAATAACGGCCACAGGGTCAATGCGGTGATATGAGAGTCAGTTCCTCCCACTCCGCAGGGGCGGGTCGATCGCACAGCACTCGGCCATCGGGCGTGGGGCACACAAAAAATCCGTTCTCGTGGCTGAACAGGAAAATCTTTCCCTGGCCATGAGTGCGATAGCGATAAAACAGGGTAGTACCCTGAGTATTGTCCCGCTCCATGGTCAGACAATCTCCGGTCGGGGCTGATATGGCGGCCCACCCCCGCCCATCGAGGCGCACGACCAATCTGAGCGCCCGCTCACCGTCTCCGGAGCCATGCTGGACGATACCCGTCTGCCGGTCGATCATCAGCCAAGTCTGATGATAGGTCTGCAGCAGAAAGCACGCGCCCTCTATTTTCTCCGGAGGGGCTGAGACGGGTTGCCTGGCCCAGATACGTCCCTCGATGGCATCGAGCAAATGCCGAACGACGCGGCGCGGCTCCTCCAGCCTGTAGAGGGCGGGCTGTCCGGGAATGAACCGATCGACCAGGATGCCTGGTGTCGTCAGATAACGGATGCGCGCGCGATTGACCCTGTCCATGAGAGCATGATTTGAAGAGATGAGCCCATCACAGGTCAGGGCGACGCCAACCGGCCGCGCGCAGAAGATGCTTGTATGAAAGGCAGATCCGACAAACCCGATTGTCGGGCGATGCGCTGAGAACAATCCAATCTGCTGTCTGATACTGAGCTTCTCAGGTTCGATGATCGCGATTCCTTCCTGCCGAAGCAGGGGGAGCATCGCCTCCTCGCCGCGTATCATACGCATCTGGCTGTTGAACGCCGCACGCGATAGATAGAGCGGCCTGCTTTCCGCAATTCCGATACCGTTTTCCTCTCCCAGGTCGTTGCAGAAACGAGCAAAGGCCTGATGGGCGAAATGGTTTTCCTCCAAGGAGGTACCGGCAACGACCAACATACGCAGCCGTGTCGGACGTTCGAACACGACGAAATCGCTCTGCCCGAGCCCGAGAAGGGCGAAAAATCCGGCGATCCATGCCTGACTGAAAAGCGTATCGAGCGTCTTTTCCGCATGAACGAGGATCTTCATACCCGCATAGCGTTCCCGATAACACCAGTAACGCGGCAGCGTCTCCGTGAGAAAATGCCCGAAATGATCGTTGATATTGCCGCCGTAGAAATAGCAGCCCTCCGGTGCACGCGGGTGGGAGGATGATGGGCTTACACAGCAACTCGCTGACTGGCCCAGAGGCTGCGTCGGCCACCCACGACGCGGCCCTGCCTCCTGCACCAAGCGGCCATAGATATCATAGAGGCCAAAATTCCGATCGTAATGTCCGGGTATTCGCGGAACGTAGAGTCCATCTTCCAGAATTCGAATGGCAGGATCGGCGAGGAATGTCTTCAGTCCCTCGTCGCAACATATCGATTCTTCGAACATGGGCCCTATCATACATGCGAATATAGATTTCTGACGCAATAAGCGAATTTATAGATGAAAGGGATCAGATAGGAGAGGGTTAACATCAGACAAAAGGATCTCAGTTCTTTTGGCACGTCCAAACGTATGTGTCCCGACCGGACGATCATGCGCCTGTTTCCTGACCCAGGAAAAAAATTTTTCGCCTTTGTAGAAAAATTTTCACCAACTCGTGAGCTTTGGAGGCGTTCGGCAAGGCGCAAATTCGATTCAAAGGGGGGATGGCTCGATGATTGCTCCGTTCTGGTCCCGTGGGAAACGCAAGCTCTGCTCGGGCTGCCGCAATGGCGACGGGTTCGACATTCCCATCACCATGGCGTTCCAGCCGATCGTCGATCTGTCAACGCGACGCATCTTTGCCTATGAGGCTCTCGTACGCGGCGTGGACGGGGCGGGGGCGCAGCAGGTGCTTTCCCGTGTGAACCCGGAGAATCGCTACGCTTTCGATCAGAAGTGCCGTGTCACAGCCATCACCCTTGCCGCAGAGCTTGGTATTGCCGAACAGGGTGCCCTGCTCTCGATCAACTTCCTGCCCAATGCCGTTTACGAGCCCAGCGCCTGCATCGGAACGACGCTGGAAGCCGCCGGGCGCGTCAATTTTCCGACGGAGAACATCCTCTTCGAATTCTGCGAGAACGAGGCTCTGGATACCGAACATCTGCTCCATATCCTGAAGACGTATGATAGCCTGGGCTTCAAGACCGCGATTGATGATTTCGGCGCAGGCTATGCCGGGCTCAATGTCCTGTCACGCTTTCAGCCCGATTACGTGAAGCTGGACATGGAACTCTCACGGGCGATCGATACCACACCGGTGAAGCAAGTGATGATGCGCCATACTGTGGCCATGCTTGAGGGTCTGGGGGTAAAGCCCATCTGCGAGGGGGTTGAGACCGCTGGTGAGGCCGGTATCCTGTCAGATCTGGGCATCTCGCTGCAGCAGGGCTACGTCTATGCCAAGCCGGCCCTGGCCGAACTGCCCATGATTCATTGAGATAAAATGGTGCCGGGTGAGGGATTTGAACCCCCGACCTTCGGTTTACAAAACCAGTGGGATTCTCCTCTAACTATTTGATTAACCGTGTTTTTACTGGCTTTAACCGAAGTCCATATCCGGCTTTCTATCCGGGTATCACGTTACAAACAGGAAGATATGGGCCTGCACTTGAGGGAGACACTCGCACAGAGCGTCTCCTTCGAGCCAATTACTCGATGAACCCTACCTCAAATTTTGACTTCCCAGCGAGCGACTGCAGGTTGGCATCCTCGGGATAAGATTTCAGGAGCGGCAAGAAAACAGAGCCTCCTATGATGCTCCTACCGTCAGCGTCCTTGGGACGTAGCCCCCAGACATCCTGATACGTCATCGGAACCAGCTTTCCGTTAAAGACCTTGTTGCCGATATACATCATGATGTGACCGGGAATATGGATGAGAGTCGTGAACGGCTTGCCGTTTTTCACGAGATAATCGATCCGCGCGTCGACATCCGACTTCGCCAGGTCGATCTTCCGGGACGTTGCATCGATCTGTGCCAATGAATTCCGGGGCATGAATATGCCGAAGGGGAGAAGCAGACTACGAAGCTCTGCAGAGCAATCGTTATAGAAGTTATAGTTCCCCCAACCATATGGGCGGTTGACCAGAGACTGCATCAGCTTGGCCAAGTTACGCCGATTCATCGGGATAGGCATGGAAGAGAACGTCTGATCGGTATCCTCATACCACTCTATCTGTGCTTCGCCGCTCATGTTGCTCACGGGTATTGCCACCAAGATTCCCGACGAATTGGCGTTCATGAATGGCAGCACAGTTCCGATGCGCGCGGTAAAACGGAATGCGTGCTTCTTATAGATCGATACTGGCTGAGACGTGAACGCGCCTAGATGCGCGTCTGCCATCTTGAGCCAGGTGTTGACGAAGGCGGCGGAAGCGTCGGCAATATCCTCGTAGTGCACCCAACCGGTTACCTCCGGCGAGATGACATATCTCCATCGATGATCCTGGCTCACGGCCAGCGTGTAGATCGGCGTCCCAGGTCGAATCGAGGACATCTGAAAGTTATCGAACGGATATCCTTCGCCAGCCTTACGAGGATCGTTGTAGGCTGGATCGTCAGTGGGAAGAACTCTGACTAGGCTTTCCCGCGTGACGATGCCGCGGTTAGCAGCGTCGTACGTGCTGCCGATTCTCACTTCCGCGTTGTCGCGCAATGCGCTCTTCCACGCTTCGTCGTGAGTGCGGAAATTCTGACCCCACGTGTTCTTCGTGGTGCCAAGATAAGCGTCGATGCCCCAGTCCCGCGTGTTTTCGACACTCGAGGAGAGGATTTTTCTGATATAAAATGGGTTCCAGGGCGATGAGCCTTCGAGATCCATCCCATAATAATGAGCCTTTAGCGCCGCAAAATACCGCTCCTGCGTTGCCATATCGACGATAGGCGCGTCCTTATCGACGTCCGTCAGAACCCACTTGTCCACCGATTGGGGATAGTTCTCCATCGGGAAAGTCGATTTCGTGGGATCAATATAATAGGGGTCTGGTTGTGAAGCCTCTCGAGCCATCCGGCTCGGACCATTCTGACAGGATGAAAGATAGAGTGGAGCAATCAGACAAAAGAATCTCAACAATTTAAACGTTAATATTCTCGTCACGATATAACCCCATGAAACTATGATCTATAATAAAGTCTGAATATATAAACGGATCTAATGATTACGCAATTCCATAAAACCCACTCGATTTCAGAATACGTTATTCGATTTGCCCGAAGATCTATTCCTTACTCCGGCAGGACGCGGGATTTTTATCCAAAACTCCTCCCGGAAATCTAGCGAAAAGATGAGTTCATGCTGTCAGGCGGATGCAATCGCACCAGATGACCCTCTCGCTCCACCCGACCTCCTTTTTTAAGCCACCGGCTCGTCAGAGCCGAAAAACTCGTGATGAACACGCGCGCGCTCTATGCCTAACTGGGTCAGCCCGATGATGAGATCGCGCTGGAAACTGCGTGGTCCGCAAACGAAGACGTGGGCATTATGTTCAACATGATCAAATACCCATTTTGGAGATATCCGGCCCGCATGACACGTCATGGAGAGGGTTCCGTTCGAACCTAAGCTGCCGAAAAGATCGATCGCCGGGGCCGTAGGCATGGTTGCCAGTTCCGACAACTCCGCCTGAAAGGGCATTTTGCTCACATCATGATCGCCGTGGACGAGACGCAATGGGCGGTCTTGCCGGTTGGCGCGAGCCGCGAGCAGCATGCTCATGAAGGGCGTAATGCCTATGCCTGCGCTAACCAGAACGGCAGGAGACGCACCGAGCTCGACCAGAGTGAAATCGCCGGCAGGCGGGGTAACGTTCAGGATGTCTCCAACATTCAGCTGGTCATGAAACCACCGCGACACGAGCCCCTTCGGATCGCGCTTGACCGAGATCCGGTAGCCCATCTCGTTAGGCGCGCTGGAAATGCTGTAGCTACGCCGCGTGTTGAGACCGTCCCGATCAAGGCGAAAGGTCAGAAACTGACCCGGCTCGTGGCGCAGAACCGGCTTCTTATCGATTGGAACAAGCCAGAAGGAGGTGACGGTTTCGCTTTCCCGAATGCGCTTCTCAACACGGAATTCCCGCCACTCGCGCCAGCCACCCGGGACAGCTGACCGTTCCTCATAGACGCTGGCTTCACGGGCGATGAGCACATCAGCAAGAAAGCGATAGGCATCGCCCCACGCATGCATGATTTCCGGTGTCGCTGCGTTTCCCAGAACGGTCTTGATCGCCCCGAGAAGGGCCTTACCAACAACCGGGTATTGCTCGGGTTTGACGATAACCGCGACATGCCGCTCAACGATGAGATTGAGGGCTGACTCAAGCTTCTCGGGATGATCGATATGACGTGCATAGGCCAGAACCGCGGCAGCAAGGGCATGGGGCTGGCGCCCATTGGCCTGATCGGTCTGATTGAACATGGCCGCTATGGCAGGATCGCGCATGAGAGAAGCGTACATCGTCGTGGTGATCGCCAGGCCATGCGCCTCGAGCGCGGGGATCGTCGCTTTGACGATTTCGACGGTGCCGGATTCGAGTGGTTGGGTCATCTTGCGACTCCTATAAGATGTATATCTTTCACATCTTTTAGGCTTGATGTACGAAAGATGCAAATCTGCTACATCTTTTCGTATGCGTTTGACCCTTCATACAGATTACGCCTTGCGCGTGCTGCTCTACCTTGGCCTCAATCAGGACCGACGCGTGTCGATCCACGAGATTGCTGAACGCTACGGCATCTCGGAAAATCATCTGGTCAAGATCGTGCATCGCCTTGGCCAGGGTGGTTTTGTCACCACTATGCGCGGACGGGGCGGAGGGCTCGTGCTTGCCCGCCCGCCTGCCGAAATAGGCTTGGGCGATCTTGTGCGCTTTACCGAAGAGGACATGGCGCTGGTGGCCTGTTTCCAGACGGGTCAAAGCTGCTTGCTGACGGGGGCGTGTCGCCTTCAGACCTTGCTAGGCGACGCGCTCGGCGCGTTCATGGCTGTTCTGGACGCACAGACTCTGGCGGATTTGCTCAAACCGCCTGAATGGTCCGCCCTGACAGCGCGACTAGGGGTAGATCCCGTAAGCTGAGAAGATCACAGGCAACCCCTTCCCTTTCACGCCACGCTATGCAGCCGCTCAGGCATCAGCTTTTTCAGTCTGGCGAGGCCCTTGGCAGTAATACGCACCTGCTCTGTCACCTTTTCCGAGCCGTCGGGGCGGGTGACGGTGGTGATCTTGTGGTCCAGATCGCCATTGGACGTGTGGGCCTGATAGCCCAGCCAGTGATCGGCGCCGGGGCGGCGGTAGATCCAGCCATTATGCGCCAGCCAGTCGAACAGGGCCTTGGGACGCATATGCAGGTTCTTGGCGGCGGCGGTGATGCACAGACTGCCCTCGGCATTCACCAGCCGGTCATACACCTCCGCCTTGGGAAGGGTTTCTGCCAGGGCCGCTTTCTGCCGGGCCACTGTGGCCTGCAACACGGCCAGAGCCCGCGCAGCGAGGGCCTCGGGCGTTTCCTCCGGGGTGGCCGTCATGTAGCCGCCGGTCTTGCGTATGGCGGGCAGGACTTCCTCGAACACCCAGCGCTCGAAGCGTTCGGCCTCGGGGCGCTTGCTGCGGACGATCAGCCGCAGCACATCGGGCTCTGAC
>Ga0157365_10000956_pt1 | contig 12106 bp, 10 predicted proteins | sample AttsexASBM3_FD_111478 | JGI IMG/M metagenome (GOLD analysis project Ga0157365, IMG submission 111478) | Fungus gardens microbial communities from leaf cutter ant in Ribeirão Preto, State of São Paulo, Brazil - Atta sexdens ASBM3 | ecosystem: Host-associated > Fungi > Mycelium > Unclassified ... | reverse complement strand
GACCGATATCGCCCGACTGATCGCCATCGATCACAATACGTGGCAGCTTATCCGTCAGGCCGCTTATTCCCCGACAGATGCGAATTTCGCTCTGGCCGATGACGGTATCCGGCAGATACTCGGCTACGCTACGCCCGTGCCCCAACGGCAGATTGACTCATCCATACAACAGAAAACCGCCCCATGAGGGGCGGTTGACTGAAAGCTTCTGCCCGGCTGTTTCAGGCCGAGTGTGGCGAGGGGAACTGGGCGCGTCGATCAGCCATTCGCGACCTTGCTGCGGCGCAAACGCTTCTCACCCATGAGGAGAAGCAGCGGTGCAGCAATGAAAATCGACGATGACGTGCCAACCACAATGCCGAAGAGCATGACCGTGGCAAACCCGGACAGGCTCTGACCGCCGAAAATGGCGAGCGGCAGCGCCGCAAGGAATACGGTCATCGATGTGCCCAGCGTACGGTTAAGAGTCTCGTTGATCGACAGATCGAGCAACTCGCGCAGCGGCATGGTCCGGTATTTGCGCAGGTTTTCGCGCACGCGGTCATAGACCACGACCTTGTCGTTGGTCGAATAACCGAGGATCGTGAGGATCGCGGCCACCATCACCAGATCGAACTGAAACCGCGTAATGGCAAGGAAGCCGATGGTCTTGGTCAGGTCGAGCACCAGGGTGATCACGGCACTAAGCGCAAACTCCCACTCGAACCTGATCCAGATATAGACCAGAATCATCGCAAGGCTGAGCCCAAGCGCAAGCAGGCCGTTGCGGAACAGCTCAGACGAGACTGAGGCACCGACAGCGTCTGCGCGCAGTACCTGCGTGCCAGGCTGAGCCTTGACCACCGCGTTTCGCACGGTATCGACAAGCTTCTGCGTGTCCGCATCCTGATGGGGACCTGCAGGCGGCGTGTCCAGCTGGATCAGAACATCATTGTCGCCACCGAAGCGCTGCAAACCCGCAGCCGACACGTTATGGGCCGCAAGAACCTGTCGCAGACGATCGAAATTGGCTGGTCCCTGCGTCTGTGCCTCGACGACGATACCGCCGCGAAAGTCGAGGCCGAGTTTGAGGCCTGGCACGAAGAACAGGACGACCGAGATCGCCGAAAGGATGGCCGAGGTTGCAAGACCCACATAACGGCCTCGCATGAACGGAATGTGCTTGTCATCACGGACGAAGCGGAAGAGGGGACGTAAGATCATCGCTTCAGACCGGCAGTTCTGTGGGACGGGTGAGGGCATACCAGCGAACCATCAGCAGACGTGACAGAAGCATGGTGGTGAACAGGGTGGTCACGATACCGATGGTAATCGTCAGGGCAAAACCACGCACAGGACCGGTACCGAACACGAAGAGCATCACATGGGCCAGAAACGCCGTCGCATTACTGTCGATGATGGTGGACGATGCCCGTTCGAACCCGGCCTGCATGGCCGCGAGCGGCGTGCGACCGCGCTTCACTTCTTCACGTATGCGCTCGTTGATCAGGATGTTCGCATCCACTGCCATACCGAGCGTGAGAAGCATACCGGCCATGCCGGGCAGGGTGAGCGTTGCCTCGAACAGCGAGAGGATTGCGATCATCAGCACAAGATTGGCCAGAAGAGCGATATCTGCGTAGAGGCCGAACTGTCCGTAGAACAGCAGCATGAACAGGATCACGAGAACAAAGCCAACGCCCAGGCTGATCGCTCCTGCCTTGATCGAATCGGCGCCGAGCGACGGGCCGATCGATCGCTGCTCGATAACAGCCAGCGGGGCGGGGAGTGCACCGGCACGGAGCATCACAGCGAGATCGGTTGCCGTCTGCGCGGTGAAATTACCCGTGATCTGGCCATTGCCCTGTGTGATCGGGGTACGAATGACCGGTGCCTCGATCACCTTGTTATCGAGCACAATAGCAAAACGTCGGCCGACATTTTCTGTGGTCGTCTGGGCAAAGGCCCGCGCACCCGCGCGGTTGAACGAGAAGGTCACTGCCCATTCGCCGGATTGCTGATCGATCGATGCCGCAGCATTCGTCAAAGCTGCACCGTCGACGGCAACGTGGTCGAGCACGGGCAGCATGGCACCGGTGCTGACGTCCTGCATCATCGTGGCACCCGGTGGTGCTACGGCCCCGCCGGCTGTGTCATTGGCCAGGAGACGGAAGGTCATTTTGGCCGTCGTGCCGAGCAGACGCTTGATATGCTCCGGGTCGCTGATGCCCGGGAGTTCGACGACGATGCGATCGTCCCCCTGACGGGTGATTTCCGGGTCGACAGCACCCGTACCGTCGATACGACGACGCACGATCTCGATAGACTGACCGACTGCCTCGCGTGCACGCTGCCTGAGTGCGGCCTGATCGAGTGTCAGCACGATACGGTCGTTATCGACCGAGGCGGACACATCGCTACCGGAGCCTGCGACCGATGACAGCGCGTTGAGGCTGGCCTGCTGTTCGTTTGCGTCGCGAGGCAGAAAGCTCAGCGTGCGTGCCGTCGCATCCTTGCGGAAATCGCGATAGCCGAGGTTTTTCTCGATCAGAACCTGCTTGGCCTGATCTTCAAGCCCCTGCAGGCGGTCGTCGACCAGGCTCTGCTGGTCGAGTCGAAGCAACAGATACGAACCGCCACTGAGATCGAGACCCAGATGGATCCGATGCCAGGGCAGATTCGCCGAAGGCGCACGCATGAAATTAGGCAGGCAGAGCAGGAGGCCGAGGAAACAGACCCCGAGAACTCCAAGCATGGTAGGCCGACTATAGTACATCATCGAACGGGGCGGCGTCCTTCTTGCAACGACCGGAGGTGTGAGACTACCGCAGGGCGGTCAGGCTGCGGGAAGATGCAGGCAGGCGCTCCGCGTTGCAACCTCCCACAACGCCCTGCTACACCAAAATTCATGAATTCAGACGCGCATAGACCGGGAAAACACATGCTGAAGGTCGGAATCGTCGGTGCTGGCCATTTCGGCCGGTTCCATGCTCTCAAGGCGCGGGATTGCCCGAGAGAAACCCTGGTCGCCCTGTATGACCCCGATATGGAGCGTGCTGCTGTTGTTGCCCGTGAAGCGGGATGCAGCGTGGCATCGAGCCTGCAAGAACTGATTGCGGCCGTCGATGCAGTCATTGTCGCGGCACCGGCTGAACAGCATTTTCCTGTTGGAGCCGCCTGTCTGCAGGCAAAGCGACACGTTCTGGTCGAGAAACCTATCGCCGCCACACTGGAAGAAGCGAAAAAACTTGCGGCCTTGGCTGCGGAAAACGATGTCGTGCTTCAGGTCGGCCATCTGCTTCGGTATTCGTCCGAGCACCGGGCGATCTCGGAGCGTATAGGCAAGCCGCTTTACATCGAGGCGACCCGCATCGCGCCATTCAAGCCGCGTGGGACCGATGTTTCCGTTATCCTCGATCTGATGATTCACGACCTCGATCTTGTGTTGTCCCTGGTCGATTCACCGATCGATTCAATCGATGCGGTAGGCGTTGCGGTATCGAGCGAGCATGAGGACATTTCCAATGCGCGTGTCCGGTTTGCCAATGGCTGTGTCGCGTCGATTTCAGCAAGCCGTATCTCGCTGAAAACGGAACGCCGCATGCGCGTGTTCTCCGAAGAAGGGTATCTTTCGGCCGATTTCATGCAGCAGGAGCTGACCATGATCGGTCGCAAACGCGGCCTTCCCTTGCCCGGGACGGGTGGATTCAAGCGAGAGGCTCTGCGCTGGAAGGATTGCGACTGTCTTGCTGCCGAGCACGACGCCTTCGCGGCGGCCTGTCTCGACGGCGCGCCTATTCTTGTTGATGCAGAGGCGGGCATCAGGGCGCTGGATGCCGCAATCAGGGTAAAGGCAAGCATGGATGAGACCCGCGCGCGCATGGAGGCGTCTGGGCTGATACAGCTCGCCGAGCATCTACCGGTCTCCTGACGTTCGACTGGCGGATATGAAGCGCCCTGGGTGTCGCATCATATCCGTTGCGTGAAAGGCGCGGTGAAAAGGCAGGTGCGATCAGGCGCCGGTCGCGAGGTCTTCTTTCTTGATTTCCAGAAGAAGCCATTCTTCCTCCGCAGCGGTCAGTGCCGCCTCGGCTGCCGTTAGCGCTTCCGTGGTTTTGCCAAATTTGGCTGGGTCTTTGGCGTAAAGAGCCGGATCGGATAGTGCCTCGCGCAAGGCAACGATCTGCTTTTCCAGCCTTTCCATTTCCTGAGGAAGCTTCTCGAGCGCCAACTTGTCTTTATAGCTCAGCTTTTTGCTGCTTCTATCTGATTTTGCAGCATTCTTATCTTTAGTGCTCTCAGGTTTGGTATCTTGTGATGGCGTGCCACGTTCGGCCGGTGCAGCACCCCCGGTCTGCGCCAGCATGTCGCTATACCCACCTGCATACTCGATCCATTCCCCATCGCCCTGAGCAACGAGTACGGAGGTGGCGACACGATCGAGAAAATCGCGGTCATGGCTTACAAGCATGACCGTGCCGGGATAATCGTCGAGCATCTCCTGCAGGAGGTCGAGCGTTTCGAGATCGAGATCGTTTGTAGGTTCGTCAAGAACGAGAAGATTGGAAGGCTGAGCGAGGGCGCAGGCAAGAGCCAGACGGCCTCGTTCCCCACCCGACAGCACGCCCACGGGCGTACGCGCCTGTTCCGGGCGGAAGAGAAAATCTTTCATGTAGCCGATGACATGGCGCTTCTCGTTGCCGACCTGCACCATGTCTCCGCTTCCGCCAGTCATGGTATCGGCAAGCGTCATCGTGGGATCGAGGCTGGCGCGACGCTGGTCCAGTGTCACAAGAGAGGTCGAGGGTCCGATCTGGATCCGTCCGCTATCCGGTTGATCCTCGCCCGTAAGAAGGCGCAGAAGCGTTGTCTTGCCCATACCGTTTGCGCCCACGATCCCGAGACGATCGCCTTTCAGGACGCGCAGATCCAGATCGCGGACGATCGTTCGATCGCCGAAGCTTTTGGTGACATTCTCTGCCACCGTGGTCAGTTTTCCGGTACTCTGCGCCTCTGAAACGCTCAGTTTGAGCGCGCCTCTGAACTGGCTCGAAATTTCCTTGCGTCTTGAACGCAGGCCCGCAAGTTCCGCCACGCGACGCACGTTGCGCTTGCGTCGCGCCGTGACGCCGTAACGCATCCAGTCTTCCTCGCGGGCAATCTCCCGATCGAGCTTGTGCGCTGCCAGCTCCTCAAGGGCGAGCACCTCTTCGCGCCAGTCCTCGAACCGCGCGAAACCCTGATCTAGGCGGCGCGTGACGCCCTGCTCCAGCCAGACCACAGCACGCGACAGGGTTTCAAGCAGACGCCGGTCATGGCTGATAACGATCATGGCAGATCGCATGGCAGCAAGCTCTCGCTCGAGCCATGTGATCGTGGGCAGATCGAGATGGTTCGTCGGCTCATCGAGAAGGAGCAGGTCCGGACGGGCGGCCAGAGCGCGGGCGAGGGCGCAGCGTCTCGCTTCACCACCGGATAACGTGACTGTCGTCTCGTCTCCCGTCAGCCCGAGCTCGGCGAGCATGCTGCGCGCAAGGTAATCCTCCTCGGGGGGGAGGTCCTGCGCAACGTAGTCGTAGCTTGTGGCAAAGCCCGTCAGGTCGGGCTCTTGTGGGAGATAGACAACCTTGATGCCGGGCTGGATGAAACACTGCCCTGAATCGGGAGTGATCTCACCCGCCGCGATGCGCAGCAGGGTCGATTTGCCGGAGCCGTTGCGCCCGACAAGGCAGAGCTTCTCGCCCGGCGCAACGCCGATTTCGGCGCCATCCAGCAAGGGGCGTCCGCCGAGAGTATAGACGATGTCGCGAAGATGAAGGATCGGTGCAGCCATGCGCCCTATGTGTCGCACAGCTTCGCTCTATGCAAGCCGGTCCGATGGGGTCAGATGGCTTTCAACCCGCCGGTTACGGCCTGATAGGTCGTGATGGCAAGGGTGGTAGGCTCGAAAGGCTTGGTGATGATGAAAGAGGGCTCTTCCTGCTCGCCGGTAAGAAGGCGTTCGGGATAGGCCGTCACGAAAATGACAGGGGCCTGATGATCTTTCATGATCCGGCCGACCGCATGCATACCGTCTCCGCCGCCGCCCAGATTGATATCGGCGAGAATGAGACCCGGACGTGTTTCTTTCGCCAGTCTGACCGCATCGGCCTCGGTATAGGCGACCCCCGCAATACGATGACCGCATTGCTGCACCACATCCTGGATGTCCATGGCGATGATCGGCTCGTCTTCGATGATCAACACGCTCGTTTCGGCTACCGAGCGCAGACCCTCGTTCGCTTTGGCGATATCGGCGAGGATTTCGCTCTCGCTGCAGTCGAGTATCAGGGCAACAGCGCTCAGGGGCACTTCTTCGAGCGATGTCAGGAGAAGGACGAAACGCTGTGTGAGCGTAAGGGAGGAGGGCGCGTGCGACGCTTCGCTTTCCGCACGGAAACACGCGATGACAGACCTGTAGAGTCGGTAGCGGACACCAATATCGTGACCGCCCTTCCTGTTTGACATATCCCGGATTGCCAGGGCAACGAGTTGATCGCCCTGTTTCTGATTGCCTTCAAGAGCCCTTGCAAAACGTCGCGCAAAGGGCAAGGCTTGTATCAGGTCTTGGCGCTCTGCATCGACCATTGGAAAACGAAGCTCCGAAAAATAATTCGCGAACAAAACGCGGTCTGTCGCGTCACGATGGCACTTTTTCGGATTTGAGCAAAGAGGAATGCACGTTTGCGGCCTCAGGGAGAGAAAAACTGAGTGCTGACGATCTGAGCCGGGTACCGAAAAAGGATGGCCCCCGAGACCCCGTAAGGCGTGGCATCTCCGTGCATCTTGCCGATCTGCGCGGCTTCGCACGCTATCTTACGCGCGAAGCCAGTGCGGCGGACGATCTCGTTCAGGACACGGTACTACGTGCGCTCTCCGCGCGTGACAGCTTTGTCGACGGGACAAACATCAAGGCCTGGCTTTTCACCATCCTGCGCAATGTCTTTTACGAGCAGCGCCGGCGACGCGTAAAAGAGACTGAGATACTTGGGGAAATCTCGCGTGGCAGTGAGGGCGATGTCGCGGAACGAGACAGCTTTCAGGACGGGGTGATGGACCTGTCGCAACTTCTCTGGCGCCTGCCCGATATCCTTCGTGAGGCACTTATACTCGTAGGTGCCCAGGAACTCAGTTACGAGGAGGCCGCGTCTATATGCGACTGCCCGGTCGGGACCATGAAAGCACGCGTCTCGCGTGCACGCGGGCAACTGGCAGAACTTGCATCTGTGCCGCGTGAGTCAGGGCAGGTCTGATCGGGCGAGGGGCTCGTTCCGGAACCGCTCAATCTCTCTTCGATAAAAAAATTCAGCTTTTTTTTCGAAGCATGCAACCTCTTTGTCGTGCCGTTCATTGATCCGTTGAAAAGCACCGAGCGAAGAAGGATTTTCGCATGACCAGCTTCCATGACCAAGTTATCCAGATTCTCCCCAAGCTGCGTATTCAGGCTCTGTCCCTGACCCGTAACCGCGCCGCAGCAGAGGATCTGGTGCAGGATGCGGTCTGCAACGCCCTCGCCGCGCAGGACAGCTTCATTCCTGGAACAAATTTCTCTGCGTGGATGCATCGCATTCTGCGCAACCGTTTCATCTCCGACCTTCGTAAGCGGCGTGAGACGACGGATATCGAAGATGTGCCCGCATCGTCCTTTGCGAGCAACGCGACGCATGAAGACAGCCTTGCACTCAAGGATCTGTCGATGGCGCTGTCCCGTCTCCCCGCTGACCAGCGCGAAGCGCTCGTTATGGTCGTGGTGCAGGGCATGAGCTACGAGGCTCTTGCCGAGGCAACAGGTTGTGCAGTCGGCACGGCAAAAAGCCGCGTCTTCCGCGCTCGCCGCCAGCTTGAAGCCTGGATGACCGGCGATCTTCCCGCCAACGACAAGCTTCGTGTCAAGGTTGCGGCGTTGCGCGCCACGCTGGATGATCGCCGCCGCAAGGGGCTGAAATCTGACGATCTTTTTACTTTCTGACCGGCTGTTCCGATGATGTCGCTGCATCACAAGGTGCAGTGATTTTGGAGGAATTGAGGGGAATGGGCTTGCTCATTCCCCTTTCGACTTGGTGAGGCTTTTCTTCTCTTCAAAATGCGATGATTAGACCTAGGCCGTGCAACTTGGGCGCTGGCACATTGTTAAGATTGCATCGACCTGTTTCATGTTTCGAGGTGACGCTATGACTGGGGGAAAGGACGGCACGCCGGAGAAGTCCCGCCAGAAGGACGCGTCTTCGGATAAAGAAAATCCGTTCGATCTCTGGCTCAAACGTGGTCTCCACCAGCTCTTTGACGATGTGGCGAATGAGCCGATCCCGGAAGAGCTGCTGCGCCTCATCGAGGAAGATCGTGACGATCAGAAATAGAATGACTGGTCGTATCTACGAACACGAATGCAGTCGCTAAAAGGGTTGGCCGGTTGAAGAATGCACCGTCATCCCTCCCAGTCAGGAAGAAAGGCCTGCGTGGGCGCCTACTCGATACGGTTGGCTCCCGCGTCATGGCACTCATTATCTGCACGTCGCTCCCCTTGGCATGCGTGGCGGGATTTCTTGCATGGCATGCCTATCTCGCGACCTCGGATAATAGTTTCGCCCGCACCCGCGCGGAAGCTTTCAGCGCTCGACATGAAATCGCGACGGATCTCGGGCGCGCTCAGGGTGCGCTCGAAACACTTTCACAGATCACCCTGCATGAAGAAATCGCCTCCCGTGCATTTCAGCTTGTGCAGTCTATCAGCCAGCAGCATTACTGCTCTCTCGATCTCGTCGATCGGGCGGGCAAGATCGTTGCCACAAGTCGTGGTAGCGAGAAAGACGGCAACCCCTGCCAGGGCAACCTGCTCTCACTTGCTTCGGCTACAGAAAATGCCATAGCGACGCGCAACGATGTGCATTCGGGCGATAATGGCTCGACTGTTGTGTTTCTCGGTTCCACACCGCTCGTGCGGTCTCAGATCAAGCTCGATTATGTCGACAGGTCTGGTGAAATCGTTCCGGGGCAGCTGATTGCCTTCCGGCCTCTCATCAATGAGGAGCTTCTTGCTGGGGGACAGTATGCACATTCAGCGAGCGACAGTGCGACGGGCACGACCGATCTATGGCTCTACACGGGTAAAGGCGCACCTCTACCGCTGACCCCTGTCCAACATCTGCCGATGCCATGGCCCAAAGAAGTCGATAATCGGCTCGAGGGAAACCTCAAACAGCATCGTATGAGCGATCAGTTCGAGATCGACGATGTCTATTACACGCTTATGCCCGGATATGGGCCGACGAGCATCGTCGCCGTATCGGCAAGAAGCGCTGCAGAAACGAGAGCGTTACAGCTTTTCTTGGCGCGCGTAATGCTGATCGTTCTGATCCTTGTTGTAGAGTTACTGCTGGTTGCTCTGGCCGCACAACGCTATCTGGTCGAGCCGATGGAAAAGCTCGCGGTCAGTGTGGCAGACTGGCGCCGTCACGGAACATTCCAGCCGGATCTGCCAAAATCACTCCCTTTCGAGATCCGCCAGATGGAACGCGCCTTCAATCGCGCGACCAGACGTCTGGACCGTCATGAAGCACGCCTGCAACGGGCGACGAAACAGCAGGATCTGCTGATACGAGAAATCCATCATCGTGTTAAAAACAACCTGCAGATCGTGGCATCGCTTCTCAATCTTCAAGCTAACCGTATCAAACTGCCGGAAGCGAAGCAGGAATTCCACCTGGTAAGAGATCGTGTGCGCTCTCTGGCCACACTCCATAGGTATCTTTATCCTGAGGGTGGATTATCTTCCCTGGATGTACGCGCCTTTCTTGAAGAGCTTGCCAGCCAGATCTTTACGGCGAACAATCAGTCGAACCGGGGGCGTATCAGTCTCTCCCTTGATATTCACGATCTTCCCGTAACGCCTGATCAAGCGGTGCCCCTTTCACTCATTGTGACTGAAATCGTGACCAACGCGCTTCGTTATGCCTTTCCCGAAGGGCGAACCGGCGCAGTTCTGATACAGCTTCATCGTGAAGACGACAGGGCCCTTCTGCTCATACAGGATGATGGAGTGGGCCTCGCGTTCCCCAGTGAAGGTGAGAACGACAAGCGCGAGGGAATTGGCCTGCAGCTTGTGCGTGGATTTGCCCGTCAGCTGGGTGCGACACTCGATATCTCATCCGAGGGTGGAACACTCTATCGCCTGGTATTTCCAATAACGGCGCCGCGCCGAAATCTCGCCTGAACGACTGAGTGCGAACCATCGTCTTAGCATTTTGTCGTGGGTTGTTGCTTCCGGGTTACTGTTCTGACATGCAGCTGGCCTCCAGCATGTCGTTACTGCCGATCTCAGATCAGGAATTCAGAACGGTAATCGCCTGTATAATGAAAATACCGCTCCGTGGTGGCGGTGCCTCGTCGAGCATAGGGCTATCCATTGCTGGGTGATTACAGCTTGTGACAAGAAAAACTCGATGCGGTCGATGGAAAGGGAAAGTCAAGAAGAAGACGTTAAAGGGTAATTAACGATAGGGCGCAATCAAGCCAAATCATAAAAAATTCTATGCAGTGTTTTTTGCATTTTAATGAAAGTTTTTACGAAAACGCCCTAGGTATTGACGAACCTTGCTGAGGAATAGCATGGTCGGACTAATGAGCTCAGCCGATATGCTGTGCCTTATCGGAAGATCGTTAATGTATCGTTCACTGGTCAGACGTCGTTTCTGCAGCGTCTCGCTTGCTCTGGGGGGCTCAGCCTTGTCCGGGGCAGGGGCGCATGCCCAGTCGAACGGTCTTGGAGACCCCGATTGGGATCTCTACAAAAAGCGTTTCATGCGTCCGGAAGGCCGGATCGTCGATACCGGCAACCACGACATGTCCCATTCCGAGGGGCAGGGCTATGGAATGCTTTTCGCCGCGACATTCAATGACCGCGCAGCGTTCGAAACGATATGGAACTGGACCCGCTCCAACCTCAAGCACAGGGACGGAAGTCTTCATAGCTGGCGTTGGTCCCCTACGCCGCCTCATGTGACCGACACCAACAATGCCTCGGATGGCGATCTCATGATGGTCTGGGCGTTGCGGCGAGCGGCTCTCTTGTGGCGTGTGGAGGCTTTTACCGAGCAGGCCAAGGCAATTTTGGCGGATCTGTCGCAGAAATGCGTCAGGCGTGTCGGCAGCAGGCTCGTCCTTCTTCCCGGGATGAAAGGATTCGACCGTCCCAAATCCGTGACCGTCAATCTTTCCTACTATCTCATGCCAGCCCTGATACGTGCAGCACTGCTCGATCCTGGGGGGCCGTGGAAAACCCTGATCGATCATGGGCAACAGCTGTTGCAAACCAGTCGGTTCGGTCTTTGGGGACTGCCTCCCGACTGGCTGGCGATCGACCGGAAGTCCGAGCGTATTTTTCCGGCTCCGGGGTTTCCGCCGCGGTTTTCCTACGATGCCATACGTATCCCCCTTTACTTCGCATGGGGAAAGCGCTTGCCAAGCACGTTGAGGCAATCGCTCTATGCTGTCAGTCAGAACTATTCGATGACGGCACTACCCGGCTGGATAGATCTGATGACGGGAGAGCGGTCGGCCTACAATGCTCCCCCGGGATTTCGTGCCGTCTATCTCCTTTCCCTGAATGGCGCCGACGCTCTTGCCGATCTGCCGAGCCTCAGTGAAAGCGGCGATTACTATTCAGCCTCTCTAACATTACTGTCCAGAATTGCGTCTATGGAGTTGGTGTGATGCCGGATACATTCAGATTGCTGAGCGAATCCTTCCAGGATCAGCCTCCGGAAGCTGAAAGCGAGGGCTTTCACGATTTCAACGCGTTGTCGCGTATCGCGACGGTTCAGCCGAACGGACCGGAGAGCGATGAAAAGCGCCTCCGGAAACCCGAAATACCACCGCTCGCACCGGCGGATATATCTGCCTCTTTCATCGACGATCATCCGCCGGCTCAGGTGCAGGACGCACAAACACGGTCGGCATCCCGCGTTTTCGATAGACAGAAACGAGCCGAACCACCTCAGTCGAGCCTGTCATCGTCGCGACCGGCATCGTCGATGCCCCAGATGGGGGCTGGGGCAAGGCGCGAAGAGCCCGGTGAGGATCGGCTGTTTTC